>Ga0306920_100000839_pt1 | contig 37270 bp, 34 predicted proteins | sample flu12Cox44000170_FD_204666 | JGI IMG/M metagenome (GOLD analysis project Ga0306920, IMG submission 204666) | Lab enrichment of tropical soil microbial communities from Luquillo Experimental Forest, Puerto Rico - flux4day.12C.oxic.44.000.170 (v2)... | ecosystem: Environmental > Terrestrial >... | reverse complement strand
CACCCTCGTGTTCACGCTCGGCGCGCTGCTGGCCGGCTTCGCCGGGGTGCTGGGCGGGACCGTGCTCGGCCTGTACACCGGGGGCGACAGCGACATGCTGCTGTTCGCCCTGGCGGTGGTGATCGTGGGAGGCCTCGGGAGCTTCGAGGGGGCGATCCTGGGGAGCCTGCTCATCGGCCTCGTGGTCGACTACGGGACGGCCTACTTCGCGGCGTTCGCCTACTCGGTCCTGTTCATCCCGGTCATCGTGGTCCTGCTGGTGAAGCCGCAGGGCCTGCTGGGCAGGCAGGGCGTATGACCGCCGGGGGCCCGCCGGCCAGCGCCGGGGCGACCACGCCGGCCCGCCCGGGCCGGCCGGCCGGCCGTCTCACCCGGCTCACGCTGGTGATCCTGGAGCAGTCGCGCCGCCTGACCGGGCCGGTGGCCGGGGTGGCCGCCGCGGTGGTCCTGGTCTTGATCCTGCAGGGCAACGGGTTCGCGTCCACCCTGGTCGAGGACGCGCTGGTCTACGCGATCGCCGCCATGGCCCTCGACTTCATGGCCGGCTACGCGGGCATGGTCTCGCTCGCGCAGGCGGGGTTCCTCGGCGTGGGCGCGTACGCGGTGGCGATCGCGGAGAACCACTTCCTCTCGCCGTGGGCCGCGGTGGGGATCGCCCTCGCCGTGGTGCTCGGGGCCGGGCTGGCGCTCGGGATCGTCGCGGTCCGCACCAAGGGCGTCAGCTTCGTGATCATCACGCTGGCCCTGGGCCAGGTCCTGTACGGGCTCGCCTTCCAGTGGACCGGGCTGAGCGAGGGCGACAACGGGATCACGGTGGCCAGCCTGCCGGCCATCGGGTCCTTCGACCTCAGCAACCCCCTCACCCTCCGGATGACCGTCCTGGCCGTGTTCGCGGTCACCGCGCTGCTGCTGGTGCTGTTCACCCGCTCGCCGTTCGGGCTGTCGCTGCGCGGCATCCGCTCCAACGAGCAGCGGCTGGCCGCACTCGGGTACCGCACCAGCCTGCATCGCTACCTCGCCTGGGTCATCGCGGTCTTCTTCGCCGGCGTGGCCGGCATCCTGTACGTGTTCGTCCAGGGCCTGATCACCCCCACGACGATGGCCTTCAGCGCGAACGGCTTCCTGGTCGTGATGGTCGTGCTGGGCGGCCTGGGCAGCATCTGGGGGCCGGCCATCGGCGCGCTGGTCATCGTGCTGTTCCAGCAGGAGGCCAGCACCTACGTAACCCGCTGGCAGACGCTAATGGGCCTGACCCTGATCGCGGTGGTGCTGTTCAGCCCGGGCGGATTCTGGGGCCTGGTGCGGGCCGCGGGCCGGCGGCGGGACGCGCTCATCACCAGGCTCCGGGGCGGGCCGGCCGGCGAGAACGGGCCGGCCACCACGGCGGGACAGGCCAGCGGGGCCGGGCAGGCCGGCGGGCCGCTCGCCCTGGAGACAGCCCACCCGGGCACCGAGCCACGACAGACGCCATGACCGCCGAGCCGGCCGCACCGCAGACCAAGCCCGCGGACACCCCGCCCGCGCTGGCCGCCGATCATCTGTGGCGCCGGTTCCGCGGCGTCACGGCCGTGGCGGACGTCTCGCTGCGCATCCCCCTGGGGGCCCGCTTCGGCATCATCGGGCCGAACGGAGCGGGCAAGACCACCCTGTTCAACCTGCTATCCGGTGAGCTGCGGCCGTCCTCCGGCCGCGTGGCCCTGTTCGGGCAGGACATCACCGCGCTGCGGCCGTACCGGCGGGCCGCGCTCGGCCTCGGGCGCACCTTCCAGATCACCCGGGTCTTCGGCGACCTCACCGTGCTGGAGAACCTGACCCTGGCCCTGCACGGGCTGAACCGGAGCAAGCTGTCGCTGCTGCGCCCGTGGCGGCGCTACCCGGACGCGATGGCCGAGGCCGCGGAACTCGCGGCCAGCTTCGGGCTGGCCGGGCGGCTCGGCACGCGCGCGTCCGAGCTGTCCCACGGGGAGATACGCGAGCTGGAGGTGCTGCTCGCCCTCGCGCTCAAGCCACGGGTGCTGCTGCTCGACGAGCCGGCCGCCGGGCTCTCGCCGGCCGAGCGCGTGGACATCCTGAACCTGTTGCGGTCCCTGCCGGCCGAGCTGACGCTGATCATGATCGAGCACGACATCGACCTGCTGCGCGGCGCGGTGGACTCCGCCGCGGTACTGCACCTGGGCGCCCTGGTGGTGGAGGGCACCATGCGGGAGATCCAGCAGGACGACCGGGTCCGCGAGCTCTACCTCGGCCAGGCCGCGCCGGACCCGCGGCCGGGCGGGCCGGGCCAGGAAGGCGCCGGCACATGATCGAGGTTTCCGACCTGCACACCTACCGTGGCCCCAACTACGTCCTGCAGGGCGTGAACCTGCGGATCGAGGACGGCGCCTGCACCGTCCTGCTCGGGCGCAACGGCATGGGCAAGACCACCCTGGTCCACACGATCATGGGAATGCTCCGGCCACGCTCCGGGCGGATCACGCTCGGCGATGAAGAACTCGTCGGCCAGCAGCCGTTCCAGATCGCCCGCCGGGGCATCGCGCTGATCCCCCAGGGACGCCGCATCTTCCCCTCGCTCACCGTGGAGGAGAACCTGGCCCTGGGCGCCCGCAGCCGGGCCGGCGACGACGCCTGGACGATGGAGCGCGTCTACGGCCTGTTCCGCAACCTCGCCGAGCGCAAGCGCCACCGGGGCGGCCAGCTCTCCGGAGGCGAGCAGCAGATGCTCGCGGTCGGCCGGGCGCTGCTGGCCAACCCGAGCCTGCTGCTGATGGACGAACCGTCCGAGGGCCTGGCCCCGGTGATCATCGACCGGATCGGCGAGATCCTGGCCGACCTGCGCCGCGGCGGGCTGTCGATCTTCCTGGTCGAGCAGAACTATGGCCTGGCCACCGCCCTGGCCGACACCATCTACATCCTGTCCAACGGGCGGGTGGTGTGGCAGGGCACGCCCGGCGAGCTCGAGGCCTCGGCCTCGGTGCGGGAGACGTACCTGGGCGTGTGACCCCGCTGATCCTGTGACCCGACGACGAGAAAGGCCGCCATGGGCAAGGCATTCCACACCGCTCACCGCTGGGAACTGGACTGGGAGGACGACGTGGACGTGCTGTCGTTGCGGGACGGCGTCCAGGTCAAGGTGTTCTACTCCGACCCGGAGACCGGAGTCGCCGACATGCTCATCAAGTTCCCGCCCGGGTACGTCGAGCCGGAGCACGCGCACCACAGCAGCCACTCGATCGTGGTGCTCGAAGGCGTGCAGATCGTGAAGGGCGTGCACCTGCACCCCGGCGACTACGTCTGGGCCTCCGGCCCGGAGCCGCACGGCCCGTACGAGTACCCGGAAGGTTGCGTGGTCTTCGCCTCGTTCCGCGGCCTGTCCGCCCAGCACCGGTACGCCGGCTCGCCCGCGGGCGAGATCTAATGAACCCTTTTCATCCTCTTCATGGTTGTCCATGTATTCCGAGCCGAGGTCGACGGATGAAAAGAGTTCCCGTTCAGCCCCCGGCCCCGCGCATGCCCTCCAGCCCGAACAGCCTGGTGGCGTTGCCCGAGCCGATGACGTCCCGTTGCGGATCGTCGAAAGCCTCGGTGAGCGCCAAGGCCGGATCCGCGAGGGCCATGTCGAACGGCAGGTCGGTGCCCAGCAGGACGTGATCGGTACCGGCGCGCTCGGCGAGGAAGCGCAGCGCGGCCGGGTCGTGGGTGATCGTGTCGAAGTACAGCTGCCCGAAGGCCTGCCAAACATCGCTGGCCGGCACCGGGATCTCCGGCCGCACCTCGCAGGCGTGGACCAGCCGCCCCACCTGGTACGGCAGGTAGCCGCCGCCGTGCAGGACCACCAGCCGCAACTCCGGGTGCAGCGAGAACACCCCCGCGCAGATCATCCGCTCCACCATGACGGTGGTCTCCAGCGGGTTGCCGATGACGTTCTGGAAGTAGTAGGGCTCCAGCGCGGGGTTCGGCTCGTTGAAGGCCGGGTGCACCAGCACCGGCCGGCCGGCCTGCTCGGCCGCGGCCCAGAACTCCTCGAACACCGGCTCATCCAGCCGCTGCCCGGCGATCGAGGTCCCGATGGCCGCCCCCACGCAGCCCTGCGCGAGCGCGGCGCGGTACACCGCTACCGCGCGCGGCGGATCCTGCATCGGGAGGTTGGCCAGCCAGCGCAGGCGATCCGGGTGCACGCCGCAGAGCTTCGCCATCCCGTCGTTCGCGGCCTCGCACAGCCGGACCCCCATGTCGCTGCTGACCTCGTAGAAGAACAGCGGCGGCGGGGGCGACACGACGGCCGAGCCGATCTGCTTCGCGTCCATCTCGGCGATCTTGGCTGCCGGGTCGTGGAAGGACGCCGCGATCGTGAACGGCACGTGGTGGACCCCGGTCCACCGGTCACCGTCGAGGGTGACACCGTAACCGGGATCGCTGCGCAGCAGGTCGAGTACCTCGGTCGGCATCACGTGGTTGTGTACGTCGATGAGCACGGTGCGGCCCTCCCGGTGAATTCAGAAGCTCGGCGGGCTGACGCTGGTCTTGGCGAACAGCGGTGTCCATTCTGCCGGGGAAAGCGTGCCCCAGGGCGGGACGGCCGCGACGGTGATGATCGGCACGTTCCGCATGGTGCCGCCCACGCTCTCGACCTTGCAGATGTACTCGTCCTCGACCGGAGACCAGGTGACCTTGCTCAGCGACACCGGCCCGCGGGGCGCGGTGATCGTGACCGCCCGCATCGCGTCTCCCAGCGCCTTCGCACTGGTGACGTTGCCGTGCAGGGCCTTGAGCGCGTCCACCAGGATCTCCGCCTTGCTGTAGCCCGCCTCGGAGTAGTAGGAGGGGTACACGCCGTAGGCGGCGTGGTAGGAGTTCGCGAACGCCTGGTTGACCGCCGACGGGTTGTCGTCGCAGTACTGCGAGTCGGTGTGGACGCCGGCCGCGGCCGACGGCTTCTCGGCGGGCAGGGCGGCCTGGTCGGTCAGGGTCGTGATCCCCATCAGCGGGATGTGCTTCTTCAGCCCGAACGCCTGGTAGTCATTGACGAAGTTGGCCGCCTGCGCCCCGGACAGCACCACGAACACCGCCTGGGTGCTGGACGGGATGGAGGAGACGAACGAGGACATGTCCACGGCGGTGCTCGGCACCCAGATCATCTTGTCGATGTTGCCGCCCAGCTTGGTGAACTGCGTCGCGAACCCGCCGACGCCCTGCCAGCCGAAGGAGATGTCGAGCCCGACCGTGGTCACGTGGCGCCAGTGCATCGCGTCGTACGCCCACCGGCCGCCCACCGTGGTCGGCGCGAAGCCGTCCCAGCCCGAGGTGAACCCGGTGCCGAACCTGGTGTAGGCCGCCGCCTGCGTCGGGCTGGCCAGGTACAGGTCATCCTCGGGAATGCCGTGGGCGAGCACGTAGGGCGCGACCGCGGCGATGGCGCTGGAGATCAGCGGGCCCTCGATCGCCTGGACGTGAACGGAGGTGACCAGCTGCCGGGCGTCCGACAGGCTCACCGCAGGCAGGCCCTGGTCGTCGTCGTAGGTCACCTGGATGGGATGCCCGTCGACCGAGCTCCCGAAGTGCGCGAGCCCCAGCTTGAAGCCATCCAGCTCGCTGGTGCCGTTCCGGGTGAACACGCCGGTCAGCGGGAGCAGGTAGCCCACCTTGACCGGCGCATGCGCCGAACCGCTGCCCGCCGAACTGCTGCCGCTGCCGCAGGCCGCGGCCAGGCCGGCGCAGGCCACCAGCGCGACCGCCAATAAGCTTTTCATGATCACTACTCTCCGGCCCGTCGCCGCGATCGATAAATGATTAGATGGCGATCGTAACGTGATTAGCAATCCGGCTCAATCACTCGCCCGGGCGCCAGGCCGGGGCAGGCCGGCCACACCGTTCAGGAAACGGCACCGGCTCAGCCGTGACGGGAGGCGGGCCCTTCCGTCGGCTTTCCGGGCCAGCAGGACTCGGAGATAATCGGCCGTGGGCGGCCGGATCATCTGTCACGGTCAGCCCTGACCGAGATAACGGGGGGACGTTGTCATGAGCGACACCAGCTTGGGGACCGGTACCGCCGGTGCTGTGCAGGCCACGCCCCGTCCCCGGGTCCAGGTGGTCCCGGTCAGGGGGCTGCCGCTGGTGGCCGCGGTCGTCGTGTTCGTGGTGGTCTCCATCGCGGGCAACTGGCTGTGGGCCCTGACCTTCTGCCACGTCGTCGGGGGCGCCCTGTGGACCGCGATCGACCTGTTCGTCGGGCTGATCATCGGACCGATCCTGGGCCGGCTGTCTATCGAGGCGCGGGCGGAGTTCGCGGCCCGGTTCATGCCCAAGATGGTCCTGCTCATGCCTACCTTGGTCCTGATGACGCTCGCCGCCGGGTTCCAGCTGGCGCTCCTGGAAGGGAACCTCGCCCCGTCGAGCCCGAACCATGCCTGGCTGGTCGTCTCGTACTGCGTCGTCGGCGTGATGGCGGTGATCGCGCTGGGCGTCCTCGAGCCAGCCAACATCGTCGTGCTGGTGGAGATGCGCAAGGCCAGGCCGGACGGAGAGATCATCGCCCGGCTGATGAAACGCTTCGTGTTCACCGCTGGCATCACCGGCGTGATGCAGGTCGCGACGCTCATCATCATGACCAGGGTGGCGACCCAGTGACCGCCGGGCAGGCCGCCGGGACCGTGGTCGAGCGGCGCTTCCCGCCGGTGGCCGGGCTGACGACCGTCTCCCTGGCCATGGTCGTCGTGGGCGGGATCGTGATGGCCTCGTACGTTCCCAGGCGCCCGCCTCTCGGTCTGCCGACGGCCCTGGCCTGCGCCGGCGCGGCCCTGGTCCTGGCGAGCGTCTTCCTGCTGTCCCGGCTGCGGGATTTCGCCTGGGACCGGTTCTTCGTCGTGTTCCGGTGGGCGCTGCTGGCCTATGTCATCTCGGCCGCGATAATCGGCTTCGCGTTCGTCCGCGACCATACCCGGGGCGCTCCGCTGGCCCTGGTCGTCCTGATGCTGGTCATCTTCGCGGCCGACGTGCCGCTCATCATCGCCTTCACGGTGGCGCGCTACTCGTCTCCTCCCCACTCCGCGAACTGACGCCCGGGGGCAGGTGGCCGCGGTCAGTGGTCCCGGCCGTTGCGGTGGCCGTTGCCTCGTGGCGCGCCGCCGGGATCGTCGGCGCCGATCGGGCGGATGTGCAGCGAGCGCAGGGTGCCGTCGAGATGCCGGAGCGCGGCGTCGGCGGCCGCCTCCGCGTCGTGCGCGATGACCGCCTGCAGGATCTGCGCGTGCTCGGCGTTGGCGTGCTGGGCGCGGCCGGAGACGCCGACGATCGAGTGGGTGACGTAGAGCGCCGAGAGTTCCCTGAGGTTCTTCAGGATGGCCACCAGCCGGGGGCTGTTCCCCGCCTCGGCGATGACGTTATGGAAGCTGGAGTTGTGCTCGGCCCACACGGTGCAGTCGGCCTCGGTCTCCATTAAGACCAGCAACTCGGCCGCCCGGAGCATGGCTTCCCTGGTGGCGAGCCTGGCGGCCCGGGCCGTCGCGACCGGCTCCAGCATCATGCGGATCTCGTAGATGTCCTGCAACTCGCTCCGGCACAGTTCGTGGACCACGGCCCCGCCGCGGCCATCGAGCCGCACGAAGCCCTCGGCCGCCAGTTCCCGGAGCGCGTCGCGGACCGGCCGGGTGCTGACCGCCATCTCCTCGGCGATGCTCGCCTGCACCAGCCGGGTTCCGCCGGGAATGGTGCCGGTCACGATGCCCCGGTGCAGCACCAGCTTCACCTTGCGGCTCGCCGGAGCGGTCCGTGGCTCGGCCGGTCTTCGGGTCGGTGCCTTGGGCATGCTGACCTCCCTTCCGTCATCCCGGGAACAGCGCCACGTCGCCGGTCGCGCCGTCGATCGCGGCCAGCCAGGGAGCACCGGGCGGCCCCGCGCCGGTCACCGTTTCCGGATGGCAGCCGATCACCATCGGCACGGACAGGCTGCGGGCCACCTCGGCCAGGTGGGAGCCGGCTGCCCCCCCGCGCGCGAGGACGCCGCGGGCCGTGAACAGCAGCGGCGCCAGCGCCGGCCGCGGACGGTCGATGAGCAAGATGGCATCCCGGCTCGCCGCCGGCGGCCGCTCGTGCGGCCGGCACGCGACCAGGCGCCCCGCAGCCTGGCCCGCCGCGGCCGGGCGGCCGCGGAGGTGACGGCCGTGCTGGCGCACGGCCGCGCTCAGCAGCGGCATCCGTTCGCGCGCGGCCAGGTCCGGCCCGGGCGCTCCGGTACCGCCCGGGGCGGCGGGCTCGGGACGGGGGGGTTCGGGCTGAGCGGGTTCGGGCTGGGCAGGCCGGGACTGCAGCAGCCACACCTGCCCGTCCTGCCCCGCTGCCCACTCGATCACCTCGTCGCCCAGGCACCGGCGGACCCTGGCGGCCAGCCGGGCCACCGAGATCACCAGGTCGCGGCCGAGCAGGCTCAGCAGCGGCCCGTCGGCGGCCGGGCCAGGCAGGCTCACGCGCGCGGACGCGCCGTCGGCCCAGCCGGCGAGCAGGGCCCCGGGGTGGCCTTCGGTCCCTTCCACGACTACCCCGGCGCCGCCCTGGCCGGCCGGGGGTGGCGGCACGACCCTCGCCACCCCGCCCGCGGCCGGGCAGATCTCCGGCTGCATGAGAATTCCCAGCTCCAGCGCTTCCAGCGGCAGGCCGCAGGAGCCGAGCCGGGCCAGCGGATCCACCGCGAACGCCGACGCCCAGCAACTCCGCACCGCGGTCGCCACCTCATCCGGGCCGACGCCGGCCACCGTGGAGAACGCCCCCGACCAGCGCGGGTCAGCCTCCAGCCGGCTCGACGAGCGGACGATCACCCGCCCGCCCAGGTGGATGGCTGCCTGGCGCAGCTCGGCCGCCAGCGCCGGGTCCAGCGGCCGCGACAGCACGGCCCGCCGTCCCGCGGCGGGCTGGCCGCCACGCAGCACCGTCGCGGCCGCCCCCACGGCCGGCCTGCTCTCGGCGGCCGGCACCGCCCAGCCCGGCAGCACCGGGAGACCAGCCCGGAGGGCGGCCGACAGGCGTGCGGCCTTGGCCCCGCACCCGCCGGCCTCGACCGCCGCGGCCGCGCCGCCGTCCCCCGCCGGGCCGGCCCGGCCGGGCCCAGCGGGCCGGCCGGCGGGCGGGCCCAGCGGCAGCAGCCGCCGCAGCGGCGCGCTCATCCGACCACGATGATCTCGTCAGACTTGTACGAGGAGAGCAGCTCGTGCCCGTCGTCGGTGACCAGCAGCATCTCCTCCAGCCGCACGCCGAACTCGTGCACCTTGCCGTGCTGGGTCTCCAGCGCGAACACCATGCCCGGCTTGATCTCCTCCGGGTAGTCGAGCGACCAGATCCGGGAGATCACCGGGCGGTCGTACTGCGCCAGCCCGAGCCCGTGCCCCCACAGGTTGGCGGCGGCCTGGTCCTCCTCCTCGTATCCCCATACCTCCTTGGCCGAAGGCCACTTGCTCGCTATGTCCCGGGTGCTCACCCCCGGGCGCACCACCTCGATTGCATCCCACAGCCACTTGTGCGCGATGTCGTAGTACCGCCGCATCTCGTCGGTCGGCGTTCCGCCCACGCAGTAGGTCCGGTACACGCAGGACTTGAACCCGTTCCAGGTCAGCGCGGCCAGGTCGATGATCACGAGTTCGCCGGGCCGGATGATGCGGTCGGAGAAGTTGCGCCAGTTGGGCCAGGCGTTCGGCCCGGAGGAGACGATGATGTCCTCGACGTCCTCCATGCCGGGAATGTTGTAGAGGTACTCGAAGCCGAAGGCGGCGACCTCGTTCTCGGTCAGGCCCGGCCTGAGGAACTGCGTGAACTCGTAGTGCAGCGAGTCGCAGATGGCGCCCACGATGCGCGAGGCCTTCTGCTCGTCCGGGCTCTTGATGGAGCGCGCCTTCATCATCGCCGTCATGCCGTCGGTCCAGGTGATCCCGGCCTTCTGGAAGGCCTGGATCATGTTGATGTCGATGAAGTCCACGCCGAGGGGCTTGTCGATGACGCCGGCGTCCTCCAGGTCACGCACCAGCGCGGTGGTGAACTTGCCGACCTGATTCGCCGCCGCCGGCCCGGCCGCTCCCTTGATCCAGGTGTAGGAGTGCCGCACGTTCTGCGGCGGGATCCACGGATTGTGCGCCTTGAGGTGGATCCCGATATCGCCCTGCTCGTAGACGATCGGCTCCTGGCCCTCGCAGAGCACCACGTACCGCAGGCCGGGCTTGAGGCGGTTCCACCCGGGCGTGTAGGTCGAGGACACGTACCGCATGTTCTCGTCGTAGAACAGCACCAGCGCGCCCAGGCCGTGCCGGGCCATGGCCTCCCGGGCCCGGGCCAGCCGCCATTGCCGCACCGAGGCCCAGTTGATGCCTTCCTTCCAGTCCGTGCTCAGGCCGCCGAACGCTTCCTTCATCTAAGCCGTCCTCCACGCGGTGGATGTTGTCCGGAGAGAATGGGATCCCGCGGGCATGGTGACTCCCGGGCGGGCCGCCACCGGCCCGTCGTGCCGGCCGCGAGCGGCAGGTAAGCCAACCAGGGGGAACTGACTCGCGAGGCTCATGCCGACCGGCGTGTCTCGCTCGATCACCGTGACTTCGTTGGCCAACGGAACCTGACTATCACTGTCGGCATGGCTGGTTACGGGCGCCGCAGCGTCCTTGCCGGGCGACGGGGTGGCAGCGCGGCCGCGCTGCTTTCAGTGGCGGGCAGGCATTAGGGGGAGTATGCCGATGTCCCGGACGATAGCAGTGCAAAACGTATCTGAGAAGGCCACCGCGGCGCCAGCGGACAAAGGCCCCCAGGTCCCCGCAGGTCCGGCGGCCCGAGAGACCGGCATCCGCCGTTCACCAAAAGTTAACCATCGTGCCGTTCCTCATGGTGGGCCGGCCGGACATAACGGGATCCGCCGCGATAAGGACCACTGCCCTGAGGGCGGTAGGGTGCATGCACCAAGTGAGGAGCCATGGGGTCAGTGGCGCGATATCGCATTCTCATAGCCATCGCCGCCGCCGTGCCGCTCATGCTGTCGGGGGCGGCGTGCAGCAGCGGAAATCCCGCGAGTCCCGTGGCCGTGCCGTCGTCGGCCGGGTCCGGCGGCGGGGTTCCGCTCACGCCCGCGCCGGCGCCGCAGACCCTGTACGAAGCGGGCAGCACGCTGCTGCAACAGGCGATGGGCCATTGGGCGGCCGGCTATCACGACCAGTATCCGAACGTGGTCGTCAAGCCCGGAGGCGGCGGTTCGACCAAGGGGATCAGCGAGGCGTCCGCGGGGACGATCAACATCGGCGGATCGGACGCCTACCTGTCCAGCGGCGACCTGGTCAAGAACCCCACGCTGCTCAACGTGCCGCTGGCGATCTCCGCCCAGCAGGTTAACTACAACGTCCCCGGTCTCCGCCCGGGCACCAACCTTCACCTGGACGGCCTGGTGCTCGCGAAGATGTACGACGGGACGATCAAGACCTGGAGCAATCCGGCGATCAGCCAGCTCAACCCGCACGTGTCGCTGCCCAGCACACCGGTGGTGCCGTTGCACCGGTCCGACGGGTCGGGCGACACGTTCCTGTTCACCAGCTACCTGTCCACCCACGATTCCAACTGGAACCGGAACTTCGGCTACGGCACCAAGGTGGCGTGGCCGAAGGTCGCGGGGGCGAAGGGCGAGACCGGGAATCAGGGGATGGTGAAGGGATGCCACGACACGGTCGGCTGCGTGGCGTACATCGGAATCAGCTTCCAGAACGCCGCGAACCAGGCCCAGCTGGGCGAGGCAGCGCTGCTGAATACGGCGAACCAGCCCGAGCTGCCCAACAAGACGTCGATCGACGCCGCGGTCGCGGCCTTCGTGTCGTCCACGCCGCCCAACGAGACGATCTCCATGATCGACGGCCCGGCATCCACGGGGTATCCCATCGTCAACTACGAGTACGCGATCGTGAGCACCCAGCAGCGCAGCGCGACCGCGGCGCGCGACCTCAAGGCGTTCCTGCACTGGATCATCACCACGGGGAACTCCTTGCCGTACCTCGGCTCGTCGCAATTCCAGCCCCTGCCCGGCCCGGTCGTATCGCTCAGCGACGCGCAGATCGCGAAGATCAGATAGGGGTGGCGTGATGGCGCTGCGGACCCCGTCACCGACCTCGCCGGCCGCGAGCGGGCCGCCGGGTCATCGCGCGGCCGCGCCGCGCGGCCGGATGGCCAGGCACCTGTCGGTGTCGACCACGCCGACCCGGCTGCGCCTGCTCCTGACCGGCTTGCTCCTGGCCTGTCTGGCCTGGGGCGCGGTCGGCGCGTGGACGGTGCTCCAGCACGCGTCCGCCGCCCAGGACGTGGTCTCCACCAGCGAGCCGCTCAGCCTGAACGCCCAGCAGATGTACCGGTCTTTGTCCGACGCGGACGTCACCGCCACGACCGCGTTCCTGGCCGGGCCGAACGAGTCGCTCGGGGACCGCCAGCGGTACACGGCCGACATCAACCAGGCCGCCACCGACCTGAGCAACCTCAACGGCGCCGCCACCTCGGGATCGAACCGGCAACTGCTGGCCAGCCTGGCCGCGATCTCGACCGCGCTGCCCGTCTACACGAGCTACGTGTCGCAGGCCCAGAGCGAGTACCACCTGGGGTACCTGCTGACCGGCGGCTCGTTCATGCAGGTCGCCTCCGAGGTGATGCACCTGCAGTTGCTGCCCGCAGCCAAGACCATCTACGCGCAGGAGAACGCCGGGCTGACCGCAGCCAGCGCCCGGGCCACCGGACTGCCGTGGATCGCGGTGGTCGTGGTGCTCGCCATCGGCATCGGCTTCGTGCTCTTCCGGGCCCAGCGGTGGCTGTGGCGCTCTACCCACCGGCGGATCAACTACGGCCTGGCCGTCGCGACGGCAGTCCTGGCGGCCTGCGTCCTGTGGCTGATCGTCGCGTTCACGGTGGCGCGGGCCGATCTGCAGCAGGGCGTCGGGCACGGCTCCGGGCCGGCGGAGACGCTCGCCCAGGCGGACATCGACGCCCAGCTGATCCGCGGGGACGAGATCCTCAACCTGATCTCGCGCAGCGGCAATGCCTCCTTCTTGCAGGACTACCACTCCGTGCGCGGCCAGCTCGGCCCCGGGCCCGGGACGCTGCTGACCGAGGCGGCCGGCTCGTCGCCGGGCGGCGCGGGCGCGCAGTGGGCCTCGGCCGCGGCCCATGACGTACAGGCCTGGTACGCGGTGAACGATCAGGTCTACCGCCTCGACTCCGAGTCGCGCTACCCTACGGAAACTCAGCTGGTGATCGGGACCGGGCCGACTAGCTCGGCCGCGGGGTTCGGCCGGGTGGAGACCGATCTCAGCCACGCGATCGCCGCGGATCAGGTGGTCTTCCACAGCAACGCGACGGCGGGCGGGAACGCCTTCACCGGCCTGGAAGCGGGGGTCATCGTGGCCGCGCTGTTGATGGCGCTCGGATGCGCGTGGGGCTTGTCCGTCCGGCTAGCGGAGTACCGGTGACCTCCCCGCCGGGGAGTATCAGACCGCGGACCGGGCCGTGCTGACCCGTGACCAGGCGACCGCGGCGGTGGCGGCCGCGGTCGCGGAACGTGACACCATCCAGGCCAACCTGCTGGAGCTGGACGGCAGCTTCGGCAAGCGGCTGCTCGCGGGAGCGACACTGGCCGGCGAGACCAAGAAGCGGTGGGACGACGCCGCCGCCGAGCTGACCAGGTTGTGGGAGATCTTCAACGCCTACTCGGCGGTCATCGACCGCGCCGTCGAGGTCTTGCCCACCGTCCGCCGCTCGCCTGGCCCAGCGCTCACCGAGCTAACGACGATCCTGAACGAGCCGTCGGTGCGGCTCGCCCACGCATCGTCGGCGCTGGCCCGGGGGGACCTCACCGGGACCGCGGACACGACCGTCACGCTGGCGGCGGCGCTGCGGGAGATGCGGGGCGCCTTCGCGGTCGCAGCCCGTGTGGTGGCGGCGGCGGAGACCGTCTGGAACGCCATGTCGGACCAGTTGCAGCAGGTGGCCGCCGACCTCGGCGCGGCCAGGCAGCGGGCCGGCGGGATCGCCGACGACGCGCTGGCCAATGCGCTCGCGCTGGCCGAGACCGACCTGGGCCAGCTGCGTGACGTGGTGAACTCGGATCCGCTGGCCCTGTGGCAGGACGGTCAGGTGGACACCGCACGGCTCGGCCGGCTGCGGGAGCGGGCCGCCGCCGCCGTGTCCCGGGCCGCCGAGCTGGCGGCGTTGCGGGAGAACGCGGGCCAGCGGATCGCCGCGGTCGCGGTGACCGTCTCGGCCGCGCGGGAGGCCTGGCAGGACGCTATGGCCGCCCGGGAAGCAGCCCTGACCAAGGTCGCCGGCGAGCTACCCGGGCCGCCGGACGTGCACGGCCTGGCCGGCCAGCTGGCCGCCCTGGACTCGCTGAACGAAGCGGGACGCTGGAGCAGGCTGGCGTCCGAGCTTGACCTGCTCGAGGAGCAGGCGGCCGCGGCGGCCACGGGGTGCCGGGACGCGGAGCGGCAAGCGACCGCGCTGCTGGACCGGCGGGCCGAGCTGCGCGGGCTGCTGGACGCCTACCAGGCCAAGGCGGTGCAGTGCGGGGGCGCCGAGGACAGCGGACTCGAAGAGTGCCATGACCGCGCCCGCGACCTGCTCTGGACGGCTCCCTGCGACCTGCCGGCCGCGGCCGACGCGGTCGTCGCCTACCAACAGGCGGTTCTGGAGTTCTGCGGACGGAGGCTGCGGGCATGACCACCACCGCGACCACATGCACCCGGCCCGGGTGCGACGGAACGATCGAGGGCGGGTACTGCAATACCTGCGGGCTGGCCCCCGCGCCCGCCGCCGTGGCCTCCGCCTCCACCCGCCCCCCGGCGCCGTCCAGCGGCGGCGCCCGCCCGGCGCTGTCCGGCGGCGGAGGCTCTGCGTCCTCCAGCGGCCGGACCGGCAGCGGTCGCAGCGGCAGCCGCCGCATGCGCCCCGGAAGCAGCCGGTCGGCACGGGGGCACCTGGGCGCGGGGCTGGTCGAGATCCCGCCCGTGCCCGCCCGGGACCCGGCCGCCGCGGTACTGGCCAACCCGGTGCTGGCCGAGGGCAAGCGGTTCTGCGGCACGTGCGACCGGCCCGTCGGGCGCAGCCGGGACGGAGCGCCGGGGCTGGTGGAGGGCTTCTGCCCGAACTGCGGCAGCAGGTTCTCGTTCGCGCCGAAGCTGCAGCCCGGCGAGCTGGTGGCCGGCCAGTATGAGGTGCTCGGCTGCCTGGCCCACGGCGGGCTCGGCTGGATCTACCTGGCCATGGACCACCACCTCGGCCGGCGGTGGGTCGTGCTCAAGGGCCTGCTCAACACCGGCGACGCCTCGGCTCAGGAGGCGGCCGTGGCCGAGCGGCGGTTCCTGGCGGAGGTCGAGCACCCGAACATCGTCGATGTCTACAACTTCGTGCAGCACGCCGACCGCCGCACCGGGGAGTCGGCCGGCTATATCGTCATGGAGTACGTGGGCGGGAAGTCGCTCAAGGAGATCCTGCTGGAGTGGCGTCAGTCCGGCCAGTCGCTACCGCTGCCCATGGCCCTCGCCTACGCGATCGAGGTGCTCCCGGCGCTGGGCTACCTGCACAACCAGGGGCTGGTGTACTGCGACTTCAAGCCGGACAACGTCATCCAGACCCAGGAGCAGCTCAAGCTTATCGATATGGGCGGCGTGCGGCGGATCGACGATGACGACAGCGCGATCTACGGGACGGTCGGCTACCAGGCGCCCGAGATCGCGGCTGAAGGACCTTCGCCGTCCTCTGACCTGTACACCGTCGGCCGTGCCCTGGCCGTGCTCACCTTCGAGTTCACCGGTTACCAGAGCAAGTACGCGCACAGCCTCCCGGACCCGGCGACGGTGCCGCTGCTGGCCCAGCAGGAGTCGTTCTACCGGGTGCTGCAGCGCTCCACCGATCCCGATCCCGACCGCCGGTTCGCCTCGGCGACCGAAATGGCCGAGCAGCTGACCGGGGTCCTGCGTGAGGTCCTCGCGGTCGCCGACGGCCACCCCAGGCCGGCGTTCTCCTCCCTGTTCAGCCCCGAACTGAACGCGATCGGGGTCGAGACCACGATCGCGGACGGCGCCGACGCCCGTACCGCCAAGGCCGCTGCCGCTCCGGACCCTGCCGCCCCGGCCCCTGCCCCGCACCTGACGCCGCCGCCGGCCGAGATCGTGGCCAGGCTCCCGGTGCCTCAGGTGGACGCCGCCGATCCCGCCGCCGGCTACCTCGCCACGCTGAGCACGCTGGACCCGTCCCAGCGCAACACGGCGCTGTCCGCGGCCGCCGCCGGGGAGCAGGGGGTGCCGCCAGAGGTGGCCGAATCCGCGGAGACCCGCCTCGCGCTGGCCCGGGCCCGCATCGTCACCGGTGACCTGGCCGGGGCCGAGGCCGTGCTGGCCGGCCTGGCCGCCAGCGACCAGGCGGACTGGCGGACGGCGTGGTACTACGGCCTGCGCCACCTGGCGGCGGGCCAGCCGGGCGACGCGAGGACCGCGTTCGACGCCGTCTGCGACGCACTGCCCGGTGAGCTGGCGGCCAAGCTCGCGCTCGCGCTCGCCGCCGAGGCCGCCGGAGACCCGGCGGCGGCTGATCATTACTTCAGGCTGGTGCTGACGGTAGACCCGGCGGGCTACGTGAGCGCGGCGTTCGGGCTGGCCCGGACCCGGCTGGCGGCCGGCGACCCAGTCGGCGCGATCGCGGCGCTCGCGGCGGTGCCGTCATCCTCCAGCCACCACCTGGCGGCACAGGTGGCCGCGGTGCGCATCCAGGTGGCGGCGCGCCCCGGCGCGGCCCCGGTATCGCCCGATGACGTGCTCCAGGCCGGTGGCCGGCTCACCCAGCTGAAGCTGGACGCCATCCAGATGGAACTCCTCACCGCCGAGATCCTGCGGGCCGCGCTGGACTGCCTGGCGGCCGGCGGTCCTGCGGCCAGCGGCCCGCTGCTCGGCTGCCAGTTCACCGAGCGATCGCTGCGATTCGGCCTGGAGCGCTGTTACCGAGCCCAGGCGCGGCAGGCCCCGGACCAGCGTCGCCGCATCGAGCTGGTGGACCTGGCCAACCGTGTCCGCCCGGGGACATGGGCATGACCGGCGACACGGACCAGGTACCACCCGCGGATATCACGTGCCCGTCGTGCGGCTGGCCGGTCAGTCCGCAGGACAATTTCTGCGAAGCGTGCCGCGCGGAACTCGCCCCGGCGGTGGTCAGCGGCGAGGATCCCGTCCAGGCCACCACGTGCCCGTTCTGTCAGTCGGCGCAGATCACCCCGGATGGCTACTGCGAGTCGTGCGGCCGCAAGCTGCCGTCCAGCCGTGATCACACCGAAATCGATCTCGGGCTGCTGGCCGGCGTCACCGATCGCGGCCTGCGGCATCACCGCAACGAGGACGCGATGGCGCTCGCGACCGCGGAGTTGCCCAGCGGTCCGGCCGCGGTGGCGGTGGTGTGCGACGGGGTCTCCAGCACCCGGCGCCCGGACGAGGCGTCGCTGGCCGCGTCCCAAGCGGCGGTGCAGGTGCTGCTCGCGGCCGTGCGGACCGGCCAGGACCTGGTCGAGGCGTCCCGGGACGCGGTCTCCGCCGCCCGGGAGGCCGTGACCGGCCTCGGGGAACCCGGGGAGGCCGCAGCCCTGGACCCGCCGTCCGCGACGTTCGTTTCTGCCGTGCTCACCAACGAGGCCGTGACGTTGTGCTGGCTGGGCGACAGCCGCGCCTACTGGCTCGGCGCCGGACCCGATGCCGTGTCCCAGCGGCTGACCAGGGACGACTCCGTGGCCGGGGAAATGGTCGCGGCCGGGCTGCTCTCCGAGGCCGACGCGCTCGCGCTGCCCCAGGCCCACGTGGTGACCGGCTGGGTCGGCGCGGACCTGAGCGGCGCCGCGCCGCACGTGACCAGGTTCGAGCCGCCCGGCCCCGGCGCGCTGCTGCTCTGCTCGGACGGGCTGTGGAACTACCAGCCCGAGGCCGTGAAGCTGGCCGGGCAGGCGCTGCCGGAGGCGCTGAACGATCCGCTGGCCGCGGCGTCCGCCCTGGTCAGCTTCGCGCTGGAGTCCGGCGGCATGGACAACGTGACCGTGGTTCTCGCGCCGTTCCCGCTCAGGCCCGCGCGCACCACGGCCGCAGCTGATGCCGCCGCGTCAGCTGATCCACCAGCTGATTCCTCCGATGACCCCGCAGATCACCCCGCTGATCACCCTGAAAGCCACGAGCCCACGGCGCCGTCCGATTGGCCCGATCACCAGGAGAAGCCCGCCGATGAGCCAGCCTGACTTCACCGTTGAGATCTCCCAGAACGAGTACCTTCCCGAAGGCGGCGACGACATCAACGCCATTGTCACGGTGACGTCGCCGACATCCGAAGACGGCGGGCGGCCCGCGGCCGCCGCGGACTCGGGCAGCGCGGAGATCGTCATCATCGACTGCTCCGGATCCATGAGATCGCCGCAGACCAAGATCGCCGAGGCTCGCGCGGCCACGGCGGCGGCCGTGGACGTGATCCGCGACGGCGTGGCGTTCGCCGTGATCGCGGGCACCGACCAGGCGCAGCCCGTGTTCCCCCATGACGGCAGCCTGGCCGTGGCCGACGCGCAGACCAGGCAGTCCGCTAAGCAAGCCGTGGCCGGCCTGCTGCCTCGCGGCGGAACCGCGATCGGGCAGTGGCTGCGTCTGGCCCACTCCATGTTCACCAGGCATCCCGCCTCGCTCCGCCACGCCATCCTGCTCACCGACGGCCGGAACGAGCACGAGACCCCCGAGCAGCTCGCCGAGGCGATCAGCCTGTGCGAAGGGGTGTTCAGCTGCGACTGCCGGGGCGTCGGCACCGACTGGGAGGTCGCCGAGCTGCGCCGGATCTCCTCCGCGCTGCTCGGCACCGTCGACATCGTCCCCGACCCGGCCGGGCTCGCCGCCGACTTCGCCGCCATGATGGAAACCGCCATGGGGAAGCAGGTCGCCGACGTATCCCTGCGAGTGTGGACGCCGCAGCACGCGACCATTCGGTTCGTCAAGCAGGTCGCGCCCGTGGTCGAGGACCTCACGGACCGGCGCGCCCCGTCCGGCCCGCAGGCCGGCGACTACCCGACCGGCGCGTGGGGCAGCGGAGAAAGCCGCGACTACCACCTGCGCGTCCGGGTCGTTCCCGCCGCCATCGGGCAGGAGATGCTGGCCGCCCGGGTGAGCCTGGTGGCCACCACGCCGTCTGGACCGGAGGTGCTCGGTCAGGCAAATGTGCTGGCCAGGTGGACCGATGACGAAGCGCTGTCGACGAAGATCAACGCCAACGTCGCCCATTACACCGGGCAGGCCGAGCTGGCCCAGGTGATCCAGGAAGGGCTGGAGGCCCGCAAGGCGGGTGACGAGGACCTGGCCACGGCCAAGCTGGGCCGGGCGGTGGCGCTGGCCGAGCAGTCGGGCAACGACGACACCGCCAAGCTGCTGGCCAAGGTGGTCGACGTGGTGGACGCGGCGACGGGGACGGTCCGCCTGAAGAAGAAGGTCGACGACGCCGATGAGATGGCGCTCGACACCAGGTCGACCAAGACGGTCCGGACCAGGAAGTAGGCCAGCATGCCGACCTGTCCAGCGGGTCACGACAGCGCGAGCACCGACTTCTGCGACGTGTGCGGGATGCGCATCGACAGCCCGGCGCGGGCTTCCGCCCCGCCCCCGGCTCCGGTCCCGCCCCCGGCCTCGCCCCCGGTCCCGGCCTCGGTCCCGACCTCGGCCCGGATTCCGGCCGCGAGCCCGCCCGATGGTCAGGGGCGGCCCTGCCCGCAGTGCGGGGCGGACCGGACGGGACAGTTCTGCGAGGCGTGCGGCTATAGCTTCGCTTCGGGCCTGCCGACGCCCGCCGCCGCCCCGGCTCCGGCCGTGCCAGCTCAGGTCGCGTCAGCTCAGGCCGTCCCGGCTCAGGCCGCCCACGCTCAGGCGGCCCAGGGCCAGGCCGCCCCGGATCGGCCCGCCGCCGCTCCCGGCCGCGCGGGCACGGCGCCGGGCTACATCGCCACCGCGCCGAGCCGCGTGACCGCAGGACCGGGCGAAGGCGCCGCATCGGGTGCCGCGGCCACGGCCGAGTGGACGGCCGTGGTGACCGCCGACCGCGCGTACTTCGACCGCGTGATCGCCGCCAGCGGCCCGGATGCGGCGGCGGTCCAGTTTCCCGCCTACTGCCCGGAGCGCCGGTTCCGGCTCTTCGGGCCCGAGATGCGCATCGGCCGGCGCAGCCCTTCCCGCGGTCTTGAGCCGGAGATCGACCTGACCGGCCCGCCTGCCGATCCGGGGGTCTCCCACCTGCACGCCGTCCTGATCTCTGAAGGAGACGGCGGCTGGGCGGTCTTCGACCCAGGATCCGCGAACGGCACGCTGGTCAACGGCCGGGAGATGGCCGCCGGATCCCGGGTGCGGCTGCGCGACGGGGACCGCATCTGCGTGGGCGCGTGGACCATGCTGACGATCCGGACCGACTGAGGCCGCCGGGCCAGGTAAGCCGGCCCGCCGTCCGCGGGCGGCCGGTCATCCGGGGACCGTGATCATGGCTCCCTGGGCGTCTCGCATCTCGGCGGCCTCGTCGTCGAACCAGAGGCCGCCCTCGGCCAGGTAACGGAAGTGCAGCGTGGTCCCGGCCGGGATGGTCACCACGGCGCTCCGGACGCCCTTCCCGCGCTGGCGGAGCGGGTGAGCGTAGGGGTCCCAGCCGTTGAAGTCGCCGACCACGGACACGGCTCCGGCCGGCTCCGTGGCGGGCAGCGCGAAGGTGACGCGAACGGCGCCGCTGCGCGTTGGCTTCGCTACCTTGATCAATTATCGGCTCCTTCCGGCGCTTGACGCTGGGCCGCCTATCCCGGCGCTGGCCCGGGGCTACGCGGCATCGGGCGGCACCAGGATGCGGCACCGTTGTGTGGTCGCCGTGTCTTGCGTGCTACACCCGGGTAAACGAGCCAGCCGGCGCGCCGCCGGCCCGTTGCGTCATCCCCCGGCGGTGACGAGGACCTCGTCGCCGATGGCGGCCCGGACCCGCAGCCGCGCCTGGTGCAGCCGGCTTTTGAAGGCAGCCTGGCTGACGCCGGCGATCTCCGCCGCCTCCTGCGTGGAGAAACCTTCGACATCACGCAGCACGATCGCGGTCCGCAGCGCGGGCGGCAGCCCGGCCAGCGCCCGGCCGAGAGCCATGCGCAGCTCGCTGACCTCGGCCTGCCGGGACGGGTCATCCGCCGGAGAGCCAGGCAGCAGGAGTTCCTGGTCCCTGATCGCCACCCCCGCGGGCCGGCGGGCCCGCTTGTCCAGCGCGCGGTTGGCCTCGTTGACCGCGATCCGGTACAGCCAGGTGAAGTAGCTGGATCGGCCCTGGAAGCGGGTGATGCCCCGCCAGGCGCGCAGCATGACCTCCTGGGCCACGTCCTCTGCTTCGGCGCGATCGCCGAGCAGCCGCAGCAGCAGCATGAACACGCGATCGGCGTGCGCGCCGGACAGTTGCTCAAAGGCGCCGACGTCCCCGGCCTGGGCCCGGGCCACCAAGTCCGCCTCCGTGGCTGGAGGGTCCGCGCTCAGGGAGCCCGCGCTAGGGGAGCCTGGGGCCGGGGAATCTGCGGCGCCAGCTTCCGGGTCGCGCTTGCCCCGCGATGGCGGCGTCACGCGCCGCGAGGCGAGACAGAATCCGCGCCCCCGGCCAGGCGGACCCGGTCGAAGATGCTGGCGGGGGCGCGAACCCCCGCCAGCCCGTCCAGGCCCTGGACTGCGTACACGAGGGCGCGCATCGCGCGGATGCCACCCCCGCAGTCCACACATTCCCGCGCGTGGCGGTCCAGGCGGCGGCGAGCGCGGCGGCGCAGGTCGCCCTCCACGTAGTGGGAGAGATGCTGCTGCGACCACCGGTGATCATCGGCAGAGCCAGGAATGCCCATCACGCCTCCGTCACGCTTCGGGACCGGGCTACCCGTAGTCACGGTAGTAGCCCGGTCCGAGGACGGGCCGGCCGCCCGTTACTCCTGGGCCGCGGGCTCGAACGTCAGCGAGCAGGAGTTGATGCAGTACCGGTCGCCGGTCTTGGTGGGCCCGTCGTCGAAGACATGGCCCAGGTGACCGCCGCAGCGCCGGCACACGACCTCGGTACGCCGCATGAACAGGCTGTAGTCCGACCGGAGCTCGACCGCCTCGGCGACCGCGGGCTCGTCGAAGCTGGGCCACCCGGTGCCCGAGTCGAACTTGGCGTCCGAGCGGAACAGCTCGGCGCCGCAGCCAGCGCACCGGTAGGAACCGTCCTCATGGTTGTGGACGTACTCACCGGTGAACGGCCGCTCGGTGTGCGCCTTGCGCAGGACGCTGTACTGCATCGGGGTCAGCTCCTGGCGCCACTGCTCGTCTGTCTTGCTGACCTCGCGGGCGGCGGCCTCGGTGTTGGCACGGGTCTTGCGCATCTGATGGTTCCCTTCTCTCTTGTCCATCACCCGGTTAGACCCGCGTCCAGGCCAAACGATTTTTCCGGTGGCGTGCCTGGCGCAGCCTGAGTGATCGACCAGCGCGGACGATTCCCAGTCGATGCGACCGACAATCGTCCGCGCTACGCGATCATGAATGGTGCGGCCGGGCTGCGGACTGTCACGTCCGTCCGGCGGCTCCCGTCCTCCAGGCAACGGATCAAAGCGGATCCCATTACCTGGGAGGACCTCTCGTGCGCACCCGCACTGCCGAACGAGAGCTGGCGCGGCCCCTGGTGGCCGCCCCGGCCAGCCCGCTAGGAAGGCTCGGCTCCTGGAGCTACCGGCACCGGCGGCTGGTGGCCGTCGCCTGGGTGGTGGCGCTGGTCGTCATCAGCCTGGCCGGGCGGCTGGCGGGCTCGCAGTTCAAGGACAACCTGAACGGCGGCACGGCCACCCCGTCGCAGCAGGCCGCCGCGTTCCTGCAACGCAGCTTCCCCAGCCAGGCCGGGGACGTCGCGCAGGTGGTGTTCCGGGCCCGGGAGCCCGTCACCTCGGCCGCCGCACGGGACCGGATCGCCAGCACGCTCGCGGGGATCGACCGGCTGCCGCGGGTGGCGTCGGTGCTCAGCCCGTTCGCGCCGGGCGCGGCCGGCCAGGTCAGCCGGGACGGCCATATCGCCTACGGGCTGGTCCGGTTCGACGCCAGCGGGGACGCGCTCCCCGACCCCGCCATCCAGCGGGTCATCGACCGGGCCCAGCGGGCCGCGGGACCCGGTTTCACCGTGCAACTCGGCGGGGCGCCGGTGGAGAAGACGGAGAAGCCGCAGTTCGGCACCAGCGAGGCGCTCGGGATCCTCGCCGCCGTGGTCATCCTGCTGCTGGCGTTCGGGTCGGTAATCGCGATGGTGCTGCCCATCGTGACGGCCGTCGTCGCGGTGGGAGCCTCATTCGGCGTCCTGGACCTGCTCAGCCACCAGGTGACCGTGCCGTCCTTCGCCCCTGAGCTCGCCGCGCTGGTCGGCCTGGGCGTGGGCATCGACTACGCCTTGTTCGTGGTCACCCGGTACCGGAGCGCCCTGCGCGAGGGGTCGGCGCCGCCAGACGCGGTGGTGGCGGCCATGGCCACGTCGGGCCGGGCCGTGGTGTTCGCCGGGTCCACCGTGGTGCTGTCGCTGCTGGGGCTGTTCCTGCTCGGCCTGCCGTTCATCTACGGCGCGGCGCTCGGCGCGATCATCGCGGTGCTGCTGGTCATGACGGCGTCGGTGACGCTGCTCCCGGCCGCGCTCGGCTTCGTGGGCACCGGCATCGACCGGCTGCGGGTGGGCCCGCGCCACCACCCGGAACAGATTCCCGATGGAACGCACGGTTTCTGGGCCAGGTGGAGCCGCCGGGTGCAGCGCCGTCCGTGGCTGGCCGGCGGCGCGGCGGTCGCGGCACTAGTGCTGCTGGCCGTGCCATTCCTCTCGCTGCGGCTGGCCTTCACCGACGCGGGCACCGACCCGTCCTCGTATACCTCCCGCCAGGCCTACGACCTGCTGGCCCAGGGGTTCGGCCCGGGCACCAACGGCCCGCTCGTGATGGCGCTGCAGCTGCCGGGAGCGGGCCCGGCCGCCCGCACCGCGGTCCCCGCGTTGCGCACCGACCTGGCCCGGCAGCGGGACGTGGCGTTCGTCAGCCCGCCGCGGTACAGCCCGGCCGCAGCGGCCGCGGTGCTCACCGTGATCCCGCGCACCTCTCCCCAGGACGCCAGCACCGGATCGCTCGTGCAGAACCTGCGGAACACGGTCGTGCCCGAGGCCACGGCCGGTACTCGGGTCAGGGTCCTGATCGGCGGGCCGACCGCGGCGTCGATCGACACCGCCGGGCTGATCTCCGCCCGGCTGGCGATCGTGGTGGCGTTCGTCATCCTGCTGTCGGTGCTGCTGCTGATGGCGGCGTTCCGGTCCGTGGTCATCCCCATCGTCAGCGCCGGGCTGACCCTGCTGTCCACCGGTGCCGCCTACGGCGTGATCGTCGCGGTGTTCCAGTGGGGATGGCTCGGCGGGGGCATCGACAACGGCGCCACCGCCCCGGTCGACCCGTGGATCCCGCTGATGCTGTTCGCGCTGCTGTTCGGGTTCTCCATGGACTACCAGGTGTTTCTGGTCTCCCGGATCAGGGAGGAATGGCGGGCCGGCGCGAGCGACTCCGACGCCGTAGCCCGAGCCCTGGCTCGGACCGGGCGGATCATCACCTCCGCGGCCGCCATCATGATCTGCGTGTTCGCGGCCTTCGTCGTCGGCGACCTGCGGGTGCTCCGGGTCATCGGGCTCGGCATGGCGGTGGCGGTCCTGCTCGACGCGACGCTGGTACGCATGGTGGCGGCCCCCGCGGTCCTGCAGCTGACCGGCCGGGCGAACTGGTGGTTCCCGCCGTGGCTCGAGCGCGCCGTGCCCGGCTTCCTGGCCGAGGTCGGCCCGGGCGCCAAGCGGCCGGGCCCGGCCGTTCATGACGGTCAGAGAGCCGCGTGACCAGGCGGGGACGCACGGTCGCGGTGCAATCTACGTCCCGGTTTGCCGAGTTCCGGGCGGCGGGGGCATGCTGGCGTAAGGCGGCAGCGGCGACGTGCCGCGCAGCTTCCTCCTGGCATGCCGACGGGGCCTGCCGCCCGGAGGTAAGGCCATGACCAGTGCGCAGAGCGTGCCGGACCGGGCCCTGGGCGTCTGGGGCGCCAGGGCGTACGCCTGGAGCGGCGAGGAGCGGCCGCGGGCCGCCGGTTTCCAGATCGACCCGTCCGGGCGCCAGCGGGTGCTGGGCTTCGCCGCGGACTCGGTCGGCGGGGGCGGCCGTCACGGCCGGATCCGTAAGCACGCCCCCTCCGGACTCGAACGCACCCGGCGGCGTCGGCTGGTGATCGCGGTCGTGGCGATCCTGCCCGGGGAGCCGAAGCAGGGCCGCGGCTGCTGATCGCGGCGATTGGCGGAACCCGGCGCCGTGCCGCACCCTGGGAGGGGCTCCCTTCAGGGGCCCTGTCAGGCACAGCGCGTCAGAGGAGCCGCCATGACCGCCACCGTCAGCAACCGCCCTGCGGACTTCGACCTCGACGCGAAGTACCGGGTCACCGACGGCGGCGTGCTCCTCACCGGGATCCAGGCCCTCGCCCGCGTGGTCTTCGACCAGATCCGCGCGGACCGGCGGCGGGGCCTGAACACCGCCGCGTTCGTCAGCGGCTACCCGGGGTCGCCGCTCGGCAGCTTCGACCAGACCCTGCAACGGACCGGAGCGCTGCTGACCGAGCACGACGTGCACTGGGTCCCGGGGGTGAACGAGGACCTGGCCGCCACCGCGGTGTGGGGCAGCCAGCAGGACAACCTGGCCCCGCTGAAGAGGCACGACGGGGTCATCGGCATGTGGTACGGCAAGGCGCCCGGCGTGGACCGCTGCGGCGACGTGTTCCGGCACGCCAACCTGCACGGCGCCGGCACCAACGGCGGCGTGATCTGCGCGGCGGGCGACGACCCGCAGTCCAAGTCGTCCACATTGCCGGGCGCGAGCGAGGCGGCGCTGTACGACGCGGGAATGCCGATCCTGGTGCCCGGCACGGTCCAGGAGGTGCTCGACCTCGGCCGTCACGGCTACGAAATGTCGCGCTATACCGGCTGCTGGACCGGCCTGAAGATCGTCACCGCCATCGCGGACGGGCTCGGCTCGGCCGACGTCGCCCCCGGCCGGATCTCGTCGGCGTACCCCGAGCTGACCTTCGACGGCCAGCCGTGGCACTACCAGCAGCTGCCCACCTTCTTCCTGCCGCACACGGTCGAGCTCGAGGCCGAGCTGTACGAGCGCCGCCACCCCGCGGCGCAGGCGTACGCGGCCGAGAACGAGATCAACGTGGTAGAGGTCGAGCCGGGCGACGCGTGGCTGACGATCCTGTCCTCCGGCCGCACCTACCGGGAGGTCCGCCAGGCCCTGGCCGGCCTGGGCCTGGCCCGCGACCAGGAGGTCCGCGACGCCGGGATCCGGCTGGTCCGGCTGGGGATGATCTACCCGCTGGAGCCGGGCATCGTCCGCGCCGCCGCCCGGGGCGTTACGGAGATCCTGGTCGTCGAGGAGAAGCGCTCGTTCGTCGAGCGCTTCGTCCGCGAGTACCTGTACGACCAGACCGAACGGCCCCGGATAACCGGCAAGCGCGACGAGCGGGACGCGCCGCTGATCCCGCCCGGCGGCGAGCTGACCGCCGACCGGCTACGCCCGCTGCTGGCCCGGCGGCTGGAACAACGGCTGGCCACGCCGCTGATCGTTGCGGCAGCGCATCCCGCCCCACCGCGCCCGCAGCTGACCATCATCCCGAACGCCACGCCCCGCACGGCGGCGTTCTGCAGCGGCTGCCCGCACAACCGGTCCACCCTGCCGGGCGCCGGGTCGCCGGTCGGCGGCGGCGTCGGCTGCCACGCCATGGTCATGTGGCTGGACCGCGGCGCCGTCTCCTACAACCAGATGGGCGGCGAGGGCGCGCAGTGGATCGGCCGCGCGCCGTTCGCCGACGTCCCTCACTTCGTGCAGAACGTGGGCGACGGGACGTTCTTCCACTCTGGCAGCCTGGCCGTGCGCGCGGCGGTGTCCGCCGGGATGACCATGACCTTCAAGGTCCTCTACAACGGCGTGGTCGCGATGACCGGCGGGCAGGACCCCGCCGGGCAGCTCGACGTGCCGCACCTGTGCCAGGCCATGACCGCCGAGGGCGTGGCCCGCATCATCGTGGTGAGCGACGACCCCTCCCGCTACCGGCGCGCCGCCCTGCCCGCGGGCACCAAGGTGTGGGGCCGCGACCGGCTCGCGGAGGCCGAACGCGCCCTGGCCAAGGTGCCGGGCGTCACCCTGATCGTGTACGACCAGGCGTGCGCCGCCGAGCTGCGCCGGCTGCGCAAGCGCGGGAAGGCCCCCGAGCGCACCCGGCGCGTGGTCATCAACGAGGCGGTCTGCGAGGGCTGCGGCGACTGCGGCGCCAAGTCCAGCTGCCTGTCCGTGCACCCGGTGGACACCGACCTGGGCCGCAAGACGCAGATCGACCAGGCGTCGTGTAACACCGACTACAGCTGCCTGGACGGTGACTGCCCGTCGTTCGTGACCGTGCAGGCTCCTCCTCGGGCCGCGGTCCGCCCAGGACCTGCCCCCGAGCTGCCGGACGACATTCCCGAGCCACAACGGGCCGCCACCATCTCGGACACCGGCGGTTACGGGATCGTGGCCACCGGCATCGGCGGCACCGGGGTGGTGACGCTCAACCAGGTGCTCGCCACCGCGGCGTTCCTGGACGGCCTGCGGGTCACCGGCCTGGACCAGACCGGGCTCAGCCAGAAGGCCGGCCCGGTCGTGTCCCACCTGCGGCTGTGGCCCCCGGACCCGGCCGGGCCCGGCACCCCACCAGGGGCCAGCGCGGTGGGCCAGGAGTCGGCCGACCTGCTGCTGGCGCTCGACCTGCTGGTGGCGGCCGATCCGCAGCACCTGGTCCGGGCGAGCGCCGGGCGCACGGTCACGGTGGCCTCGACCTCCTTGGTACCCACGGCCGGCATGGTCCGCGGCGCGGCCGGCGCCCCCGACCTCGCGGCGCTGCTCGGCGCCGTGCGGGAGCGGACCAGGCCCGGCGGGCTGACCACGCTGGACACCGTGTCCCTGGCCACGGCCCTGTTCGGCGACGGCATCGCCGCGAACCTGATCGCACTCGGCGCGGCCTACCAGAAGGGCGCGCTGCCGCTGCGGGCGTCGTCGATCGCGCGGGCCATCGAGGTGAACGGCGTCGCGGTGGAGCGCAACCAGGCCGCGTTCCGCGCCGGGCGGCTGGCCGTGCACGACCCGGCCTGCCTGCCCGCGCCCCGCCGCGCCGGAGAACTGCGCCGGGAGGCCGACCACACGGTGCTGGCCGCCGCTCGCCGGTTCGCGGCCCGGCGCGGGCTCGACGGCCCGGCCGCCGAGCGGGCCGTCCGGCACGCCACCGAGCTGGCCGCCTACCAGGACACCCGGCTCGCCGCCCGCTACCTGGACCTGGTGGCCGCCGCGGCGCGGGCCGAAGCCAGACAAGCCGGGCCGGCCGGGGCGGGCGGCGCGCTGACCGAGGGGGTCGCCGCGGGGTTCTTCCACCTCCTGGCCTACAAGGACGAGTACGAGGTGGCCCGGCTGCACCTGCTCCCCGAGTTCGACCAGGCCCTGGCCGACGCGGTCGGGGGCGGGCGTGACGTCCGGTACCTGCTGCATCCTCCGGTCCTGCGGGCGCTGGGCCTGCGGCAGAAGATCGCCTTCCCCGCCCCGGTCATCCGGCCGGCCTTCCGCGTGCTGCGGGGCATGCGGCACCTGCGGGGGACCCCGGCCGACCCGTTCGGCTACACGCGGGTGCGCCGCACCGAGCGGCGGCTCGCGGCCGGGTACGAGGCCGAGGTGCGCGCCGCCCTGGCCGTCCTGTCACCGGCCAGTCACGCCGCCGCGGTCGAGCTGGCCCGGCTGCCGCTGTCCATCCGGGGCTACGAGCAGATCAAGATGGACGCGGTGGAACGCTACGAGGCCGAACTGGAGCGGCTGCGTCCCCGCCTGAGCTGAACGCCCGCCCGTCGGCCGAGGGCGCCTCTTCAGCGGCCGGGGATGAAGACGTCCGACTGGACGAGGCTTCCCTCGGGCACGCCGGGGAACCAGGAAGACGTCTGGAGAATGCGCTGGTCCACCGCGAGCACGGCGCCGGTTCCGGTATCGACCACGACGTCGACTTCATCCGCGCGGGTGCTCGCGCAAAGCCGCTGGCCTTCTCGTCCGGCGAGGTCTCGCCCAGGCCCGCACAGGCGAAGCCCCGGCAGGGAAGCCAGCGCCGACCAGGCCGCGGCCCGGGCGCTCTGCGACAGGGGCCCGGTGGCGAGCAGGAAGCCGAGTTGCAGCATCATGGCCGTGGCCGGCGCGCGCGCGCCCGCGGACGACCGCAGGCGCATCGCTATCGCCGCGGACAGGGCCTGGGGAGACCCGGGCAGCGCCCTCACCTGCCGGTAGGTCAAAGGCATTCCCTGCGGGATGAAACTGAACGATCCCGCGGGGATAGAGAAGGCCTGGCCGGTGACGGCCACTTGCGGCATCGGGGGCCGGCCGGCTGCCTGCCAGCGGGCACGTTCTGACGATGTCACCAGCCGGGCCGGGCTATAGCTGACTACGTTGACGCGCGCCGATGACGAGGGCTGGATCGCTATATCCCGGGTAGCCGTAGCAAAAGCCGTGAAAGCTTGGGGGGTCCGGGCGTTAGAGATTGCCGCGTAATACTCCTGGTCCTGATACTTTATTACTGAGCCCGGCGAGGTTACCGGATTGTCAGCGGATTTGATCCGGCTCGCGATCAGCGCCGCGAGTTCCCGGACGGAGCCGGCCGGCAGCTGGCCCGCCACGGTGCTGCGCGGCTGGCCTGCTCCGGCCGGGGGACCGGTTGACTTGGCGGCCGCGCACCCGGCGAGCAGCAGGCTGAACCCGGTGATGACGATGACTGCAGTCGCCCGCACGACAATCCTCCTAGGCGGGCGATCCCCGTGCCCGAGCGGGAATCGCCCGCTGGTCAGCGGTGTATGACTACCAGACGGTGCCGCAAACCACGGCGCGTGACGCGAGGAAGAACGAGGAGATCGTGTTCTGCGCGATGAGGCCGTCCGGCCAGCTCTTCAGGAAAAGGTCTGGTACGCGGCCCTCGACACACGCCCACTGATTGCCGGCCGGGTAATTGAGGGCTACGCCTGTCACGAGCGCGCGGTTGTTGTCGAGCGAGCGCGCCGCGTCGTTTGCCACTTTGCCAACGAAAAGCCACTTGTCATGCGAGCGGGTGTTGTAGTTGTAGCTAAACTTCGCGCCAAACCAGTCCGCCATGTTCCACATGCAGAAGGTGTGAGCGCCGCACCCGAGGTTGTCGGTGAGCGGGACGCTGGCCTGGGATACCTGCGCTGGCTTGGCTACCTGAGCCGACGCCGGGGCCAGGGTCAGGCCGGCCAGGGCGCCGAGCGCCAGCAGGGAGGAGGCCGCCATCACGCCGAACCGTCTAAATACTGACATGTCTACTTCTTTACCTATATAACCGGATACCAGAGTCATCCAACGTACCTCGCGCCCCGGCCGGTGTCAAAGACCGTGGGTGAGTCCCCGCGCGACCTTGCGGGCAGACCGCCTGACCAGGCTCGGCCGGGAGCTACCCGGTACGGACGCGGTGCCGTGGCCAGCGCCCGTACCTGTGCCCGGCGTACCCGAGCCTGAGCCCGCCACCCGGACGCCGGACGTCCGGAACCGGCGCGTCCCGGCCAGACCGGAAGGGCCTTTTGAACGGTTCTTGACGGGCCCTTAACGCACGATCCGCTGTGATGATCCTTATGCCCCACGAATACGGCTATGAGGCTGACGAGTCGGCGGACTGGCCGGAGTTCAGCGACACCCAACCCGGCGAACCGGCCTTCGACTACGGCATCTGGCCCGCCGACCCGGAGGCCGACCGGGACGAAAACCTGCGCCGCCTGGGTCGGCTGACCTGGCGTGCCACCCTGCTCAGCGCGGTAGGCGCCGCCGCGTTCGCGATCCTGTTCGTGCGCAGCGCGCCGGCTCATACCGCCGCCACCAGCCAGAACGTGGTGCGTCCGGCGGGCACGCTCAGTCCCCCCGCGGCGACCCCGACGCCGAGCCCGCGGCATCGGCGCCACAAAGCCCGGGCGAAACGAACGGACAACGCCGCGCCGGCTCCCACGCCTGCCGCGGCCGGGGCGCCGACTAGCCCCGCGCCTTCGACACCCACACTCGCGCCGCCGACCACGCCGCCCGCCCCTAGCCCGTCGCCATCGCCGGCCCAGAGCACGTCGAGCGGAAGCACCCCCGGCGGATGAGGCCGCGGACGATGAGCCGCTCCGCCGAACACGCCGCGGTGGCCTTCCGGGCACCCGCATCCGCCGCGTCCCGGCCAGACCAGAAGGGGTCTTTGAACGATTCTTGACGGGCCCTTAACGCACCATCCGCTGAGATAACTTGTCATGCACGACATATATGACTACGAGCCTCGCGAGCACCCGGAGTGGTCGGAGTTCAGCGACATCCAACCCGGCGAACCGGTCATCGACTACAGGATCTGGCCACCCGAGCCCCCGGAGCCGGAGGCCGCCCGGGACAAGAGCCGGCGCCGCCTGGCTCGCCTGGCCTGGCGCGTCACCCTGCTCAGCGCGGTGGGTGCCGCCGCGTTCGTGATCCTGTTCGTGCGCAGCGCGCCCGGCCCGACCGGCCAGAGCGTGGTGAGCCCGCCCGCCCCCGCCGCCGCGACCCCCGCGCCTAGCCCGCGGCACCCGAGGGCCGCCGCCGTGCGGCCGGGGCACCGCGCCGCGACCCTCAAGCCCGCCGCCCAGGCCTCTCCCACGCTCGCGGCGCCGCCCGCAGGCCCGGCGCCCGAACCCGAGAACAGCGGAGGCCACTCCGGCAGAGGAGGCCCCGGACGATGAGCCGCCCCGCGGAACTTGACCCGGTGACCTTCCGGGCGCTGGGCACCGTGGTCTCGGTGCTGGTCACCGAGCCGGGGCAGCGCGACGCGGCGGACGCCATCCTCCGTGCCGAACTGGCCGCGGTGGACGCCGCGTGCTCCAGGTTCCGCGACGACTCCGAGTTGTCCCGGCTGAACCGGGCCGGCGGCCGCGTAGTCCCGATCAGCCGCTACTTCGCCGAAGCGCTCGCGGTCGCGCTGACCGCGGCGCAGGCCACCGACGGCGATGTGGATCCCACCTGCGGCCGGTCCCTGATCGCCATCGGCTATGACCGCGACTTCGATGAGCTGCGCCGGGACGCGCCCTCGGAGCCGTCAGCCGGGCGGCTCACGATCACCGGGACGCCCGCGGCGGGCTGGTGGATGGTGGAACTCGACCGGCGTCGGTGTACCGCCCGGGTGCCCCCGGGAGTGCTGCTCGATCTCGGTGCCACGGCCAAGGCCCTGGCCGCCGATCGCGCAGCCGTCCGCATCGCCGAGGCGCTCGGCTGCGGGGTGCTGGTGAACCTGGGCGGGGACGTCCGGGTGACCGGACCGCCGCCGGAGGGCGGCTGGCGCATCGGGATCGCGGACGACCTGGCTCCCGAGGACGCGCCGGAGGCCGCGGCTCTCGCCCAGACGATCGTGATCACCGACGGCGGGATTGCCACGTCCAGCCCCAAGGTCCGGTCCTGGCGCCGCGGGGCCGCGTCGCTGCACCACATCATCGCGCCGGAAACCGGCCTGCCCGCCCAGACGTGCTGGCGGACGGCCAGCGTGGCCGCGGCCAGTTGCGTGGACGCGAACGCGGCGAGCACGGCGGCCGTCATCCGGGACGAACGCGCCCCCGGCTGGCTGGCGGCGCTGCACCTCCCGGCGCGGCTGGTCCGCCACGACGGCACGGTCGTGATCGTGGCCGACTGGCCGGCGCAGGACCGCCGGCCTGTCGGTGAGATCGGATTCCTGGCGTGACGGCCAGCTTCAGCGGCCCCGGCCTGTGGTATGCCACCCGCGCCGCGGGCTTGGTGGCGCTGCTGCTGCTGACGGCCAGCACGCTGCTCGGCGTCCTCACCGCGGGCCGGTTCAGCTCTCCTCGGTGGCCGCGCTTCCTCACCGTTGGGCTGCACCGCAACATCGCGCTGCTGGCGGGCGCCTTCCTGGTCCTGCACGTCGTCACCATCGTGGTCGACTCCTACACGCCGATCCCGCTGACCGCCGCGTTCGTCCCGTTCGCATCCCCGTACCAGAGGCTCTGGCTCGCCCTGGGCGCCGTGGCGCTGGACCTGCTCATCGTCCTGGCCGCGACCAGCCTGGCCCGGGCCAGGCTGGGCTACCGGGGCTGGCGGCTGGTGCACTGGTGCGGCTATGCGTGCTGGCCGGTCGCGGTGGCGCACGGCGCGGGCGCCGGCACCGATGAGCGCACCCTGTGGGGAGTCGGCCTGACCCTCGGGTGCGTGGCCGTGGTCGCCGGGGCGGTGGCCTGGCGGCTGCTGCAGCGCTGGCCGGAGCGCTGGGTGCTGCGGCTGAGCATGGCGGGGGTCGCTGCGGTGATGGTCCCCGTGGCGCTGAGCCTGGCCGGGTACGGCGGATGAGCGGGCGCCCCACCCGGCCGGGGCCGGGAACCCGGGCCGGGCCGGGCCTTCCGTCCGGCCCGGGAACCGCGCCCCGGGCGGCCCCTCCGCCCGGCCCGCCGCGCCGGCCCCGCCTGCCGCGGCTGCTGGCCGGCCTGTCCGACGGCCGGCCGGTCAGCCTGCCCGGGCACGAGCGGCTGCACGGCCCGCTGCCGCTGCGCGGCCACAGCGGGCGGGACCGCCCGGAACGGCTGATCGACACCGTGGAGCGGTCCGGACTCACCGGCCGGGGCGGCGCCGGCTTCCCCACCGGCCGGAAGATGCGATCGGTGGCCCAGCGCCGCGGCCCGGCCGTGGTGGTCGCGAACGGCGCGGAGGGCGAGCCGGCCAGCGCCAAGGACCGGCTGCTGCTGACCCGCCTGCCGCACCTGGTCATGGACGGCATCACCCTGGCCGCGGACGCGGTCGGGGCCCGGGAGGCCTACCTGTGCGTGCACCGGCAGGAGACCAGGCTGCTGGCCGGCCTGCAGGACGCCGCCGACGCCAGGGCCGTAGCGGGCATCGATCCCGTGCCGATCACGATCGTGGGCATCCCCGGCCGCTACGTGTCCAGCGAGCAGACCGCGATCGCCCAGTTCCTGGGCGGCGGCCCGGCCAAGCCGACCTTCACCCCGCCGCGGATCGATGAGCGCGGCCTGCACGGACGGCCCACCCTGGAGAACAACGTGGAGACCCTGGCGCACCTGGCGCTGATCGCGCGGTACGGCGACCGCTGGTTCCGCGGGGTCGGGCTGCCCTCGGCCACCGGGTCGTCCCTGGTCACGGTCAGCGGCGACGTGGCCCGGCCCGGTGTCTACGAGATCGAGCTCGGCACCCCCATCGGTACGGTCATCGCGATGGCCGGCGGCCCGTCTCAGCGGCCTCAGGCCGTCCTGGTGGGCGGCTACTTCGGCGGCTGGATGCCTCCCGAGCAGGCCTGGCCGATCCCGCTGAGCCAGCCGACCCTGCGCGCGGCCGGCGGCGCGATGGGCGCGGGCATCCTGGTCTGCCTGCCGCCCACCGCGTGCGGGCTGGCCGAGACCGCCCGGGTGGTCGGCTACCTGGCCGAGGAGACCGCCGGGCAGTGCGGGCCGTGCATCTTCGGCCTGCCCGCACTCGCGGATGTGCTGGCCGGCCTGGCCTTCCAGGGCGGCCGGGGCCAGGCGCTCGGCCAGATCGCCGGCCTACTGCCGATCATCGAGGGCCGCGGCGCCTGCCGCCACCCGGACGGGGCCACCCAGCTCGTCCGCAGCGCGATGCGGACGTTCATCGCCGATGCCCGGTCGCACGACCGCAACGGGGCCTGCCACGGGGTTAAGCAGGCCCCGTTGCTGCCGCTGCCGGGGGATGAAGGCAGGGAGTGGGACTGGGAGTAGCGTCACTCGCCACCACCGCCTTTGCCAGGTCCGCCGCCCCCGCCGCCTCCATCATTGGCTTCAGTGCTGACCGAGGCCGACGGCACGGACCCGGCGCAGGACACGACCATGCTCACTTCCTGGGTCGCGGTCTCGAACTGCACCTGGGCCGTGGCCGCGGGCCCGCGGACGACGCTGTCGGTCGCATAACCGGACTGCGGGCTCCACGAGAGCAGAAAGGCACCGGCCGGAAGGCACTCGGCCACCACGCTGCCGCCTGGCGAGCTGAGCAGCGTCCCGGTAGGCGCGGCGGCCGCCGGCGCGGCGCCCGATGCGGGGGCGGATGGGGTCGCCTTCGCCGGCGGCCGCGTAGCCGTCGCCGTGGCAGAGGGCGAGTCCGCCGGCGACGGGTCCGGGCTGTGGTGCTCGGCGGCCAGCGCGCGGCTGACGCCCGACGCGGTCAGCTGCTGGGTGGCCGGGCCGCCGATGCTCTGGCCGATCAGCGCGACCGCGACCAGGCTGCCGGCGGTCGCCGCGACCGCGCCCAGCAGCCACGCGCTGATAGTGAGGAAAACACGGGAGCGCACGCAGGCCATGGTCGCGGAACGGACCTTAAGGTCAGGTCAAGCCAGCATCAAGAGGCCAGTTCGCAGTGCCGGGACTGGCTGCGACGCGCGGTGTTTCATCGATAACGTCCTGATGTGGCTCAGCTGTTGCTGGTGGAGGACGACGCGTCGATCCGCGGCGCGCTGATCAGGGCCCTCACCGAGCGCGGGCACGCGGTGACGAGCACGGCCAGCGCCATGGACGCGCTGCAGCAGATCCATCAGGTGCCGCCCGACCTGGTCCTGCTCGACCTGGGCCTGCCCGGCCTGGGTGGCTACGAGGCGCTGCGCATGATGCGCGCGATCAGCACGGTCCCGGTCGTGGTCATCACCGCTCGTGATGACGAGACCGAGATCATCCGGGTGCTCGACGCCGGAGCGGACGACTACATGGTGAAGCCCTTCGGCGGCGGCCAGGTCGACGCTCGGATCCGCGCGGTGCTGCGCCGGGCCGAGGGCGGCGAGGCGAAGCGGCCCGCGCCGGTCCTGGTCGGCGCGCTGTCCCTGGACGCCGAGGCGCACGAGGCCACCCTGCGCGGCGTCCCGCTCGACCTGAGCCGCCGCGAGTTCGACCTGCTGCACTACCTGGCTGCGCACGCCGGGCAGGTGGTGACTAAGCGGGACCTGCTCACGCACGTCTGGCAGATGCCCTACGGCGGTGCCGACCGGACGGTCGACGTTCACGTCTCGTGGCTGCGCCGCAAGCTCGGCGAGACGGCCCAGCAGCCCCGGTACCTGCACACCGTACGCGGGGTGGGGATCAAGCTCACCGCCCCGCCATGAGACTGCGCCTCGTCCTCCTGGTCGTCGCGATCAGCTCCATGGTGCTGATCTCGTTCCTGGTGCCGCTGGCCCTGGTGCTGCGCACCCTGGCCGCCGACCGGGCGGTGAGCTCGGCCAGCGACCGGGCGCAGTCGCTGATCCCCTGGGTGTCCACGGGCGGCGCCAGACTGGACTCCGCCGTCGCGCAGTTGAACACGGCGGACCCGAGCCGGCCCGCCACTGTCTTCCTCCCCGGCGGCACGGTGGTCGGCCTGGCCGCGCCGCGGTCGGCGGCGGTACGCCTGGCCGCCGGAGGGAGGAGCTTCTCGGCCGAGGCTCGGGGCGGCCAGGAAGTGCTGGTCGCCGTCCAGGGCCTGCCCCAGGGCACAGGCACCGCGGTCATCCGGGTGTTTGTGCCGAACGCGCAGTTGCGCGCCGGCGTGACGCGGGCCTGGCTGCTCTTGAGCGCGATCGGCCTCGGCCTGCTGGTGCTCAGCGTGGTCGTTGCCGACCAGCTCGCCCGGTCCCTGGTGCGACCCCTCCGCGCGCTGGCGCGGGTTTCCGATCGCCTGGCCGCCGGGGACCTGTCCGCCCGCGCCGCGGTGGTCGGCCCCCTGGAGATGCGTCAGGTGAGCAGCGGTCTGAACCACCTGGCCGCGCGCATCGGTGAGCTGCTGGCGCACGAGCGGGAAACCGCCGCCGACCTGTCGCACCGACTGCGTACCCCGCTGACCGCCCTGAGGATCGACGCCGAGTCCCTGCAGGACGACTTCGAGCGAGCGCAGCTGATCAGCGACGTCGACAGCGTCGAGCGCATGGTGAATGAGATCATCCGCACGGCGCGCCGCCCCGCGGGCGCCGCAGGCAGGGTCGCCTGTGACGCCACCCAGGTGATCGGCGACCGGGCCGCGTTCTGGCTGCCGCTCGCCGACGATCAGGACCGGACGATGACGGTCGAGATGGTGCCCGGGCCGGTCGAGGTCGGGGTGTCCGGCGAGGACCTCGCCGCGTGCGCGGACGTCCTGCTGGAGAACGTGTTCGCGCACACCCCGGAAGGGGCC
>Ga0306920_100000838_pt1 | contig 37297 bp, 35 predicted proteins | sample flu12Cox44000170_FD_204666 | JGI IMG/M metagenome (GOLD analysis project Ga0306920, IMG submission 204666) | Lab enrichment of tropical soil microbial communities from Luquillo Experimental Forest, Puerto Rico - flux4day.12C.oxic.44.000.170 (v2)... | ecosystem: Environmental > Terrestrial >... | reverse complement strand
CGACGGTGGCCCAGGTGATGCGTGATACCGCGACGGTGCTGAGTGGAGGCGATGCCACGCCGGACCTCGCGGCCCTGGAGGTGGCGCGGGGCGCCTCCGCCGCGCACATGCGCGGGACGGCCGACGGGCCGGCTGGCACCGGCACCGGTGACGCAGCGGACGCCGGGGTGGGGGTCACCGCGGCCCTCGCCGTGCACGCGCAGACGATCGCCGTCGCGACCCGCAACGCGGCCGAGGATGCGCTGATCGCAAGCAGGCGTGCGGCCCCGGCGACGATCGCAAAGGAGCGCCGCCAGTGGTACGGCGAAACCAGCAGCATCGCCGTTCTCGCCGCCGGCGGGACCAGCGTGCGGCACCGGGCGGAGCGCGGGCTGGCCAGCCTGCTGGGCGCGACGAGCGTGGTGATGAGGCACGCCAGCATTCGCTCGGTATGGTTCCTGAACAGCGCGCGCGGCGCGGTGGCGCTGGCGGCCGCGGTCGCGGTCGCCGACGTCTCCAGCGTCCAGCACGCGTTCTGGGTGGTGCTTGGCACGCTGTCCGTGCTGCGCACGAACGCGTCGGCGACCGGTGCGACCGCGCTGCGCGCACTGGCCGGGACGGTGGTCGGCTTCATTGTCGGTGCGGCGCTGCTGCTGGTCATCGGGACGGGCCAGACCGCGCTGTGGGTGGCGCTGCCGATCGCGGTGCTGGTGGCGTCGTACGCGCCGGGGACGGCCCCGTTCGCGGTCGGGCAGGCCGCGTTCACGGTGACCGTGCTGGTGCTTTTCAATCTTCTCGTCCCGGTCGGCTGGAAGGTCGGCGTGCTCCGGATCGAGGACGTTGCCCTTGGGACTGCGGTGAGCCTGGTCGTCGGCGTGCTGTTCTGGCCGCGCGGGGCGGGCGGGGTTGTCGGCGACGACCTCGCCGAGGCGTTCCGCCGGGGCGGCGCATACCTGATTCAGGCGGTGGACTGGGTGCTCGGGGAGCGTGACATGGCACCGGACAACGCGGCCGCCGCCGTCACCGCCGGGACCAGGCTCGACGACGCGCTCCGCGGCTACCTGACTGAGCAGGGTTCCAAGCGGATGAACAGGGCGGACCTGTCGATGCTGGTGATGGCGTCGATGCGGCTGCGACTGACCGCGCACACGCTGGCCGGCCTGCGCCGCATTCCTGCCCGCCCACAGAACGAGCGCCCCGTTGCCCGGTCAGGCGACGGCGGGGGCATCCGGGCCGAACTTCGCGGCGCGGCGGCCCTGCTGTCCCAGTTCTACGGTCAGCTCGCCACCGCGGTCGGCCGGCCCACCCGGACTGAGGCCGGCACGGACCTGGCGATCATCCCGGTGACTCTCCCGCCGGGCGCGCTGGCGGCTGAGCCGGTCGCGCGGCACCCGCACCTGATGTGGGTGCGTGAGCACCTTTACCACCTGGCTGAGCATGCCGAGGCGCTGCCCGAGCCGGCCGAGCGCATCGCCGAGATACGCCACCGCCGCTGGTGGCGCTAGCCTGCCTGCCCTCATGACCACGCGCTGTCCGGGAAAGCCCGCCGCAGGAGCGGATGGTGCTGTTGCATCAGCGTGAGCTGCCGTAGCATCCGGCAAATGGTGACAGCGGAGCCCGCCATCACGATCGCCGAACGGTTGCCTCTTGGATCACTTCAGAAGGGCACGAGTCATGACCGACATCGCGGAGCTTCATGCGCGGGCGCTCGACGCCACCGGCCGCATCGTCAATGGTGTCGCCGCAGATCGCTGGCATGCCGCTACACCCTGCGACGGCTGGGATGCGCACGAGCTGGTCAATCACGTGGTGGCAGGAAACCTGTGGGCTGCCGAGCTTGCTGCCGGTGGCACCATCCCGGGTGTTGGCAGCCGGCTCGACGGCGACCTGCTGGGCGGCGACCCGGCCGCGGCGTACGCGGCATCGGCGTCGGCGGCCGCAGCGGTATTCCGCCGGCCCGGAGCACTGGACGCTCCGTGCGCGGTGTCATACGGGCCGGTGCCCGGCTCGGTCTATGCCGGGCACCGTCTCCTTGATGTGCTGGTCCATGGCTGGGATCTGGCGGTAGGGACCGGGCAGGACTCCGCGCTGGATCCGGAGCTGATGGAGGCGGCCCAGCAGATCATCGAGCCGCAGCTGGATGCGTTCCGCAGTGCAGGCGCTCTGGCACCAGCGGTCGCGGTCCCGGCGGATGCCAGTGCACAGACCCGGTTCCTGGCGATGCTCGGCAGAACGGGCTGAGCAGACAGGGCATGCCCGCAGCCCGCGCCGAACAGGACATGCCCGTGCCGGGCTGGGTCAGCCGGCCCGGGCGGCTCGTGCAACCCGGGACAGGCCCGGCAAGCAGCTGATCCGTTACCACCCTGACTCGGTCCGGGCTTAGGCTGCCGGGGTGGCTGGGATGAGCATGAACCGCGTGATCCATGCAGCCGTCCGCCGTGACCTGGATCGCTTCACCAACGCGCTGAGCGCGCTCGGGCCTGGCGATGAGCGGCGGGTCGAGCAGGTGTCGCGGGCCTGGGCCAACTTCCACGAACAACTCACCCGGCACCACTCCAGCGAGCACCGCATAGCCTGGCCGGCGCTGCGCCAGGCCGGCATCAGCGATGAGCTGCTCTCCCAGTTCGATGCCGAGCACGACCGGATGGCGGCGGCGCTCGCGTCGGCCGACCAGGCGATGAGGTCGTTGCGCAGCGCGCCAAGCGCGGAGAACTCTCAGGCCGCCGGCGAGGCGGTGGCTACACTCCGCGCCACCACGACTGAGCATCTCGACCACGAAGAGGCGGAGCTTGAGCCGTTCTACCTGGAGCATGCGCACACGCCGGAGATGAAGGAGATGGGCCGGGCGTTCGGGCGCGAGTACAAGCCGCCGGAGGCCGGCACGTACTTCGCCTGGCTGCAGGACGGCGCCAGCAGTGACGAGCTGGCCGGACTGCGGCAGAACGTGCCGGGACCGGTTGTCGCGATCATCGGCAGGGTCTTCGGCGGCAAGTACCGCCGCACCATCGCCCCGGCGTGGCGGGGAGGGCGAGCCGCTTAGCTTCCGCCCGGCGCGAGCGGGGGGTGCGGCGGGCGGGGCCGCCAGGTCACTGCGGCTGGCCCCCGCCGAGGGGTCCTGATCATGTGCGTACCCGGAGGATAGGGTCGGCCTGTGAGGACCGTTCCGCGGATTAGTTATGCCCGCAGCGCGGATGGGGTACGTCTGGCGTTCACGGTGGCCGGCGATGGGCCCGCGGTGGTTTTCGTTCCGTGGGTGCCATTCAGCAATGTCCGGATGGAATGGCAGAACCCGCTTCTGAACCGGGTCTTCGGGCAGCTGGCGGAGCGGCTCACGCTGGTCCACTACGACGGGCGGGGGACCGGGCATTCGCAGCGGGACGTCACCGACCTCTCGCTCGAGGCGATGGTCTCTGATCTGGACGCGGTCATCGGCCAGGCCGGGCTGCCGGAGGTGAGCCTGCTCGGGCAGTACAACTCCTGCCCGCATGCCATCGCCTACGCCGCGCGCCACCCGGAGCGGGTCAGGCGGCTGGTTCTGTTCGCGGGCTCAGCACGGGGCTGGAATGCCATGAGCGCCAGGCAGACGCAGGCGCTGCTGAGCCTGATCGAGCAGGACTGGGATCTGTTCGCCGATACCGCAGCGCACCAGTGGATGGGCTGGTCGTCGGGGGAGGCCGGGCGCGCCATCGCTGACGGGATCCGGGGGGCGGTAACGCCGCAGATCGCACGTGCCACCTTGCAGGCGGCCAGCGCGGCCGACGTCACCGAGCAACTGCCCAGAGTCGCCGCCCCGACCCTGGTGCTGCACCCCCGGGACATGATCCAGATCCCGATCGATGCGGCCCGGTCGCTGGCAATGAGCCTGCCCCGCGGGCGGCTGGTCGTGCTCGAAGGCGCGCAGCCGGTGCTGTTCACCGAAGATTCCGGTGAAGTGGTGAGCATGCTGGTGGACTTCTTCGCTGCGGGCATCGAGCCCGCTGCCGCGCCAGTATCCGCACCGGCCGGTGGCCGCGCCGCGGAGCCACCGGTGGGCCTGAGCCGGCGGGAACTGGAGGTGCTGCGGCTGGTGGCCGCGGGCGAGTCCAACTCGCAGATCGCCCGTCGCCTGGGGCTGAGTATCCACACCGTGGAGCGGCACGTCGCCAACATGTACCGCAAGATCGGTGCCCGCGGGCGGGCCGATGCCACTGCCTACGCGCTCCGCCATCGCCTGGCGTAGGGCGCCCGGCCGATAGCCGCGGGGGCGGCACTTCCTGGCGGGTTTCCGTTAGTGCTGGCTGCATAGTTTCCGGGAAGTCCGGCCGCGCCCCCGCGATCTACGGTGGCCTCAGTTCCGATCCCGGACCGGGGGCCACCGATGGCGAGGACCACCCCCGCAAGCCCTGGGCAGCTGGGGCGACGGCACATTCACCAGCTCTTTCCAGGAGTAATCAGATGAACGCTGCGAACGTCCTGGGTCTGGGCCGCACGGCCCTGGTCACCGGTGCCTCCCGCGGCATCGGGCCGCTGATCGCCGCCCAGCTCGCCCGCGAGGGCGGACATGTCGTGCTGACCGGCCGGTCGGCTGGGGACCTGGAGGCGGTTGCCTCCGACCTGTCCGCGGCCGGCGCGGACGTGTCCTTCATCCCCGCCGACCTGACTGCGCCCCGCGCCACCACGGCGCTCGTCGAGACCATCGAGCACCAGCGGGGCGGGATCGACCTGCTGGTGAACAACGCTGGGGGCGACCCGCTGCGCGAGTTCCATGCCATGACCGTCGACGAGAACCTGCGCACGCTCCGGCTCAACCTGATCGCGCCGGTGGCGCTGTCCCATGAGGTCCTGCCCGGGATGCTGGGCCGCGGCCGCGGCCACATCGTCAACATCTCCGCGATGGCCGGGCGGGCGTCTTTCCCCTACACCGAGGTCTACGCCGCCGCCAAGGACGGCCTGATCGGCTTCACCCGCGTCCTGCGCGCCGACTACCACGGCCGCGGGGTCAGCGCTACGGTCCTGATCCTGGGTGCCATCCGCGGCGCCGGCCAGGGGCAGCGGATACTCGACGAGTCCGGGATGAAGGCCTCAGCCTTCATGTCCCCCGCCGAGTCCGTCGCCCGGGCAGTGGTCAGGGCGGTCAAGAAGGACCGGGCCGAGCTAGTCATCATGCCCGGGCCGGGCCGCCTCGTGCGGGCGATCATGGACTACTTCCCCAGCCTGGGCCCGGCCGCGAACCGGGCAGCCGGGGCAACCGCCACCATGCAGAAGATCATCGAGCAACGAGAGGCGAAGGCAGGCGCCGCGGCCTGACGATCAACGCCACGCCCATCCTGCGGCTCCCGAGCCGTCACCCGACGGGCAGCTCACGGGATCATGGCGCCGGTCTGGGCGACCGGCTGTCACAGGTGGCGGGTCAGGGGCCGGGAGATATGCAGGTCGTACCAGAATTGTGCCTCGCGCCGCGACTCGCATGGCCACGGATCCCACGCTGCGCAGCCCGGATCAGCGCAGCTGATCCTGATCCTCCCCGCTGGCATGATCTGTTCCACCCGAAGGTGTATCGCCGGGCGGCTGTGGCTGCGGGCGGTGATGGTGGCTTCCGGCGTCACGTCACTCCTCCCAGCGAGCCTGGACAGGCGTGCTGATCCTTGTTCCCACCCGGCGGGCTCCCAGCAGAACATGGCATGCTTCCGGCATAGACCAACCGCAGCCCGGCATCACGCCGACACGCCGCATAGCACGCGATTGAGCCCCGCGGCGGGTCAGCGGGGGCCGAGCCCGGTTGTGCCGTCGAGCAGTTCCCTGGCGATGTCCAGGTGCCCGGCATGCCGTGCGGTCTCTTCGATCACGTGCAGGACGATCCAGCGGACGTTCGTGATATGTCTGGTGTATTCCGGGTCGGGGTGAAAGCCGAGCCCGCGCGGGGGTGCGGATAGCGGGGTGACGGCGAGGACCTCATCGGATCGCCAGCACTGGTCGCGGTAGTTGGCGATGAGGTCGGCGCTGGGCCAGTCGCAGGTGAAGGCGGCCTCGGGATCGTACCCGCCGCCTTCCTCCTCTGCTGTTTCCTCCTCTGCTGGCTCTTCCTCCGCGACGCCCGTGGTCACGTGCTGCAGCCAGTGAAGCTCGACGCCGCCGAGATGCCACAGCATGCCGGCCACCGTCCAGCCGGAGGGCACAACCGGCGTCTGCCAGGCTTCCTCGGGCAGCCCTTCGACGATCTTCAGTACCGAGTCGCGCTGGGCGGCGAGGAAGGTGAGCAGAGCCTGGTCATCGGGGTCCTTCGGCTGACCGCCGGTCATCCCGATCCTCCTGCCGGTCGTTCGCTGTCCCTGGGGTGGCGTTCGCGGCCAGAGGCCTGCTGCGCGGATGCTAGCACGGGGCCTGGCAGCGGGCCGGAACTGCGATAGTGGGCGGATGACGAGTATCCAGCCCGAGTTGTGGGTTGAGCGTGCGGGCCAGGCCGTCGCCTTCTATGCCGAGGCGTTCGGTGCCCGCGTCCTGCACCTGGTCGGAGAGGGGGATGACATCGTCGCGCAGCTCGCCGTGGGCGAGGCGGCGTTCTGGGTGGCAGCGGCAGCGCCAGGCGCGGGACGGTTCAGCCCGCACGCGATCGGCGGCGCGACGGGCCGGACCCTGCTGGTGGCCGGGGACCCGGACGCCGTTCTGCGGCAGGCAGTGGCGGCAGGTGCCACCGAGACGTCACCTGCGGGCGATGAGCATGGCTGGCGCCTTGGCCGGGTGGTCGATCCGTTCGGGCACGAGTGGGAGATCGGCAGACCGATCGGGCCCTGGCCGCCTGCCTGAATCCCCGCCGGGTGTCTGCATGTTCAAGCGGGCGAGCGACGGCCACTGGCCGAACCCCGCTGGCGGCGGCCATTGAAGATGACCTCGCAGGCCGGCCTTCGGCCACCCGGAGGCTGCTCAATGGCTGAGTCTGCGGGTAACGTGCCGGGCATGGACTGGAAGATCGAACTTGTGGCGATACCGGTGAGCGACGTTGACCGCGCCAAGGCGTTCTATGTGAACCAGGTCGGTTTCCACGCTGACCATGACTACCAGGTCACCGAGGCGCTGCGCTTCGTGCAGCTCACGCCTCCCGGGTCGGCGTGCTCGGTCGTGATGGGCACCGGGATCACCCAGATGCCACCTGGCTCGCAGAAAGGCGTCCAGGTCGTGGTCGCGGACGTCGGGGCCGCCCGTCAGCAGCTGCTCGCGCACGGCGTGGGCGCCAGTGACGTAGACGTTCAGCCGTGGGGCTCCTTCGTCACCTTCAGCGACCCGGATGGCAACACCTGGGCGCTGCAGGAGCTGCCCCCGCGGCCGTAGAGCTTCCCACGTGCAGCGTCGCCCCACGCTAACTGCGGCAGATGCGCGCATTCGCGCCACAGGTGGCTGTGGTCCCCTGCTTGACGGCTGACCGCTCAATGGTGATCCAGAGGGATCGTCAGTGCGCCGACGGGTTCGGGCTGCCAGAGCGCACGGAGGTGAAAGACTCGCCGCGTCGAGCTAAGGAGGCCTGCATGTCAGGATCATCTAAGTCCGGGAACGTTGTCCGAGGCGGCGGCGGAGGTGCCGTCTATGGCCTGGGGTTCATCGGGGCCCTGGTCTACTACTGGCAGCATGCCGCCGGGTTCTGGGCCCATGTGTGGGCCATCGTCGAAGCGATCCTGTGGCCTGCCTTCGTCATCTACCACCTGCTTGGCCACCTCGCCCACTGAACCTCTGCGGTGACCCGACACGCCGCGGCGGTGATGGCTGGATCGCGCCCGTCCGGTGCCGCTCGGCTGGCCGGCGAGCCGTGGGCACCGGCAGCGCTGCGGTTGTGGGTTGCATCAGCACTATCACTCTACTATTCTACCGATAGACCAATAGTTCTGGGAGTGTGCTGGTGTTCCGTATTGATGCCGGGTCGGATGTCCCGATCTATCGGCAGCTGGTCCAGCAGGTGCGCCGGGATCTGATGCTGGGCCGGCTGCAGCCGGGCGATCAGCTGCCCAGCGTGAAGGAGGTCGTGGACGCGCTGTCGGTCAATCCGAACACGGTGGTGAAGGCGTTCAGCGAGCTGGAGCACCAGGGGATGATCGTGCGCAGGCAGGGCGTGGGCACGTTCGTGGCGGCCGCGCCGCCGCTGGCATCGCTCGCGGTGGCGCCGAGGCTGCTGGCCCCGCTGGCCCGCTGGGTGGAGCGGGCCAGGCGGGATGGCCTGTCTGCCGAGCAGATCCGGATGCTCCTGGAGGTGGCCCTCGGCGAACCGGCCGCCGCCGGGGATGACCGCCGTGCCGCGGGCGGTGCCGCGTGAGCGCGGCGCTGGGGTGCGCGGGCCTCGGGCACCGCTATGGGCGCCGCCTGTGGGGCCTGCGTGACTGCGACCTGGAGGTGCCGGCCGGGCGGGTGGTGGCTCTGGTCGGGCCGAACGGTTCGGGGAAGACCACCTTGATGAGCATGGCAGCGGGCCTGCTTCCGGTCACCGAGGGAACGGTTCAGGCGGCCGGGGGCGCCCCGGCACAGCGGCTGGACCGGATCGGGTTCGTCGCCCAGGACGCGCCGCTCTGGCCGCGGCTGCGGGTCGCCGATGTCCTGGAGATAGGCCGCTCCATGAACCGCGGGTTCGATGCGGTCATGGCCGCGGAGCGGATCGGGCGGCTGGGCATCCGGCCCCGGGCACGGATCAGCGCCCTGTCCGGCGGCGAGCGGGCGCAGGTGGCGCTCACCCTGGTGCTGGCCAAGAGGCCGGAGCTGTTCCTGCTCGATGAGCCGATGGCCAACCTCGACCCGCTGGCCCGGCGGGAGTTCCTGGGCTCAATGTTCCAGGCCTGCCAGGAGACCGGCGCTACCGTCCTGTACTCCTCCCACGCGGTGGCCGAGCTGGAACGCGTCTGCGACTACCTGATCGTGCTGCGTGCCGGGCGGGTGCGGCTCGCCGGCGATATCGACGAGCTACGCTCGCGGCACCGGGTCATCCGGGGGCCGGACGGCTGGGCCGCCCGCGGCGGCTGGCAGGTGATCAGCCAGCGCAGCATGGCCGGGCAGACCACGGCACTGGTGCGCTGCGACGATGCCCGCCTGCCCGGCCCTGGCCTGCAGGACGCCGCGCCGGCGTTCGACGAGCTGGTCCTCGGCTACCTCGACGGCGATACGGTCACTCTGCCCGGGCAGGCCGCGGCATGACCCGCCTGATCTGGCGGCAGCACCGCGGCCAGGCGCTGTGGGCGATCATCACCATCACGGCCCTGTGCCTGCTCGCCGTGAGCTTCGGGTTCAGCGCGGAGCACTGGCTGGCGGGCTACCACTCCTGGCTCCGCCAGCTGGCCGCCGCCGGGTGCCCGCCACCCACTGCCCATGGCGGGGTTTTCCATGTGAACTCGCCCGGGACCTGCGCAGCCCTCAAAGATCGCTATCCGGGCGGCCTGCAAGCCGCCTTCACATCCCGCTACACCTTCGCGGCCCTCCTCTCCCTGTACGGCATGCCTGCCGCATTCGCGATCATCGGCGCCATGATCGGTGCCCCGCTGGTCGCCAGGGAAATCGAGCAGCGCACCCAATTGGTCGCCTGGACCCAGTCAGTGTCCCGGCGCCGCTGGTACTTCGCCAAGATCACCATTCTGGCCATCGGGCTGGCCGTGCTCGGCCTGGCTGCCGGGATGGCCAATGCCTGGCTGCAGCGCCCGCTCACCGCCGGTGACAGCACAAGCTCGCGCTGGACGTGGTTCGCCTCCACCAACCTGGCCCTGGCCGGCGGGGTAGTACTTGCCTTCGCGCTGGCAGTGGCCTTCGGCGCGCTGCTGCGGCGCACGCTTCCCGCCATTGGCGCGGCCGTGACCGGGTCCGTCGTCCTGCTCCTTGTCATCCGGTGGGCGGTGGTGGCCCTGACGCCGGCCAGCAAGACGACCGGACCGTATTTCACCGCGCCTTCCGGTAGCTGGATCCTCGGCTCAGGTACTGGCATCCCGGTGGCTTACCATCCGGCCAGCCAGTACTGGCCACTGCAGCTCATCCTGCTCACCGTCCTGCTCGCGCTCGCGGCAGCCGCCCTCGCAACGGGCTGGCAGGCCACCCGGGCACACGCCGTCTAACCAGCACCTCAAGCTGGGCGGTCAGGCCCGCTTCGTGCACACTGTGGCAATGATCCGGCTTGGAATCCCTGCTGACCTGCCCTCGGCCGCCGGTGTCTATCGCCGTGCGTCGCTGTCCAACGCGGGCGACCGTGACAACCTGCTGGCCCAGCCGGGGTACCTGATGCTGGGGCCAGAGGGCCTGAACGAAGGCCGCACGTACGTGGCGGTGGAAGACGGCTCGGTAGTCGGTTTCGCCACGTGGGCCGAAGCCGGCGGCGCCATTGAACTGGAAGACCTGTTCGTTGACCCGGGCTGGCGGCGGCGCGGGATCGCTAGTGCCCTGGTCAGCCGCATCGTGGAGGTACTGCGGGCACGCGGCGTGCAGTACCTGGAGGTGACTGCCAACCCTCATGCGCACGGGTTTTACAGCGCTGCAGGTTTCATCGACTGCGGGGTGGCCGACACGGCCTTCGGCACCGCCCCCCGCAAGCGGCTGGCGATCGGCTGATCGCGGCAGGCTGCCGCCAGCTCAGCCCACTTGAAAGACGTTGAAACCGACAATGACACCGCGATGAACCGTGTAGGTGCCCTGGTAGATGTTGACCGTGCCGTCGGTCTGCTGAGCGGTAAGCCGGGCGGTGACAACATCACCCGCAACCGACACGATGGTCAGGGTGTCTTTTGCGGTGGTGCTGAATCCGGCGACGAAACCGGAATACGATCCTCCGGTGTTCTGCCCGCCCAGCCGCCAGGCCTGGGCGTAGCGATGCTGGTTGATGGCAGCTATGTACGCGCGCACGATGGCCACCGGGCCGGTGGGGCGCGGGGCGGGAGCGATGGCCGCGGGGCGGCCGGGGCGCAGGATAAGCGTGACCGGCCCGTTCGCCAGCCTGGGCGGCAGCGGGTTCGTGCCGTCCACCGTCAGCGTGACGCCGCCCGGGTTAGCTAGCCGCACGTTTACCGGCTGCCGGAAGGTCCACGTATTCGATGCACCGGCGGCGACACGTGACTGGAACAGCAACTGGCCGCGCGGGGTGCGGACCACCACCTGGCAGCCGCGGATGGCCCTCAGCTGCACCACTACCGCAGCTGCCGTGGGCATCGGGCTCCGCCCCGCGTGGGCTACTCCACGGCCAGCGGACGCTGGCCGTGGGCTCGCCGCCGGCGGTGAGCCCACGGCAAACGTATACCCAACGAAACCGGCCGCCGCTACCAGTGCCACCGCCAGCACCGCGGTCCAGTTCAGCCGGCGCCGCCCAGGTGGCTGGGCCGGCGTGCGCAACTCGTCCAGGCTCACCGCCGAGAGCACGCCTGGCGCACGGTGCACCGCGTCGTATTCGGCGATCAATGGCTCGGGGTCAGCCCCCACCGCCTTGGCGATGCTGCGGATGTTCCCCCTGGCATAGAAGTCGCCGCCACACGCCGAAAACTCGTCGCCCTCGATCTCCCTGATGATCGATTCCCTGATCCGGGTCCGCTGGCTGAGCTCGGCGACACTGAGACCGGCCTGGCCGCGCGCCTGGGCCAGGGCTTCTCCGATGCGCACGCCGCGCCTCCACTACTCCACCGCGCTGCACTCCCCCGTTTGCCGAGTGCTGGCGGTCATCACCACACCATTGCCGCTATGCCCGCTCCGGAACCGGCTCAAAGCGAGGCAACATCACCCCATCTCGTAGCTGATCTGCCAGTGAACAGATCCGCTGAGGCCGGACCATCGCCCTATCCAGTGTCATCCGCCAAGTCGAATCTGACAGATTGGGCACGCCTGCCGCGGGCTATATAGCGTCACGATGTCTCGTGTCGCGGATATCTGACGGCATCTTTCATACGAAGCCGGCCAGCCCAGCCTCCGGAACGTGGGCTCGCTGCGGTCGCAGTGAACCAGAAGCTCAGCTACCGGATGGGAACTCCGGTCTGGCACGGCCGACGGCCGGTCTGCCCGCGGGCAGGCGACGCAATAATGAGGCATGCCTGCTACTGAGGAGCTGTCCCCTGCCGAGCAGGCCGCGCTCCGTGCCCGGTGCTCGGTGTTCCTGGCCGGCCACGGGCAGGGCACGGCCGCCGACCTGCTGGCCGGGATACCTGCCAGCACCGTCACCGACCGTTACGGCGACGGTGGCGTTGTCTCCGAACTGGAGGCGGAGATCGCGGGGCTGCTGGGCAAGCCAGCGGCGGTGTTCCTGCCCAGCGGGACGATGGCCCAGCAGTCGGTGCTGCGGGTGCACGCGGACAGGCGGCAGCGAAAGACGATCATCTTTCACCCCATGTGTCACCTGGACCGGCATGAGGGCGGGGCCTACCAGCGCCTGCACGGCCTGACCGGGCGGCCGGCCGGCGATCCGGACCGGCTGATGACGCTCAACGACCTGACTGCCATCGGCGAACCTGCCGCGGCACTGCTGATCGAGCTGCCACAGCGTGATCTTGGCGGCCAGCAGCCGGCCTGGGAAGATCTGACGGCTCAGGTCGAATGGGCCCGGGGCCAGGGAGCCGCCGCCCATCTTGACGGCGCCCGGCTGTGGGAGTCGGCGGCAGGGTACGGCAGGCCACCGGCCGAGATCGCGGCGCTGTTCGACACCGTGTATGTGTCGTTCTACAAGGGCATCGGCGCGCTGCCGGGCTGCTGTGTGGCCGGCCCCGCCGACCTCCTCGCCGAGGTGCGGGAGTGGCGGCAGCGCATGGGCGGCACTCTGTTCGGCCTGTGGCCGAACGCCGCATCGGCGCTGACCTGCCTGCGGCGCCGGCTGCCGCTGATGCCCACCTACCTCAGCCACGCCCGCGCCATCGCCGCCGCTCTCGCCGACGTCACCGGCGTGCGGGTCGTGCCCGACCCGCCGCAGGTTCCGATGATGCACCTCCTGCTGGAGACGGAACCGGACAAGTTCGCCGCGGCCGCCCGCCAGTTGGCCACCGAGCAGGGGATCTGGGCCTGGCCGAAGGCCATGGCCACAATCGATCCTCGCGTGCAGCGGGTGGAGTTCTCCGTCGGCGACGCCACCTGCACGCTGGAACCGGACCGGATCCGCGACATCATCGCCGCCCTCATCGGACGGTAGGCATCCGGCGCCATCAGCGGCAGATGAGTTACCTGACCGGCGACCCAGGTGGCGGAGGGCGTGCCGCGGGTCAGCCGGACCGGTCGATGGCCGGCTTGACGTCCACCACCGGCGTCCCGTCGATTGCCTCCAGCGCGTCGACCTCAATGTGAAGCCCGTCGCGCGCCACGATGCGGGCACGGTGCAGGCCGATGGGGTTCGGCCGATTGGGCGAACAGGTGCTGAACACGCCGGTCAGCGGCTGGCTCATGTCGCCCTGGGGATGCGTGCTCAGCTCGTCGCGCGGCGACAGGTGGAGCCAGGTGAGCACCACAATCTCGTCACCCGGCCGCAGGTCGCTGGTACCTTCCGCGACCCGCTCATCGAAGCGGATCCACGCCCGGGGCGCGCCGTCGCGCTGGTTCGGCGCATCGTCGAGGACCTTCAGGGGCGACTGCACCCACCCGATCGGCACCAGGCCGTAGCTCGTCTGCACATGAACAGTCTGCCCGCCGGCCGCGGGCGCGGCTCGCACTGGCTGCAAACACTCCCGCCCGTTTTCCTGGCGGTCGGCGGCCGTCAGCACGCCCGGCTAGGCTGTTCGGGCTCGGGCCGGGCAGGGGTGGCGGCATGATGCAGGACCTCGACATTGCCCGCTGGCGGCTGCGCAGCCAGCACCTGGTCTCGCCCTACGCCGTTTCGGCGCGGGCGGCGGTCGGTTCACTGCTGGCAGTCCAGGCGGAGAACCCCCGGCAGGCGGCGTGGGCGGTGGCCTCGCGGACGCCGAATCCGGACCAGGCTGAGCTGGCGGCGCTGCTCGACGACGGCACCGTCCTCCGCACGCACGTGCTGCGGCCGACGTGGCACTTCGTGCGGGGCGAGGACCTGGGCTGGCTGCTCGACCTGACCGGTCCCCGGGTACGGCGGGTTACCGGCCACCAGCTGAGCACCACCCACGGCCTCAGCGAGCGTGCCATCGGCAACGCGGTCACCGCCGTCGCGGAGGCATTGGCGGACCGGGGGCAGCTCACCCGCGCTGAGCTGGCAGACGAGCTGCGCGAGCGCGGTAACGCTGGCAGCGGGCAGATGCTGATGATCCTGCTGGCCCACGCTGAGCTGGCTGGGCTCATCTGCAGCGGAACTGCCGCCGGCGGCGAGCATACCTACGCGCTCATGGCCGAGCGCGTGGCGGCATCACGCCGGCTCGAGCGGGCCGACGCCCTGGCTGAACTTGCCTTGCGCTATTTCACCGGCCATGGCCCGGCGACCGAACAGGACCTCGCCTACTGGGCCACGCTCACCCTCACCGATGTGCGCGCCGGCCTGCGGCAGGTGCATGACCAGCTCGACTCGTTCACACACGACGGACGCACCTTCTGGCACGCGCCGGGGCAAGCCCCTACCGGACCGCAAGAGCCCGCGGCCCACCTTCTACAGATCCTCGACGAGACCTACCGCGGCTACCAGGACTCCCGCTGGGTGCTCGATACCACCGGCCAGGTGCCACGCACCCGTGAAACCGCGGCCGGGATGGCCCTAGTCGACGCACAACTCCTCGCCGCCATGCGGCGCACCGTCTCCCACGACCGCGTGCGGTTCGACCTGCGGCCTTACCGCGCCTTGACACCTTCGGAGATCGAAGCCCTGGACGAGGCGGCCCGGCGGTACGGCGAATACCTGCAACTCAAGGCCCAGATCACCCTGCCGTGACCCGCTCACTCGATCCACGCAGCGGAGTGGCTATGACATTCGGTGCCGCTGGAAGTGCGACTCGAAGGACGGAATCACCAGCAGTGCGATCACGAGCACCAGCCCGGTCATAATGAGGATGCCCAGCCCGATTGTCAGGTCGTGGTACCAGCCGGTGTAACGCCACGGCGCGAGCGCCCTCATCGGCCCAGCCGCGCCGCTCGAAGTACCCGGGAACAGGTACGGTGTGCCGTAATCCTCGTAGCCGAGGTAGACGAACGGGAAGGCGGCGAAGCCGACAAGAACCGTCACCACCTGTGACCTCGGAACGGCGCGCCGGATGAGCAGGCCCAGTGCCGAGAACGCCACAGCGAACACCAAGCTCACGACCGCGGCTGTCACGAAGGCAAAGGGGAACCAGCCGGTGACATCGAAGTCCGGATAGCTCGCGGTGAAGCGGTCCGTCGCGGCCCTGAAGTCATGTGCGCGAGTCAGGGTGCTCACTCCCCAGATGGCCATCATGGCGCTGATGGCAAACAACAACCCGCTGGCAACAGCAACAGGCCGCGGCGTCCGGCGGGCGGCAGCGCGCGGCCCCGCCTCCTCTGACACCGTGCATCACCTCACAGGGGCAGGCCAGCGATAGCCGCCACCCTGCTTCCTCGCCTGGCAACCGCAGCCGTCTGGGCGACCCTCGGTCTCCACGGTACGATCCGCCTGGTGAACTGGTGAGTTGCCATCCGCAGTGCGTGACCGTAGCTCGGACAAGGAGACAAGCGATGTCGGATGATTCGGCTTCCCCAGGCGGCCCCGGGCCGTCAGGGCTGCACTCCTACCTGCACGAAGGTGGTCCTGGCGTGATTCGGCCCTATTGGCGGGCGGTCGCGCAGGAGCGGCTTGCGACCGAGACGTGGACGGTGCCGGCGCTCTGCGCCGCTTATCAGTGGCCGACCGGCTTGGCGGGCGGGGGCAAGATCGCCATCGTCGAGCTCAACGGCGGCTGGACGAGCAGCGACATGCAGCAGTTCTTCACCGGGATCAGCCAGCCGATGCCGCAAATCCAGGACGTGTCGGTCGACGGGACCAGCAACGCTCCCAATCAGCATCTCGGTGACCCGCATGATCCCGATGGAGAGGTCGCGTTGGATATCGAGGTGGCAGCCGCCGCCTACTACGTCGCCACCGGGCAACCGGCAGACATCCGGATGTATTGGGCCCAGGACATCGCCACGGCCGTGCGAGCGGCCACCACCGATGGCTGCGACGTCTGCTCTATCTCCTGGGGGGCCGACGAAGCGAACTGGGGTGCGGCTGCTGGCAATGACATCGAGCAGGCAGCTACGGCCGCCACGGCTGCGGGCATGGTGGTTTTCGCGGCAAGCGGCGACAACGACTCATCAGACGGCGGCCCGAACGCCGCCAACGTCGACCTGCCCGCCTCTGCCCCACATGTCGTGGGATGCGGCGGGACAAGGAAGACCGCAGGTGATGAAACGGTATGGAATGACAACCCCGGCCAGGCCACCGGCGAGGGCAGCGGAGGGGGCTTCTCAACCCTTTTCACGCCCATGCCGGGCTGGCAGCTAGGAGCACCCCACGGCCAAGGGAGGATGGTGCCCGACGTCGCTGCGAACGCAGATCCAGTTACTGGGTATCAGGTCGTTGTCCATGGCCAGACGCAGTTCGTCGGCGGAACCAGCGCGGTAGCCCCGCTATATGCCGGCCTGTTCGCCGCCTTTGGCACCAAGCTCGGCTTCATCACTCCCAAGCTCTACGCCAACTCAGTCTGCTTCAACGACATCACCGTCGGTGATAACGGTGCGTTCCGGGCCGGAGTTGGCCCCGATCCGTGCACTGGCCTGGGGTCACCGATCGGATCGAGGCTGGCCAACCTGTTTGCTCCGAATCCGTAGCCATAATGCCAAGGGCTCACTGAGAGACAACCACCGCTAGGGTTTTCCCTGGGCGGCTTAGATCGAGTGCCGGAGGCTCACATGCCTAAGTTCCTGGTGACCTACGTAGGCGGCGGAATGCCGCATGACCCTGAACTCATGGCCCAGGCCAGGGCCGCCTTCGGCGCGTGGCTCGCGGAAACCGGGGACGCTGTGACCGACCCTGGCGCTCCCGTCCGCACGGTGGCTCGGCTCGCCGCGGGTGAGCCTGCCGCCGAGGCCGAGGTGAGTGGATTCTCGATCGTTGAGGCGGCTGACGTCGAGGCAGCAAAGGCGCTGTTGTCCAGCCACCCGTTTATCGGGCGGGGAGGGACCCTTCAGGTCAGCGAGTTCATGGGCGTCTAGCCGTCCCCCGCTGACAGCGGCAAGCCCGCCGTGATGGGCATTAAGGTCATGCAAGGTACCTGATCGCCCGATGCCCAGGCCGCGCATCGCGGCACGGGTCGCGCTAGAGGGAGGTGGCGGGTGAACCGTCCCGGCGGTCTCGCGGCCATCGGCGGTACACCCGTGGTCCGGCTGGCACATCTGGCCGACGAGGGTCGCGCCGAGGTCTGGGTGAAGATGGAAGCGGCCAACCCTACCGGCTCGTACAAGGACCGGATGGCGCTGGCGATGATTGAGGCCGCCGAGGCCGACGGCCGCCTGCGGCCGGGCCAGCTGGTCGTCGAGTACACCGGTGGGAGCACCGGCTCGTCCCTGGCGTTCGTGTGCGCGGTGAAAGGTTACCCGTTGCGGATCGTGTCCTCCGATGCGTTCGCAGACGAGAAGATCCGCACGATGCGGGCGTTCGGCGCCGAGGTCGAGCTGATACCCAGCCCTGACGGCATCACGCCCGAGCTGATCCCGGCAATGATCCGCAGGGCAGCCGAGATCACCGCACAGACAGGCGCGTTCGCCACCGATCAGTTCAACAACACCGACATGGTGGACGGCTACCGCCGCCTCGGCGAAGAACTGCTCGAGCAGCTTCCGGGCCCGCCGCCCATCAGTGCCTTCTGCAGCTACGTGGGCACCGCCGGCTGCTTCCTGGGCGTCAGCCGCGCGCTGGCCGCCGCACTGCCCGAACTGCACCGGGTTGTTGTCGAGCCGGCCGAATCGGCTGTGCTGTCGGGCGGTCCGCCGGGGATCCATCACATCGAGGGCGGCGGCATCGGCCACCGCCCACCCCAGCTCCACCCCGCCGACTACGACGAAGTCGTGGCCGTTCCCGAAGCCCAGGCATTCGAGACCGCCCGCCAGGCCACTCGCACCGAGGGCATCTTCTCTGGGCCCTCGACCGGCGCCAACCTCGCCGCCGCTGTCGGCGTCGCACGCCGGCTCGGCCCCGGCCAGCGGGTGGTCACCGTCCAGGTCGATAGTGGCCTGAAATACCTCGGCGGCCAGCTCTACTCCTAGCCCATCCGCCATCTGCCAGCGCGGTCGGCCCTCAGCTCTTGAGCGTGGGGAAGTCCTCCTCCCAGAACTCGGTGACACCGCGCACACCCGGCGGCGCGGCTGCTGCTGCCGGGCCGAGCCGGACGGTCTCCTGCTGCCGCAGTTCCACCCGGCGGATCTTGCCGGAGATGGTCTTGGGCAGTTCGGCGAACTCCAGCCGCCGGATCCGCTTGTACGGGGCGAGCCGTTCGCGCGAGTAGGCCAGGATGGCCAGCGCGGTCTCCGGCGACGGGTCCGCGCCGGCCACCAGCGTCACATACGCCTTGGGCACGGCCAGCCGGAGCGGATCCGGGGAGGGCACCACGGCCGCCTCGGCCACCGCCTCGTGCTCGATGAGCACGCTTTCCAGCTCGAACGGCGAGATCCGGTAGTCCGCTGCCTTGAACACGTCGTCGGTGCGGCCGACGTAGGTCAGGTAGCCATCACTGTCCCGGGTGGCGACGTCGCCGGTGTGGTAGTACCCGCCCCGCATCGCGTCGGCCGCCCGCTCCGGGTCGCCGCGGTAGCCGGTCATCAGCCCGAGCGGGCGGCGGGAGAGGTCGAGGCAGATCTCGCCTTCCCCGGCCGGCTCGCCGGTGACCGGATCGACCAGGACGACCGCGTAGCCGGGCAGCGGACGGCCCATCGAGCCGAGCTTGACCGGCTGGCCAGGGGAGTTGCCGATCTGGGCGGTGGTCTCGGTCTGCCCGTAGCCGTCCCGGACCGTGATATTCCAGGCGCGGCGGACCTGCTCGATCACCTCCGGATTCAGCGGTTCGCCGGCCGCGACACATTCGCGCAGGCTGCTCACGTCGGCCGTGGCCAGGTCGGACTGGATGAGCATCCGCCAGACGGTCGGCGGCGCGCAGAACGAGGTCACCCGGCACTCCCCGAACGAGGCCAGCAGCGCGTCCGCGGAGAACCGTTCATGGCCGAGAATCAGCGCGGTCGCGGCGGCGTTCCACGGCGCGAACACATTGCTCCAGGCGTGCTTGGCCCAGCCGGGGGAGGAGATGTTCAGGTGCACGTCCCCCGGCTGCAGCCCGATCCAGAACATGGTGGACAGATGCCCGGCCGGATAGGACACCTGGGTGTGCTCCACCAGCTTGGGCTGGGCGGTGGTGCCGGAGGTGAAGTACAGCAGCAGCGGGTCGGTGGCCATGGTCACGCCGTCCGCGGTGAACTCTGGGCTGGCCTGGTAGGAGTCGGTGTAGGGCAGCCACCCGCCAGCGGCCGCCGCCTGCCCCGGCGCGCCGGGGTCTACCACGATCCGGGTCCAGTCGCCCGCGACCTCATCGAACCTGGCCGTGAACCCGGTCTCGGTGACCACGTGCCTGACCTCACCGCGGGCCACCCGGTCGGCCAGATCCTCTGGGCCGAGCAGGGTGGAGGCCGGAATGATGACCGCACCCAGCTTGATCGCCGCCAGGATGACCTCCCACAGCGGTGCGATGTTGCCGAGCATCAGCAGCAGCCGGTCTCCCCGGCGGGCGCCGTGCCGGCGCAGCCAGTTGGCGACCTGGCTGGACCGGGCGGCCAGCTCGCCATAGCTGAGCCGGGCGGCGGCTGGGCCGCCGGTGATGTGCAGCGCAGAGCGGCCGGGATGCTCGGCCGCAAGCACGTCGAACCAGTCCAGCGCCCAGTTGAAGGTGGTCAGCTGGGGCCAGGAGAACTCACGGATGGCCGCGGGGTAGTCGCCGCGATGGCGCAGCAGCAGGTCACGGGCGGCGCGGAAGGCGGCCGCGGATTCACCATGTCCGGTCATGAGGATCATCGTCGCAGGTCCGGCAGCGGGGCGGGAGTCCCGCCGGGCCCCGCCGCCGTGGCCGCCGCGCCGCCGGCGCCGGGCAGGCCGCAGTGACAGCCGGGCACGGTAGCGTTCCAGGCGTGGCCCCCGGTGACCCTCCCGAGCCCCGAGCGCCCAGCGGGCAGCTCGCGTCCCGGGCCGACCTGCTGGCTGCCGCCGTGGCCGGGATCGACGGCACACCGCGGCCCGGGCAGGGGGAGATGGCCGCGGCGGTGGAGCACGCCATCAGCAGCGGCGAGCACCTTGCGGTGCAGGCTGGCACCGGCACCGGCAAGTCGCTGGCCTACCTGGTCCCGGCGGTGGCGCACGCCGCCGCCAGCGGCTCGTCGGTAGTGGTGGCGACGGCCACCATCGCCCTGCAGCGCCAGCTGATCGACCGGGATCTGCCGAAACTGGCGGTGGCGCTGGCGCCGCTGCTGGGCCGGCCGCCAACGTTCGCGATCCTGAAGGGCCGGGGCAACTACCTGTGCCTGCACCGGCTGCGCTCCGGCCCGCCGGACGAGGTTGGTGAGACCCTGTTCGACCCGGCCACCGTGTCGGCTGTCGGCCAGCAGGTACGCCGGCTTGGTGAGTGGGCGGCCAGCACCGGCACCGGCGACCGGGACGAGCTCGTGCCGGGGGTGGAGGACCGGGCGTGGCGGCAGGTGTCGGTGAGTGCCCGGGAGTGCCTGGGCGCGCAACGCTGCCCGTTCGGTTCCTCCTGTTTCGCCGAACGGGCGCGGGAGGTGGCCGGGCAGGTGGACATCGTGGTCACCAACCACGCCATGCTTGCGATCGACGCGCTGGAGGACTTCGGCGTGCTGCCCGACCACGACGTGGTGATCATCGACGAGGCGCACGATCTGGTCAACCGGGTCACCTCGGCGGCCGCGGCCGAGTTGTCCGCGCCGGCGGTCGAGGCGGCGGCCCGGCGGTGCACCCGGGTGCTGGCCGCGGAGGCGGCGGCCCCGCTCCGGGAGGCCGCGGAGGCGGTGGACAAGGTGCTGACGGAGCTCCCGGGCGGGCGGATGGACGACCTCTCCGGGCCGCTCGCGGCGGTGCTGGCCACGGTCCGCGACGCCGCAGCCGGGTGCGCCGCAGAGGTCCGGTCCGCGGCCGGGGAAACCGCCGAGGATGCCGAACGGCTGGCCGCCGGGCGCGCCGCGCTGGCCCCGCTGGACGAGCTGAGCGATACGGCTGGCCGGGTACTGGCCGGCTTCGGGCCAGATGTGGCCGGCCGGCCGGACGTGATCTGGCTGGACCGGCCCGCCGATCCCGATTCCCGGCGGCCACCCACCCTGCGGGCCGCGCCACTGGATGTCGGCGGATTGCTGTCCGACCGGCTGTTCCGCCGGCAGACCGTGGTGCTGACCTCGGCCACGCTGGCGCTGGGCGGATCGTTCGAGCCGCTGGCCCGGCAGTGGGGCCTGCCGGTGGCGCCCGGAGCGGCCGTCGCCGGGTCGCCTGGCCTTGACCCGGCCGGCCGGATGGCGGTCCCAGAAGGGCTGGCCTGGACCGGGCTGGATGTCGGCTCGCCATTCGATCATGTCCGCAGCGGCATCCTGTACATCGCCCGCCAGCTGCCGCCGCCGGGCCGGGACGGCCTGCCCGAGGCTTACCTCACCGAGCTGCGGGAGCTGATCGAGGCCGCTGGCGGCCGCACGCTTGGCCTGTTCTCGTCGATGCGCGCGGCGCGGCAGGCGGCGGAACAGCTGCGCTCCGAGGTCGGCCCGCAGCTGCTGTGCCAGGGCGATGACGCCACCGCGGAGCTGGTCCGCCGGTTCACCGAAGACGAGACAAGCTGCCTGTTCGGCACGCTGTCGCTGTGGCAGGGCGTGGACGTGCCGGGGCGCCCGCTGCAGCTGGTGGTGATCGACCGGATCCCGTTCCCTCGCCCGGACGACCCGCTCGCCTCAGCCCGCCAGCGGGCCGTCGCCGCCCGCGGCGGCAACGGTTTCATGGCGGTGGCGGCGACGCAGGCGGCGCTGCTGCTCGCGCAGGGCTCAGGCCGGCTGCTGCGCACGATGGAGGACCGGGGGATGGTCGCCGTACTGGACCCGCGCCTGGCCACCGCTGGCTACAGCGGCTTCCTGCGGGCCTCCCTGCCGCCGTTCTGGACCACCACCGACCCGGGCATCGCGCGGGCCGCCCTGCGCCGCCTCGCGGCCGGTGCCTGACGGCGCGATCAGCTCACAGGACGTCGTGGCCGGGGTGGGGCTCAGCCGGGATGGTGCGCGGCGTGGCCGGGATGGTGCCGAGCCGCCCCGCCTGGTAATCCTCGAACGCCTGGATCAGCTCGTCCCTGGTGTTCATCACGAACGGGCCGTAGGCCGCGACCGGCTCCCGGATCGGCTGGCCGCCGAGCAGCAGCACGTCGAGGTTCTGGCTGGGCCCGTCCGGCCGCTGGCTGGCCGCGAACGTGATGGCATCCCCCGGGCCGAACACAACCAGCTGGCCCATCCGCACCGGCCGCTGCTGCGGGCCAGCGGTGCCCGAGCCGGCCAGCACGTAGCCGAGGGCGTTGAAGTCACGCCGCCAGGGCAGCCGGAGCTGGGCCCCGGGCGCGACCGTGGCGTGCACCAGGGTGATGGGGGTGTGGGTGATGCCGGGACCGCTGTGGCCCGCAAGGTCCCCGGCGATCACCCGGAGCAGGGCCCCGCCGTCGGCCGAGGACAGCAGCGCGACCTGGCCGGCCCGGATGTCCTGGTACCGGGGGCTGGTCATCTTCAGGGTGCGGGGCAGATTGACCCACAGCTGGAAGCCGTGGAACAGCCCGCCGCTGGTGACCAGTTCCTCGGGTGGCTCCTCGATGTGCAGAATCCCGCCACCAGCGGTCATCCACTGCGTATCGCCGTTGGTGATCAGCCCGCCGCCGCCGTTGGAGTCCTGGTGCCGGAAGATGCCGTCGATGATGTAAGTGACCGTCTCGAAGCCACGGTGCGGGTGCCAGGCGGTCCCCTTCGGCTCGCCGGGCGCGTAATCGACCTCGCCCATCTGGTCCATGTGGATGAACGGGTCCAGCCGGGCCAGGTCCACCCCGGCGAACGCGCGGCGGACCGGGAAGCCCTCTCCCTCGAAGCCGGACGGCGCGGTGGTGACCGAGGCGACCAGGCGGTCGGCGGCCACGGTGGGGTCAGGCTCGGCGACGCGTGGCAGGACCAGGATGTCGTCGACAGTGACCGCGGGCATGGCTCGCTCCTTCGCTGCAGGTACGCCACCATCATCGGGTGGCGTCTCGCCCTCCTCAACTATAGTTGAGCGTGCAACATTCCCCGGCAGCGCCACCGCACCCAGCGGGCGGTCAGTGACCGCTGGGCCAGGTGAACGTGGACAGCTCGCCCGGAACCATGGTGACCTTGGTGCCGCGTGAGGTGCGGGCGTCGACGATGTGGAACGTCTTGTTGCCGCTGTACCCGTTGTAGGCATACAGCACGATCGACCCGTCCGGGTTGACCAGCGCCGTGGTGGTCACGTTGTTGGGCAGCGTGTTAGGGGCGTTGTAGGCGCGGCCGAACGTGGACGAGGCGCATCGGGCCGCGCCAGGCTGGGCGAATGCTGACAGGTGGGTGAGCGCGTAGTAGCCGGTTCGCCTGGTCAGTGAGCCGGTCGTGTTGTTGACCGTGACCGCCGGGATGCGGCCGGGCTTGTTCTGGTTGGGGTCGCCGTTCTGGTCGAGCGCGAGGTTCCACAGCATGACTGACTGGGCGTAGGCGGCGACGCTTTGCGCCGTGTAGCCGCCTGCCATGGAGGCCATCTGGAAGGCGAGGGACTGGCTGGTAAGCGAGCGGAACTCGGTGGCATGCTGCCCGGCGTGAGGGTAGGCGGAGTGGACGGTATTGCCCACCGATGGGCTGCCCGTGTAGCCGTGGTAGGCGGCCCCGGCCCCGTAGCCGCCCGCGCCTTGCAGGATTGATTCAGCGTAGGCGTGCGTGGCCCAGTTGTCGTCCATGGCGAGGATCTGCACGCCGCCGAACCCGGCGGCGTGCAGTGCGGGCCCGAGGTAGCTGCTGATGAAGTTGGCTTCCTCGTTGGCGCTGAACTTCATGAACCAGCCGGCGACCGGCTCGTTCTGGCAGCTGACCGCCCAGATGGGGATGCCCGCGGCCTGGTATGCCTGCAGGAACATGACGAAATACTGGGCGTAGGCGGACATCCACTGGTCGTCGAACGTGCAGCCGCCGGTCTCGAACCTGCCGGCAGCGAGCATCCAGGCCGGCGGCGTCCACGGGCAGGCCAGGATCCTCACGTCCGGGCGGATCGCCACGACCTCGGCGATCGCCGGGAGCACATAGGCCTCATCGCGGGCGATCGAGAAGTGAGCCACTGTTGGGTCGGTCTGCCCGGCAGGTATGTCGTCGTAGGTATAGCCGACCGGTTCGGCGCGGAAGTCCGCCGAGCCGATACACACCCGGAGCATCCCCCAGTTGCACTTGCCCCCGGGTGCGTAGAGCTCGTGGAGGAGCGCGGACCGCTGGGCGGCGGTCAGGTATTTCGCCAGGACGTACGCGGCCGCGTCGGTCATCGCCGCGCCAACGCCGAGGAACTGCTGGTAGGTGCTGGCCGGTTTGACCACCACGTCAGCGGAGCCGGCGGTCAGGTGCGCGAAGCCCGGGAGCGGGGACGTGGCCAGCACTTTCGTCGACAGGTTCGGGGTGGTCGTCATGCGCAGCGCCGGGCCGGCCGCGGCCTGGACGCTGACCCTGCTGTCGGTGCGCAGCGAGACCGCGAGCCCGGCCGTGGCCGCCGCCCGGAGCAGGGCACGGCGGGAAATGTGACTCGTCACGTGCCAGCTCTCCTCTGCCCGGCGGCCCGCCTGCCATGGTCTCAGACTCTGCCACCAGCAGCTAGCAGGGCCAGCCTCCCGGGGTGGCCAGGAAACAGCCCACCAGGAATCACCCAGCTAGGGCAGCCGCCAGTCAACCGGCTCCCCGCCCCGCCGCACCAGCAGGTCGTTGGCCCGGGAGAACGGGCGGGAGCCGAAGAACCCGCGGTCGGCGGAGTACGGGCTCGGATGGGCCGACTCGAGCCTGGGCACCTGGCCGAGCAGCGGTGCCAGGCTGCCCGCGTCCCGGCCCCACAGGATCGCCACCAGCGGGCCGGGCCGGGCCGCCAGCGCCCCGATCGCCTGCCCGGTGACCTCCTCCCAGCCGCGGCCCCGGTGCGAACCCGGCTTGCCGGGCTGCACGGTCAGGACCCGGTTGAGCAGCAGCACCCCGCGTTCCGCCCAGGGCACCAGATCGCCGCTGGCCGGCGGCGGGTACCCGAGGTCGGCCGAGTACTCGCGGAAGATGTTGACCAGGCTGGGCGGCAACGGCCGCACGCTGGTCGGCACCGAGAAGCTCAGCCCGACCGCGTGCCCGGGCGTCGGGTACGGGTCCTGGCCGACGATCAGTACCCGCACGTCCGCCAGCGGCTGGGTGAACGCCCGCAGCACGTTGTCGCCGGCCGGCAGATACCGGCGTCCGGCCGCCAATTCGGCCCGCAGGAAGTCGCCCATGGCGGCGATCTGGCCTGCGACCGGCGCCAGCGCGGCCGCCCACCCGGCCTCGACTACCTCACTCAAATCCCGCGCTGCCACGGCAGAACTGTAGTGCGGCGGGCATCGCCGGGCAGCGCTGCGGGTGTATCCGGTGCGCGCCACCGGCCCACCGGCCGCGATACGATTCGGGCCGCTGAGGTGAGCCGCCGCCGCGCCCGATCCGTGATGGTAGATGACGCCTGGTGGCACGCGGGAGAGTGATATGGCAGCCGAGCACGGGCCGGGCCGGCCAGCTGCGGTTACTGCCGGCGGGTCGGCGGTGGCCCGGCTGAGCCTGGCCGCCCTGCTGGCCGCGGCGGTCACCGGGGCGCTGGTGATCGCCGGCCGGCTGCACCAGCCGGATTACACGGCCAGCCTCTTCGGGCAGGCCGGGATCGGCGCAGTGGCGCTCAAGTCGTGGCTGGCCAGCGTCGCCCTGGTGCTCGCCGCCGGGCAGGTGCTGCTGGCGCTCTGGCTGTACCGGAAACTTCCCGGGCTGCCCGCCCCGGGCCGGTGGGTGGCCCGCGGGCACCGGCTGAACGGCGTCATCCTGATCGCCGTCACCCTCCCAGTCGCGGTGCACTGCCTGATCGCCTACGGCGTCCAGCTGACGAGTCTGCGGGTCGGGCTGCACTCGCTGGCCGGCTGCTTCCTGTACGGGGCGTTCGCGGCCAAGATCCTGCTGGTGCAGAGCCGCCGGCTGCCCCGCTGGGTACTGCCGGTCGCCGGCGGGACGCTGGCCGCGGTCGTTGCCGTGCTCTGGTACACCGCCGCCCTGTGGTACTTCCACGGCTTCCAGCTGCCCGGCCTGTGACGCCGGTGGCTGCCACGGCCGAGGCGCGGGCTGTGGGCCGGCCCGCCGCCGGTTAGTCTGGGCATGGCCGGGCGGGTCCGCCGGCCGGGCCCGGTGCGGCACCGGGTGTGGGACAAGGCGTGGAGGCGGGTATGCCACAACCCCAGGGAGCCGAGCTCGCGGAAGTCAGGGCACGCCGGGAGCGGCTGCGGGAGAAGTACCTGCGGCCACGCGGTGCCCGGCCGTCCACCACGGTGCAGGGCGTGCACCACGCGGCGTTCATCTGCCGGGACGTCGAGGAGACCATCCAGTTCTATCAGGAGTTCCTCGGATTCCCGCTGGTCGAGCTGGTGGAGAACCGCGACTACGCGGGCTCCAGCCATTTCTTCTTCGACATCGGCAACCGTAACCTGCTGGGCTTCTTCGACTTCCCTGGCCACGACCACCCGCCGTTCACCGAGACCATCGGCGGCCTGCAGCACCTGGCGATCTCGATCTCGCCGCAGCAGTATGACGCGGCCAGGAAGCGGTTCGATGACGCCGGGTTCGGCTACCTCGGCCCGGACCGGGGGGTGGAGGAGAGCATGTACTTCCGCGACCCCAACGGGCTGCAGCTCGAGCTGTACCGGGAGGCACTCGGCGTGTTCGTCGGCACCCCGCTGCTGGACTACTGACCGCGGCCGCCCGGCCGCAATTCCCGCCTGATCACCAGGCGCAGGCCGGTCCAGGTCTGGTCGATCGCGCAGATTTTGTTGTCCACGAGGCCGGTAGGCAGGGCGATCTCCCTGACCACGTGGTCGGTCATGTCGGTGCTGACCCCAGAGGAGCGTTTCGGCCAGGCAACCCACAGCCCGGCGGCCGGTGCCATCCGGGCCCGCAGCCCCGCCAGCTGCCGGGACAGATCTGCCCGCCGGGTCACGAACACCACGATGACGTCCAGCAGGTCACGGCCGGCCAGCTTCCGGCGGACCGGCGGCAGGCCGGGCACCCCGGCGATCTCGGCAGCCACGGTATCTGGCCCGCCGAGAATGGCGACCGCGTCACCGGGTTTCACGCCGAGCTTGCGGGGCAGCGGGGTGCCGGAGTAGCCGGCCTGCGCGGTCACCGCCTACATGCGCGACCTGAGCGTCGCCACCCCGTCGCCGGACAGGTCGCCGAGCACCGCGGCGCGGCCGGTCATGGCCATCACCAGCGACAGCGCCGGGCCGGTCACCTCCGGCCCGGACCCGGTCTGCCAGTCCAGGTCGGCCGCCTTCAGGGTCAGCCCGGCAATCCGCCGCTTGCTGCCGATCAGCAGGTTGGACCGCTTGTTGAAGTCGGCCACCCGGGTCAGCGCCGCGGCCGGGTACTCCCGCTTGATGCCAAGCGGCCGCCGGATGTCCTCGCCGTGGATCACCGCCTCGCCAAGCATCGCCTCGACCGGGCCCGGCGGGTGGCTGGTGGCGGTCAGCAGCGTGCGGAACTCGGCCAGCGCCTCCGCCGGGGTGGCGCTGGCCTCGGCCGCGATGTTGTTCGCGGACATGGTGTGGAACCGGAAACCGGCCCGGGCCAGCCCCGCGAAGAAGGCGGGCGGTGTCATCCGGGCGGTCGCGATGATGTGCCCGAACACATCGCGGACCGTCCAGTCAGGGCACAGCGATGGGGTCGCCCACTGCTCAGCGGTGAGTGCGGCCAGGTCAGTTGCAAGTGCCTCCCGCTCGGCATGGATGAGCGGCCACGGGCTTGACGCTGCCATCTGCTCCCCTCCGGTTCTCAGGTGATCACTGTAACGGGGCGCCGCGCTGGCTGGTTCACCCGGAAGGGGAGCCGGGCCGGCGGGCGCACCGCCGTTCAGAATTCAAATCCGCCGGGGCGGCCGTTCCGGTCCGCGATCAGGCCGGCCAGGGTGGCCAGCGCGATCTCGGCGGGGGTGTGGGAGCCGATGTTCAGCCCGATCGGCCGGTGCACGCGGGCGATATCGGTCCCGGGCACACCGAGTTCGGCCAGGGCCGGGATGTGCGGCGCCGGGTGCCGCGGGTTGCCCATGACGCCGATCCACCGGGCCTGGCCGGCCAGCGCGTCGCGGAGCACGAGGCCGAGCTCGGGCCGGTGGTGATCGGTCACCACCACATCGGTGCGGCCGTCGAGCAGGCCGGTGAAACCGCTGGCCACGGTCACCCCGGCCAGGGCGTCCCCGGCCCGTTCCGGATCGGGCTCGATCAGCACTGGCCGGAACCCGGAGTCACCGGCGAAGTGAAGCAGGATACGGGCGACCGGGGAGGCGAAGACAGCAACGAGCGTCCGGTCGGTCTCTGGCAGCGGGGCCAGCCCGTGGGCCACGTCGCAGGCCGGGTCCTCAGCGGCCGGGCCAGCCGGGTGCCCATGCGGGTCCAGTTGCTCAGCAGTCATGGCAGTGAGCCTGCCACGGGCCGGGGCGGGAGTCGACTTCGGGCACTGGCTGGACGCGAGGGAAGGCCGCTCCCCCCGCCGGGAGCGGCCTTCCTCGGGTGAGCACGGCGCCTCCTCCCCCGAGGGCCGTGCCCACGCCTAGTGGAGCATGTCCCCGATGATCCCGCCCACCACTCCGCTCTCCACAGATTCGCGCCGGTCCTGGCCGTCTGGCAGGTACGGGGCGAGTGAGGCCGCCAGCAAGGGCAGCGGCATGGATTGCAGCCAGACCGTGCCTGGCCCGGACAGCACCGCGAAGTGATGCGCGTCCCCGCCGAAGTACCGGTTGGCGACCCCCGGCACCCGGACCACCTGGAACGACATAGCTGCCTGGAACATGCCAACGTGCCCGGGATGGATCCGCAGCGACTGGCCGGGTGCCAGCTGGTAGGGGACTACCTCGCCGGAAAGCTCGGTCCACATCCGGCCCTGGCCGCCTGCGCGCTGGAGGATAAAGCCCTCGCCCGCGAAGATGCCTGCCCGGAACGATTGCTGGAAACCAGCTGTCAGCTGGATACCGGGCGTGCCGGCCAGGAAACCGTGCCGGTGAACCATGAACTCGGCCCCCGGGCCGACGTCAACCGGCAGGATGCTGCCCGGCATCTTGGCGGCGAACGAGATGGTGCCGGGTCCTCCCTGCGCGGTGTAGGTGCTCATCATCAGCGTCGCCCCGCCCGCGGCCCGCTTCAGCGCTCCCATCAGCCCCCGGCCGGCCATCCCGCCGCCCATGCCGGTGGACATCTGGATCGTGTCGGTCATCCAGGAAAACTCACCGGCCTCGGCCACCACGCTTTCGCCCGGATTCAGCAGGATCGACAGCACCGGCATCGTCGTTCCCTGAATCTGCTCCTGCATGGCAGCTCCAGTCGGCTGGGCGGTGGTGCGGTTCCGGTGTGCTCGCGACGGCCCCGGCAGCGCCACGACCCGGAACCAGCCGCCCGCCCGGCGCCCTGGTTGAGATTCCCGGCGCATGCCGGTGTGCCTGCCTCATGCTGGCCGATGGGCGGCCTGGGCGAATCCTGGAAACCATGTAACGGGCCGCCGCCCCTGGCTGGCTCCGTGCCAGGTCGCGGTCATCAGCCAGGCGGGCCGGCCAGCGGCCGGTCCGTGCCGTTATAACATCAGCGGGCCGGCGCGGCCAGCCCGTGCGCGACCGCGTAGCGAGCCGCCTCCACCCGTCCGCCCAGCCCCAGCTTCCGGTAGACCGTGGCCAGGTGGCGCTCGATCGTCACCGGGCTCAGCCGCAGTTCGGCGGCGATCTGCTTGTTGCTCTTCCCATCGGCGAGCAGCCGCAGCACGTCCACCTGACGGGCGGTGAGGCCGTCCGGCAGGCTGGCGGCGCCGTTCTCGCCGATCTCGGCCAGCGCGGCCCGTACCTCGGCCAGCCGCTGCGGGTTGGCGATCCCGGCGGCCAGCGCCTCCGCCGCTCGCAGGTGACGGACCGCCTCGTCCCGGCGGCCGAGCCGGTAGGCCGCGCGGCCCAGGCCCGTCAGCGCCATCGCCACGTCATGTGCGTGGCCACCCTCCTGGTGGGCGAGCGCGGCCGCCCGGTAGTGCCCGGCGGCGGCGGCCCATCGCTCCTCGGCCGCCGCCAGGAAGCCGCGATTGGCTTCCAGCAGGCCGGTGAGTTGGGGGGTGTCCTGGCCTGCGGCCAGTTCCGCGGCTTCGGCCAGCAGCCGCCGCGCGGCCACCACGTCCCCGGCCCTGATCAGCACATCGGATAGGTTGGCCAGCCCGATCGCCAGCGAGTGCAGGTCGCCCAGCTGGCGCTTGATGACCAGGGCCTGCTCCAGGCTCGCCCGGGCGGCGGCCAGATCACCATCATCCAGCGCCATCAGGGCCAGATTGTTCAGTGCGACCGACACCCCGCGCCGGTCGTCCAGCCGGGCCCGCAACTCCAGCGCGGTCTCGAAGCAGCGGCGGGCGGCGTCCCGCTGGCCCAGGTACCGCTGCGCCGATCCGAGCACGGTCGCCGCGAAGGCGCTCCGCTCCCGCAGGCCGAGGCCATCGAAGATGCTCAGGGCGGTGGTAGCCAGCCGGACAGCTTCCGGATAGTCACCATTCTCGGCGGCCAGCACCGCCGCCGCGCAGAACGCCCGGCCAGTGACCTGGTCCCGGCGGTGGGAGGCGCGGGCCAGGAACCGGCCCAGCCAGCCTCGCCCGGCAGCCAGCCGCCCGCTGGTGAGCCACCAGCGCCAGAGCGCGGCAGCCATCGCCAGCCCGAGGTCGGTGTCGTTGTCAGCTGCCCACTGCAGCGCTACGTCGATGTCGGCAGCGGCAGCCGTCAGCTGCGCGGCTGCGGCGGCGGCCCGCCGGCCGGCCAGGTCCGCCTCGCTGGCCTCGGCCAGCGAGGCGAAATGCCTGGCGTGTGCCCGGCGGACGGCAAGCCCGGCCTTTTGCTCGTCCAGCCGGGCTGCGGCGAACCCGCGCATGGTGGCCAGCATGCTGAAGCGGTGCGGCTCCCCGCGGTCGACCAGCAGCCAGGAGGAATCGACCAGGCCCCGGATCGCTCGGGCGAGCGCGGGCCCGTCGCTGCCGCCGACGGCGGCGGCGTCGGCGGCGGTGAACGGACCGGCGAACACACTGAGCGTGGGCAGCAGCCGCTGCTGCTCCGGCCGGAGCAGGTCGTAGCTGCGCCGGACAACGTCCACCAGCCGGCCGTCGCCCGGATCTCCGCCGCCCGGTGCCGCATCGAGCAGCGCGCTGCCCTGCTGGACGATCTCGTGCAGTGACAAGGTGCCCACCCAGCCGGCCAGCAGCTCGATCGCCAGCGGCAGGCAGTCGAGCTGGCGGCACAGCTCGGCCACCATCCGGGGTGCGATGTCATGACCGGTGAAGCCGGGCAGCCGCTCCTCGGCCCGGGCCATGAACAGCCGGACTGCGTCCGAGGCGGTGATGTCCGCGACCGGGGCCGCCGGTGACGGGCAGGCCATCGGTGGTACCGGCCAGCACAGCTCGCCGGGCACCCCCAGCACGGCCCGGCTTGTCACCACCACCCGCTGGCCGGGCACCGCGATGAGCAGATGGCTGACCAGCGCCGCTATCTCGTCGCGCAGGTGCTCCGCGCCGTCCAGCACCAGCAGCCGGCGGCTGATGGCGAGCGCCGCCTCGACCGATTCCAGCACCTCCAGCCCGGGCTGGTCGCGCAGCCGCAGGCCGGACGCGACCGCCGGGAGCACGGACCGGCGGTGCCGGACCGGCTCCAGCGGAATGACCAGCGCTGGGTCCGGGCCGGCGAAGCGGCGGATGGCTTCGAGTGTCAGCCGGGTCTTGCCTACCCCGCCCGGGCCGGTCACGGTGATCAGCCGGGACCGGCCACGGAGCAGCGAGAACAGCTGGCCCAGCTCGGCCTCACGGCCCACGAAGCTGGAGTGGGGGATCGGCAGCGGCCCGGGCCCGTCCCCCGCCGCCCGGGCTTCGAACTCGGCCAGCGCGCGCTGTGCCCGGGCCGACATCCGGGTCCGCCCGGCCTCCCAGCGGTTGACCGTTGCGAAGGAGACGCCCAGGATCCGGGCTAGCTGCTCCTGGCTCAGGTCGAGACGGGCGCGCAGCCCGCGCAGGCGGTCGCCGGCCGGGTCGGCCCCATTGCCGGGCGCCTCGCCATTCACAGTGTCAGGGTAGGGCAGATTCTCCGGTCAGATCCGCCCAAACAGGCGGTCACCCGCGTCGCCGAGCCCGGGAATGATGTACCCGCGGTCGTTGAGCCGTTCGTCCATTGCTGCGGTTACCACCCGGATCCGGACCGGGTCGTCACCGGGGAAGGAAGATTCCAGCCGGGAAACGCCTTCCGGGGCTGACAGCAGACAGATGGCGGTGACCGCCGCCACCCCTCGGTCGGTCAGCATGCCGATCACCGTTTCCAGCGTCCCGCCGGTAGCCAGCATCGGGTCGAGCACGAAGACCTCACGGCCGGACAGATCGGCGGGCAGCCGGTCCGCGTACGTCGAGGCGACCAGTGACTCCTCATCCCTGACCATCCCGACGAACCCGACGTCGGCGGTGGGCAGCAGCCGGGAGATGCCGTCCAGCATCCCGATCCCGGCCCGCAGCACGGGGACTACCAGCGGTACCGGGCCGGCCAGCTTCACGCCAGCGGCCGGGCCGAGGGGAGTGGTCACGGTGACCGGCCGCACGCGCATCTCGCGCATGGCCTCATACGCCAGCAGGGTCACCAGTTCGTCGGCGAGCCGCCGGAACGTGGGGGCCTCCGTGGCCTCCGAGCGCAGCATGGTGAGCTTGTGTGCGATCAGGGGGTGATCAACGACCAGAGTCTGCATGGGCAGTAGTTTCCCAGGTCCGGCGGCCCGGAGCCGCGGATTACCGGCCAATTCTGCCGGAATGCAACGTCGCCCGGTTTTCCTGCCCTTTCCGGTCACCTGGCGCCGGGCACATTCACCCGGCCCGGCTAGTGGGCCAGGTAACTGGCGAGCAGCGCGATGCCACGGCCCCAGCCAGCGAGCTGACTGGCCGGCAGATACGCGGTGCCTTTCCGGGTGTGGTCGGCCATCGGCGAGGCGAGGAACATCTCCTGGCCGGCCGGGCCGATGAGGTAGACGGCGGACGTGTGGATGATGTCCGCGTTCGGGCTGGGGGCCCGCACCTCGATCTCGTAGGCACGCCAGGCGGCCTGCAGCGCAGGCAGTGGGCCAGTGAAGAAGTGCCAGCTGGGGATGGCTGTCAGCCCATGCTCACGGGAGTAGGCGGCCATGTCGGCCACCGAGGCGTGGTACTGGTTCACGTTGATGGCGGCGAACACCACCTTGCCGGCGGCGGGACCCAGGTCGTGGTAGGCGGCCACGAACTCCTGCGACACGATCGGGCAGATGTCCACGCAATGGGAATCCATGAACTCGAGCACCACCACCTTGCCGCGCAGGGCCGACAGCGACATGGTCCGGCCGTTCTGGTCGGTCAGCGTGAAACCGGGTGCGGGGCGATGCGGCAATGGTGACAACTGCATCAGGTCGGCCAGCCTGGTGGGTACGCTCCGCGGAATCCCGGACGGCCGCAGCAGCGTGGTGGACCGCGGGCGGGCGGCCACCAGGATGGCGGTGACGATCAGGCCCGCCAGCGTGATCGCGATGACGCCGGACACCAGGATCCGCCAGTCCCGCTTGGTCATCCGCCTGCCAGCGGTGCCGCCACCGCTGGTCCCGGCCGGGCCGGGCTGATCTGCGCTCACCATTCCACCAGGGTCCAGATCTCCGGATTCGGCGGAACCCCGGGATCCACCGCGGCGAATCCGCGCGCGGCGTCCTTCAGCTGGGCCAGCGCCTCCTCGCCGTGGCCAGTCTGGTGCAGCAGGTCGGCCAGGTTCGTGTGCAGGGCGGCCACCCGGTGCTGGTCACCCAGCTCACTGCCGAGCATGAGTGCCTCGCGGGCCAGCCCGAGCCCTTCGTCCGCCCGGCCGGTGTCGGCCAGCAGCCGGGCGAGATTGTTCAGCGCGGCGACCACCGCAATCTGGTCGGCCATGTCGCGCGCCTGCGCCAGGCTGGCACGCAGGTGCCGCTCCGCGGCGGCCGGGTCGCCATCGCGGGCGGCCAGCATCCCCAGCACGTTCAGCGACTGGGTGATCGCCTCCGGATCACCGGCCTGCTGGGCCGCGGCCAGCGCCGCCGAGCCCAGCGCCGCGGCCCGGTCGTGGGCACCCAGCCGGTAGGCGACGGCAGCCTGATCGGATTGCACGCGCGCCCGGCCGGCCTGGTCATCGGCCGCCAGCAAATCCAGCGCGGCGTCAAGATGAGCGTCGGCCAGTGCCCAGTCGCCCAGCCGGTGATGAACCTCGGCCAGCTTGTGCTCGATCGTGGCCGCGGTTGTGTCATCGGAGTCGCTGGCGGCCGCCGCCGTCTCGTACTCAGCCAGCGCCTCGTGATAACGGCCGAGGATCGTGAGCTCATCGCCCAGCGCGATGCTGCCTGCCACTTGCGGGTACCCCAGCGCCACCGCCTGCCGGAGGTGGGCCAGCGCCTCCGCGTGCGCGTACAGCTCGCGGGCCCGGCTGGCGGCCAGCCACCACCAGTCCGCCGCCTCACCATCCCGGCCGGCCCGCTGCAGGTGCCCGGCGATGACGGCGGCCCGCGCCGGCGCCGGGTCACGTTCATAGCGGGCGGCCAGGGTGGCCGCCGCCCGGCTGTGCAGCAGCCGGCGGCGCGCCAGCGTCGCCGACTCGTAGGCGACCCGGCGCAGCGCCTCATACGGGAAGTCGTAGGACGGCGGCCCGGTCCCGCCCGGCGGCGGGATCTCGGTGAGCAGGAACCGGGTCAACGCCTCGTCGAGTGCCTCCACGGTTTCGGCCTCGCCCCGCCCGCTCACCGCGCGGAGCAGATCGCTGTCGAATCCGCTGCCCAGCACCGCAGCGGCGGACAGCATCTGCAGGGCGGGGTCGCTGGCGGCCCGCATACGCCTGTTTAGCAGCTCCCGTACCGACGCCGGCGGGGTCCAGCCCTCGTCGTCTGTGCCCGGTGAGCCGTCGTCCGCGGCGGCCAGCCTGAGCGCGTCGGCATACTCGCGCACCAGCAGCGGCAGCCCGCGCGTCTCGGCCAGCATCCGGGCGGGGTCGGCCGGTGGCGCCCCGGCGGCGTGCAGCATGTCGGTGATCTCAGCGGTGCCGAACGCCTGCGGTTCGATGGACCCGCCGCGGCCCGCGCTGGCAGCATCGGCCAGCGCCGCCCGCAGCCCGGGCAGCCGGTCGTCCTGCTCCGGCCGCCAGCTGAGCACGAGCAGCAGCGGCCAGTCGGCCAGTCGGCGGATGAGGTAGGCGAGCAGGTCGAGTGATGGCCCGTCGGCCCAGTGCACATCCTCCACCAGCACGGCACCCGCGGGAGCGCTGGCCTCGGGCCGGGCCGCACCCAGCAGAGTGGCCGCCATGGCCGCGTACATCCGGGTCAGCGCGAGCGGGCTGGACAGCGGCGGTTCCGGCGCGCCCGGGTGGGCCGGCCCGAGTTCCGGGACCAGCCGGGCGACCATCGCCGTTACATGCGCCGGCAGCCGTCCGGCCAGATCCGGGCACGCGGCAGCGGCGGCGCGGAGCAGGTCCGCGGACAGCGCGAACGGCAGGCCGCTCTCACCGTCATGGCAGCGGCCGGCGATGACCGTGCCGCCGCTGGCCTCGACCAGGGCACGGAACTCCTCGATCAGGCGGGACTTGCCGCAGCCGGCCTCGCCGGTCACCGCCACCGCCTGGCCGCCGTGGCTGCCCGGCACCGCCTGCCAGGCCCCGGTCAGTGCCCGCAGGTCGGCGGCCCGCCCGATCAGCGGCCACCGGCTGGCATCGGCTGACCGCCGCCGGGCTGGCCGCCCGGCGGCAACGGAGCCGCTCAGGCCCGGGGACGGGCTCTCCGCTGGCCCCGGTCCGGCCGCGGCCGGTGTGGCCGCTGGGGCTACCCCGGCTGGTGACCTGGCCGGCGCGGCTGCGCCCGGGGCGGACCGCAGCCGCCCTGCCCGGACGTCGTCGTAGAGCCTGGTGGTCTCCGGCAACGGGCTCACCGCCAGTTCCGCACTGAGCACCCGGACCAGGGCACGGTACTGGCGCAGCGCCGCCGACCGCTGCCCGGTCCAGGCCAGCAGCCGGATGAGTGCCTGGTGGGCGGGCTCGTGCAGCGGGTCGAGGGAGAGCCACCGGCGGGCGTGATCCAGGCCACGCGGGAGGTCGCCGGCCTGGACGCAGGCCGCAACCAGCCGCTCCAGCGCCGCTGCCAGATCCTGCCGGAGCCGGTCCGCCGTCCCCGCCTGCCAGTCCTCAAAATCTGGGCAGCCGCGCAGGGAGAACCCGGCCAGGAAGTCGTCCCGGTACAGCCGGACCCCGCGTTCCAGCGAGAGCGCGTCCGCCCGCCCGATCAGCGCCGCGAAGTCGGTCACGTCCACCCTCACCTGCCCGGGCCGCAGGGCCACCGCGCTGCGGGTGATGGACAGGCCTTCCCCCACCGCGGCGGCCGTCACGGACAGGGTCCGCCGCAGCGAGCCGCGCGCGTGCGCCGCGTCGGAGTCCGGCCACAACTGGCTGGCGAGGCGCTCCCGGCTCTGCTCCCGGCCGCTAACGGCGATCAGAGCCAGCAGCGCGACCGCCTTCTTGGTGTCGAAGGTGACCAGGGTGCTGTCCCGCTCCACGATCGGCGACCCGAGCAGGGCGAGGCTGATGGCGGTCACCGGCCTCCTCTCCGTTCGCGGGACTGGCGCCCCGCGGCTACATTCGTCACGCTATGGCGTGAAAATTAGCGCATGGTTGCACCAGTCCGTAACGATTCCGTAGCGGACGCTGCGTAGGGTTGCCTTGCACCATGCGGAATGGGACGACCTCGGAGTGGGAGATGCTGCAACGTCTGGGGAGGGGCCGGGCCGCGGAAAGCATCCCGGCGGACGGTGCGTCTGTGACCACGGGAGCACCGGCGGACGCCGTCGACGCCGCGGCAGGTATCACCGAGACCGGGGAAGGCCCGGCGGCTGGGGTAGGCCCGGCGGCGGGCACCGCGCCACCGGGCGACGGCGGCCCGGGCCGTCCGGGCCAGCCGGTCCGGCGCCGCCCGGGCGCCGAACCGGACCGGGCCGCGGCCGGCGTCACGCCGGACCAGGGTACGCTGCCTGCGGACTTCGACCTGCCCCCGCATGACCCGCTGCACGCCTACCTGCAGGGAGCGGCCGGCCCGGTGGACATCACCCGGCTGGAACTGGCCTC
>Ga0306920_100000837_pt1 | contig 37307 bp, 29 predicted proteins | sample flu12Cox44000170_FD_204666 | JGI IMG/M metagenome (GOLD analysis project Ga0306920, IMG submission 204666) | Lab enrichment of tropical soil microbial communities from Luquillo Experimental Forest, Puerto Rico - flux4day.12C.oxic.44.000.170 (v2)... | ecosystem: Environmental > Terrestrial >... | reverse complement strand
GTGCCCGACATGGTCACCCGCATCCTCGTGCGCTGGGCGCCCCAAGAGAGCACCAACGCCACGCCCGGCGTGAACCAGTTCTCCATCGACCCGTCCTCTTTCCCCGACAACGTCACCGGGCCGGGCTACGTCTGGCACTGTCACATCGTCGCCCACGAAGACCACGACATGATGCGGACGCTGGCGGTGGTCCGGTCCTGGGCCGCGGGCCGGGCCTATCAGCCCGGCAACGTCGTCGCGTTCAACAACGTCGACTACCGCGCGCTGTCGGCCTTCACGGCCGGCGCGGGGCAGACGCCGAACACGCGGTTCGATCTGTGGGACCGGGTCAACAACAACGACGGCACGTGGCAGCCGCAGATCAGGTACGCGGCCAACGACCGCGTGCTCTCGAACGGGCTGCTCTACGCGGCGCGCTCGGTGTTCCAGGCACAGGTCGGCCAAACCCCGGCCCAGAACCCGGCCCTCTGGACGGCGCTGCCCATGACGGCGTGCGCGCAGTTGGCGCAGTTCTGCCAGGGGAGCTCGAGCCCGACGGCGGTGCAGTGCCGCGCCGACGGCCAGGCCGGGAACAACGCCACCTGCCTCGCGGAGATCGAGCCCTGCCTGTCGTTCTGTCAGCCGCAGCAGAACACGCCCTGCTCGGGGCTCTGCAACAACCCCACCCGCTTCAGCGTCGCCGACGGCAGCAACTTCCAGTCCGGGCCGCTCGGCGCGGGCGCGAGCTGCTTCGAGACGACGTCGCGGCTTTTTCAAGGCGCGAGCAGCAATTTCGCGGCCGGCAAGTCGCTGACCGTCAACGGGCGGGCCGAGCCGCTCAACGGCAACTGGAACTACCCGCTGCCGCCGATGCGCGACGACGGCTACTGCATCCAGGTCAGCGCCGGGAACAACGCCACCGCGTCTTTCACCGCCTTCTGACGTGAGGGGGGAAAACCGGCGGTCCGCCGGGCGCTGGTGACGCCCGGCGGACTGCTTATCTTCCTCGGGCGATGAGCCACGAGGGCTATCACGAGGAAGGGCTGCCCGAACCGACCAAGGATCTCCACCGCGCTCTCGTTTCCTTGATGGAGGAACTGGAGGCGGTCGACTGGTACCAGCAGCGGGCCGACGCGTCCGGCGACGAGCCCCTCAAGGCGGTGATGCTGCACAACCGCAACGAGGAGGTCGAGCACGCGATGATGACGCTGGAGTGGATCCGGCGCCGCGACGCGAAGTTCGATGAGGCGGCGCGCACGTTCCTGTTCTCGGACCTCCCCATCACCGAGATCGAGCACGCCAAGAAGGCCGCCGAGGCGGGCGGCGCGGGCGGCGGCGTCGTCGCACCGCCGCCGGCGGGCCCGGCCTCGCTCGGCATCGGCAGCCTGAGACCGGCGCGATGACCGCCGATCTGCTCAGGCGCGAGCTGGCGCCGATCACGGCGGGGGCCTTCGCCGCCGTGGACGCGGAGGCGACGCGCGTGCTGAAGCTGAACCTGGCCGGGCGCCAGATCGTCGACTTTCACGGCCCCTTCGGCTGGCAACTGGCCGCCGTCAACACCGGCCGGCTCGACCGTCTGGCGGCGGGCCCGGACGCGGACGTCCAGGTCGCCATCCGGCGCGTCGAGCGGCTCGTCGAGCTGCGCGTCCCCATCCACCTGACGCTCGAAGAGCTCGACGCCGTCGCGCGCGGCGCGCCCGATCCGGACCTCGACGCCGTGGTCGTCGCCGCCGAGAAGGCGGCCCACGTCGAGGACGGCGCGGTGTTCAACGGCTTCCCGCCCGCGGGCATCCAGGGGATCATCCCCGCCAGCCCCCACGCCCCGCACAAGCTCCCCGCCGACGTGCGCGAGCTCCCCGCCGTCATCCTCGCCGCGCGCGAGACGCTGCGCCAGGCCGGGATCAGCGGGCCCTACGTGCTGGCGCTGGCGGCCCCGGTGTACGCGCAGGCGCTGGCCGCCTCCGAGGACGGCTACCCGCTCGCCAAGCGGATCACGCAGCAGGTGCTCGACGGCCCGCTCGTGCGCGCCCCCGCCATCGACGGCGGCGTCCTCTTGTCCGTGCGCGGCGGCGACTACGAGCTGCACGTCGGCCAGGACCTGTCGGTCGGCTACGCGGGCCACGATCGCCAAAGCGTCGACCTGTTCCTCACCGAGTCGTTCACTTTCCGGGTGCTGGAGCCGGCGGCGGCGGTGCCGCTCGTGCGCTGAGGCAGGAGGCCGTTGAAGAAGCTACCGCCGCTTCTTCCCGGCCTTCTTCTTCCCGGCCTTCTTCTTTGCGGCGGGCGGCTTGCGCTTGGCGGCCTTCTCCTTCCGAACGGTCCGTGCGGCACGCGGCGCCTCGGCCGCGGCGGGCCGGGCGTGGCGCGGCTCGTAGACGCCGAGCTTGGCCCCGCTCGGCAGCGTCACCTCCGTCAGCAGCCCCCAGCGCTGATCGCTCACCGGGGCGCACGGCACGCCGCGCGCCGCGAGCGAGGCCACCAGCGCGTTCACGTCCGCGCACATGAGGTAGAGCTCCTGCCGCCCGCCGGCCTCCGCGGGGTGGACGGCAATCTCCGCGGGCGGCAGGCCGAGGATCAGCCACCCACCCCCGGCATCGGCGCTGGGAGTGGCGAGCAGATCCTTGAGAAATGCGCGGTCCGCGTCGGCGTCCGTGCTGTAGATGATCGCGTGCGCCCCGTTGATCATGGTCCCCCTCCGTGGCGCCCACTTTACACGGCGGGCCGGCGCCTGGATGCGTATGATGCGGTCATGAGCGGGCGCGCCGGTCGGCGGCACCACGACGCGTGACGGCGCCCCTCGACATCGGCGTCGTCGGCTGCGGCTTCGCTGGCAGCGCAGCCGGGCTCTTCCTCGCGCGCGCCGGGCACCGGGTGACGATCTACGAGCGGGTCCCCGAACCGGCCGCCATCGGCGCCGGCATCCTCCTGCAGCCGACGGGGCTCGCGGTGCTCGCGCAGCTCGGCCTGCTCGACGCCGTGGCCGCGCGCGGCGCGCCGGTGCACGCGCTCAGCTGCCGGACCGCCACCGGGCGGACGTTGTTCCACCTGCGCTACGAGCGCCTCGCCGTGGGCCTCCACGGCCTCGGGATGCACCGCGGGGCGCTCTACGAGGCCTTGCTCGCGGGCGTGCGCGCCGCGGGCGTCGAGCTCCGCTGCGGCGTCGAGGTCGACGCCATCACCGACGGGGGACCGCGCGCGCGGGTGACCGGCGCGGGCGGCGCCTCCGCGGGCGAGCACGACCTGGTGATCGTCGCGGACGGCGCCCGATCGCGGTTCCGCGCGCGCTCGCCGGCGCTGGCTCGTGCCCGCCCCTACCGCTTCGGCGCGCTCTGGTTCGTGGGGACCGACGACGAACGGCGCTTCGCGGAGACGCTGTCGCAGGTCTGCGCCGGCACGCGGCGCATGGTCGGGTTCCTGCCCACCGGTCTCGGCCCGGCGGGAGGCGCCGCCCCGCTCGTGAGCCTGTTCTGGAGCCTGCGCATGGACACCGTCGACGACTGGCGCCGCCGCGGCCTCGACGCCTGGAAGCGCGAGGTCGCCGCCCTCGAGCCGCGCGCCGAGGCGCTGCTCGCCCAGATCCACGACGCCGACCAGGTGCTCACCGCCGGCTACGTCGACGGCGTCATGCGCCGGGTGTTCGAGGGGCGGGTCGTCTACGTCGGCGACGCCGCCCACGCCACCAGCCCCCAGCTCGGCCAGGGGACCAACCTCGCGCTCTGCGACGCCGCGGCGCTCGCCGACGCCCTTGCCCCAGGCGACGGCGTCGAGGCCGCGCTCCGCCGCTACGCGCGCGCCCGCCGCGCCCACACCCGCTTCTACCAGGTGGCGAGCCGCTGGCTCACACCGTTCTTCCAGTCGGACCTCGCCTGGCTCGGTCCGCTGCGCGATCGGCTCTTCCCGCTCGCGCTGCGCCTCCCCTTTCTCCACGACGAGATGGTCCGCACCCTGTGCGGCATCAAGCGCGGCCTCCTCCACAAGAGCCTCCCCCTCCCGCAGGCGGAGGAGGCGCGGGCGCTGCCGCCGCGGGCGGCGATCGGCTAGAGGCGCCCGAGGCCGCAGCGCGGCCCCGAGCGCCCGTCTCGACGCTACGGGTGGATGCGGCCGACGGCGCCGCCGAACTCGGTGAACCAGACGTTGCCGTCCGGACCGGCGGCGATACCGATGGGGAAGCCCGATGCCGGCAGCGCGAACTCGGTGACCGCGCCGAGTGTGGTGATGCGCCCGATGCTGCTGTTCCCTTCATCGGTAAACCAGAGGTTGCCATCGGAACCCGAGGCGATGAAGCCCGGCTCCGTGCCGCCGGTGAACTCGACGACCGACCCCCCGGGCGTGGCCCGCCCGATCCGGCCGACGTTGAACTCGGTGAACCACAGGTTCCCGTCGGGGCCGGCGCAGATCCCGCCCGGCCCTGCCCCTGCGGTCGGCAGGTTGAACTCCGTGATCGTCCCCGAGCTGGTGATGCGCCCGATCTTCCCGGCCCCGAACTCGGTGAACCAGATGTTCCCGTCGGGGCCGACGGCGATCCCGATCGGCCCGGAGCTCGCGGTCGGCGTGGGGAACTCCGCGAAGGTACCGCTCGTGGAGACCCGCCCGATCTTGCTGGCGTTCTGCTCCGTGAACCACAGGTTCCCGTCCCGGCCCGTCACGATGAGCTCCGGCTGGCTGCTCGCCGTGGGGACCGTGAACTCTCGGAACGCCGTCCCGGAAACCGAGACCTGCCCGATCTTGTTGCCGATGAGCTCCGTGAACCAGACGTTTCCGTCGGGCCCTGGCGTGACCCCGAGGGGCTGGCTCGAAGCCGTCGGGATGCTGAACAACGTCCCGGCTCCCGCGGGGGTGATGCGGCCGATGCTGTTGGAACCCGAATCGGTGAACCAGAGGTTGTCGTCGGGGCCGGTGGCGATGAGCTCGTTGAGCGTGCCGATCGTGAACAGGGTGATCGCGTTCGCCGGCGTCGGGAAGCTGCTGCCGACGGTGACCTGACCCCCGACGTCCGTGCGCGTGAGCGCGAACGTGACGTTGACGGGGACGCCCGCGGCGAGCGTGACCGTGACCGGATCGGCGGTCCAGGTCGGCGTCTGCGTGGCTGCCACCGGGCAGTTGACGGTGAACACCTGCTCCGAGAGCGTCACCATCCCCGTCGGCAGGTTGCTCATGTCGAACACTGCCGGCTGCCCCGGCACCAGCGAAAACTGCCGCTGGCTGGTCATCCCCCCCGCGCCTATCGTGATCACCGCGCAGCGCGCGTCGACGGGAGCGGTGGTGAGATCGAGCCTCACCGTCCCGAGATCGCCGGTCCCGTCGCCGCCGCTGCCATTGTTCGAACCCACGCCGCACGCCATCCCGCTCATTGCCACGAACGCCGTCATCAGAACGAGCCTGATTGGTTTCATTGGAAACCCTCCTTGGGGAGGGACAATCAACTCGCGGGCGATGAGGGTCAAGCAATCGGCAACGCGGTGTCCGACGAGCAGGCGATTTTTTGGTGACGAATCCGCGCCGACCGTCAAGCGACAGGGGCAATCGCAAAACGGTCGTTAACAAACAATGTCTTGGTTACTGGTTCTTGAGCAACGAACGGCGCTCGGCCACGCGGGTGGCGACGTACTGGATGCCCTCCATGAAGTCCTGCGTGAACTTCACGCCCACGCCCGACAGGTCCCCCTCCGGCGACACGAGCAGCGTCTTTCCGAACTCGGCGCCGAAGCCCTCCGGCATGTGCCGCTTGGTGCAGTCCCAGTCGCGGACGGGTGCGGTCTTTCGGCCGCCGTCGACGGTGGTCTCGACCACGCAGGCCGCGGCGGTGGCCGGCCCTTGGCAGGAGGAGACGGTCGGCTCCTCACCGGGGATGAGGTGCTGGAGGTCGTCCTGCACCACTTCCACGCAGTGGTGCATGGCGCTTCGCTCGGCGAGGAACGACAGCGGCGAGGTGTTTCGGAACACCGTGACGCCGATGAAGGCGACGGCCGCGACGACGCCGACCTTGCTCACGATGGTGACGGCGCGGCTCACCTCCATGATCGGTTCACCCGCACAGGCAGAAGCAGCTGTTCACGCAGATGCGGGGCGCCGGATCGGAGGACGTGCAGCCGCACATCGGCTCCGTCGACGGGCAGTCGCCTGTCGATGTGCACTCCTTGTGGCAGGTGCACACCCCGACGCCGGGCCCGCCGCACCCGCACCGAGTCCCGCTCGGACACTGCCCGCCGTCGAGCGCGCAGGCGATGGCGCCCGCGTCGGGCGCACCGGCCGCGCCGCCAGCCCCCCCCGAGGTGCCGCCCAGACCGCTGCCGCCTGATCCGCCGTCGGCGCCGCCCTTGGCCGATCCGCACCCGAGTCCGGCGGCCACGATCAGCGCCGCGATCAGGGGCGCGAACGTCCTCCCAGGCCTCGCGGGCATGCCCACCAGCATGCCAGCAATCCCGGTGCTTGAGCTAGCGACCGCGCGCTCGGAGAAAAGCCCGTCGTTACGCGGCGATCCGTGAGTCGGCGCCGCCCGGCGCCAAGCTCAGTCGGTCGCCGCGGCGATCACCTCGTCCCAGTGGGGCTCGGGCGGGCGGCCCGAGCTCCGGTCCTTGGACTTGGTGGTCGGGTCGGCGTTGTCGTTTTCCGCCGTACCGCGCGGGGTGGTTTTCGTCACGGACGTACGGACCGGCGTCGACGCGCCGTACGGATTCGCCAACATCGAGCTGTCTCCTCTCTCTCTCGTCAGGGTATGTAGCAACCAACGCGCCAAGAGGAAGCCCCCGACTTTCCGCAGCGTTCGGCCCCGAAAACCGCGCAGATTCGGTGGCAGCTGGGAACCCGTTCACGCACGGTGAGGTGAAAAGCCGACGCTCGGGGACCGGCCAGGTCGAGCTCTGCTCATGTTGAACCTGCACATCTTGCCCGCCGCCCAGCTCGAGCGTAGGAACCGATGTCGATCCGGCCCCCGGCCGTTCGTCGGAGGGGTGAGCCCTCACCCATCCACCAACCAGGAGACCCAAGATGCGATTCATCATCACCGCCCGACCCAGCGACAACGGCCAGCCGCCCCGCGCCGACGCCCCCATCGACCTCGACCTGATGCGGGCGCACATGCGCTTCAACGAGGAGATGTACAAGGCGGGCGTGCTCGTCGCCTGCGAGGGGCTGAACCCGGGCGGCCACGGGGCGCGCGTCGAGGTGCGCAAAGGGAGGCGCGCGGTCGTGGATGGCCCGTTCGCCGAGTCCAAGGAGCTGGTCGGCGGCTTCTACGTCGTCGACGTGAAGTCGCTCGACGAGGCGATCTCGTGGGCCCTGCGCTGCCCGACGGGGCTCGGCTTCGACGACGTGCTGGAGATCCGGCCGCTGACCGGTGCCGGGGACCTGCCCCCCGAGATCGTCGCCCTCATCAGGGAGGCGGCCCCGACCTGGAGCGCCTCGTTCGAGAAGCCGTAATCTCGCTCAGGAGCTCCGCCGCACCGGCGCGCTGCCGTTCGCGCCGAGCTTGACGGGCATGCCCCGCAGCTCGCGCGATTCGGCGGCGGCCATGTTGACCTCCCCCTCGACCACGTAGAGGGGGCGACGCTTCACCTCCTCGTAGATCCGGCCCACGTACTCGCCGAGGATCCCGGTCATGAGGAGCTGCGCCGACGAGCCGAGGCCGACGAGGATCATGATCGTCGTCCACCCGCGCACCACGCCGCTCCCGAAGAACTTCGACCACAGCGCCCAGCCGACCCCGCCGAGCGAGGTCATCCCGGCCAGCAGTCCCAGCCAGGTGGCCATCCGCAGCGGGACGGTGGAGAAGGAGGTGATGCCGTCGATGGCGAAGCGGAGCATCTTGCGCAGCGGGTACTTGGTCTCGCCCGCGAAGCGCGCCGGTCGCTCGTAGTGGACGGCGGTTTGCCGGAAGCCGACCCACCCCACCAGACCCCGCACGAAGCGGTGCTGCTCGCGCAGCGCCCGCAAGGTGAGCACCACCGGCCGGCTCATGAGCCGGAAGTCACCCGCGTCGACGGGGATCGACAGATCGCCCAGCATCGCGCGCAGCAGCCGATAGTAGAGGGCGGCGGTGAGCCGCTTGAACACGGTCTCGCCGTGCCGCCGCGAGCGCACGCCGAACACCACGTCGAACCCCTCGCGCCAGCGCGTGACCATCTGCCCCACCACCTCCGGCGGATCTTGAAGGTCGGCGTCCATCACCACCACGGCCTCGCCGTTGGCGCGATCGAGGCCGGCGGTGATCGCCGTCTGGTGACCGAAGTTGCGCGACAGCGACAGGACCTTGTAGCGCGGCTCGGCGGCTGCGAGCTCCGTGAGCAGCGACAGCGAGCGATCCTTCGAGCCGTCGTTGACGAAGATCACCTCCCACGACTCGCCGACGTCGGGCGCGAGCGTGGCGAGCAGCGCCCGCAGGCGCCGGTCCAGCTCGGGGATGACGGCCTCCTCGTCGTAGAGGGGGAGCACCAGCGAGAGGACGGGCGGCTCGTTCGGACCTCTCTGAATCATCATGGTCGCTCTCCTTTAGACGGCGTCTGCCGGGCGTAGATCTCGAGCGCGCCCGCGGCGAACACGCGGTGGTAGCTGGCGGGGATCATCGGCCGCGCCTCCGGCGGGATGGCCCAGGTCAGCAGGTGATCGAAGCGCGGCTCAGCGAGCCGCCAGAACGATCCCCAGAGCTCTCGCCAGCTCGCCGCGCAGGTCGGGTCGTCCGCGTGCGGGCCCAGGATGCGGCAGACCTGGGCGGGCGTCCCCTCGAGCTCGGCGAAGCGATCGAGGGCCGGCGGGATGAGGGGCCGGGGCGGAAACTCCCGGTACGTGATCGGGTACGAGCGCTCGACCGCGAACACCAGCGGCGCCGACGCGTCCCGCTCGACGGTGTAGTAGCCCCAGGCATGCGTCAGGCTGGCCGTCAGCTCGCTGGTCCGCCGCTGCTCGAACAAGAGCGGGAGCAGCGTGGCGCGGGCCGGAACGGCGTCCATCCCCGCCGTGAAGGCGGCCCGGTCGCGATCCAGCCTCGCGTAGTCGATGCCCGTGACGATCGAGAACGCCAGCGCCGAGGTGACGAGCGCCGCCGTCACCCGCCGCGGCAGCGCGCTCGGCAGCCGGACCAGGAGCCCCGCCCACAGGAAGGGGACCAGCCGGCAGTTGAGGTACCACCAGTTGCTGGCCATGACCGGCAGCGCGACGTAGGCGACGCCCAGCGCCGCCATCGCCCGCCCCGACAAGAACGGGCGCGCCTCGCGCCGCTGCCGCCACGCGAAAATCGGCAGCAAGACGGCGGGGACGAACGTCACGCACCCCCAGCGCGTGAAGGCGCCCGAGACGTCGCGCCAACAATGCAAGGCGAGCTTCCACGGCGAGAGGTAGACCAGGGTGGCGGCGGCCGCGGTGGTGGCCCCGCCGGCCTTGACCAGGTGCTGCTCGGCCGAGATGACCGCCAAGAGCCACGCCGGGCCGAGCGGCGCCAGCAGCGCGAGGCCCGCCGCGACGCGCATCCGCCAGGTGGGGCGCAGGGCGACGTGGAGCGCCACCAGCGCGGCGACGATCGCCAGCGGGAACGGGTGGGCGAACCAGAGCACGCCCCCGAGCGCGGCGATGGCGAAGCCCCGCTCGAGGGTCGGGCGCGCGCGCTGCTGATCGAGCACCACGAGCAGGATCAGCGACAGCGCGAACCCGAGCGCGAAGTTGAGGAAGCCCATCGACACGGAGAAGCTGTGCACGAGCGGCCAGGCGAAGCAGGCGGCCACGAACAGGTGGCGGCGACCGGCGAAGCGGAGCACGAACACGGGGATGGCGACGGCGGTGGTGGCCAGCACCACGGCGGTGAAGGCCCGGGCCGCGCCGTAGAGCCCGTGTCCGCCGAAGACGGAGAGCCAGACCATCAGCAGCGAGTTCGACTTGAAGAAGCCGTTGAACGCGTACTCCGGGTAGAGGTCCGGGCGCGCGATGATGTGGGCGGTGGCGACGTGGTTGGGCAGGTCCTGGAGCGGGGGCAGGCCGACGAGCAGCAGCGGCCACGCCGCGAGCGCGAACAACGGCGCGGCGACGAGGGCCACCAGCTTCGCGTCGGAGAGCTCCGCCAGCCGCTGGCGGACGAGGTTCGCCGCGCGCCGCACCTCGTTCATCGCCCGGCCGCCAGCAGAGGGGACGGGGTGTAGAAGAAGCCGTCGCGGCTGACGTAATGGTCGCCCACGAAGGTGAGGAAGCGCGGTCCCAGGGCGCGGAGGTTGTCGTCGAGCGCGATGAGGCTCGGCCGCGTCTCCCCGCTCTCGAGCGCCGCGAGGTACGCGTCCCACTCCGCCGGCGGCAGCATCGCCCGCGTCTCCTCGTGGAGGAAGAAGTAGCGGAAGGCGTGCGGCCGGAAGACCCCCATCCCCTGCCAGCCGTCCATCACCAGATCGGTGGGCCGCGTGCTGTCGTAGACGTGCCGGAGCCGGGCGAGCTGGACGCCGTTCTCCGACCGGTAGGCGCCGCCGAGGGCCAGCGCCGGCAGCAGCGCCAGCGGCACCAGCCCGAGCGCGAGCGCCGCCGCGCGCGCGGGCGGCACCGGCCCGCGCCCGAGGGCGCGTCCGGCGAGGGCCCAGAGCCCGTCGGCGGCGTAGAGGCAGACGATCGGCAGCAGCATGAGGTAGTACTGCCGGTGCGCGCTGGGGACCACGGCGACGCCGGCGAACAGCCCGCCCATGACCGCGAGCAGGAGCACGTCCTCCCACCGGCGCTCGGCCGACTGGAAGAATCGAGCCAGCGCGCGCCAGGCGCCGAGGACGGCCAGCGCGAGGACCGGCCAGCTCCCCGTGAGGAGCCGGACGAACTGATGCGTCGGCGTGTGCTTCCACCGGGCGTTGAGGAGGAAGTTGTTGGTGATGAACGCGCCCCCCGCGCCGTACGCGGCGAAAACCGCCCAGGTCCCGATCCCCGGGAGGGCGACGCCCAGCAGGACGACGACGCTCGCGCGGAGGCGTGCCCCCACGCTCCCCGTCGTCGCGAACAGCGACCAGAGCGCCAGCCCGGCCAGCACCCCCGGCAGCACGAACAGCATCTTCTGCGTGCACATCACGGCGGCGCCGAGGCCGAGGCCGCCGCCGAAGAAGAAGCGGAGGACCGGCGCGTTCGGGGCGCGGCTGACGCGGAGCCCGCGCACGAGGAGGCCGAGGCCGGCGATGAAGAAGACGACCGCCGGGACGTCCGGGCGCATCTCCAGCGTCTTTTGAAGGAAGATCGGCTGCGCGACGAGCAGCAGGCCCGCGAGCAGCCCCACCCGCCTGTCCGCCCAGCGGCTGGCGGCGCGCACCAGGAGCACGATCGCGACCGCCGTCAGCACCAGCGAGAGGCCGCGGCCGGCGACGAGGAACAGGCGCCCCCCCTCGAACGACCCGTCCACGTCGAAGAAGCGAAACAGCGGACGGAGCAGGTAGTAGTACCAGGGGGTGTGATGCTCGAAGAAGTCCCGGTAGGGGAGCATCCCGCGGGACATGAGCCAAGCCGCGTGCGCGTGTTCGAGCTCGTCGGGATCGAAGGCGCAGCGCGAGAGCAGCGGGAGGCGGGCGAGGAGGAGGCCGGCGATGGCGTAGGCGAGGAGCTTGAGGGTCGGCGCGCCACCGCCCTGGTCGTCGGCGCTCGGTCGCTGGTCGTGGTCGAGCTGGTCGAGCTGCATCTCGAATTACGCGGTGCCGGGAGGCTATACCAATCGGACCCCCGAAGGATGTGAGCTAGACAGAAAACCTAGAACCTGACGCCGCCGCCCAACGCCACCCGGAGGTACCTCGAGTTATTGTCGAGCGTCATCCCCATTTGTGACACGGACTGAAAGCCGACCTGGTACCCGGCCCCGATGTTGGCGAACACGCGGTCGGTCATGTCCATCGCCACGCCGCCCCCCATCGCCAGCATGAGCCCCTTGGCTGGGCTGGCCCCCTGCAGGGCGATGATCGAGTATCCGGGGAGGAGCTCGGCGTAGACCGCGACCGACTCCACGATCGGGATCGTGTAGCCCACGCGCGCCAGGAGGTCGTACTCCGTCGCCGCCCCCGGGGCCATCAGCTGGCTGGGGTACACCTTGTACTGCACGTTGAAGATGGCCTGCGGCGCGAAGCCGAGGCTGAGCCCGGCGAAGACCCGGTAGCTGAGCGCAAAGCTGCCGCCGTACGCGAACGAAGCTCCCCCGGTGATCTCCTTCGTGCCGAACGGCGAGGTGATCTTGCCGAACGCCATGGGAAGGAACGCGAGGCCGAGCTCGATCCGCCGCGCGCGGCCCACCGCCGCCGGCGCGGGCGCCGGCGCAACGGCCACGTCAACGGGCGCGGGCGCGGGGGCCGCGACGGGCGGGGCCGGGACCGGCGCCGCGGGGACCTCCGCCCGGGCTGCGGCGCCGAGCGCGATCAACGTCAGACCCACCAGTGTGCTTGCTTTGCGCATCGCTTTTCTCTCGTTCGTCGGGTGGCTCTAGAAGTAGAACGAAAACCGCAGCCGGATGCTGTACATCTCGTCGTCGTACAGCAGCGGCGGGCTGCTCGTGGCGTCCTGCCAGTGGCCGCGCGAGTAGCCGCCGACCAGCTTGATGTAGAACTGGTTGAAGACGACGTACTGGACGGCGGCGAAGCTCTGCCAGAGCCAGTAGTTGTCGACGACGTTGGGGTCGGCGAGGTTGTTGTAGTCGACGTTGCGGGTGAAGAGCCCCCCGACGCCGAACAGCAGCGGATGGCGGACGCTCCCGTTGGACACGTTCAGGAACCCGCCGAAGCTCGTGCGCGTGAACGTCCCGGTCGGGCTCTGGTGGTTCATGCTGTCGATGCTGACGACGGTCCCCTGCGCGGCGTTGAGCCCGAACTCGATGTGCGGCTCGAACACGAACTGAATTGCCCCGCCGACGCCCTTGGAGGTCTTGTTGGTCTGGTCGGAGGCCTGCTGCCCCGTGATCTGCTGCCACTCCACGCCGCCCTTGAGCTTGAGCCAGCCGAAGTCGAGGATCGCCACCGGCCGGGTGGCGACCGCCGGGCCGCTCAAGCTCCCGACCATCCCCAGCACCTCGAAGCGGAGGAACGGCAGCGGATAGAGGTGGACGGCCGCGTTCCCGGCCGCGCCCTGGGGACGGAATTGGTTGTCGGTCAAGCCGTAGAACGAGATGGGCAACGACGACGCCTCCGCGGGGCCGACCGCGCCCTGACGTTCGAAGGTGAGGTAGTCGAGCCCCATGCCGAGGTGAAACACCTCCCAGCCCTCGAAGCGGCCGACCTGGAAATCCCACTTGTTCCACTGACCGAGGCGCAGCCAGAGATCGTCGGTGTCGGCGCCGCCGGCCTTGGAGCGGTCGATGGTCTGGTCTTCCGTGCCCACCAGCTCGACCTGGCCCTGCACGAACCAGTTCTCGAACGCGTAGGTGGGCGTCACCCGCAGGAGCATGCGCCCCTGCTGCTTCCAGTAGGCGATCCGGCTCTGCTCGAGGTTCGAGTTCTGGCCCCAGGGGGCGAACTTCTCGTAGCCGGTGTCCAGCCAGCCCCACCCGGACAGACCGATCACGAATCGATCGCGACCGCTGTTGGCAGGCATGTAGGGCCACTGCAAGCCGTGGAAGGTGAGCCACAACGACCCGTACTTGAGACCGCGGGTCTGCGGCTCCGGGTAGGCCGACCCGGGGAGGCGCTGCACACCGATCTCCGTGACCGGGGGGGCGATCACCGCCGGCTCGGGCGGCGGCGGAATCGAGCCGGCCGTCGCCGTCGCCTCGCGAGCCGGCGCTGGCGACGCCGCCGGGTTGGGCGGGACGGGGACCTCCAGGACCGGCGGCGGTGGCGGGGCGGGCTCGGCCGTGGCGGGCGGCGGCGGGGGAAACGCGGGCGGGGCCTGCGACGGAACCGGCGTCGGCGCATCCACGGCGACGGCCGTCGATGCCAGCAGCCCGGAGGTGATCAGGACGGCGGCCAGGATCTGGGCACGGCGGACAGGTGTTTTCATTGCGTGGATCCGACGGTGTACCCGTTGACGTTCACGGTCCCCATGAGGGGGAGGTTCGTGGAGCTACCGCCCACCATGATCTGAACCGGCCCACTCTCCACGACCCAATGTCCGGTCCGGACGGCGGCGCCTCCCGCGTCCGTCTGGAAGTAGTCGAGGTCGGACAGCCGGATCGGGATCGTGACCTGTTTCTCCTCGCCGGCGGCGAGGCTGACCCGCGCAAAGCCCTTCAGCTCCTTGGCCGGGCGGCGCGCGGTGGTATTGGGGAAGGAGACGAACACCATCACGATCTCGTCGCCGTCGACGGTCCCGGTGTTCTTGACGTTGACCACCACGGGGAGGACCGCCCCCTTGCTCAGCGTGCTGCACCCGAGCTGCAGCTTGCTGTAGGCGAACGTGGTGTAGCTGAGCCCGGCGCCGAACGGGTACACGGGGGTGACGTTGTTCTTGTCGAACAGACGGTAGCCGACGTAGTAGTTGAACGTCGTCATGCCGCCGGTCGCGTTGAAGGGATCGGTGTAGTCGGCCTCGTGTCCCCAGGTGAACGGCAGCTTGCCGCCGAAGTTGTAGGAGACGCCGCTCACCTGGCCCCAGAGCAGATCGCCGAGCGCCTCGCCGCCGCGCTGGCCCGGATACCAGGCCATGACCACCGCCGGAACCTGTGACAGCCAGGGCATGTCGATCACGCTCCCCCCCTCGAGCACGACGACCATGGGCTTCTTCATGGCGGCCACGGCGTTGATGAGGTTGTTCTGGATCCCCATGTACATGGGGTCGGTCTGCTTGGCGTCGAGCGCCAAACTGCTCCGATCTCCAGCCTTCGTGTACTCCTCGCCCTCGTCCTCGGCGGTGAGGCCCGCCACGACGACGACGAAGTCCGCGTCGGCGGCCACGTCGGCGGTGTTCCCCTGGACGACGGTGACGCCCGCCGGCGCGGTCATCTGGACGCCGGCGAAGGGGCCGGCCGACTTGTCGGGGTCGGGGAAGACGCGGCTCGAACCGAGGTCCCCGCCGCGAACGTCCTTGCTGAAGTCGACGATGCCGCCCGTCTTGTTGTCGTTGGTCTCGTCGTCCGTCGTTCGGTAGGGGACGGATACGCCGACGACGGCGACCTTCTGCACCGACGGGCTTATGGGGAGGGTGCCGTTGTCATTCTTGAGCAGGACCATGCTCTCGAGGGCGGCCTTCTTGGCGAGGGCGAGGTGGGTCCCGTCGCAGCTGATCTTGCTGCTCGACCACTTCGTGACGGGCGCCTTGAGGCCGACGGCGCCGATCATCTTGTCGGCGTTGAAGCGATACTTCTCGTAGAGGATCCGCCTCGTCGCGGCGTCGAGCTGGTCTTTCTTGATGACGTTCGTGTCGTAGAGGGCCCCGAGCTCGCTGTAGTAGAGCCCCCACGGCAGCTCGACATCGAGCCCCGCCGTCATGGCCAACTGCGCTCCGCTCTTGAGCGTGGCCGCGTCGGGGATGTTCGTGTAGCCCGGCATCGCCCACCAGTCGCTGAGGATGAACCCCTTGAACCCGAAGTCGTTTCGGAGCACGTCGGTCAACGTGTGGGTGTTCTGGCAGGACTTGACGCCGAGCACCTCGTTGTACGACGCCATCACCGACGAGACGCCCGAGTCCTGCACGACCATGCGGAAGTGCCGGCCGTAGATCTCGCGCAACGTCTGCTCGTCCATCTCCGAATCGTTCTTCGACCGACCGTTCTCGACGTCGTACGCCATGTAGTGCTTGGCGTTGGCGGCGATGTGCTCCTGGACGCCGACCACCATCGCCGAGGCCATGCGGCCGATGTGGAACGGATCCTCGCCATAGGTCTCCTGCGCCCGGCCCCAGTACGGGTGTCGGAGCAGGTTCATGCAGGGGGCGAGGAGCAGCGTCTGCTTGGCGGCCTGCATCTCGTCGCCGATTGCCTCGCCGACCGCGTACTCGAGGTCGACGTCGAACGCGGCGCCGCGCGCCATGCTGACCGGGAACGACGTCGTGAAGCCGACGTTGGAGTGGTTGACGTATCCGGCGGTGGGGAAGGCGCCGTCCACGTCCTCGCCCATGTTCATGCCGCGCGAGGCGTCCCGGTACCGCCAGCCGCGGATGGTGGCGGTGTCCTGGCTCCGCTCGATATCGATGAACTGGGGCGACCCCGACGCGCCGAAGGGCATCCCGTACATCTGGATGATCTCGTCGTCCGGGGTGATGGTGGTCATCGTGCTCTCGACCTGACCGGCGATCGTCGGGTCGGCGTACGAGTAGCCCTGGGTGTACTTGTCGATGGCGTTGGGGTTCGTCACCGCGCCCCCGTCCGCGCCCGTGGCGCCCGATCCGGCCCCGCAGGCCACGGGGGTGACGTCGTTCTCGACGTCGCCGGTGGCGATGACGGAGCTGCCGGTGTCCACGACCCCCGCGTCGTCGGCGACGCTGCAACCCATGCCGGAAGATCCGCCGGTGCCCGTGGACGTGGCCGGCCCGGGGAGCGAGCAAGCCGGCGCGGCCAGGAGGCCGCCAGAGAGTAACAGGAGGGACGCGAGCCGCTTCGTTTTCGACATGGACTTCTCCGGACTGCTCCTTATTGCGGGATGGCGCCTGGAATTTTTAACGAATCGCGAGCGTGCCGTACACAGTAGTTGGGGGTCTTCGACCGGATGGATCGGTGGGACCGACCCGACGCTCGGGCCCAGAGCCACGCGAGAACAGTGGACCCGGTCAACTTTCTCGGTGTTCGGGCGCCGCGGGGGGTTGGGCCTCGCGAGCCGCTTCCTGCGGGATCACGGCACGACGACGGTCGCCCAACCGGCGCCAGGCATCGAGAACTGGTACTTCGTCCCCTTGATCTGGACGATGTAGTTCGCGTTGGCCCCGCCGGAGTTGTAGATGGCGGCGACCTCGCTGCCGTCATCCATGTTCTTGAACGCGATGAACGAGTCGCCCGTCTGCGAGATGACCTTGGCGCCCACGTGGGCGTACTGCGAGGCGTGGCGGAAGACGTAGTAGGCAGGCGTCTGGACCAGGCTCGTGCCGTTCACGATCAGCAGCGCGTCCTGCGCCCACGCCCGGATCATGTCGTTCCCCTTGCCTCCCGGGTCGAGCACCATGTTCCAGGCGTTGTAGGCGGTGACGCCCCCCTTGTTGATCGCGTCGACGATGTAGCCCCAGGACTCGACGCCGTAGGCCTGATCGTTGGGGGCCGGCTCCTTGTACGCCGGGTAGCCCGACGGGTTCCACGGGTAGTTGCCGCACTTGTGCTCCGTCGCCCAGACCGCCATGTTCCCGGTCATGAAGTTCGACGGGCCGATGCCGCTCGACTTCCCCTCGTAGAGGTCGAGCATCCCCCACTGCAGCCCCATGACCGTGGGGATGGTCTTGGCCGTCGAATCGCCCATCACGGCCTGGACCACCTGCAGGTCCTTGCTGGTCGCGCCGCTGTCGCCATTGGACATCGTGCCGAGCATGATCTTCGTGGAGAGGCCCGCGGTGCCGAGCGCGCTCTTGAGCATGGGGAGGAATGCCTTGTACGTCCCCGGGTCCCAGATCGCCGACGGATAGCCCTGGGCGTAGTTGGGCTCGTTCTGGGGGGCGATCGTGTCGATCACGATCCCCATGCTGTTGTACATCTGGATCCACTTCACATAGTAGTTCGCGAGGGTGGCCGAGTTGGCGGCCTGAAAGCAGCCGCCGTCGAAGACGTTCGAGTCGGTCATCCCGTTGTTCGTCGGGTTGCCGCACGAGGTGTTGGTGGTGGTGGCCATGCCGGTCCGTGTCTTCATCCAGGTCGGCGGCGTCCAGGGGCTGGCCCAGAAGCGGAGGCTGCCGTTGATCTGCTGCGCCGCCTTCACGTACGGGATGAGGTACATCATGTCCCGACTGATCGAGAAGCTGCCAAGGTTGGTGTCGCCCGACGTCTCGTCTTCCGTGTAGCGGGTCAGCGCGTAGTCGCTGGCGCCGATGGGGATGCGCCCCATGACGAAGTGTGCGCCGTTGGTCGGGTCGAACAGGAGCTGCATCGTCTTCGTCTGGTCGGCCGTGCTCAGATTCTTGATGTAGCTCCAGCCCGCCTCGTTGAACGCGCCGCCGAAGCCTTCCCATGTTTGCCGCGTGCTGCTGTCGTTGACGGTGACGTTGGCGGTGCCGCTGGTCACCGCCGTGATGGTCCCGGTGGTCCAGTAGGCGTTCGCTGCCGAGGTGATCACCTTGGGCATGGCCGCCGCCGTGCCGCCGGTGCCGGTCGTACCCGCGGTCCCGGTCGACCCGCCCCGGCCAGCCGTTCCGGTCGAGCCCGCGGTGCCGGTCGTGCCGCCCCGGCCCGCGCTGCCGGTCGTGCCGGCGCTCCCCGACATCCCCGCGCTGCCCGTCGTCCCCGCGGTGCCGGTCGTGCTGTCCACGCAGGTGCTACCGGAGCAGTGCTGCGTCGACGTGCAGGCGTGGCCGCAGCTGCCGCAGTTCGTGTCGCTCGCGGTCGTGTCGACGCACGCGGTCCCGCACATCGTCTGGCCGCCGGTGCAGCCCATGGAGCTACAGGCGTTGTTGCTGCAGACCTGGTTCGCCGGGCAGGCGTTCCCGCAGCTCCCGCAGTTCGTCCCGTCGGACGGCACGCAGGAGCCGGCGCACTCGAGCGTCCCGGCCTGGCACTTGCACTGGCCGCTCTGGCAGACATGGCCGCCGAGGCACGGGATCCCGCACCCCCCGCAGTTCTGCGAGTCAGCCGAGGTGTCGATGCACCCCGACGGGCAGGACGTCTGTGTCCCGGGGCACGTGGGCCCGCCGCTCCCGGCCGAGCCGGTCGTCCCGCCGGTGCCCGGCGTGCCGGTGGTCGTGCCCGGGTTCGTGCATCCCGCGATCACGAGCAAAGCGAACGCGATGCCGGGGGCCAAAATCTTTGTCTTCATGCCCATCGATATTCCCGGCGGGGGGGTAAGTGATCTCCCGACAACGGGGCACCGGAAACGTTTTTTCACCCGGTTTCCGTGGGTATCACCGCTCGGCGGGGGCTGTCGCGACATGGATCGAGGGTGCACCCCCGCGACCCCGCCTGTCTTTTCAAATCGTTACGAGGAATTCTCAAAACTGGCGACCCGTTCGTGGCCGTAATGCGTAGCGATGCGAAGGCGCCGGACGCTCGAGCTCGGGGTGCTCTTCGGCCTCGGACCGGCCCTGCTGGCCCTGGGGCCGCGCTGGACGGTGAGCGTCGGGATCCTGGCGGTCGGCATCCTCTGCGCGGCCGCCCTCGGCGCCGACCCGAGCTTCCCGCGCGCCGGCTTCTGGGGCCTCGCCGGTGCCCGCGCCGGCCTGCCGCGCGTGCTCGCCCGGGCGGCGGTGGTCGGTGCCGCCCTGCTCGCGTTCGCCGTCGTGACGGCGCGCCCGCTGCTGCCGCGCACGCAGCCCGGGCTGTGGACCTTGATCATGCTGCTCTACCCCCTCTCGGCCTACGCGCAGGAGCTGGCCTTCCGCACCTTCTTCTTCCATCGCTACGCCACCCTCTTCACCCGCCCGGCGGCGCGCGTGCTCGCGAGCGGGCTCATCTTCGGCTGGGCGCACGTCGCCGTGAACAACGGGGCCGGGATCCTGCTCGCGACCGCGGCCGGCCTGGCCATGGCCGCGACGTACGAGCGTTCGCGGTCGACCTTGCTCGTGACCATCGAGCACGCGCTCTACGGGGACCTCGCGTTCACGGCCGGCCTCGGCGCGCTCTTCTACTCGAAGGCCCGCTGGGTCGCCGGGCTCAGTCCCTGAGGCGCTGCGGCTGCGAGCACCTGACCGCTACGGCTGCAAGCAGTAGAGGTGGCCGACCGGGAAGGTGCCGCAGAAGGGGTTCGAGTAGGGGTTCGGTATCACGTCCCAGCGGTTGCTGTCGGTGTAACCGGAGACGCCGGCGATCGGCGTGGTGGTCGCGCTGGCGGAGGTCCAGTCGGTGCAGGTGCTGACGGCGGTCCCCATGACCGCCGGCGTCGTCGAGCCGGTCCAGACCCAGTAGGTCTGGTAGACGGACGAGTTGGCCGACGTGTTGAGGGGGGCATCGAGCAGCATGGTGCTGTCGAAGAAGGCCGCGGCGGTGCTCGCCAGCGGGATGCCGTCGGGGCGGACCCACGGCGCCCCGTTGATCGAGAAGCGCGCGGAGGCGGCCTGGGTGCTCGTCGACATGGCGGCGAGGAAGGTGTTCGGGGACGCGAGGTTGGCGTTGGTCGCCTCCTGACGGCAGAGCGCGTCTGCCGAACCGAGGCCCATCATGCCGCCGATCGTGCCGCCCGGGTTCCAGGTCCCCGACGACAGGAACGCCGCGCGCCCCGCGGCCTTCGGGTAGACGAGCGGGACGATGTAATCGACGCCGAGGCAGTAGTAGCGGGCGGGCGACGCGCACGAGACGGCGCCGTTCAGCAGCCACGCGCCGGCGCCGGCGCTCGGCATGCCGGTCCCCACGCTGCCGGTCGTCGTCGCGTAGCCGCCGCAGTCGTTGGTCGAGCCGGCGCTGCCATAGTAATCGGAGTTCGTCGCCGCGAGCGGGGCCGCGGCGCCGACATCCACGCCGTTGGCGCCGATCCGGGGGGTGAAGCGCGTGCCCGAGGCGGAGTCGGACAGCTGATCCATGAACGGCGTCCCGTCGGGCCGAATCCAGCCACGCGGGACGGAACCGTCGGTGTTCGTGAAGCGCATCGCCGCGCTCACGCCCGACGGGAGCAAGAAGGCCTTGTAGTTGGTGCCCGCCGGCAGGACCGAGCCGCCGCCGTTGCTGCCGCCGGGGAGGAAGCTCTGGCAGTAGGCATCGACGTTAGTGATGCCGCCGAAAGCGCCCGGAGCCTTGGTCCCCGGGGTCACGAAGGCCATGTTGTAGGGAGTGAACGCCGCGCGCACGGTCGCGGGCGCGGTGACGTTGGTGAGCACGCAGTCCCCCGTGCCCGTGCAGGCCCCCGTCCACCCGACGAAGCCGTAGAATTTGGACGAGGGGGCGGCGGAGAAGGTGATCGATCCACCGTAGTTGACCGTCGCCACCGACGTCGTGCAGGTCGGGTCGCAGGTGAAGCCTGCCGGGGTAGAGGTCACCGTCCCCGTGGCGGCGCCTTGATCGACCTTGGCCACGGTGATCTGGATCTGCTTGAGGGTGAAGGTGCCGGTGACCGTCGTCGTCGCCGTCGTCAACGTCACCGTGCAGGAGAGGGAGGTGCCCGAGCAGCCACCACCCTGCCAGCCGCCGAACGTCGAGCTCGCGTCCGGCGCCGCCGTCAGCGTCACCATCGGGGGGCCGCCCGACGGCGTGTAGCTCGCCGACGTGCTCGTGCAGGTCGACCCGCAGTTGATCATCGATCCGGAAATCGTCCCCGTGCCGGTGCTGCTCCCCTTGTTCACCGTCAGCATCGGCGGAGGTGGCGGAGCGCCGCCCGTTCCTGCAGAGCCGGTCGTGCCGGCGGAACCGGTCGTGCCAGCGGTCCCCGTCGTCCCGGCGGTGCCGGTCGTCCCGGCGGTGCCGGTCGTCCCACCGCGACCGGCGGTGCCGGTCGTCCCCGCCGTGCCCGTCGTCCCGGCGGTGCCGGTGGTCCCCGCGCTGCCGGTCATCCCGGCGGTGCCGGTCGTCCCACCGCGACCGGCGGTGCCGGTCGTCCCCGCTGTACCCGTCGTCCCGGCGGTGCCGGTGGTCCCCGCGCTGCCGGTCGTCCCCGCTGCGCCGGTGGTCCCCGCGCTGCCGGTCGTCCCGGCCGTCCCGCTGACACCGGTGCCGGCAGTTCCACCGCCCGTGCCCGGGCTCGAGGTGCCGCCCGCGCCGTTGCCGGCGTGACCGGCGGCGCCGCCGCCGGTCCCTGTGCTCCCGCCCTCGCCGGACAGATCCGCGTGCGAACGGGGCTCGCCGCACGACGCCGCCCACACCGCGAAGGCGGCCACAGCGAACGAGCCGCCGGTCTTCCGAAAGTTCGCCAGCGAGGCCATCAGAACCGACCTCCACAAGAGACGCCGACGCCGCCCGGCCCGGGCCCGCAGCCGATGGCCACGCCCGCGTGCGACTCGCCCTGCGGCCGGGTCAGGTAGAGGACCGCGGCGCCCGCGCCGGCGAGGCCGCCGACGACGAAGCCGACGATGGAAAGCGTGCGGGCGCTCTGCGAAGCGTCGTAGAGATCGCTGCACCCGGGCCCGCCGCGGTTCGGATCATCGGCCCCGCAGTTCTTGATGGTCGTCGACGGCGAGACCGGCGACGGCCCCGTGTGATTGTCGAACGCGGAGACCTTGCTCCGCGAAACCGCGGTCTCGATGATGCCGAGGAGCAGCCCCGCACCGCCCACGCCGACCGCCGACCAGAAGGCGATCTTCCGGACGTCGGGCCCCCCCTCGTCGCGCGCGACGGGGCTGGCCGTCTGGGTGACGGTCTGGGCTGGGGCGCTCGAGTCGCCCCCGCCGCCGGACGGCGGCGCCGCCAGGGCCGCGGGTGGCGGCTCGGTCGCGTTCGAGCTGCCGGCCGGCTCGGAGTCGCCCACCGCCGGTGGGGCCAGCGCCGTCGGCGGCCGCTGCTGCAGATCCTTCTCCTCCTTCAGGGAACGATCGAGATCCGCGATCCGGCTCTCCACCTCGGCGCGGTTCTCCGCCTTCGGGTTCTGCTCGAGGTAGCGCCGGTAGAAGAACGCGGCGCGCTCCTTGTTCCCGGTCTGCCGGTGGCACTGCCCGATGTTGAACAGCAGGATCGGCGCCGGATCGATCTCGTACGCCTTCTCGAACTGGACGATGGCCTCGGCGAAGTGGCCGAGGTTGTACTCGCTGGCCCCCTTCTCGAAGAAGGCCTTGGCCCCCTTCTTCATGGACTGGGCGCCGGCCGGCGCCGCGAGCGCGAGCGACAGCGCGAGAGCGAGGGCGAACGCGATGCTGGAACCGAGGCGAGAGCGGGTCGTCATGCTGGGTCAATCCCCCATGGGTCGGTAGAGGCTCCCCGCGGCGTCGCCTTTCCCGGCAGCGCGGTGGGCATGCCCCTTCTGCTTGTCCGCTTGCTTGTCGGGCGATTTGTCCGACTCCTTGACCTTCGCCTTCTCTTCGACCAGCGGATCGAGCGCGATCGACAGCTTCGTCTCCCCGTGCGGATCGAGCGCGATCCGCTTGTCGGCGAAGCCGGCGCTCTTGAGCACGGCTCCCCTGGGCGCACCGGAGGGGAGCGACACCGTCAGCGGCGTGCGGCCGCGGGCGGCCTTCTCGTCCCCCACCCAGACCTCCGCGCCCGCGGGCGTCGACGCGATCTCGAACTTGACCGCCGCCTTCGGGGCCTCTGCCGGGGCGGGCGCCGGGGCGGCGGGCAAGGCGGGCGCCGGGGCGGCGGGCACGGCGGGCGCCGGGGCGGCGGCCGCGGGCACCTTCGCCTCGTCGTGGCTGCCCGAGCCGCGCAGCGCGACGACCCCCACGACGATGACCGCGGCGGCGACGCCGGCGCCGATCACGAGGCCGCGCTTGCTCGAGCGCGGAATCTCGTCGGCGCCGATCACCTCTCCCGCCGAGCGGCCGAGGGTCGTCACCGGCGTGGCGAGCGGGCGGGTCTCCGTTCCGGTGGTGCTGACCGGGGTGGGGACCGGGCGCGTTCCAAGGCCCGCGGCGGTGGTCACGGGCGTCGGCAGCGGCTGGGTGCCGGGGCCGGACGCGGAGAGGCCGCCGGGGAGAACCTGCCGCCCGGTCGTCGACCCGACCGGAACGCCCGGGCGCGCGAAGCCGGTCACGGCCTCGATCTTCACGGCCACCTCGGCCATCGATCCCGGGCGCTTCGCCGGCTCCTTCTCCAGCATCGCAGCGACGAGCGCGTTGATCTCGGGGGCGATGCCCGGGAGGTGCGACGACAGGGGCGCCGCGGTCTCGAGGATGTGCGCGACGAGCAGCTCGCCGGCCCCCTCGCGGACGAACGGCGGTCTCCCGGTGAAGAGCTCGTACGCGATGCAGCCCAGGGAGTAGACGTCGCTGCGCTGGTCGATCTTGCCGGCGCCGCGGCACTGCTCCGGGGACATATAAAGAGGCGTCCCGAGCAGATTGCCGGTCTTCGTCTTCTGCTGACCGTCCCCCTCGGCCGCCAGCTTGGCGATGCCGAAGTCCAGCACCTTGACCACGGGCGGCACGCCGTCGCCCGTCGACGCCAGGAAGACGTTGTCGGGCTTGAGGTCGCGGTGGATGATCGCCTTCGCGTGCGCCGCCTCGAGCGCGCGCGCGATCTGATCGAGCACGTCGAGCGCGGCGCCCTGATCGAGGTGGCCGACGCGCTTCAAGCAATCCCCGAGGCTCTCTCCCTCGAGGAACTCCATGACGATGTACGCCCGGCCGCTCGGGTGCATGTCGCAGTCGAGGATCTCGACGATGCCCGGGTGCTTGATGCGCGAGGCGGCGCGCGCTTCATTGAAGAAGCGCGCGACGATGTCCTCGTTGCTCGACATCTCCGGGAGCAGGAGCTTGATCGCGGCGAAGCGATCGATGTTGCGGTGCTCGGCGAGGAAAACCTCGCCCATCCCCCCGGCGCCGAGCCGCCGACGGATCACGTAGGACCCTATCTGAGCCCCCGGGGCTAGCGCCGCCATGTCTCCACGAGCCATGTCAGTGTCCTATGTCGGCAGGATGGGGGTCAAGCTTATGGAGGGCTCCGCCGATGAACGCGATGCCGCCCATTTCTTCCCGACCGAAGGGCGTAAAATTGGTGCGCCGTGAACGATCCAAACCTCGCACACGCTTTTAAACCCCCCTCGAAGGCGCCCTGGGTGCTGCTGGTCCTGACGCTGGCCGGGGCCGGCGCCGGCGGCTACTTCCTCTTCCAGGACCTCGGCAAGGCCCGGGGCGCCGCCAGCGACGCGGTCTCTAAGCTCGCGGTCGCCGACGTCACCCAGAAGGAGCTGGCCGGAAAGATCGAGAAGCTCGAGGCCGAGAAGGCCGAGCTCACCACCGCGAAAGAGGGGCTGTCGAGGGACAAGGAAGAGCTGTCGAAGGACGTGCAGGCCAAGGCCGGCGAGCTGGCCCAGCTCAAGGGGACCTACGACAAGCTGGAAGAGAAGATGAAGGACGAGATCGCGCACGGGGACATCCGCCTCACGCAGAACGGCGGCCGGCTGCAGGTCGATCTGGTCGACAAGATCCTGTTCGACTCCGGCGAGGCGGTGGTCTCGAAGCGCGGCGAGGGGGTGCTGACCCGGGTCGGCGCCGTGCTCGCCACCATCGACGACAAGCAGATCCAGGTCTCGGGGCACACGGACAAGACGCCGATCTCGGACAAGCTGACCGCGCAGTTCCCGACCAATTGGGAGCTGTCGGCGGCGCGCGCCATCAACGTCGTGCGCTTCCTGACCGAGAAGGCCTCGGTGCCGCCCGAGCGCCTGATCGCCAGCGGCTACGGCGAGTACCACCCCATCGCCAGCAACAAGAACGCCGCGGGGCGGGCGCGCAACCGGCGGATCGAGATCCTGCTGACGCCGTCGCTCGACCCCAAGGCCATCGCGCGCGCCAAGCTCAAGGCCGCCGAGGCAGGGGCGGAGACGGCGACCAAGGCGCACACCGTCGCGGCCAGCACCAAGAAGTAGGTCCCCGAAAATCCCGGCGCGGCCTGGCCACGGCGCCGGGGCGATGCAAGATTGGGCGCCATGGAGCGACGCGCGTGAGGCCGCTGGTGCTGGGCGTGGGGATCGCCGCAGGGGTCGTCGGCGCGGGGCTCGGCGTCCGCGCGGCGCTGCCGGCCGACGGGGGTCCGGCGGTTCCGTCCAGCCCCGGCGCGAGCGCCCCCGACGGCGCCGGCGACGCCCAGGGGCCGGTGATCGTCCCCGCCCCGTCGGAGAAGGCGCTCCGCTACCACCGGGGCGGCACCGTCATCTGGGCGGTCGAGCAGCTGCTCGGCCTGGCGCTGCCGGCGCTCATCCTCTACTCCGGCCTGTCGGCGCGGATGCGCGACGTCGCCGCGGCGGTCGGCCGCGGGCACTTCTACCCGACGCTGGTCGTCTACCTCGGGCTCCTGTCGCTGCTCCTGTTCGTGGTGCAGCTCCCCTTCTCCTATTACGTCGGCTTCGCGCGCGAGCACGCCTACGGCCTGTCGTCGCAGCGGTTCGGCAAGTGGGCCGGCGACGAGCTCAAGGGGCTGGCGATCGGCCTCGTCGTCGGCGCGCTGGTCATCTGGATCCCTTACCTCCTCCTCCGCGCGAGCCCGGCGCGCTGGTGGCTCTGGACGGGGGCGCTCACCCTCCCCTTCTTCACGCTGGTCCTGCTCGTCACGCCGGTCTTCATCGCCCCGCTGTTCAACAAGTTCGGCCCGATGAAAGACAAGGCCCTCGAGGCGGAGGTGCTGGCCACGGCCGCGCGCGCGGGCGTCGAGGGGGCGCGCGTCTTCGAGGTGGAGAAGAGCGTCGACACCGCGAAGGTGAACGCCTACGTGACCGGCGTCGGGCGCACCAAGCGCATCGTCCTCTGGGACACGCTGATGAAGCGTCTGACGCCGCGCCAGACCCGCTTCGTCGTCGGTCACGAGCTCGGCCACTACGTGCTCGGGCACGTCTGGATCAACATCCTCGTGTCGTCGGCGCTCGTGCTCCTCGGCCTCTATGCCGCGCACCGCACGGCCGATCTCCTGCTCGGGGCCTTCGGGGCCCGGTTCGGGTTCCGGACGCTGGCCGACCCGGCGTCGATGCCGCTCCTCCTCCTGCTGCTCGGGCTCTACTCGTTCCTGATCGCGCCCGCGTCGCTGGCCCTCTCCCGCTACCACGAGCACGAGGCTGACCGCTTCGGCCTCGAGCTGACCCACGACAACCACGCCGGCGCGACCGCCTTCGTCGCGCTCCAGGAGCAGAACCTGGCCGTCCCCCGCCCGGGCTGGCTCTACAAGCTGTTCCGGGCGAGCCACCCGCCGATCGGAGAGCGCGTCGACTTCATCAACAGCTACCGGCCCTGGGCCAGTGGACAGCCCGAGCGCTACGCGGACCGCTTCCACCCCTGAGTCCGTTTCGTCGCGAGAGCGCCACGAAAATGTGACCGACCGTTCGGACGCCGCGCGCGATGTTCGCACCGCCGTGAGAACCGCGGACATAGCGCGGCTCACGCCGCCCGATCCGCGGCGGCGCATGGAGGCCCCTGCCCCACCCACCTCTGCGAGAACGCCGCGCGCCGCGCTCACGCTCCCGGCCAACCCGTTCGGCGATCTCGAAGCCCAAGACCTGAGCTCGTTCGTCGAGTGCACGCTCTACGAGACGGGCGACGACGCCGACACCGACCCCGACTTTCCGATTTACGTCGCCGCGCCGGACCGGCCGGCCCCCAGGTACGCCGCCACGCCGCCGCGGGCCGCCCCCCGGCCCGCCCCCACCGCGGTGACAAGAGCGGCCTCACCCACCGCCGCAGCCCGGTCCTCGAAGCGGGCGGCTCACGGGCCGGCGCTTGCCCTGTGCGCCGCCGGCGCGTTCATCGGTCTCGGCGCGGCCACGGTCCTCCGGTGGCCATCGGCCATCGCCGACCAGCGGGACGTCGTCCGACCGACCGCTCAGCCGGCGGCCCCTGGGGCCACGCCCCCGGCGCGCCCGCCGCGGCCGCCCGAACCGCCGGCCCCGGTCGTGGAGCCGATCGCCCCAGGGATCGAAGCGGAAGGGCGAGCCGCGCTGCCCGTAGTGGCTGCGGCAGCACCTATGGCGGCAGCGGCGGAGCCGGCGGCGGAGGAGGAGCTCGTTCCTCGCAAGAAGACCGCCACGCTGATCATCGGTTCGTCGCCGCGAGGGGCCGAGATCGCTGTCAACGGTGAACCCCTCGGCATCGCCCCGACGCGGCTCGAGGTCCCCCGCTACGAGGAGGTCGAGATCCGGGCCACCCTCGCCGGCTACGTCCCCTGGAAGAAGACGATCTACGTCCGGCGCGCGGAGACGCGGGTCGGAACCAGCCTCACACCCGTCAAGACGGAACCTGCGGACGAGGACGAAGGCCCGGCGGACGACGGCCAGGCGGACGAAGGCCCGGCGAACGACGGCCCGGCGGGGCCCTGAACGCCGCCGCGCCCAGCGCCAGCGCGAGCAACACGAGCGCGACGGGGCCGACCGCCGGAACGGCGGGCGTTCGCCGTCGACCCGCGCCCAACAAAAAAAACGCCTCCGGGCAGGGCTGACCCGGAGGCGTTCCCCGCATTCCCGCCGCCGCCCGAAGGCGACGACGGCGGGAAGAGCGCGCGGGTCAGAGCGACGACAGGAACAGCAGCAGATCGTTCCGCTGCGCGGACGTCGCGTTCGCGAACGCGGTCGCTGCGGTCGCGCCCTGGCCGGCGTGGGCCGCGATGGCGGTGGCCTTGTCGCTGGTGCGGGCGTCGTGGAGCAGGCCGTTCCGGAAGTGCAGGCCCCACAGCGGCGCGGTCCGCATGCGGCGGGTGACCGCCGGCGAATCGCCGTCGTTGCCGATGTTGTCACCGAGCGACCCCATGTCGTGCACGAGGAAGTCGGAGAACGGCTGGAAGCTGGCGCTCCGGCCGTTGATGGTGACGGTGAACGTCGTGGTCACGTGGCAGCCGTTGCAGCCCTCGCGGTTGAACTCCGTGAGGCCGCGGCCGTTGCTGTTGTCGATCCCGCGCGGCGGCGCGGCGGTGTTGCGCATGAAGAACGCGAAGTTCTTCACGTCGTCCTGCACCTCTGTGAGGCTGCCCGCGCAGTTGTTGGTCTCGGGCCCGATGTCGTCGTCGACGCCCGGCTTCATGTCGTCGGGACAGCCGTTGATGACAGCGTTGGTCGCCGCGCGGTTGGCGCGGTTTTCCGTGGCGAAGTCCCGAACCAGCGTGCCGGCCGCACAGTGCGTGGTGGTGATGCCCATCTCGTTGAGGTAGGCGTCGGCCGCGAAGTCGGTCACGCTCGCGTGGACCGCCTTCCAGCCGAACCGCGCCACGCGGCTCTGCCCGCGCGTGAACGGACCGTCCGTGATGTGGACGGTGTCGAAGTTGGCGATACCCCGGATCGCCGACGGCTGAGCCGCTGCGATGCCGGTGATGGTCGAGTCGGGGATGAGCTCCACGAGCCCGGCGCCGAACGTCGGCGTCGTCACGCGGCCGGCGAAGATCGTCGCGCCCGGCGCCGGGTTGGCGTCGGTGCCCGACTGGCAGTTCAGGCCTGGGCTCGGGTTGAAGCCGCCGATCCCGAACAGCTGCCGCAGCGAGCCGCCCGTGCTGGCGAGCGAGTTGAACACCCCGTTCGTGAGCGTGCCGTAGCGCCGCTCGATGTTCTGTCCGGCGCCGCCGAGTGCGCCGACCGAGTGACAGGCGCCGCAGCTCCGTTCGTTGAAGATCGGGCCGAGGCCGTCGCCTTGGACCTCCGTCTGACCGAAGTTCGCCTTCGCCGCGGCGAAGGTGGTCGCGTTGGTGCCGGGCAGAGCGTCGCCGAGCGCGGCGCTCTCGGAAGAGGACGTGTCCTCCATCAAGTTACCGCACGATGTCGCCAGGAGCGGCACGAACATCGCCGCACTGAGAGCTAGTGTTGCTGTTCTCATTGGTCGTCTCCTCTTTCTCCTTGGTTCGGGCAGAGCAGTCCGTTCAGAGGACACTCCCCTAGCGTCCTCGCCTGAGCGCGCGGGGGGCTGCGCACGCGAGCTAATCGGATCCGCCCGACTGCCTTCCCAAGACGAGCGCGGCCGAATTAGCAGGCAGGAAAAATTCCCACGATGTGGTGAGGCGTGCGTTTTTTGACCGGGCGCGACGGTTGCGCCACGGCACACAACCGTTGGGGAGGTCGGGGGGGAGACTCCCGCCCCCTGCGGCGACTCTTCACCCCGCCGGGCGCCGCGAATCTGTCGCGACCGCGGGCGGGAGCGGGCCCGCGCGTGGCGCCAACCGAAGCTCCGGAAAAGCGAAAGTGATCTGGATCAGCGTGGGCCCGACGCGCCCGGGCAATAAACCGTTCGGATGAGCCGGCACCCCGTGCGTCGGGCACTTGTCTTCATCATGCAGCCCGCAACAAGCCCGAAGAATCGCCGGAAGGACGCGCGCTTTTCGCTCGGGCTCCCGGCGACCCTGCACTGGATCGATCGCGAAGACCCGACCATCGTCGAGATCGTCGACATCTCGAAGCGCGGTCTCCGGCTGAGGACGCTCGACGGCGGCGTCTGCGTCTCCCGGCGCGCGAGCCTCCGCTTCGTGCTCTCCGATCAGCGCGTCTGCACGGCGGCCGGCCAGGTCAACCGCGTCGGCCGCAGCGGCTCGTTCGTGCTCACGCTCGACGAGTCCAACGGCGACTTCTGCCGCTTCGTCGCCTCGCTGGCCACGGAGACATTCTGATCTAAGGACAGAGCGCCTGGCCGCCGCCCGAGACGTAGCTCTTCGTCTTGGAGACGAGGTAGCCGCCGTCGGTGTCGGGGGTGGTCTGATCGCCGGCCCCCGCGCCGAACGCGACGCCGACGACGTGCGCGGCCGCGAGCGCGCTCCAGTGCGCGGGGACCGTGACCGCCGCGGTGCTGCCGACGCCCGCCGCGCTGCCACCGAAAAAGTAGTCGACGCGGTTGTCCTGGTAGTGGTTGGCGGTGTTGTTCTGGCTGGCGTTGCCGAGCGGCGTCTGCCAGTAGAGCGCCGGCGTGCCGAGGGCCTCGGTCAGCGCCTTCACCCAGGCGAGATCCTGCGCGTAGTCTGGCAACGTCGCGTCCGTCGCGTCCCACCAACTGTTCTGCCCCTTCACGATCTGGTAGTAGCCCGCGTCGCGATCGCTCGTCTCGACGGCGATGAAGTCGGCGCCCGACTGTCCGCACGCCGCCAGGAACGTCGCGGCCGCCTTCGCGTCGGTGGTCACGTCCGTGCTCTTGTTCGTGTTGCTGGCGACGTTCCAGGCCGACGCCGACAGCCCGACGAGCGCGTTCGGCGCGTACTTGCGCACCATCGCGACCAGGCACTGCCCCATCCCGGCGATGGTGTTGGGGAGCGACGCGCAGTCGGTGGGGTTCGCGCTGGCGACGGCCGCCGCGAGCGCCGTCGGCGATCCGGCCTGCCGCGCGTAACCCCAGAAGTCCGGCTCCACGTGCAACAGGGCCTTCCCCTGGCCGATGGTCTGCAACAGGAACCGCCAGTCCGCGTAGTAGCGGGTCATGAGCGACACGTTGGGCGCGGCCTGCGTCACCTCCGGCGCCCCCTCGGTGAACCCGGAGATGGTGTTCTTCGCCGTCTGCAGGATCTCGTAGTAGGTGAACATCGGGATCTGCGCGTTCTTGGCGGCGGCCTGCATGAAGGACGTCGCGTACATCCCGGGGGGCGTGTTGTAGCAACCCCACCAGGCGCAGCCGCTCGTGCAGGCGTTGCCGGCGGCGACGCAGGCGCTGCCGCAAGCCGTGCACGGCGCCGGCGAATCGAACAACCCGCCCGATATGTAGATGTAGCGGACGTCGAACGGCGCCATCGCCGCCGTCGCGTCGGAGGTGCTGACGCCGATGAGCAGGCGATTCTTCCCGAGCTTGCCGAGCATCGTCGAGCCGATGCAGCCGCTGCCGGCAGAGCCGCCTGCGCCCGTTGCGCCGCCGTTGCCAGCGACGCTGGTCCCGGCGGCCCCCGCGGCGGCAGTTCCGGCGGAGCCGCCACGTCCCGCCCCACCCGTCGCCCCGCCTCGACCGGCTGTCCCGCTGGTTCCGGCTCCGCCCGAGCCGCCGCGCCCAGCCGCCCCCGCGGCGCCGGCGCCCGCCGCGCCACCGCCCGTCCCCGCGTTACCAGCCGATCCGGCCCGCCCGGCCGTCGCACCCGCGGCGCCTGCCGCTCCCGTCGCCGTGCTCCCGGCGGGTCCGCTTCCGCCGGCTCCGCTGGCGCCGCCGCCAACCCCGGTCGTTCCCGACGCTCCCGCGGATGCGTTGCCCGCGACGCCGCCAGCACCAGTCGCGCCGCCTGAATCGCCGGTGCCGCCGCTCTCCAATTTGCCCTGGCAGGCCGCGACGAGCGCCGTGAGCGCGAGGGCGCCGGCCATCTGAAACGGGTGCTTCATCTACGCTATCCGACGGCCACGAGACGATCGGCCGTCCTCAGTTTATCGCGAACGGGATACAATCTCGACGGTGACGTTCTCGGCTCGGGCGTGGGGTCTGGCCCTTGCGCCGCTCGTGGCCATCGCATGCGGCGCGTCGACGGCGGCGCCCCGGGACGGGTCCGCCGGCGCCGACACGGGCCCGCTCCCCCCGAATCCCTGCGTCGCCGCCGGGACCTGTCCGCCCGGCGTCTGGGTGAACGTCACGCCGCCGGACCTGTCGCCGGCCGTCCTCCGTCCGACGGCCAACGCGTTCGGCCCAGGGAGCATCGCCCGCGATCCCGCGCGTCCGAACGAGATCTACGTCGGCGGCAGCAGCGCCGGCCTGTGGAAGTCGTCGGACTACGGCGACAGCTGGACGCAGGTCAACGACACGCTCCCCGACGTCCCGCGCGGTGCGGTCATCGCCGTCGCCGGCACCACCCCGGCCACCGTCTGGGCGGCCGGCTACAACGTCATCTACAAGTCCGTCGACGGGGGGACGACGTTCACGCAAACGCCGCTCACCGTCAGCCTCTACTCGCTGGCGCTCGACCCCTACGATCCGACGCACCTCGTGAGCGGGCTGCACGAGGCCGACGGCGTCTATGAATCGACCGACGGCGGCGCGAGCTGGCAGCTCGCCGCCGGGACCGGCTTCCCGACGGGCGGCATCTCCTGGTACCCGTTCTTCGTCGACACCGGCAGCGCCGCGACCACGCGGCGGACCTGGTTCGCCATCGCCCAGAACGGCGGCAGCGCGGTGATGACCGCCGACGGCGGCGCCACCTGGGCGAGCCCGAACGGCATCGCGGGCCTGCAGCACCCGCACGGCAACGCCCAGATCTTCCAGAGCGGCTCGACCCTCTACGCCGCCGGGACCAACGGCCCCGACGGCCAGGGCGTCTACCGGAGCACGGACCTCGGCGCCAGCTGGGCGCGCGTCGACAGCGGGCAGACGCCCGAGGCCGTCGTCTGGGGGACGGCGAAGAATGTCTACGCCATGTACGCCTGGGCCTGCTCGTCCTGCGACCTCGGCACCGACTTCGAGATCGCGCCTCAGCCCGGCACGAGCTGGGCGCCCGCCACCGTCCCCGCCGACCTCACCATCGGCCCCAACGGCGTCGTCGTCAGCAACGACGGCACCCACGATGTGTTCGTCGGGCTCATGTGGGATCTGGGATTGTGGCGCTACGTCGAGCCCTAAGGGCGCAACGGGATCACGAACGTCGTGATCGAGAACGGGGCGACGGTGGCGACGAAGCTCCAGTTCTGAATCGGGAGCGCGCCCAGGGAGACGAGGTTCTCCGTGCGCGAGGTGCGGTGCACGTCCGCGGCGGCGCCCGCGAACGCGAGCGCCGTCAGATCGAAGGTGAACGCGTGGCTCGCCGAGGTGTCACCGTTGCGCACCACGATGGCCAGCGTCGCGCCGTCGGCGCTGACCGCCGCGACCATGTCCGTGTCGTTCACGTCGACGAAGGTGGCGCCCGGGCGGATGGCGCGGCTGAAGGCGGCGTGCATGTAGAAGCGTTTCAGGTAAGTGAACGTCTGCTGGGCGTCGTTGAGCGCGAAGCTCGCCCAGTTGCGGCTCGGGTCGCCGACCTGCCAGTCGACCCAGGCCTCGGCCTGCAGATCGCGCAGGTCGCTGATGATCCGCCCGGCCATGAACACGGCGGCCTCCGTGTCGTCGGCCAGCGTCTGGTTGAGCGGCCCGGACTCCGACTGCCAGAGCCGCTTCCCCTTGCTGCTCGCCAGGCCCCGGAGCTGCGTCCGCATGCTGCCGGAGTAGGTGTGCACGTTCATCTGGCTCATCGCCGCGAGTGTCGTGGCGTCGAACCCGCGCATGTTGTTGTAGCCGTCGTCGATGCTGTTCTCGTCGGAGGCGCTGACCGTGGTGGCGGTGAGCCCCTTGGCCGCCAGCGCGGCGCCGACCGCCTTGATGATCGTCTGCTGGTTGGCGGGCGAGAAGTGGCACCCTTCCTGTGAGCCGTTCGCGGTCCACCAGCTGGCGTTCGGCTCGTTGAGCGGCTCCAGCGTCCGGAAGGCGATCCCGAACGTGTCGCGGTAGTGCCTCACCACCTCGGTGAGGTAGTCGGCGAACGCATCGTAGGAGTCGTCCTGGAGGTTGTTCGAGCCGTCGGTGTTCCCCGACGCGCAGCCGCTCTTCGTCATCCAGTACGGCGGCGAGTTGGAGAACGCCTCGAGCACCAGGCCCGTGCCGCGCTCGACGATCCGCTGCAGGATCGCCCGCTGGTTGGCGTCTGCGTCCCAGGTCCACGTCCCCGACGACGGCTCGAACCCCGGCATCGCCTTGTACTGACCCATGTGCGTGTGGCTCGGGTTCTCGCCGCCGCCGATGTTGTAGCGGAAGACGTTGTAGCCGAGGCCGCTCACGGGATCGACGATCGCGTCGACGACGGCGTTCCGCCCGGTGGCGCCCCAGCCGCCGACGTGGTTCGCCCACCAGCAGAGGCTGGTCCCCCACCCCTCGAACGTCTGGTGGGTGACGGCGGGGTCGATCTTCACCAGCGTCGTTCCCGGCTGCGCGGTGACCGTCGGCCGCGCCCCGGCTGCGCCGCCCATCCCGGTGGCACCGCCGACGCCCGTGGCGCCACCAGCCCCGCCGCTCCCGCCACGGCCGGCGCCGGACGCGCCGCCGCCACGCCCGCCTCCGCCCGACGCGCCGCCGCTGCCGCTCGCGCCGGCGGTAGCGCTCGCGCCGGCGGTGCCGCTCGCGCCGACCGTGCCGGCGCCGCCCCCAGCGCCCGAGCCGCCCGCGCCCCCGCTCTCCCCCGCGCCGCCGCCACCGAGAGCTCCGCTCGCGCCCGAGGCGCCGCCGCTTCCCGACCCCGCGGTGCCTCCGCGTCCCGCCGTCCCGCCGCCGCTCGCGCCGGCGCAGCCAATGAACGCGGCCAGCAGCGCCGAGAACCGGAACGCCGCGGTGCCCGTCGCGACCCGGGGGCCCATCGACTCGAAGCTTACCACCCCGGCCCTTATTTAGTTAATGATCTTTCCTAGTGCGCGGTGTGAGCCCCTCGATCTCCGCCTCGAGGCCGAGAAACGCGCCGTAGCGCTCGGCGGCCGCGGCGATGCGCGCGCGGTCGCCGGCCGCCGGCGTCTCGAACAGCGCGAGCGAGACAGTGACGCCCTTGCGGGCGAGCGTCCGCCGCCAGGTCCCCACCACGCGTCCGCCGACCACGACCACCGGCGAGAGCATCCCGCCGCCCGCGTTGTGGTGGCGGGCGTGGCGCGGGTCGAGCATCGCCGACCGATCCTGGTACGCCACCAAGTATTCGTCGAAGGCTGGCAGGAGGTAGGCGTCGTCGAGCGCCGCGCGCGTCGCTGCCGGCGGCTGGGGGGCTTGCCAGTGAACGACGCCATCGATCACGTCCTGGGCGAGCGCCGCCCCGGCCCCGGCGATCCCGGCGCGCGCCTCCGCGGGAGCGAGCCCCGACCACCAGGCGAAGTCCCGCGCCGTCGCGGGGCCGCGGCTCGTGAAGTAGCGCCGCGCCAGCTCCGCGAGCGCCTCTTGCCGGGCGAGCGGCGCGCCGGCTGCCGGGGCGCGCGCGTCGAGCAGCGCCCAGGTCGGCTGCTTGCCGCGCGGCGCGCCGCTGCACACGATGCCGTGCAGCTCGGCGTGACCGAGCAGGTGCGACAGCCGAGGCCCGCCCGGATCGATCCCCGCGGCCCGCAGCGCCGCCGCCAGCTCGGCGCGCGTCAGGTGCGCGCCGCCGTCGAGCGCCCCGGCCAACGCCGCGTGCGCGCGCCGGAGAGTCGAGGCGTCGAGCGCCAGCTCGCGGTGCCGTCTCGCCGCTCGGGCCACCAGCCGCGCCGACACGAGCGGCAGCATCCAGCGCAGGTCCGCCGGCGTCACGAGCTGCCAGGTCCAGCGCATGACGTGCGTCCGGAGGATCGTCCCCTCCGCGAGCGCGCGGACGATCGCCGCCTCGCCGGGGCGCCCCGCCAGCCGCAGGCCGAGCGCCCAACGCGCCCCGAGCGGATCCTGCGCCTGGACCGCCCCCATCCACGCCACCAGCTCCGCGGGCTCGCGGAACGCGGACCTGGTCACCTGCTGCACCGCCGCCCGTCGGGCGACGATCGAGCGCTCGCTGGTCGCCATCGATGCCGCCGCGCGTGGTTCTACACCGAGGCTGATCACGAGGCAGTAACGAAACTGTTGCTGGACCGTTCACCCTCGACAGAACGATTCTCGCGCTCGCTCCGGCGCCAGTCAGGCGCCTCACCGATCCGACCAAAGGAGACGCGCGTGAAGCTTCGATCGAGAATGACCAACATCGGGATCGCCTTCGTGCTGGCCGGCGCGACCGCCGCGGCCACGGGATGCAATGACACGTCGAACCGGTCGGGCGGCGTGACCGCCAATGGTGACGTCGGCAGCGTCGGCCTGGCGCTGACCCTCGCCCCCGGCGACACCATCCTGACCGCCAGCTACACGATCGTGAACGGGGGCTTCTCGAAGACGGGCTCGATCGACGTCAGCCAGAGCACGACCCTCTCGACGACGATCGGCGGGCTGCCCGCCGCCTCGGGCTACACCATCACGATCAGCGCCACGACGTCGGACGGCGCGACCAGCTGCCTGGGCTCGGCGGGCTTCACCGTGACCGCCCACGCGACCACGAACGTCGGCGTTCACCTCACCTGCCACGAGGGGGCGCGCACAGGGAGCGTCGCCGTCAACGGCACCCTCAATGTCTGCCCGGTCGCCGACGGCATCTCGGCGAACCCGGCCGACATCGCCGTGGGCTTCCCCGTGGCGCTCACCCTGTCCGCGCACGACACCGACGGCGGCCCGGCGCCCCTCTCCTATCACTGGTCGGCCGCGTCCGGCTCGTTCAGCGACGCGACGTCCGCGACCCCCACCTTCGTCTGCAGCGCCCCCGGTCCGGTCACCCTGACCGCCACGGTCTCCGACGGCGATTCGGCTCCCGGATGCGCGGACTCGCTGTCGCTCGTGGTCACCTGCGAGCCCAACCTCCTCGTTCCGGGCTCGCTCGTCGTCAGCAGCACGACGTACGACAAGACGCAGGGCGCCGTCGCTTCGCTGGCCGTCGGGTCGACGCTCGCCGGCTCGGCCACCGCGACGGCGAGCGCGATCAGCGGCAACAACTACGTCACGGTCTGGAACAACGGGTCATCGTCCGTGGACGGCAGCTTCGGCGTGACGTCGGCGATCCAGCTGACGGACATCAACCCGACCACGCTCGCGGTCCTGAGCACGGTCACCGTCCCGCCCGCTCAGGTGGTCACTAGCTTCCCGTCGAAGTCCGAGGTCGGCCTTCACATCACCAAGGACGTGGCCGGATCCCACCTGGTGTTCATGGCCTACGCCGGCGCCGGCGTCGGCGCGCTCGACGTCTCGAACTCGGACGCGGTCGTCGGGCAGGATACGACGAACCCGGTGACCTTCGCCTTCACCACCGCCCACTCGTACGCCCGCACGGTCGTGTCCGTGGACGGCAGCGGGCACTTCGTCTACACGCCGACCATCAA
>Ga0306920_100000836_pt1 | contig 37312 bp, 38 predicted proteins | sample flu12Cox44000170_FD_204666 | JGI IMG/M metagenome (GOLD analysis project Ga0306920, IMG submission 204666) | Lab enrichment of tropical soil microbial communities from Luquillo Experimental Forest, Puerto Rico - flux4day.12C.oxic.44.000.170 (v2)... | ecosystem: Environmental > Terrestrial >... | reverse complement strand
GCGGGATGGATCGCATTTCGTCAATGCGCGGCGCGTGACCTTCCCCGATGGGCGTTCGCTCGATGGCGGCGCCCCGCCGCGCGGCGGCGATTCACCTCAGCAGTAAGTCTCCGAAGGCGCAGATACGGCGAGCTATACCCCGCGGTTGGCGTCGTCTGACCAAGACATCCCGCTTCTTGCTTTAAGCCGCCTCCCACCAGGAAGAGTGCGGTTACGCCATACTGGCGGGGTTCTGATTTACGAAGTTGTGCCGGGGTAGAACTGGCCGCGTTGCCGACGCTACCCCGCGAGGAACGCGGTTTCTGGCCGACCAGACTTAGCCAGGAATATACTTCGTCCATGCCAACTCTAGAGGGCAGCGTCGCTGTTGTTACTGGGGGTACTTTTGGTGTTGGCTGAGGGATCGCCCGCGAGCTCGCGCACTACGGCGTCCGTGTGTTGGTGACTGGCCGCTCAGTGCGCGATGGTTCTCCTGATGACGAGCGCATTACGGGCATTCGCTGTGACCACCGCCTGGATGTAGAGGTGGTGGAAGCTTTCGAAGACATCATCCGTGAGACTCACAGAATCGACATCCTCGTCAACAACGTCTGGGGCGGTTACGAGGGTATGGTCGAGAATGGAACATTCACTTGGACCAAGCCGTTTTGGGAACAGCCGCTGTGGCGCTGGGACGCGATGTTTAGCGCGGGGGTGCGGGCACACTACCAGGCAAGCCAACTTGTAGCGCCAGCCATGATCGCGAACCGGCGCGGCTTGATTGTGAATATCTCGTTCTGGGCGGCCCAGAAGCACATTGGCAACGTCGCCTACGGGGTCTCGAAAGCAGCGACCGACAAGCTGACGGCCGATATGGCTGTCGAGCTGCGGCCCTACGGGGTCACCGTGGTTTCGTTGTACCCGGGTCTGGTTCGGACGGAGAAGGTCATGGAGGCGGCAGCGTCGATGGACTGCACCAATTCAGAATCTCCCGAGTTCACCGGACGTGCTATTGCAGCGCTCGCCGGGGATCCCGATATTATCCGGCACACTGGAAGCGTGCTGGTGGCCGCTAGCCTTGCGGTTGAGTACGGCTTCAAAGACATCGATGGCAAGTCTCCTCGCCCCTTAACGCTGACTGATGTCTGAGACGGATGGAATCTCCGAACGCATCAGAAACGACTCAAAAAAGCGGTCGGGGCGTTACCGAAACAGACGGTCAAGCCCCGGAAAGTCGCGAGATTCAAGATGTTCCTTACCATATTGAACTTTGCCGCTACCGCGTTGATCGGGCATAACGCGGTTCTGGCGGCGCTGCAAGGTTAGGGGGCGGTCGTCATGGGCCGCGCCTCCCTGGCACCCATGATGATGAGCCATAGCATGATGGCGACTTCTCCGAACATCACCGGGAAGAGCCAATTGGAGACTGTTTGTTCGTATGCCGGCCACAATATGCCGGTCAGGCTTGTGGCTAGATAAGCGAAACAGTTCAGCATTAGCCAGACACCAAGGATGCGCGGAAGGAACCGCGACCTGTACACCAGCAGGCCAAATGGAAACAGCCACAGTCCCCAAAACACTTCGTTCGCCATTACGCCATGGCCATGCATACGGAGGAACACCATCATGAGGGCGTCACGCTGCCCCTTGTCGAAAACAGAGAGGAAGTCGGCCCCACGAGCGAGCAACAGTGCGGCTGCATCATTAATAGTGTTGAGGAAGTAGATGGGCGTCACCGTTAAAGAGCCTAGGATTACCACCAGCCGAGCCAAGCCTAGATCCACTTTCTCGAATAGCCGGTACAGGGCCAGCGTGAGGAAGATGGTCATAGTGGCGGTGAACAGATCGCTGACGATGCCTAGGCGGAAAAGCATCTCGTGCTTCGCAATGTTGTTAGCCGTTACGCTCGCGTTCCCGGTCACAAACAGCTTGCTGGGAATGTAGATCAGACGTAAAGGCGCGGTTGTAAGCGTGAGGTAGAGGAGCCCGGCGATTCTGGCGTTTTTACTGAGCGATGTCATGTGTGCTCCTTGGCCCGTGATTTTAGCCCCAGTATGGAGGGTGAGGTTGAAAAAGGTCTCTATAAACGGTGCGATCCGGCATCGGGCTTCCGGACCAAGACGAGCGATTTACGGCCCTCGGACTCAATTCAACATCGCTGGCAGGTTGGCTCGACGCGCGATCTGAGCGCCTGCGCTCTACCGCCGCGTCCCAAGTCGATATGGGTAAAGCGGACCTGTTACCAGTACCTGAACCGTGCCGGTTTCGCCTGCGTTAATCGGGATTCCACGACCAGTGGCGGTCTCAACGATAATTTCCGAACTCGACAGGCCAGAATAATCTAACCAGCAGGCGAGGGTGATGCAGCGGCATTCAGCACCGGCTTAGGCTTGGCACCCCTGATCACGAGCCAAAGCATCGTGGCCACTTCTCCGAGCACAATAGGTTGAGTGATGGACCACACCTTGTCCTCGTACGCCGGAAACAGCAAGCCGGTAAAGCTGAAGGCAAGCCATGCAAAGCAGGCGATCATCAGCCAGACGCCGAGGAAGCGGGGCAGGAAGCGGGACTTGTACACCAACAACCCGAATGGGAAGAGCCACAGGCCTGCGAACATCAGGTTGGCGAGATCAAGTTGGTGATGTAGATCGAGGAATAGCCGTGCCAAGGCATCACGCTGCGGCTTGTCGAAGACGGACAGGTAACCGCCGCGAGCGAACAGCTGAGCAGCGCCGTCCGTCACTGCGGCGACAAAGAATAGGGGCACCTGCATCAGGCTGCCCAGGATCACCATCAGCACAGCGAGCGTTTGGTTCACTCCCTTGAGCAACCGATAAAGAGCCAGCGGAACGAAGAGCCACAAGGCTGCCGCCACCAGGCCGCTCACAATGCCCAAACGGAAGAGCGATGCGTGCGCCAGGATATTGCTGGCCGTCGCTGTCGCGTTCCCATGCACGAACAAAGCGTTGGGAATGTACATTAGGCGCACCACGCCTACTGCTGAGGCCAAAATATACAGGAGCCCTGCGATTCTGGCGTTCTTGCTGAGTGATGTCATGAGGACCTCCACTGTGAGGGGTCTAGCAGTAGGGTACGTGAAAGCGGGCGAAAAAGCTCAAAGGGGCGATGTGAAGATCAGCAAAATCAGACGCAGGAGGCTGGATTCTTAGCGTCTACTGCGAAATTTCGTGGGTCGTCGAGATTCAGCCTAACGGCGGCCGCCGAGCAGGAACAGATGAAAATCCGTGGCCAGGGGTTTGGCATCAAGCTGCCTCATCATCAATGCAACTTGGCCTCGATGGTAGGTGGAATGATTTGCCAGATGTTGCATCAAGCTTGCCAAGCTGATTTGTGTAGTGCGAATAGGAACCTTTCTTTTCAAGGATTCGTCTGTCAGGCTCCTTACAAATGCGATTTGCTCTTTTGCGACTTCCGCCCACTTGGATTTCACCGCAGCAATGTCACGGAATTTTTCTGGATCGAACAGAGTGTCATGTCGATCCCATAACATTTTCAGGAAATCAGAGCTAGGAGATGGCTCCTTCCAGTATGCAAGCCATCCCCATTCCCCACCGACGATATGCACCAGCGTGTCTCGCACCGAACGAAAGCTTCCTTTCAGATCTCGCGTGAACTGCTCAGGGCTGAGAGCGGAAGTTGCTTGCAAAACCCTGTTGTTTGCCCAACGGTCATATTCGTAGAGCAGCCCAATGTCGTCTTTGGTCATAGTGACGGGTTGCCGATCCTCTCAGTTGGAGAGTCTTCGCCGATTCAACTTGACTGCATAGCAGTGTCAGCTCCTCGACCCGAGTAACCTTGGTTGCTTGACGACCATCGCGCTCGGAAGAAAGGAGGCGAACATGATGATTATAGGTGTCGATTACCACCCACGTTCCGACCTTTTCTCGCATGCACTTCTTGGAAGCTAGTTTAGGAAAAGCGGGCCACTGCTTACCGGGTCGTTGCAACCGTTGGAAACATTCCTGCCATGTAATGCGGATATGATTTACCCACTCCAGAGGATTCATTTCTTCATCGTAGCAACCCGATGAACCAAGTACTTGGAAAGTTGCGCCATCGTTTGCTTGGACAGCTCGGGCAGCCTAACGGAACATTTTGATCGGTCGTTATGTCCGATCAACTGAGAACGACTGTTCACACGGTCGTGAAGGGCAACATTCGGCATACCGACGCCGGTCGTGTAGTGCTCCACATAACCCGCGCTGTCAACGACAACGGTGCTGGTTAGAAAATATACTTCAACGCGAACTGAACGGCGCGACCGGGAACCAAAGCCGTCGTGATCCGGCCAAAATTGGGCGAGTTACGATCGTTGACCGGAGGGTTGAATTGCGCGTGATTGAACACGTTGAAGAACTCCGCCCGGAATTGGAGGTTCGCGCCCTCGCGCAATCCACCCACCTGCGTGTTCTTAATAATCGACAGATCCCAATTGTGCTGCATGCAACAACTCATGATGCCGACTCCCGAGTTTCCGAAATTCCTGCCGCACTCAACGAACTGGGCAATGGGTGTACCGCCTGATCCCGTGGCAGTACCGTTGCAACCGGTCGCGGGATCGCCAGGAGCCCAGTGGGGATTCGGAATGCCGCCGAAAAGAGGTGTGGGCACGAACGCGGCCGCGTTGATGAAGCCCGGTCCCCCGAATGCACCTCCAAGACGAGCCTCGATGCCGCCCGGGGTATTGATCGGAATTCCAGATTTACAATTACCAAAGGAGTCGCAGTTGACAGGGTCTGCTAGCTCGGCTCGGCTCGTGGCGCCAGCAGAATACCCGCTGCCGTAGTACATCAGACTGGTAGTGGAGCCGTCTATCATCGTGAACGGTAAACCGTTCTGGATCGTGGTCACGCCTGAAACAGTCCATCCACCGAGCAGCTTTCCGCTCAGCCGAGGCTATAGTCCAAGGAGTGAGGGAGGGCTGTTGCGAAGTTCTCTGTAGAAGTCCATTACATCGTATTGGGCACTTCTCCCCTGCTCAAATGTCCGGTCAGGGTCTTGCGCGTTTTCCGAGTGGCGCCGCAAGTCTTGCTGTTCCACTGGTGCTTACCTCCGTCTGGGTCACTTCGACAACTTGTTTGGTGTATTTGTGGGGTGAGTCGGACCGCAGGACATCGACTTTAGAATACCCATTCAGGCCACGCGCTCACCCAGTTAAATCAAAACATGCCAGCTGATTTAGGCCCAACCTCTACGCCGCTGGGCGCGCAACCGATGCGCAGGAGAGCTTTCCTTTTTCGAACTAGTTATCGTTTTCCACCCATCGTGGCCGGGTACTGTAGGAACTTACAGGTTTATCAGCAGGCTCGTCGGGTTATGTTCGGTCGCAGCACTAGGCTCCGTTCCAAATTTAAACACGCACGGAACCAAGCGCGAGAAGTTGGCTATGAGGTTCACATCGTGCGTGAATATCTCGGAGCGTTTCTTGTACTCATCGTGTTTATGGGAACAACAGCTGTTATCGGGGCTGCCTTTGCTCCAAGAAGGAACACGTTGGACCGCTCGTTGGATCAGAACCGGTATGACTCAACTGGATGGGCGTTAGATCATGCGAATTAGGCGCACGATCGACGCTGGAACTTCCATCTTTTGGATCATGACTTTTGTCCTTGCGCTGCTTTCTTGTGCCGCCAATGCGCAGCAATCCCTACCGGATGCTCCAAAACCCCAAAACGCCAAGACGCAAACAAAGGGGACGACCGAGAACGGTTGGCCACGCGAATTCACTAGCGGCGCCAGCATTTTCACCGTTTATCAACCGCAGCTGGAGAATTGGGATGGAAATCTTATTAGCCTTTATTGTGCTGTCGAACTGAAAAGCACAAAAGAGAGCGCTGCCAAATACGGTGTGGTTTGGTTCCAGGCTCGCACGGAAGTAGACAAGATCAACCGGTTAGTAACGCTCGACCAAGGGATAGTCACGAAGGTGAAATTCCCGCTGGCGGAAGAAAAGGAATCCGAACTCACGGCCCTTCTGGAAAAAAAGTTTCCGGGCGCCGCCAGAACCATTTCGCTCGACAGACTAGAGGCGGCACTGGAAGCGGAGAACGAAACGTTCCATGGTGTCGACGTAAAAAACGACCCACCCAAGATCATCATCGCGAGCAAACCCGCGCTGCAGGTGTTGGTTGACGGCGAGCCGCGAATGCGCCAAGTGCCCGACACCAGGTTTCTGAGAATGATCAACACGAGGTCAGTCATCCTTTACGAGACCGACAAGGAGCTCTACTTCCTCCGCGTCAAGGATTGGTGGCTACAAGCCAAAAAGCTCGAAGGGCCATGGGAGTACGCCAAGAAGTTACCTGATGATATGAAGAAAGCTGAGGAAGTTATCGCCAGCCAGAACCGGGGGAAGAATCCCGAAGACGAAAAAATCCAGGACAAACCCACGCTGACAGAGACCGGAAAGAAAGCGGAGGTTCCAGTCGTGTACGTTGTTTTCGGTCCAACGGAGTTGATCGAGACCGACGGCGAACCGAACTACGAACCCATCCCCGGCACCCATCTTAAGTATGTCAGCAATACCAGTGGCAGCATTTTTCAACTTGGCGGCGAACATTACATCTTGATTTCTGGCCGCTGGTTCAAAGCCGTCACGCTCGACGGGCCCTGGACTTTCGTTATGGCGACGGACATGCCCCCGGACTTCGCGAGGATTCCGAAAGATAATCCCAAAGCCTCAGTTCTTGCATCAGTACCTGGAACGCCGCAGGCGAAAGAGGCGTTAATCGCCAACGCGATTCCGCAAACGGCAACCATCACGCGGTCGGAGGCAAAGCTCTCGGTAGAGTACGACGGCGAAGCAAAGTTCGCGCCAGTTGAGAGCACATCGATGAGCTATGCTACCAACACAAGTGCTGCCGTCATCAAAGTGTCCGACAACGACTTTTACTCCGTCGAAGCAGGAGTTTGGTTCAAAGCGGCGTCGCCGCAAGGTCCCTGGGTCGTGGCCGACAAAGTGCCAGCAGAAATCTACGACATCCCACCAAGCTCTCCGCTTCACTATGTGACCTATGTAAAGGTGTACGACTCGACCCCCGACGCTGTGTACATCGGTTATACCCCGGGATATTACGGCACGGTGGTTTCGGCCAACACGATGACCGTGGTTTACGGCACGGGTTGGTATTATCCGCCCTATGTTGGTCCCACCGCGTGGTACGGCTGGCCGTACACGTATGGGGTGGGAGCAGGTTTCACCTACAGCGAGGACACCGGATGGAGTTTCGGCTTCGGTTATGGCTATGCCTACTACCCGTGGTATTACCCTTGGTGGGGACCGCTGGCCTACTACGGATGCTGTTGGTACCCATATTACGGATGGGGTGCATGGGGCGGAGCGGCAGTTGCAAACGTATATGGAGTGTGGGGCAACACCGCGTATTCGCGCACGGGAGCAGCCTGGGCAAATCCCTACACCGGTAATTACGGGGCAGCGAGCCGCGGGGCCTATCACAACACCCAGACTGGCAGGACGTCAGTCGGAGGACGCGGCTACAATACCAACATATACACCGGCAACACCGCCGGTTTTCGAGGCGGGGCGACCTACAACCCCAGCACTGGAATCGTGGCCGGAGGCGGCTCGGGTTATGTTGGCAATATCTATAGCGGCCAGGGTGCCGCAAATCGTGGTGGCTTCATTTACAACACGAACACAAACGCAGGTATTGCAGCGGGCAAAGACAACGTCTATGCGGGCAAGGACGGGACCGTGTACCGCTACAACAGGGACAGCGGCAGCTGGTCGAGCAATAGCGGTGGCGGATGGCAACCCGTTGACAAACCCCAACCAAAGCTGCAAATCGAACAACAAATGCGCAGCAAAGGCACCCAGCGCAACCAGAACTTCGATTCGATGCGCAGTTTCGGCGGCGCTCGCATGCGTGCAGGAGGTCGCCGCCGCTAACTGGTTGCCAGGTAGAAAGCCCTTCCCCTGCCAGCTTTAACAGTGCAAAGCGGGGAAGACTTCATCCTGGCGGGTTCAGACTAGTTGTCTAATAGGTGGAGGCGCTGGCAGCTGAGGAGGACGGCTTGGAGTGGCCCGACGAAATCGTCGCTGCGGTCGGTAGCGGTAAGCCAACTCCGGACAACTCGGCAAATCGGAATGTTCCTCAGTACTGGCGAACTCATGGCGCTATCTTCCGTTCAACGCGAATGAGCTTGTAGTTCGCCCACACGGTCGCGGCTGAGACAAAGACGAACACAGTAACCGCCGTCCAGAACGACGCGTCAGTTCCCGTTTTCCAAATCAGGTGCGTGCCGGCGGACGGCGTCTGCCATTCCGCCTGCCCGTGCAGCCAGAGCTCGAGGTTCGAGAAAATATTTCCAGCCGTGTGCAGTACGATGGCCGGCAGAATCGAGTTGGTCGCATAGACTACAGTACCGTAAATCGCGGCCACGGCGACGTAGTAGGGCCAGAGGATCGGCGTGAAATCCAGATGCACGATGGCGAATATCGTCCCGGTGATCAGAATCGCCACGAACAGCCCGTAGCGGCGTTCAATCGGGCCCTGCATGTATCCTCGAAAAGCAGATTCCTCGATGATTCCGGCCACCGGCGCTCCCATTAGCAGCAAAGACAGTACTGTGATCTTGGGCACGTGCGAAAGATCCGGAATCCGCTGCGGTGGCAGCGCCACCATCCGATTTGCCACCCGCAATGCGAAGACCAGCGCGACCAGGCCGAGCACACCTGAGAGCAAGGCCCACCACCACTGGCGCCCAGCGATGCGGTTGGCGCGCAAGCTGATGCGTCGCTGGACGGATGTCTCCGCAGGCGGACCCGCTCCTTGGAGATATCGCCAGAAGAACCACAAGTAGACGCCTGTGACGGGCACTGCCCACGGCACAGTCGCGTAAAGATGCAGATTCGTCCAGTAGAACAGGTCCCGGGGAATTGTCCCGGCTATTACGACAGCCGTGCCGATAATTACGGCTCGAGCTACGATCGCCATCGGGTACCTCCATTTGTCTTCAGAGGATGTTACAAACAGTGATGCTGTCTCTTTCTACGCGCTGACAGCAAAAGAGATTACAGCGTCGGGGTCAGCTCCTGATAAGCATCGACTGCGTCTTTGACGCGTCGCTAGTGTCAGAAACATCTCTAGAGTTCCCTCCTTTGCGAGTGTGATGCGGGATTCGCTCCGGCAAGCTAAGGCCGACTAGCCAGGCACGGGCTACCGGAAAGATTCCTAGTACTCACTTTCGGGGTTGATGTGATAACGAGGCCGGCCTCGCAACGGCCCGAGTAGACTCTTTCGGCGTTCACCCTAACAGCGCTCGGACCGAAGGAGGCCGAATGCGAATTATAGGATGTGATTTGCACGCAATTGACTGGTTGACTTGAAGGCTCGTCAACTCCCCATTACGGCAACTCGGAAATAATGATAAGTAAGCTTACCTAAATTTCCTGCCACATCGGATTTCGCCGTTTATCAGGACGTAGGCAAGCTACCCGCATGAAATCTATGACGATGTAACCGCTACTTGGCGGTAAACGGTGCTACGATCCCGAGTTGCGCCAGAAATCCCAGCGTGTCAGTCGATTGCCAAGTCTCGACGCACTTGCCGCCCTGAAAGCGATTGATCACGATTCCCGCGCTTATGATGAGCTTCAGCGTCGGTGCTACACCCATGTATTCGCCCTTGTGCGTGCCGTAGAACGTGTAGCGGTTCGCTACTTTCTCGCCGTCAGCTAGAACGTCCTCACTCGCCAGTCGCATGTCGGGAAATGCTTTGCGCAGATCGGTGTAATACTCCCGCAGTCCGCCCAGGCCCGGCTTTAGCTTCCGCGACAATCCGTGAAACATCACGGCCTTGTCGAACATCTCCAAGTAACCCTCGAGATCGCCCGCGTTGAATTTGGCAAGCGATTTTCTCAACAATTCCAGGTTTTCCATTTCAGACATGTCTCACCCGTTGAACCGCTCCGCTCTATTCACATCATGGCCAGCTTGCTCCAATCTGGAACTTCGACGCCCCAGCGTCAATCAGGGGCTTGATAGGCGTTGTTAGAAATACACTGGGGCACCGCACTCAAAAGAATTGGAACGTAGATACGTTCGTCGATTTGACCAGCACAACATGTCTGATACGTCGGATCATCCGACGTCTTCCTTTGGCCGACTCGACATCTGTGGAGTCGGGGTGTGACGCGGTGGTTTAGGGTAAAGCGTAGCTGTCGCCGACCCTTTCGTCTGTCGGTGCCTCACGAGCTCCACCATGCGTCAGTCTTCACACCCCGCTCACCGAGTGGATTGGCCCGAGGGGACCTATCTTGTGCTCTTTAAAAAATGGCGACAGATATGTTGCAGAAATCCACTTCCTAGACGGACCATCCACTTATGACGGAACATCAGCCGGCGATCGCATCGAATTCCAGAGAAACGGCAAAACGGAACCTATCCATGAGGGCAACGCTGAGGAGACGGGAATGAAGTGGCTATGGCTTCTGGACAAGAAGGATTTTTGATCATTAAAACAGGTGAAGGATTTTGCAGAAACTAGGCTTGGTTATGTCCGCCGTCGACTTTTGAGACCTCTTTTATTAAAAAGATCTTGAGCACCGGTCGTTCGTCTGTCTCAACACCATGTCGGTGAGCTAGTTCACCGGTCACTTTCACATGCTTGTTTGCCAGCTCCTCAAGTTTTGAGGTCTTTCGATAACTAACTTGGATCGACCTTACTTCCTTATTGTCGATGGTGGTTGGGGAGTCAAGTTCGAGAGCCCAGCCTGTCGATTCTTCTCCTATCGCTATTATGCGAATGAGCTTACCTGTCAGGGCTATTTGCTGTTCGGGTGGCTGTGCCTGCGAACAGAAGCTAACAAGCGCCAGAATCAGGCCGGCACTTAGGCGCGCGATGCGCATTTCAGGCATCCTGACTGATAGGCCATTGCAAGCACAGACCAGACGATTGCGATGCCTCACGCTGATTCCGAAATCACCGGCAAGGAGCATGTGGATTGAAACGTCCCCCGAAGACATTTCAGAATGGAGCATTCTTACCATTCGGAACTTGCCCGGAGTTGCTCGACGCCCACAAAGCCGTCATCGCCTGGCCGACTGGTCCATCGCATGCTGAAGTATGGAACACTACGTTCACGAGGGTGCGCAATACTACGAACAAAAAAACCGCCACCAACAAGTCCGTTTGCTCACAAAGAAGGCAGCCCGACTCGGCCTACGACTCACACCACTAGATCCTTAGGAATCAGGGAACAGCGGTCAGGCGATCGCAAAGCAGCCCCTAAAGGGCCCCATGGGAGCTTGACAAGCGTACTCGAAAAGGCGCATTTTCCCGTGTATTGCGCTTTCCCGCGCGGGAATCAACCGAGTCCCCAATTCACATCCGGCAGGAGGGCGGTCATGATTTCGCCATCTGCTTTAGAGAGATTCAGAGCGAATTTACGGGGCTCGTTGCTCCAGCCTGGCGAAGCAAGCTATGACGAGGCTCGCAAAGTATGGAATGGGATGATTGACAGACGCCGGTTGATCCCCACCAACAGGGTCATGTAACGGCTACAGCCTTTTAGGTCGAATCATGAGATTGAGTAAGCCCAACATTGCTGGACTCACCTCTCCACTGCAACGGGCCGAGATGAAATCGATCCTGGCGGGTACATGGCCACCGCTCAAGCCGTTGCCAGTATTCAAGTACGAGACCTTTGAGTATCGCGCCTCGATTGACTTCGACAGGAGGCGCGGAGAGTGGGTGTGTCGAAAAACGTCTTTGGCGTCCAACAAGGTTCAGGAACTGCGCGGTGGATTGAGAGAAATCACCATGGCGTTGCCCCATTGCGACGCGGATACGTTGACCGATGACGAGGAACAAGAGGAACGACAGGAACAGGAATCGGAGAAGGACACGAATCGTCGTCTGCGGGCCATTCAGGAATGGAGGGAGAACTACCAGAACGGCGCACTCTACTTTGAACTACGAGATCATCTCTCGGAAAGCCAGCGAACCGAACTTGACGACAGCCTCCGGCTGTCTCTTACTGCCAGGCAGCTTCAGTTCAGCTCGAAGAACACCGCAAATGTTTTCGACGACCTTTGCAAGGCGGGCGGCAGGTTTGCGGCGCTCATCGAATTCGCAAAGCGGAATAAGCCGGGAACTGCCTTGGTACAAGAGGAAGGAGCCGCGCCCGAAGCCGAACCCGCAATCGAGCCTTGCCCTGATCCCGACGACCTAATGGCCGTTTCGACCAAAGATGTTTTCCCGGAGCAAGGTCAAGTCGGCTCGGCAGAATGGATGGGACACACCGCACCTCAGCAATTTGAGATCGAGACCTCTGAGATTGTGGATGTGGATTCTTCATCGGCCGTCGAACATCCCCACCAAGAAGAGTACCCTCCGCCGTCATTTTCCGATTTTGTAGCGCAAGTTCGAAAGGGCCTGTCGTGCGCAGATCGCATTGCGGGCTCGTCCTCCCGTCCACTTGCGGTTGAAATGTCCGTATTTCAGGTTGCTGTATTCATATTTCTGTCCTTATTCGCGGTGATGGCTTTCACCGTGGGGCTCACAGTCGGACGCGGCCGGCTCGCAAGGCAGCTCCCGGAGGCCCTGAAATCAATGTTCGCTCTCGATGCCAAATTACCGATACCCCCTAATCAAGCGGACCAATCGAATACGCGAACTCCCACTCCGCCAGTGGCAAGCTCCGATGACTCCGCGGCCACTAAGGCACTCGACAGCGGCACGCCTCATGAAGAAAGGCCCAAGGAGAGCACCTCAGACTCAGAATCTTTCGCTGAAGCGCGCTCCACGGGTTCGAATTCACCTTCGGCAACCGAACCCAAACCGTCGGCCGAGCCGGAAGCCAATTCTGAGCGCGGTGCCACCACCCCGCCAAATGAACGAAACCTGTCTCCTCCAGCCAATTCCAAGGCCGTACGTTCACCTGAGGCGGTCGGCCCTATAAGTGCTGCGCGAAGACGTCCCGCCCCATACAGGCTAACCCCTGCGCTAGGTGCAGCGCCGCACGCGACAAAACCTCTCGTCATCCTTGTCGGCCGAGGAAACCAACCGTTCAGGGTGAGGTTCCCGGAAAAAGCGATCGCCGCCACTTCATCCTTTGCAATGACCTCACAGCTTTCTGTTCTCGTTTCTCCGAAGCCCGGGCCTTCAGTGGCTTATAAACCCGCTCGATTAGAAACTGGTGAGCTCGTTTCCTTCGTTTGGCCCCGTTATCCAAGGCCGCGGGATCGGCATGGATTGGCTGAAACAATAAGGGTGCGTGCCACCATCGGGCAGCTTGGCCAAGTGCTGGAGGTAACGTTCTTGAGCGGCTCGCTCTCTCTCTTCCCTGCCACAATGCGCGCCGTTCGCCAGTGGCGTTACGGCCCCACTCTGTTGGACAAAAGGCCGGTCCAAGCTCAACAGGAAGTCACGATTGAATTCAGGCCGCCACAATACTCGGTGCAAGTGTCAACTCGGAACTCATCCCACAACTAGTCGCAGGCGCTACCAAGATGTAGCCCCACGAATCTCAGCGGTTGAACTGATTAGGCCGGCATGAAACACTCTCTTGTGTCACGAGCCTGTAGCTCAGATGGATAGAGCAACAGTTTCCTAAATGAGCATTGAGCCTAAGTGGCTTCGCTGCCATTCGCTGTGATTGCGCCTATTTAGGGCTTGTACGCTTCACAACTTGCAACAAAAGCTCAACGCACTCTCGTCACGCTTCAGCGACACATCGCGCCCGGAACGATCAACGCGCCTCGTGGGAAACGTGCAAGTCCGGCTTTGGTCTGACCGCGACATCGAAAAGGCCAGAAAAGTGCTTGACAGTCAAGCCAGTGAGAAACCCAAGAAGTAAGAAACTGGACGCACGGTGGTAAAAGGCATCGATGCGCCAACTCCTTCTTGCCGCAGTTACGATTGGACAGTCGTTCTCCTTCTAACAGTGCCGCAGTACCTGCAGTTAAGGAGTGTGACCCATGACCTATTGGCTTGAAGATCTTCCCGTCATATGGATGGCGTGCGTCGTTTTTGGCATAACGTTCGCGATTAACGGGGTCATCCTGATCCTCGTATGGACCCTAGCCACCGGCGAGCGTCTGCGAAGCCTCAAAGGTGTATCCGCGGCGATATCGCCGCCGCTGGGAATCATCTTTGGGCTGCTGACCGCCTTCATCGCGGCGCAGGTCTGGAACGACATGGATCGGGCCGCCACCGCCGTCAACCGCGAGGCGAGCGCGTTGCGCATGGCGGTATTGCTTTCCGCCGCCTTCCCCGGTAACACCGAAGCCGGTGTACGCGAATCGATCCGCGAGCACATTCAAGAAGCGGCCACCGAGGAATGGCCCACGATGGGCCGGCAATCGTCAACGCTCACGTTAGTTCCGGCTCCCCTATCCCGCGCTCCAAACGATTGTCGCTTTTAGTCCCACGAGCCCCGGCCAGATCACTGCACAGCGCGAAATCGTGTCAGCCCTCGAAAACGCGCTGGACGCCCGCCAGCAGCGCATCATTATCAGTCACTCCAGCGTGAATCGGGTCAAATGGACCTGCCTCCTGGCCCAAGCAGTCTGCATGCTGCTCGCCATAGCGGTAGTGCATTGCGACAATCGCGGCGCCAGCGCAATTGCAACTGGGATCTTTGCTGCAGGCCTTATCGCCTCCCACGACCGCCCCTTCACCGGCCAGATCGCTGTCAAACCTGGCCCTCTGCTCGAAGTCATGCCCGAGTCGCTGAGCCCCAACCATTAGCTCGCGTTCCAGGCCTGACGAGGCATCTCTTTTACTTTTGTGTTGTGACTCTGCTTGCCTCCACGCTACGCAAGCAATCGCCGAGTTGTGAAGCCAGGGCTCCACTACTAAGCTCATTTCCGAAATTTAGTGTTGGCGGCCCCTTCAAACGGTTTCACCAAACGCTGAAAGAGCATCGCGCACATATCTACCTTCTTCATCACAACGCGCGTCGGATAAAGCGCTGACGTTTACCAGGGAGTTTCTGGTGGATTAAGCTGAGTGCTTCGGTCAATGGTGTCGACGCCTGTCTCGTTTTCAATTCGATCGATTTGTGTCCGTAATCTTCTGCACTTAATTTTACGCATCCCGTTCGAATGGTTCCAAGAAATGGGATCTTCCCACTGGGCATATTCGATGTCGCTGCAAGCAAAAACCTCCGATTCCTGGTCATCGTGATTCCGTCAAAACGCGCATAGATCAGATCACTGAGGCCGCTTCGTTGCGGTTTTCCGGATCACCCGTGCTGCGGCTATCCCCTTATCTGGTTCGGGGCGGATCACGACTTAGAAGCGGGTGAGCTGACGCCCTGCTTCTTGGCGTATCCTACGCGCCGTAAGCTTTCATCAATCTCGGTCAAGACAGCAGGATCCTCGATTGTGGCCGGCACTTTATAGTCTTGGCCGTCGGCAATCTTTTGCATCGTGCCGCGCAGGATCTTCCCCGAACGCGTCTTGGGCAGAGTTCGCACGACCACCGCAGTCCTGAGCGCAGCGACTGGGCCGATTCGTTGCCGAACCATCTGTACGACCTCGGTGATAATCCGTTCAGGATCGCGATCCACGCTGCTTTTGAGCACCAGCAGGCCAACGGGGACCTGTCCTTTCAGTTCGTCGTGCGCACCTATTACAGCGCATTCCGCAACGTCTGGGTGTGAAGCCAGAACTTCCTCCATTGCCCCTGTCGATAGACGGTGCCCGGCTACGTTGATAATGTCATCAGTCCTGGCCATGACATACACATAGCGGTCGTCGTCCATGAAGCCCGCGTCTGCCGTGGCGTAATAGCCCGGGAACTGTGAAAGATAAGAAGAAATGAAGCGCTCATCAGCATTCCACAGGGTCGAGAACGTTCCCGGTGGGAGTGGTAGTTTGATCGCCAGCGCGCCAATCTCACCACGCTTTGCTTCGCGATTGTCAGGGTTCAGAACACGCACGTCCATGCCCGGGACAGGTCTGCCGGGGGATCCAGCCTTTACATCCAGAGGCTCGATGCCGAGGCAATTGGCGCAGATCGACCATCCTGTTTCGGTCTGCCACCAGTGGTCGATCACAGGGACCTGAAGGTGGCTCTCAGCCCAACGTAAAGTATCTGGATCGCATCTCTCTCCTGCCAAAAACAGAGCTCGGAAATTAGACAAATCGTAATTCTTGATCAGCGCACCAGAGGGATCCCCCTTCTTGATGGCGCGGAAAGCGGTGGGGGCAGTGAACAAGACTTTCACATTGTGCTGGGAAATGACGCGCCAGAAGGCTCCCGCGTCAGGCGTGCCGACGGGTTTGCCTTCATAAAGTATGGTCGTATTTCCGTTGAAAAGGGGTCCATAAACGATGTAGGAGTGGCCCACAACCCAACCCACATCGGAGGCCGCCCAGTAGACGTCGCCGGGATCGACGCCGTAGATATTCTTCATCGTCCACTTCAACGCCACCAGGTGACCCCCGTTGTCGCGAACCACGCCTTTCGGTTGCCCTGTCGTGCCAGAGGTATAAAGAATGTAGAGCGGGTCGGTGGACGACACCGGGACGCATTCGTGTGGCTTTGCCCCTTCGACGAGAAGATCCCAGTCGTAATCGCGGTCTGCAACGAGCGCCGCACACTCCATTTCGCGTTGACGAATCACGCATTTCTGAGGTTTGTGCCTGGCGATTCGCAGGGCCTCATCGAGAAGGGGCTTATAGGAAACTATTCTGTTTGTTTCCACGCCGCACGAGGCGGAAATCACTACCTTGGGCTTGGCATCGTCGATTCGCGTGGCCAGCTCGTTTGCTGCAAAGCCGCCGAAAACCACCGAGTGAATCGCACCTAGACGGGCACACGCAAGCATGGCCACAACCGCCTCGGGGATCATTGGCATGTAAACGATGACACGGTCGCCCTTGGCAATACCCAAACTGGCCAGCGCTCCCGCAAACCGGGCGACTCTGTCGCGCAATTCGCGGTAAGTGAATGTCTTGATAGTGTTGGTGACGGGGCTGTCGTAAATAAGTGCCAACTGGTTGTCACGGCCCCCCTCCACGTGCAGGTCCAGGGCGTTGTAACACGTGTTCACCTCGCCGCCGATGAACCATCGATAAAATGGCCGGCGGCTATCGTCGAGTGCCTTGTCCCACCTCTTATGCCAATAGACCGCTTCCGCCGCTTCGCTCCAGAAACCGACTGGATCCCTTAATGAACGATCAAACGCTGCCTGCAAAACTCCCCTGCGGCCTTCCGGTGACATTGTGCCGATGATGATATCGCTTCGTGCAGCAATCCTACAATGATGGGGAGGCAACATGAAGGCATTCTGGTCTCCAGACGGAGCGAGGGAGTCGCGAAATCGCTAAAGCTGGGGTCGGTACCCACTTCGATGATTAGCACCGTTTATCAGGCGTTGACACGACCCGCGCCCAATGTCTGCCAGCCGAATTCTTCCGGTTCGATTCGAAATCATGATCTCCTTTTGAATTCAAAACCTCTGGTTATTTCTGGTCGCGGGCCTGTCGATTAGAAATGCGCTAAGATCACTGTACCTTCGGAGGCTTTATGCCATCACGTATCCGGCTGTGTCTTGCTCTCGTGCTTAGCTTCGCCCTCGGAACGGGTTTCGAGAGAGCGCGTGCGGCCCTGCAGCACGATGACGAGTGGCGAGTTACCGGAATCGGTGGCGTCTTTTTCAAGGCTCGCGATCCCGAGGCGCTTGCTGCGTGGTACAACGAGCATCTCGGCATTGCTTTAGAGAGCGCCGGAGGCGGACCGTCTGCGCCTTCGTTTCATGCTTTCGAATGGGTCGAAAAGGGCGAAGCACGAAAGCCAGGCGCCACGGTGTTTGGCATCTTCCCGCAAAAGAGCACCTACTTCGGTCCGAGCTCTGCACATCTCATGATCAACTTCCGCGTGACGAATCTCGACCGAACCCTGGCCAAACTAAAAGCCGATGGCGTCGCAGTCGAGAGCAATATCGACGAAGAGTCCAACGGTCGGTTCGGCTGGGCCACGGATGCTGAAGGCAATCGGTTTGAGCTGTGGGAACCGAGGTAGGCGAGCCAGCGAATGGCGACGCCTGATGGCGCTGACTTCTTGTTTCGTCGGGACGGAGCCGCTAACAGTCTCCGGGCTATGCTACCAGAGCTACGATGGACTCTTCTCTTTTCGCCGTTTCACATGCGGCTGGATCGCTACCTATTCGATTGCCGCGGCGCTTTTCGCATCAGCCAAGAACGCGCCGCTGTGACTCATGCGACTCAGTCTAGAACAACGCTTCACTTGTCGTTAGCGCGGATACTCGTTTTCTACCCGAATCGAGTTTTAGCGCATTCAACCCACGGTCCCCGAAGCCGCGGCGTGCTCAAACCGACCGAGAGATAAAGCTTCAGAATAGTCTTTTTTCCTGCACCAAATGCGCCCAGTCGCGCTCGAATCGAAAGATTTCCTTTGCAGGCGGGAGGGGGGCCTGGGTCTCGATCCATCGTACAGACTCCTTCCCGGCGTTCTCGAAGCTATGGATGCACCCGACACCCGTCCAAATAACATCCCCGGGGCCAAGTTCGTAAATCTTGCCATCTGCAGTTGCGCGGACGTGTCCCGCCACAATTAGGTAGGATTCCTCAAACGTGTGATCGTGTGGGTCGATCTTTGCGCCTGGAGCGTACTGAATCAAGAACAGTGATTGATGGATGGCTCCAAAGGAACGATCCACAAACATTTTTATGGCCACGCCGGTCGTTGGGTTGAATCCCTCCATTTCGGACGGCCCCCCGGGGCGGGGAAGTTGCGATTCGTCAAAGTAACCAATCAAAGGCAGAGATGCCGTTGCAAGTCCTACCGAGCCATCCTCCCTCTTAGTGCCGTCGCCCTCGAAGAACGTATCTTGGCTGTATCCAATCGGCCGCGGCTGTGGCGCCTGCATTTCCAGCCACCGCACTGGTTGTTGCGTCGCATTCCGCCATTCGTGAGGTACAGCCGTCCCGATCAATCCGAAATGACCAGCGCTCAGGGGGCGGCTCTGTCCACCGATTTCTCCTAGAACCGAACCTCCCAATACGTAGAAGCTTTCTTCAAAAGAGTGGACGTGCCGTTCAATCCAGCCACCCGGGTCCAAGAAACAGACGCCGACCCCCATATGAACAGAACCAATGGCCCGATCGACGTACGTGGCGCGCTTAAATCCCCCACTGTGCCCCACGTAGCCTCTCGGCACCCCCGCGGCAGATCCGTCGATCCTTGATACGTAGTGCATCTTGATTAAGCGCCTCCGGTTTCGCCGAGTCTAAGGGCAATGCGAATACGCCTATTTCACAAATTCCGCGTTGGTGAGCAGATTAATCTTGTAGCACACAACCCGCCACCGCAGCTCGTGGTTAGGCGGACCAGACTTTTGAGCCTTTCGTTCAAGGTCGATCAATTCGTCGTCGGAGTATTCCAACAAGAATCGGGGTGAGTACGAGCGCTTTTTAGGATGGCTAAAATGCTGAGGATGGCTTTGATGGCTTCTGGCGGGTTCAGTTTCGAATCTCGCCCCGTCGACCTCCCCCATCCCGCCAGCACCAATCGCACCGGTGATTTCGTAGGAGCCAAGTCGAAAGCCAGTTGTAAAGGGCATAAATTGGCTGGCATTTTACATCAGAAAAGCAGTAGTTTAGGCAAAGCCCGATTCAACGTCGTTACAGCACAAGTTCCCTATGCGAGCGCATCGAACTAGCCTACGTTAAAATTCGCGATTGCTCTCTTTTCTTCGTAAGATTTGAGCTGCGTGGGCGGGTAAGTGAGCGCGAAAGGTTTATCATCGATTCCGCATACTCCAACCATGTTACTGGTGACGTGGAAAAGGCTCGTCGGGCCTACGGACTGTGGGCACAAACCTATCGGCAAGACGATGTGGCGCGTCGCAACTTGGGGGCCACCTAGTTGCAGTCGAACTGCGTATCCCGCGCGGCGATAATTTGCCAGGCACCATTCCGCCTCAGCCAGGTATCTGTCCAAACCAAGCATCGAGATTTCTCGGTTCCGGCTTTCGCCCTTTGAATAGAACTCTCGCTGCCGTAAACCATCCCGAGGTCGTCACCGGAGAAGCGGACTTTGGCATCGATCATCAGGTTCTGGTGTGTGAAAAGGACGCAGCTGCGGCGTGCAGTGTTCTCAATCCAGCGGTCGAGGGCAATTCCGATGAAGCCGACGGCGATTCTCGACCACCTTGGCCCAGTTTACTAACTCGCCGGAACATGATCCGTGTTTGGGGTTTGGAGCAGAGGTTTGTTGCTCCCGCCCTTCGAGCGGCGTATAGTCGTCCCGCAAACGGAGATTCTTATGGCCAGTGTTCAATCAACCCTAAATCAGGCGAAACAGGAAGCATTCGTCCACAAGGTCTTGGGCAACACAAGCGCGGCGATGACCACGATCTTGGCTGCTATCGGCGATCACCTGGGTTTATTCAAGGACTTGGCTGCGAACGGACCGACAACGAGCACTGAACTTGCCCAACGCACAGGCACCAACGAACGCTACGTGCGGGAATGGCTCGGAGGCATGGCCACTGCGGGATATGTTGAATATGATCCTGCCACTTCTCTTTTCACACTACCTACAGAACACGCTGCCGTCCTAGCCGCCGAGGGAGGCCCTTTTTTCTTTGGCGGCATCTACCAGATGTTTCCCGCATTCATGTCCGTGTACAACCAAGTCGTCGAGGCCTTCCAAAGAGGAGGAGGGGTTCGCCAGGCGGATTATCCCCCCGCCATGTGGGATGGATTGGAGCGCTTTAGCGCAGGGTGGTTCAACAACCTGCTGCTACAACAATGGATTCCGGCGATGCCGGCAGTAGAATCCAAACTAAAGAGTGGTGCTCGTGTTGCGGACATTGGCTGCGGTCGAGGCCGAGCTTTGATCAAACTCGCAGAAGCATATCCGACTTGCGAGTACGTTGGATATGACGCCTATGGACCTGCGGTGCAAGAGGCGACCGCAAGAGCAAAGGAGGCTGGCGTTCAGAACCGCGTGACCTTCAAACAGGCCGACGTATCAAAAGGGCTTTCCGGCCAGTTCCACCTAATCACCACCTTTGACGTCGTCCATGATGCCATTGACCCTCTTGGACTTCTGCGCGCCATACACAGTGCGTTACGCCCCGACGGCGTCTATGTTTGCCTCGACGTCAACTGCTCAGACAAACTCGAAGACAACGCTGGCCCACTGGGCGCGATGTTTCACGGTGTCAGCGTCATGTACTGCATGACGACATCCCTGGCTTGGGGTGGTGCTGGTCTGGGCACCGTAGGATTTCACCAGAAGAAGGTTCAGGAATTATGTTCGGAAGCTGGCTTTCGAGAGGTGCGACGAGTCCCGCTCGAGAATCCTTTCAATAACCTGTATGAAATTATTCCCTGACTTACACACGTTGGCTCCTTTCGTGAGCGTTAACTGAAACTAAAGGCCCCCCTCCCGCGATAAGCCCGCAAATTGACCCCAACGCGGGTCTGGCTGGCACGCTGAGGTGCCCACGCTGCAACGTCGCTGCGCTCATTGATGCCATTCAAAGCACACAGTGGCCGCGCCTAGTGCATCATCTGTCGCCCAACGTGCTAGTTTTAAAACAGCAAGTCGGATTCGGTATTGGGACGGGGGCGTTTCATGCCAAAGATCAAGGGCACCTCGCTGATCGATACCGTTAAGGCTGTAAGCGCACGAGGAGGCGAAGGGGTACTCGCTCGCATTGTTGCTCAGCTCAACGGAGAGGCGAGGCAGATTTTCGAGGGGCCCATCCACCCCTGGGACTGGTATTCACTCGACGCCTACGCCGACTTTCTAGAAGCGAATATTCGCGAGACGGCCAATGGCAACCCGGAAGTTCTGATCGGCCGGTCCGAGAAAGTGATTGAGTCGCAGCTTCGCGGAGTCTACCGGGTCTTCATCAAACTTGGCTCGCCGGGATACGTGGTTAAACGAATCGCCTCAGCGCACCAAACCTACTTCGATGGCATCGACATCATCCCGGAAGTTGAAGATAACCGGGCTACCATCAAGTACATCGGCTTCAAAAAGCGTCACCGAATTTTGGAGTACACAATTGTCGCTTTCCACCGCAAAGCACTGGAGATTTCAGGGGCGAAGCAAATCACCGTGAGCTTCTCCGTCCCCATCTCCGACGACACACCATACTCCGAAGTCACCATCACCTGGGCGTAGCGCAGCGCTGCGCACTGCTTCCACCTGTAACACAAAGCCCGACCTTCGACCCCCCGATAAGTCAGCGTATCGGTAAAGTTCCTGCGACACTGCATCCTGGAAATGCGGGCTTGGCTGCTTCCGCGAGGCATAGCTATTTTAGAATCCGGGCAACCCAGAGGATCAATCGTAACTAGTGCGCCAGAGCGATAAGGCACGCGCGACGATGTCGCGAGAGTGCGCAGGAGAACAACCGGATGAAACTTGCAAAGCTCGTTACCGCGTTTGCCGTCTTGACGTTCATTGGGCTTTTTTCGATGCCAGCGTCCTTGGAAACGGCCGTCTCGCAGAGTTCTACTGTCGACTTCGACATCACACTCGATCACGTCGCGCTCAGCGTGCCGGACATCGGACAGTCAATCGCGTGGTATCAGAAGATGTTCGGCTTCAAGGAAGTCAGACGCGGCAGGCAACCGAACGGCATGCAGACGGCTCTGATTCAGCGCAGCGATATCCGCATCGAGTTGTTCCAGGTGCCCGGGGCTGCACCACTGCCGGAGTCGCGCCGAAACCCGTCGGAGGACTTTCGCACCCACGGCCTCAAGCACTTTGCCTTCCGGGTGAGGAACATTCGCGCCGTCCTCGCCCCATTGAGACCAAGGGTGTGAAATTAGTCTTTGAGCTTCAGGACTACCCTGGCGCTACCTTCGCGTTCGTGAGTGACAACGCCGGCAACGCCATCGAACTTATCGAGTACAAGACAAATGAGTCGGCGCCATAAACGCGCTCGGCGATGCGGGAAAATACAGGAGACTCTTGGAGTACTCGCGACATTGACGACGAATCGCCCGCAATCTGTCGTTGGACTCCGAGACTGAAATTGGTCGAAGGGGTGTTCGGCATCTGAGTATCGACAACCGAACCTTGCTTACGCCCGCAGCTGGCCCTGTTTATGAGCACAGCGTCAATGCCCCCAATCGAACGCCAAGTATTACGCCACACCGCGGTTCACAAATCGTTCAGGGCCGCAATTCTCTTCTCGATCGTTTGTGTGAAACCATCCACTTCTTGAGGGGAGTAATCAGCGGCGCGGAACGCGTCGCGTATTTGATCGGTCGAGAGTTTCGCTAAGAGCTGCCCGATCCACCTCGCGTCGGCGCGCGGAATGTGTCGGCCGATCCAGCGAAGCCTCAGGCGTTCCACATATTCCTTTGGGTCCACCAGGAGCACCCAGGACTCGCGTGAAGGCACATAGAAGTCGACATAATCGTCGGTAACGTTCCCAATGAACTTCGAACGCTCAAACGAGCTTAGATTGCCTTTTGCGATGGAGGATTTACGGACTCGGCCCGCGGTTCCAAAGGAGGCTCCCACATCGCTCACCAGATAAATACGCTCGGTATTATCGGACGTGCCATTTTGTTTTTTCCCTTTCGAGCTTCGCTCAACGTAAATGGAGTTATTTTCATCTTTCAAGTCCCAATCATTGAGAACGGCCATCATTACCCTTAGACCGTTCAGCTCACGGGTTCCAACGAAGGGATTGTGCCGCCACGCCCATGAACCGACCTTCTTTTCGTCATTCGGATGTCGTTTCAATTCCACGTCGTGCATGGTTCCATCGGAATCGATCAGGCCTATGACGAGCTTTCGTCGCCCTTTGCTGACAGGCTGCAGGCCGTTGACCCGAATTCTAGGCAAGAAATAGTCTTCGTTCGTGAAATACCCTACGGCCCACAGCAAACGGTTTGCGACCGTTTCGGGCCTGGCCTCCTGGCCAAGCTTGACTGTCCATTTCGTGCCGCTTTCATCGCGTATATGGAATTTCGGACTCGTACCTTTCAGGTCCTCATCTACGTAAGAAAACGTCGTTGAAGGTGCCTCACCTCCTGCGCCGCCCTCGCCGTAGAAAAGGTTTCGTGACGGAATGTCATCGAGCTGATCCCACAAGATCGCATGATCATCGGTCTTGGGCTTGTGACCGTTTGGGTGACCTGCCGCAATTTCCGCACAGAACAAGGCAACAAGGACGGCCCAAACAGTTGCGCCTACCGGAAATGCGGAACGAACTTTTCGTTCGTTCTGAATTATGGGACAAACCGCCCTAATGAAAAACATGCTCTTTAATATCCGGCCAGAATTCTTTCAATATATTCCACGCTACGGTTGCTGAAAGCGCGGTCGTTCCTCTTAGTAATGCGTGAGAAGCGTTGGCCCGACTAGCGGGGTAGCTTCCGCAATCTCCCACGAGGCAAATACGAGAACGGATAAGAGCGCACTGCTGGCTGCAACGATTCGGTATCGGATTACCAGCTGCGTCAGCTCCACCTGAGCCTGCCAGTCTGGACAGCGCGAAAGTCGTTCGCGCCGGACTGGGATTTGCGCACAACTCGGAACTGCTCGCGCCGCTTGCAGTCAGGTTGCTCAGCATTTTGGGGACCACCGGTAGGGAGGGCTTTCCCCCTCCAATCACAATGGTTTGCGAATGCCCACTGCTAACGAGAATGAAATTTTCACATCGAACATACAAATTCTGCGAGATCTAGTTAGTACAGCCATACTGTGCGAAATCGCAAAAACTACAAACGTTCACGTTTGCTTTTACGGGAAAAAGTGTAGCGTGATCGATGCGATTCGTACGACACACGAAACTGAAAGCAAGGTTGGTACTTCGATTGCAATGAAGAAGGCTTGGAGTAAACGTGTGCAGCTGATCGTCTAACTTACGCCGGCATGGAAGCGATGATTTCTGCAAGCGGCTCCACACAAAAATCACGCCGTCTACGTTTGGCCGGATTGCTTCGACCGCACACGGGCGCGCTGACCATCGCGCTCATAGCCGTGCTGGGCGAAACTGTGACGGACATCCTCGAGCCGTGGCCCGTCAAAATCGTCATAGATAACATACTCCAATCGAAAAAGGCTTCCGGATGGATAGGCACGTTCGTCACTCGCCTCTTCGGACATGACAAACTCGCCATGCTCAACTTTGTGATTGCCGCAGTCCTGGCAATCGCCATTATGGGAGCGTTCAGTTCATACATTGAAAAGTATATGACGACGACGGTAGGTCAGTGGGTAGCCCACGATTTGCGCCGGGCACTTTATTCACATATACAGCGCCTTTCACTCGCCCAATACGACGAGACGCGATCTAGCGATTTGGTCAGCCGTGTGACGAGCGATGTCGATGCGATCCAGACGTTCATCAATTCGGCGCTTCTGGGTTCGCTTGTCAGCACTCTCACCTTGGCGGGCATGATTGGAGTCATGCTGTACATCAATTGGAAATTCACCCTGATTGCGCTCTCGGTGGTTCCGCCTCTGTTCACAATCGTGTATTACCTGACGCTCCGGATCAAGAACGCTTCCCGCAACGTCAGAAAAAAGGAGAGCGAGTTGATGTCTGTGGCCGAGGAGGCACTTACCTCAGCGCGGGTGGTAAAAGCGTTCGTCAGGGAGGATTACGAGATTCGGCGTTTCGAAGCCGAAAGTTTGGATAACGTCGAGACGGCCCTGAGGGCCCGCGCGCTGAAAGCGAAATTGTCGCCCGTAGTTGAAATTCTGGTCGCAATCGGAACCTGCCTCGTTCTCGGGTATGGTACGCACCTCGCCCTCGGGCAAACCATCAGCACCGGCGTGCTGGTCGTTTTTCTGCTGTACCTCGGTCGAATGTACAAGCCGATGCGCGACCTGTCCAAGATGACCGATACGGTATCCAAGGCCAGTATCGGTTATGAACGCATTCTGGAAGTACTCGAAATCGAAAGCACAGTACGCGATCTGCCGCATGCAAAGCGCGCACCGACGTTTCACGGGAAAATCGAATTGGATAACGTCAGCTTTGGTTATGACAATCAGAATCCGGTTCTGAAAAACGTAAGCCTTGCGATTGAACCGGGGCAGGTTGCGGCGCTCGTAGGTCCCTCAGGAACAGGCAAAACCACGATCATCAGTCTGATTGCCCGCTTTTACGACCCGGTGTCGGGCCAGGTCAAAATCGACGGAAAGGAGATTCGCAAATACAGACTGAAGTCGGTGCGCGGACAAATGAGCTTCGTCTTGCAGGAAACTTTGCTTTTCCGCGCTACCGTGTGGGAAAACATCGCTTATGGGAAGCCCAACGCATCACCCGCAGAGATCATCGAGGCAGCGCGTCTGTCGAACGCCGACGAGTTCATCCAGAGGATGAGCGACGGCTACTCCACCGTGATCGGAGAACGTGGCCTTTCCCTCTCCGGTGGCGAGCGTCAGCGAATCGCGATTGCTCGCGCGGTCATTCGCAACACTCCGATTCTGATCCTTGACGAGCCCACTTCTGGACTTGACGCAGCATCGGAGCAAGCGGTTCTAGAAGCACTGAATCGGCTGATGAAGAATAAGACTTGTATTGTAATAGCTCATCATCTCGATACGATTCGCAATGCTGACGTGATTTTTGTGGTGAAAGATTCCGAGGTCATCGAGCGGGGTACTCACGAAAGCCTACTGGCCGCCGGAGGCGAGTACGCGATGCTTTACCAAGGCAAGCCGTCAAATTATGGACAAAACCCCGACAGGTGGCGAGCGTTACACGAAGCCAGCGGGTGAAGAACGCGGCTTGAATGCCTTTTCAGCGGATCAATGGATTCAAAGAAGTCCCACACATCGATCAGAAGAAGGCCGCGACTCAAGAGGCTTCCCGATGAAGCTAATTATTGAACCGGAGCACGGCGTTGCACCAATTCTCTCCGCAATACAAAGCGCAAAGGAAAGCATCGAACTGACCATCTTTCGATCGGATCGTAAGGACATAGAAACGGCGCTGGCCTCTGCCGCTTCGAGAGGGGTAAAAGTGACCGTTCTGGTCGCCCATGCTAACCGGGGAGGAGAGAAGCTGCTTCGCAAACTGGAGATTCGATTCTTGCAAGCGGGAATCATCGTCGCTCGCTCGGCGGACGAACTGATCCGCTATCACGACAAGGTGATGATAATCGATCGGCGCCGCCTGTACGTTCTGTCATTCAATTTCACGACGCTGGATATGGTCCGCAGCCGTGCGTTCGGATTATGGACGGAGAATCCGACCTTAGTTCAAGAAGCAGTAAAGCTATTCGAAGCCGATTGCAGGCGAATCGAATACTCGCCAAGCCGTTCCAGCTTGATTGTGAGTCCAGCAAATGCTCGGAAGGAACTTGGTGCGTTCATCAAACGAGCGCAAAAACAGCTCCTCATTTATGACCCGAGAATTTCGGATGGCGCAATGACTCGGTTGATTCAAGAACGCATTAGACAGGGGGTTGAAGTGCGCATTATCGGCCAAGCTACAGAGTCACGTTTGAAGGCGCAAAGGTTAAAGGGCCTGCGGCTGCACACGCGTACCATGATTCGCGATGGCCAGCAAGCTTTCATTGGCAGCCAGAGTCTTCGCGCAATGGAACTCGATCGACGCCGCGAGGTAGGCCTTGTTGTTCGCGAACGACAAATTGTTAAGTGTCTGGCCGAAACGTTTGAAGCCGACTGGGCCGCCGCCTCCGCATCGGATGAGCCGGCGGTTAAGGGAATCGGCACTCTCCCTAAGAACGAGCAAGAAAGAGTTGCCAACGCGCTCGTTCATGAATTGCGTCCCATCGCCGCGCAAGTGAAGCGAACAGTAAAAAAAGTGATCGCCAAGGCCGGAGACGAAGTGTTGCACGACGAAGGGATGAGGGACACGGTAAAGAAAGTTGTGAAGAGGGCCGTGCGAGACGCAGTCAAGGAAGCTGCTGAAGAGGCTGAAGACAGCAACCGACAATCGACATAGGCCCCAAAAGACCTGTCGCCAAGGGCCGTAAATCGACGACGCAGGTCGAAGTGCTAGTCCCGTGGGACCGGCGCCTGGACAAACGAGTTGCGGAGAGCGGCGGGAACAAGGATACGATTGTGGTCGAGCGCTTTGACCGGGCATGGCCTAAACAGCGACGTCGGGCGCGCGCAGGTACGGAAATGTAACGTGAACAGCAATGCGCCACCGAAATCACCTCTGCAACACCTGCAGTAGAACAAACCTACTGACCGATGTTGGCTAAGTGAATTGGCCCCGAAGGAACCTATCTCGTGCTCTCTCAAAAGTAGCAACAAATGCGTCGTAGCAATCCATCCTCTAGACGGACCATCAACTTATGACCGAACATCAGCCGGCGACGGCATCGAATTCCAGAGAAACGGCAAATCGGACTCTAACCATGAGGGCCACGTTGAGGAGAGTTGATATCCTAGCGTTTGCCTATGGTGGCAGACACCGCTGTAGCCAACCCAAGCAACGGAAAGACGCCGCGGATTGGCGGAGGTCTATTCAGCGCTCTGCTCCTTCTCCTCATAGCAGCCGCCATCGTACGCTCCGCCATCGCCACGCGACTCGATGGGTTCACCATCGATGAGGCTTATCACATCGCCGCTGGCGTCTCCTACGTGCGGCTTGGTGATTTTCGGATCAACCCGGAACAGCCTCCGCTGGTCAAGCTGTGGGTGGCAAGCTTCATCGCTCCCACTGGTTTTAGAGCCAGCGCCTTACGGCGCTTTTCCGATAAGCAGGACGAACGCACGTTTGCCGAAGAAGATGTCTACCTCCACAACGATCCGAACGCCGTGCAGAGACGCGCACGAGTCGCCCTGTTTATCTTGAATGGACTGCTGCTCGTCGCGCTGGGGTTTGCTGCTCGCACAGCCTTCGGTTCTGGCGCGGCGCTCGGAACCATCGCATTTCTCGCGATTGACCCAACTGTAGCCGCGCACCTGCCCGTCGTCATGACGGACCTTCCGGTTTCTCTTTTGTGCGCTTCCGCCGTGCTGCTTACGGTACCGGCATTCCGGAATTGGAAATGGACGGAGCTTGCGGCATGCTCCTTGGCGCTCGGATTAGCGCTGGCAGCGAAACACTCCGCTCCGGTGTTCCTGATTTTTGTGTTCTTCACCGGCTCCGTCAGAGCACTCGTCACGTCCTCGCCCGACGCGCACACCCCTCGACGACTGTCGCGATTCGCGATGCTGATGGCGGTCGTATTGGGCGCGCTCGCCGTGCTCTGGGTGACGTACAAGTTCCGCTATACGGAAAGCCCGGCACAAGGCGAGGTGTTCAACCGCCCCCTAGCAGATAAGATCTCCGACGTACGCTCACCACTATATCGAGCGGTGCTACACGGGATGCGCGTGACACACATCGTTCCCCGCCCTTACATCTGGGGGCTTGCCGATACCGTTCGCGCGGGCTTGGAAGGTCGCATCATTCCCCTCACCGCGTTTGGACATGCGTACATCGATAGGGGTCCGAAATACTACTTCCCGGCGATGATCGCTCTGAAGTTGCCGTTCGGGCTGAGTGTCCTCATCCTGATCGGCCTTTTCGCATTTGCCAAGGGGCGCGCTCCTCCTGACGCTGCGATCACCGTGCTTGCCGCCGCAACCTTATTCATACTTGTACTGGTTGCGGGTTCCACGTACGCTGGCATCCGCCATGCGCTGCCCGTGGTCGTCCTGCTTGCGGTCGTCGGAGGTGTCGGCCTGCAATTCGCGCTCTCCTCGAACTATGCCACATGGAAGATCGCAGGCGGAGTTGCTGTTGCCATTGCCGCTGCCTCTGCTTTGCCGGTAATGCGCCCGTGGGAGTACTTCAATGAATTCATTGGCGGCCCCGGCCGTGCTTATCTCTACTTCAGCGACGAGGGCGTCGACCTCGGTCAGCGAGTAAAGGAACTGGCCACTTATTATCACCGGGCCGTCGAACCTTCCGGCGAAGTTCCCCTTATCTTTTATGGACCAGTTAGCGAAGTGGAAGAAAGAGAGCGCGGCATTGACTGGCTGGGACGAAAACCGGGCCGCGACCAACCCAGGCTCGAATCCGCCACCTTTTCCGGCACGGTGATTGTTGACGCGCGCTTTCTCGGGAAGTATCCGTTCTGGGACAATGCGGCACTGCGAAACGCAACTCCGGCTGTTCGATTTGGGAATCTGATGGTTTTTCGCGGGACCTGTGCCTGCGGCCCCATTCTGGCGGGAAGCCTCTACCAAGAATCGCTACCGGAAATTTTCTCCGAAAAGCCCGATTGGGCAACTGCGAGGCAATTGTTAGAGGAATCGGTGTCGCTCGACCCCAGTGCCTTCTTCGTGCACATCGAACTGGCCAACGTTTACTTAAGTCAAGGCCGGCGCGACCTTGCCCTGCAGGCCTATTCTAACGCCCTGCGGTACGCACCTCCCGACCCCACCCTCCGCCAGCCGATCCAGGCGCAAATCCAGGAAATCTCCTCTGGGCCTCCTGATCGCGTTGGACCGTTACGAGATCCATTCCTGGAGTGAATCTCTCAAGACCTGAGCAAAGCGGACCTCTTGCGCTGAATGTTTCTGAGAGGATTCCGGTTGGCGTTCATCATCAAGCGCTGCGGAACTGCCGTATGGACGGAGCGTCGTATGGTTTCGCACTACCCTTGGGAAGCGTTTTCATCTAGCTGCGAGATACCTAGTGTGCGTTCATGAGCTGTTTCTTCTTCAATCTAGTCTAGTCCAGTGCTTTCCACTACAGGCGGCCTGAACATTTCTTGATCGGGGCATCTGGCGGCGAAACGGCCCTCGCTCGGCAATTGCGGGCATTCACGAAAGCTGCAGAACGCAATTTCCCTTTAGGTGCAAGAAAGTTCTATCGAAGGACCTCAAGCGCAGCAGAAACCCGCCAAAGTGCCTACCATCAGTGAATTACAAAGGAGCACCCTTCGCTCAAAATGGATCATATCGTGCCGCCCCCCTTCTGGCCGGAAGTTCCTGAAGACTCTGGTGGAATGCGACCGCAACGCCCCTGCCATGCATTCAACGGTTGAAAAGGTTCTCCCTGCTCTTCGGTCCGATGCAGCCTCCCCGCCGCAACCCCGGTTGGAGGCTGTTCTGCCGGAACTGACGGCGAGTGGTAGGATTGCCGCGAGACTGCTATCACTTCTGACCTCAAGCCCAGTGCGAAAGGGCAGCCTCGAGCAAATGCAATTCGCGCGCTGCTGCGCCGATTTGCTGGCCAGGATCGAGCGCTGCGTCCGGGCCGATAAGCCTGTTCAACTCACCTTGATGGCTTTCCCCTTCAAAGTACCTAACCCGGCAAAGGTTGGTCCCCGCCGAATGCCTGACTTGGCTGAACTCGCCGCGATCGTGCGGCTCTACAACCTCAATACGAAGGTAAAGTCCATTTATCCGCCCGGTATGGAGATTCACATCATCCACGATGGCTCCTACATCGCTGATGTGTTTGGGGTCGCTTTGGAAGAAGTGCGTTCCTATGAAGAGTATTTCGCTCGTTTGGTGCAGGCTACTGGTGCCGACATATTCCTGCACCTGCACGATCTCAATGCTTTATGGGATCGCTGCACTATCGCCGCGAGGCGCGTAGGTGAGGTGATACTGGATCGGGAGGCCAACATAAGAGAACGGACAAAGCGATTTAGCAAGACCCTGGGCATGCTCAATCTTCGTAGCCTCTCCATGGGCGAGGTGTGTCAACTGCTGGATCATGCCCAAAGCGGTCACTTACCGCCGGATTATCGCGATTTGGAGCAAACCGTACACGTTGCAGTGCAGCGCTATTACGCCCGCGATTCGTTGCTACACGAGTGTGACCCCCGGCCGGTCTGCTTTCCGGATGCCATTCATGCAAGCACGCAATGCCGGCCGCTCCGCTTGGCAATCTGGCTGGTGATTCGCGGAAACAGTCTTTTGCCTTGGCACGGAGTGGGCGTCATTCAGCAGTCAGGAAAATGGGGCGTGGCATTGGCGCGGGATGTGCTCTCGAATGCAAGCTACCAACCGGTTTTCCTGGGGACAGAGGATGTGCCCTTCTTTTATCGCCAAGTTGCCAAAAGCGTTGAGAAAGGCGATCGCGATGCGGCAAGTGTGTCATCGCCTGTGATCTGCAACCTGGAATCATGTCCGAACCTTTTTTCTTAGTCGACCCGGAAAAGTAAGGCGGATTTTTGAACGCCCGAGACGGATCGGGGAAAATGAAGGCCGCCGTTTCAGTCGTCATGATTGGTCTGCAATGCCGCTTTGGCGCGAGGGATTGGTGATTTCAAATTCTGCGCTTGAGATCGAGCACTCCGCGTTTGATGTCACCGTCGTTTTATGTACGTACAATCGGTGTCGATATTTAACCGGCGCTCTTGAGAGTATCGCCAAATCGGAGATGGCGGACTCGGTCACCTGGGAAATACTCGTCGTTGACAATAACTCTACTGACCAAACGCGCGATGTTGTTGAGGGGTTCTGTCACAGGTACCCTCAGCGTGTTCGTTACCTCTTTGAACCAAAGCAGGGCTTATCCTACGCCCGAAACGCAGGCATTGAGCACTCGCGAGGCAGCTTGTTGGCCTTCACCGATGATGACGTGACGGTGGAATCGACATGGCTGCAGAACCTCACGGCGGCATTGCACAATCGCGAATGGGCCGGTGTGGCGGGGCGAACCCTTCCGGCCCAAGAATTCTCGCCGCCCGCCTGGCTGCCCAGTTGGGGTGCTGGGATGATCTGCGCCTATTTCGACCTTGGCGATAGACCCATCGAACTGAAGCAACCTCCTTACGGAGCGAACATGGCCTTCCGTCGAAGCATGTTCGCAAAGTACGGCGGGTTCCGAATTGACTTGGGTCGTAATGGGAGCGACAAGATCTGTAGTGAGGACACTGAGTTCGGGCGCCGTTTGATGGCGGCGGGCGAGAGCCTGGGTTACGAGCCGACGGCCATCGTTCATCACCTCGTACTATCCGAACGGATCACGCAGGAATATGTCCTCTCCTGGTGGTTTGACTGGGGGCGGGCGATCGTCAGAGAACGCGTGAATAGGGCGGACAAATACGGAATTCCTCGTGAATACTTGGCCTTGCTGCGCCGCTCTGTAGGGGTACTTGCCCAAACACTGCGAGGCATACTCGCATGCGGTCTTTCCGAAAGGTTCGAATTCAACTGCCAACTCTCCAAAACCAGAGGGCAGATTGCCGAGCTCCTTCGGCTCACAGCCAAACGCAAATGGCGAAAACGTGGTACGGCTATTATTGCACAACCGCAAAAAAATTCTTCCGTCGGCGCCGTCGACACAGGTGGCGAGGAACTTACCGATCCATTCAGCTCTGCGGGGCCTGGAACCGGGAATCACGTGGCTTTGGAAGGAAAATGACATACAAATTCGTATGCTAAACATTACTGAACCACATGATCGGCGCGTACTAGTGATCGGACTCGATGGGTTCGATCTGGGTTTGGCCAAGCAGTTTCTCCGTGAGGGAGCACTCCCCAACTTCGCCCGTCTGTATTCTCAGGGCGCGCGATTTGAGCTGGACGACGGTCGAGATAAGTTTTCCGGGTTAGCTTGGGAGCACTTCAGTTCCGGTCAGGCGCCGCGTGATGGCGGTCGCTGGTCAGCCGTCACATTTGACCGTAGCACCTACGCGGTCACTCAGGAACGTACCCTGGCGAAGCCTTTTCTGGCGGATCTGGGGGCGGAAACTGTTGTGTTCGATCTTCCTTATTGCGATCTTTCGCGGGCTCCTCGCGTCCGCGGCGTGACAAGCTGGGGCGCTCACGATCCCGGCGTTACACCGGCGTCGCGCCCGGCCGGGCTTCACAAGGAACTGTTTGCGCTGTTCGGGACCTATCCGGCAGAGGAATGGATCTACGGTTTCTGCTGGCCCTCTCCGAGGAAAACGCGCATCGCGAGCGACGCGCTAGTCGCGGCTGTCGAACTCCGCTCGCGAGCGACGCTTTGGCTCCTCGGCGAGCGCCTTCCCGAATGGGATCTGGCCATTGTCGTCGTCAGTGAGGGGCACTCTGCTGTCGAGCCCCTATGGCACGGCGTCGATCCGGCTCATCCGCTCCATTCCGTTGCATCGGCTCCTTTTGCCGCGGCCGCGATGCGCCAGGTCTATGAAGCCATCGACCGCTGTATCGGCGATTTACGGCAAGGGTTCGCAGACGTCACCCTATGCGTCGTGGCGATGCATGGCATGGGGCCGAACGACGCCGATGTGGCTGCGATGGTTTTGCTTCCCGAGCTCCTCTACCGGTCCTGTTTCGGCTCATCGTACATGAAAGCCATCCAGAACTCCGGCTCACTGGCCGATGGCACGCCACTCCTCGACGAAGATGCCTCCTGGGAGATCTTCATGCAACAGGCCGTGCCGCAGAGGCCGGCCAGCCTTCGCAGCCGTCTCGCCCGTCGCCTATCGCGAGTGACCGGACTCGATATTGGCCTTCCCGATTCAAACCACCTTGACTGGATGCCAGCCGCTCGATACGCCCCTTTTTGGCGCCGCATGCCTGCGTTTGCTCTCCCCTCCTATTACGACGGTCGTATTCGAATCAATGTTGCCGGGCGCGAGTCCGAGGGAATCGTTTCCGCTGCCCAATACGCGTCCGTTTGCGAGAAAACAATTGAAACTCTGAATCAATGCACGAACCTGCTCACTGGAGAAAAGGTCATCTGTGACGTTCACTGCCCTAAACAAGATCCCATGGATGTCGGCCCGTCTGAAGCAGACCTTTACATCGTCTGGAAATCCGCGCCGCTTGGGTTGAACCACCCGCGGCTCGGCTCCATCGGCCCGGTCCCGTACCGCCGCACGGGAGGTCACACGGGGGAACACGGATTCCTCTTGATTGAAGGCCCTGGTGTGGCGCGAGGCGATCGAGCAGCCGCGAGTTCGTTCGATGTCGTCCCGACTGTCCTCGACTTGCTCGGCGAGAAGTCAAGTCCCCACATCAGCGGCACCTCGCTCGCAGGGAAGCTTGCCGTAGCTGCACAAAAAGCTGACTGAAGCCCCTGGTACCAAGAACCAATCAGTGTACGCGTAGAGGGGGGGGCGAGTGGGCATTCTCGGTAGTTCGAGCGACTATTGACTGAGTTGGGTTTCGAGCCGTGGATCGGACATCCTGCCGAAATCAAGACCGGGCGAGTGAAGGAACAGAAGACCGACCGCAACGGTGCTTGGTTTCTACTCCGGCTAATGCGGGAAGGCACCTTCCCGAAATTCAGGAGTCCAGTCGGCAATCAACTGCAGGCGCTGATGATGAATGAGGGTCGGCGCCGAAAAAGAAAGTTGTGGTCTGAACAGAGACGAGCGGAGCTAGAGAAGCTTGTGCTCGGTCCGTGGGCCAACCGACGCCGGCCGGCAATGGCATCTAAGGCTAGCGGTACTAGGGAGGTGACGAATGGTCTGGCCATTTCTGACGCTTGTGGTCCTTTGCTCAGCATGCATACCGCTTCCGCTCCGCGCTGCCGACCGGACTACCGATGAATCGGCCATCCGCGACCTGGTCGGGGCGCGCCAGGAGCAGGCCTGGAACCAGCACAATGCGCGTGCTTACGCAGCACTGTTCGCCGAAGATGGCGACGTCGTCAACGTGATGGCCTGGTGGTGGAAGGGTCGCGCCGAGATTGAAAGTAGCCTCACAGGCATGTTCGGCAACATTTTCCATGAGAGCACTCTCACCTTCAGACAAGTGGACGTGCGCTTCCTGACGCCGGAGATCGCCATTGCGCATGCCCGGTGGACGATGACAGGCGCGCATATGCCACCGGGACTGCCGGAACCCCGTGAAGGCTTGCAGACTCTGACAGTGCAGAAGCGCAATGGCAAGTGGCTGATTGCCGCGTTCCAGAACACGAACTACGTGCCGCCGCCGGCAACAACCGCCGACATGAAAAAGATGTTGTAGCACTGGGGCTTTCAAGCGCGCGAGTAGAAGACGCTCGGCCTTCGCGCTGGCCGATGTCTGAGAGCGCTTAAATCTCCCAAAAATGAGCGACGATTCAAGAAAGCAGTCCGCGCGTCACCGAAAGAGACGGTCAACTCCCGACAAGTCGCACGTAATCGGGGAGCAGCTCGGAGCGTTCGGCTCGTCGGAGGGTTGATTTTAGTAATGCCGAATCGATCGGCAGGCATGCTCGGCAGAACGATTGATTATTGCTTGCTAACGGTCAGCCCCGCGACCGTGGCATCGGTGTTGTGGGCAAACCGGATACCATAGACGCCGTCGGTGGACTTCAGTTTCCCGGGTGTAATCAATTCGGATTTCGCGTAGCTCGCGACGACGGTGCCGTTGATGGCACATTCGATCCGATCACCTTTAACCGAGAGCGCAATCTCCTGCGTGACCGGTTGTCCCACCCCTGCTGCCTTATGCACTGCTGCATTTTCCGCGCCCGGACCATTCATCTGAAACGGATCAGGACCGAATCCGCGCACGATGAAGGTACCGTTACCGTAAGCAGCGCAGTAAAGGTAACTCTGCTGGGCCGTCCCCATATCGTTGCCGGCAATGACGATTCCATAAGGATGCGGATGAGTGTTGAGGTTCATGTATTTGGGCTCGTTGAAGGTCGCACTCACTGTGTAGTTGCCGACCGCCTTATTAGCCGGATTCCAATAGGTCACGGCAGGACCGGTTGTGACGTGAAGCAGTGCGCCCTCTAATGCTAGCTTCGAGTCCTTGATAGTCTGGCCAGATTTCTCGGCCCTGGTGTCTATTTTTCCAGTCCAGCCGGGGACAGAGATACCGCCATTGGCGACTAGACGGTTGTCCTCTTGAGCGTGGGCACACGGAACTAAAAAGATGAGAAGTACAAGAGCAACCGCAGAGGTCGTAACGGAACGGAGATGCATAAGGTGTCCTTTCCTGGAGCAAAGACCGGCCACGATTCGAAATTATAGGGAACTTTTATACCAGCCACAACGCCCGCTGAGGCTTGCGTGGACGCCCGACCGCCCGCCCCGAAAGTGCCTAGTCATTCAGCAATCCGTAAAGTCTCAGGCCAGCACCCCCATGGACGGTGCGCCGCTAGCCAGGTGGTGTCTGCCGAAGCGTCTTTGACTCGTGCTATCTTGCTTCCATGTTTGACGTTTTTTCCATGCGGGCGCGGCCAATCGTCTTGGGAGCGCGTTTCAAAGCAGGAGAGCGTGACTCCCACATCATCGACGTGAACGACTTTCTTGTTGGCTTAGTCCTTGAAGAACAAGGTTTGCTGACCGATATGTTGTCACGGCTTCATGGAGAACCAGTTACTTTCGTTCAGCAAGTCCCGGGCGACAGAAGATTAGCACTGTGCGAAGGGGTGCAAAAAACGTTTTCAAAGGGCAGCTGACGGTTGGGTTGGATCTAGGAGATCGTTTCAGTTCTTATTGCGTTTTGGATGAAAACGGCGAAATCATCCTGG
>Ga0306920_100000835_pt1 | contig 37331 bp, 34 predicted proteins | sample flu12Cox44000170_FD_204666 | JGI IMG/M metagenome (GOLD analysis project Ga0306920, IMG submission 204666) | Lab enrichment of tropical soil microbial communities from Luquillo Experimental Forest, Puerto Rico - flux4day.12C.oxic.44.000.170 (v2)... | ecosystem: Environmental > Terrestrial >... | reverse complement strand
ACCACCCTGAACGAGGCGGTGAACTCTACCTTCGCAGGCGCCTCCGTAATTAGTGGCAGCGCAACATTACTCGTTTGCCGAACGGGCCGCGAGACTGTTCTAGGCGAAATGGCGAGCACGTTAGGGATGAAGCCGCCGCCTACGGCATTCGAAACGGGCGTGCTCAGGTTCGGCGCGCTTATCCTCCGCATTACACTCCTGCTGGTGCTGTTCGTGCTTACCGAATGCATCACATTCCAACGGCCGTGGCTGGAGTCGCTAATGTTCGCGGTGGCATTGGCTGTCGGCCTGACGCCCGAACTGCTGCCAATGATACTCACCGTGACGCTTGCGCGCGGCGCAGTCCGGCTGGCTAGCCAACAGGTCATTACCAAGCGTCTTGCAGCAATTCATAACCTTGGTGCTATCGATGTCCTCTGCACGGACAAGACTGGTACCCTCACCGAGGCGCGGATTCGCTTGGTGCAGCATATCGATGGCGGCGGAAACAGCAGCGAGCGGGTTTTGATGCTCGCTTATTTGAACAGCAGCTTCGAGACTGGTTTGAAGAGCCCGCTGGACCAAGCCATCCTCGAATACCGCAAACTCGATACCAGTGCCTGGCGCAAGCTTGACGAGATTCCTTTCGATTTCGAGCGTCGCCGTGTCTCTGTTCTGGTGGAGCAGCACGAGTCTCGATTGCTGGTCGTAAAAGGCGCGCCGGAAGACATCTTGCGTCTTTCAACAAGCGTCGAAACTGCCGAAGCCGGGTCACTGGCGCTCGATCTCAACACTCGCGCCGAGCTGCGCACTCGCTTCGATCGACTTAGCGCCGATGGTCTCAGAATCCTCGCCATCGGAACTCGAGTGGTTAATAGCAGTTACAATGGCTCTTTCGAAACTGACGAACAGGATCTCACGTTTGCCGGGTTCCTGGCATTTTTGGATCCGCCCAAAGCTTCGGCGGCCCAGGCAGTCCGTGAACTTGCTTCATCCGGTGTGGCGATCAGGATTTTGACCGGCGATAACGATCGGGTCACGCGGCATCTGTGCGATCGACTCCACATTCCCGTAATCGGTATTCTCACTGGAGATGAGCTCGCCGAAATGAGCGAGGAAGCACTTCTGGGAGCCCTACCGCGCTTGAATTTGTTTTGTCGGGTAACGCCGCAGCAGAAGCTCCGAGTACTGGCAGCACTCAAGCGCAGCGGTGCAGTCGTCGGTTTCCTTGGAGATGGAATTAACGACGCTTCTGCACTCCATGCGGCCGACATCGGAATCTCGGTCGACAGCGCAACCGACGTGGCCAAAGCGGCCGCCGACATCGTACTGCTCGATCACGACCTCACCGTCCTGCACAACGGCGTGGTCGAGGGCCGGCGAACTGTCATCAATGTTCAAAAATATATCTTGATGGCGAGCAGTGCCAATTTCGGCAATATCATCAGTACGGCTCTGGCGGGCTTATTCCTGCCTTTCTTGCCGATGTTGCCGATTCAGGTGCTTCTAACGAATCTTTTGTATGATCTTGCACAGGCCGGGCTGCCTTTCGATAACGTGGATCGCGACGCAATCGCCCGCCCGGTGCATTGGAACATAGATCTTATAAAGCGCTTCATGCTGATCATGGGGCCGGTCAGTACGTTTTTCGATCTGATTACTTTCGCCGTTCTGATCTTCATCTTTCGTGCCGGCATGGTCGAATTCCGCACTGGTTGGTTCATCGAGTCTCTGGTCACGCAACTCCTAATGATCTTCTCCGTCCGGACGCGCCATTATCCGCTGGTAAGCCGACCGCATCCGCTGGTGACCAGCCTTACTCTCGCCATCACGGCGTTGACACTCGCACTACCATTTACTCCGTTCGGCCGTTGGTTCGGATTTACCTCAGTGTCAGCGCCGTATTTTGGTTTTCTACTCCTGGCTGTGGCCGGGTTCCTCACCATTATCGAAGTTGTCAAGCGTCGTTTTTATCTTCATATGTCCGCTTCCAGCGCCGAAATACGTCTCCCGTCAGCGACCGTTGCCAGTTCCGGGTTGCATTTGCCGCACTACCGTGCGCCTGAAGTGAATGGCCCATGAGATGTGAGCTATTCCTCCCAAGCGCGCGACCTTATGGAAAGCTCCCGCGCGGAAGAAGTCCGAAACAGAACGGCATATTGGCTGAGGAGCCCAGCCGTCAGATCTGATAGAAGGTCTTCAGGTGGCGCGCAATTAGCAGAGATTTAACCGAAGCGTCATCGCAGCTGAATGTGAAAAGCGCACGCCGGTATGGGTGCAGGAGCACTTAGGCGGGCGTTATGGTGAATCGTATCCTGCTTATTATTTTAGAGCAGTTGGTTGCGCAGCTTGTAGCAATTATAATTGCAGCAATTCTGTGAATCGGATTTTCAATTGGCTGAATGCAATACTGCGCTGGCAGGCTAGGGTAAGCGTAGCGTTCCGAGCCGTATCCTATCCGTAAGGTCGGCTCTTCGGCTGATGCGCGCATAGCGATGCGGTCGATTATTCTGAAAAACTGCTAGACCGCGATGTACAATGCCTCGAGGCGTGGCCAGATCACATTGGTGGGTATGGGTGTGCGGCTTGATTCAGGATCGCTGTCAGAATGAGAACGAGTCCTGTCTTCTGCATCAACCGTTAGACACGGGTACAACGTAATGTCAGTCTACCTCAGTAAGCATATTATATGACTCGCCCGAAAGCATTCGCGTTTAGCCTCTACATAACAACTAGGCAATAATCTTGTAACTGAGCCCGCCACTGAATCTCGGTAAAAAGGCCGGGGGAGGAATGTATGCCTCAAGAGAATAAATCCGCAATTGTCACTGCTTCAGGTGCGATCCCTGAAGGGACGCGGGGTGTGCTGGACGGCGACGCGGGCAGGCTCCTCGCGAGCGCCGCGTTAATTGGTGCTGGAGCGTTGGTTGAGCCTGAGCTGCTTGGAGGCGCGCTACTCGGCGCCGGCATTATGTACGGACTTCCGATCGCTGGGCGAATTCTTCGCGCTGCCGCGACAACGGTAGTACGGCTCGGTTATTCAGCGGCATCCTCTGTCGGGGGTGTGGTCAGCGAGGCCCGGCACCAGGTCGAAGGGATCGTTGCAGACGCGAAATCTGGGTATCAACGCTCGGAGACCGAACACTAAGATGATAACGACGACTTCAAGCGGGCCATTGTGATTTTCTATCTCAACGATGCGCGAATGCTTGTGGCAGTCGCGATATAACGCGCGCAAATAGGGACGGTCGCATGATTTTGTCGTTGCGGCAGCGGCGCTCCCTAAATATTTTGGTCTGTTAGCGAGGGACGTAGGAGCCTCTTGGTTTGCGTGTACCGGCGTGAGGTTCACCTTTCAAGAGAGGCGTGCTTCGTCCAGAGTTAGGCATACATCTCACGCTTTCTAACGGGATGGCCTGAACACGCGCACGGACTCACGGATCGGGAGTTCGAAGCTCTATTCACTCCGAACGAGCCGGTCATGTTTAACTTCCATTCCTACACATGGCTCATCCAACGGCTAACCTACCGCCGGCCGGGGCCAGCACAAACATTCATGTCCGCGGTTACAAGGAAAAATGGCTACGCCCCTGGAGCAGGCCATCCACAACCAAATGGCCCGCTTGAGCCTGGCGATCGATGCGATTGATAGGATACCGCGCTTTCAGGTTACAGGGGCCGGCGTTCGGGAATCGCTCCTTCAGCAGACAGAGAGCAAAAATCACACGCACCAGTTCGGTATCGATCCGAAGGAGATCACCGACTGCAATGGCCATTCTGACTACGCTCATTACAAGAGAGGAAGGGAAAAGATATGGCAGTTTCGCTTAAGTCTGCCGGCTCTGATGACATCTCGAAGCTCATCGCACAATATGGGGCTGGGCCCGTTAAGTTCACGGGGACCGCAGAAGCACTTTACGAACGCCATCTCATGTTCGACAACATTGTCGATACAAGCCAAGTCAGTGCGCGTGAGCGTTTCGAAGCAGTCGCCCGATCAGTACGCGACGTTTTGTCTCAGCGCTGGCTACATACAGAGCAAACCTACGACCGCGAGAATCCCAAACGCGTCTACTATCTCTCGATCGAGTTTTTGCTGGGCCGCGCGCTCGCCAACAATATCGAGAATCTTCTCCTCGATCCGATCGCCAAACAGCTTATCAAGGATAAGGATCTTGATTGGCTCGCCTTGCTCGAGCAGGAACCCGACCCTGGTTTGGGTAATGGCGGGTTGGGACGCTTGGCGGCGTGCTTCCTGGATTCAATGGCGACGATGCAACTACCCGCGATGGGTTACGGGCTGCGCTACGAATATGGGATGTTCAAGCAGATAATCAAGGACGGCTGGCAGGAGGAGCGGCCGGACCATTGGCTGCGGCGTCCTGACCCGTGGGAGGTCCTGCGGCTCCATGAAGGCGTCGAAGTGAAGTTGAACTGCACCTTCAGGATCGCCGGCGGACAGTTGCATCTCGAGGCGGGCAAGCCCTCGACACTTTTCGGTATACCGCGAGATCTACCCATCGTCGGATATGGTGGCCGAACCGTCAATTCACTTCGTCTGTGGTCTGCCGCCACGCCGGATTACTTTGATTTTCAGGAATTCAGTCATGGCGATTTCGTTGGCGCCCTCGCTGAAAAATTGGCCGCCGAAACCTTGACCAGGGTGCTATATCCTGACGATTCGACCAGCCTCGGACAGCGGCTGCGCTTCGCGCAGGAGTACTTTCTTGTCGCCTGCTCGCTGGCCGACATCGTGCGACGGTTCCGGCGCGGCAACGCAGATTGGAGCACGCTTCCGGACAAAGTAGCGATCCAGCTCAACGATACCCATCCGACGATGGCAGTGCCGGAATTGATGCGAATTCTGCTCGACGACGCGAAGCTGGGTTGGGATGAAGCCTGGAACCTGACACGAAAAACGCTGGCATACACCAACCATACACTCTTGCCCGAAGCTCTCGAGAAATGGCCGGTCGAGTGGTTTGAGACGCTCATACCGCGCAACCTCGAGATCATCTTCGAGATCAATCGACGTTTCCTGGACGACGTCCGGACTCGCTTTGCAGGCGATGGGGACCGCGTCGCGCGCTTGAGCCTGATAGAGGAGGGCACGAACAAACACGTGCGCATGGCCAACCTGGCGATCGTAGGATCGCACAGCACCAACGGCGTGGCCGCGATTCACTCCCAATTGTTACGCACGACCACAGTTAAAGATCTCGCCGAGATGTATCCGGAGCGTTTCAACAACAAGACCAACGGCGTAACGCCCCGGCGTTGGCTGCGGCTGACAAACCCGGCGCTGGCCCGTACAATCACCGATGCTATCGGCGACCGTTGGATCACGGATCTCAGCCAACTTGCCAAGTTGAAACCGCTCGCCGCGGACAAGGGCTTTCGCGAGAGCTTTCGAACGGCCACTCGCGAGACGAAAGCCCGCTTTGCCCATTGGCTCGAATCGAAGTCCGGACAACAGGTGGATCCGGATACAATTTTTGATTCCCAGATTAAGCGCATCCATGAATACAAACGGCAACTGCTCAACGCGCTACGCATCGTCGTCCTCTACAATCGGCTACGGGAGAACCCTGGGCTTGACGTGACGCCCCGGACCTTTTTCTTCGCCGGCAAGGCCGCGCCCGCCTATCACTTCGCGAAGCTGATCATAAAGTTCATCAATAACCTCGCGAGGACCATTGACGGCAATGCCGCGATAGGCCGCCGGCTCAAGGTCTTGTTTCTACCTGAGTACGATGTGTCACTCGCCGAGCGGCTGATTCCTGCCAGCGATGTCAGTAACCAGATTTCGACCGCCGGTTTTGAAGCGAGTGGTACCAGCAACATGAAGTTCATGATGAATGGGGCGTTGACGATCGGCACGCGCGACGGGGCGACAATTGAGATGGCGCAGGAGGCGGGCGAGGAGAACTTTTTCCTCTTCGGCCTGACGGCGCAGCAGGTAGCCGATAGCCGCAGCTGGTACAACCCGCATTGGCATTATGAGAACGAGCCGGAAACCCGGGCCGCGCTGGACCTAATCTTCTCCGATCACTTCAGCCGCTACGAACCTGGAATCTTCGAACCTCTCCGCGACACACTTCTGACGCACGGCGACTACTACATGCATCTGGCTGACCTCAAGTCTTATCTGGAGGCCGACCGCAAGCTCCTCGAGCTATACGCGAACCCTGAGGACTGGGTGCGCAAAGCGATCCTGAACGTGGCAGGCTCTGGAAAATTTTCCAGTGACCGTACCATCGCCGAGTACGCTGGAGAGATCTGGAACGCAAAGCCTTGCCCGATAGACTAATGAGTTGTTAGCTCCGAGGAGCGCTAGCTATGGAAATCAGTCCACTTGCGGGTAAGCCCGCCGACCCGTCGAGTCTCATCGAAGTCTCCAAATTGGTGGCGGCCTATTACGCGTCGCGTCCGGATCCATCGGTGCCCACACAGCGCGTGGCGTTCGGAACCTCCGGGCATCGGGGTTGCTCGCTCGACGGCTCCTTCAACGAGGCGCACATCCTCGCGATCACCCAGGCGATTTGCCTTTACCGCAAACAGCATAATATCGATGGACCGCTTTATATCGGCTTCGATACGCACGCGCTCTCGGAACCGGCGTTCAAGAGTGCACTCGAGGTGCTGGCGGCCAACGGCGTCGATGTGATGGTCGATGCGAAAAATGGCTACACTCCGACCCCAGTAATCTCGCACGCGATTCTCGGTTATAACCGAGGTCGCAAGCGCGGTCTTGCGGATGGCATCGTCATCACGCCATCCCACAATCCTCCGCGATTCGGCGGCTTCAAATACGATCCGCCACACGGCGGCCCTGCTGACACTCACGTAACCGGATGGATTGAACAGCAGGCCAACGCTCTTATTGCGGACGACCTGCGCGGAGTTCCGAGGATTCCGTTCGAGCGAGCGCGCACTGCTTCAACCCTCCATCAACACGACTACTTGAATTCGTACCTTGGCGACCTCCCCGCCGTAGTCGACCTGCAGGCGATCAAGGACAGCCGGGTTCGCATCGGGGTCGATCCGCTCGGCGGCGCGAGCGTGGCCTATTGGGATGCGATCGGCGACCGCTACGGACTCGACCTCGAGGTGGTCAATCATACCGTCGACCCGACCTTCAGGTTCATGACTGCGGATTGGGATGGTCAGATCCGAATGGATCCTTCATCCGCATACGCGATGGTGCGCATGCTGGGCCTCAAAGACCGCTTCGACGTTGCCTTCGCGAGCGATACCGATGCCGATCGCCACGGAATCGTCAGCCACAGTCAAGGGTTGCTCGAACCGAACCATTATCTCTCGGTTGCTATCTCATATCTTTTTTCGAATCGTCCACAGTGGTCGAAATCGGTAGCCGTCGGAAAGACCATCGTCAGCAGCAGCATGATCGATCGGGTGGCTGCAGGCTTGAAGCGCCGATTGATCGAAGTGCCCGTAGGATTCAAGTGGTTTGTCGAGGGTCTCATCGATGGCAGCGTCGGCTTCTGTGGCGAGGAGAGTTCAGGGGCAACATTTCTGCGGCACGACGGCACGGTTTGGACGACGGACAAAGACGGAATTGTTCCCAACCTGCTTGCCGCCGAGATCACCGCACGCACCGGCAGCGACCCGGGCGAACATTACCGCAGATTGGTGGCTGAATTTGGTGAGCCCTGCTACAAACGCCTCGACGCACCCGCAAGCCCGGATCAGAAAGCCAGGCTGGCGAATCTTTCTCCGGAAGCGATCACCACATCGAAGCTGGCGGACGAGCCGATCACGGCCAAGCTGACCAACGCCCCGGGTAATCAGGCCCCGATTGGTGGCCTTAAGGTGATTGCCGGTAGCGGCTGGTTCGCGGCCCGCCCGTCTGGGACAGAGAGCATCTACAAGATCTACGCGGAAAGTTTTAAGGGTCGAGCGCACCTGGACGCCATTATGCTCGAAGCACAGGAAATCGTGAGCAAGGCTTTGGAGCTCAAACCGTGAGACCCCTGTGAGGCAGCCCCACAATGAAGATAACCGATCTAAACGCGACTTCAGCGTGGGCCGTGCTGCAGGCGCAGGAGACTTCACGATTATGTTCGAAACATAGACCGTCAGCATGAATTACACTTGGCCCGTCGCGTGCGTCATTGGCAGAGCACGCGCAGAATGGATTTGGAGGTGCTGAAATGGCTGGAGAGAATGATAACGAGGGATTCGTTGAGCTGTACGACTTGACGAAAAAGCAGGCGGTAGCGAGAGCACCGCTGGCGGAAATCAGATTTATGCCACGAGCGGGAGAGCGCATCTTTATCTCGGTGGGCGGCCCCAAAGACTGGGAGTCTTACACCGTAGTGACGGTCGAGTATTTCCTCGGTTACGATCAGTCCACGAATGATCCAGCGCGATCGTTGATGCGAGGCATGGGGCGGGTCACCCTGTACGTGGAACCATCTAATTAAAACTTTGCTCAGCGCGGCACCTCCCTTACCACATTTTCAAGGGATGCTGAATAATATTCAGTACATACTGAATTCGGCGCTCTGTTACATGTGAATGAATCGGGATTTGAACCGCCTACGCCGGTTTAATTCTGGCCCACCTTGTCGCGGGGCTGGGCGAAGTAAAACTGACCCACTGGCGTTGACAGGCGGGGTGGAGCGCGAGCAGGGCTGCCCTCCTCGCCAATCCGCGAGAGAGCGCAAGGTTGGCACGGCTCGACCCTTGGCGCTTTATCAGCACCTTTCAATCCGCGCAGGCTTCGCAACGGTGGCGCACAACCTCTACCTGTGTCAGCCTCCGTCGTTGGGGGGAACTATATGATACCAAGTTCGAAGCTCCGCGGACTCCTCGCCTGCACGATCGGCGTCGCCGTTGCTGTAGTGGGAAGCGCGCAGGCCCAGCAAATCCCGATTCCCACGACAGCCGCAGAAGTCCCCGGCCCGCCGCCCGGCACGGCGATGACGAAAGCTTATGTGCAGTCGGTTGGGCGCATGGCCTATCTGTGGGGCTGGCCGCTGGTGAACAACGCCAACCGTCACGCAGCTTTTTCGAAAGCACCTGAACCTGGCTTGCTCGGCGGAGTGCTGCCGATCGCACACAACTCGATCTCGATGCTGACCAATTACCTCAGTGCCGAACAGCGCTTCGTCGCCTGCACCAATCAGGACGTGGTGTATGGTTTCGGGTTCCTGGACAACTTGGATGAGCAGCCCATCGTCTTCCAGGTTCCTGACTTCGGCAGCCGTTTCTGGGTGTATGCGCTCTGGGACGCCCGCACCGATGAGTTCTCGCAGATCGGCAAGCAATACGGCACCAAGTCCGGCTTCTACATGGTGGTCGGCCCGAACTGGAAGGGCGAGACCCCGAATGGGGTTACGGCGGTCTTACGATCTTCGACTTCGGTGGTGGCCGCGGCACCGCGCGTGTTCATGGACGACACTCCGGAAGATCAAGTCGCCATTCAGGCGGTGCTCAGCCAAATCGATTTCTATCCGCTCTCGCAGTTCGACGGGAAGATGAAGACTAAGGACTGGAGTAAGCTTCCGCACTTCCCGGCGCCAAAACCCAGCGGGGAAGGCGAAACCAAATGGGTGAACCCGGAGACTTTTTTCGACGAACTACCGGCGGTGATGAAGAGCGTGCCGCCGCTTCCGGGTGAAGAGGCCTTTTATCGATTGATCGCGAGTGTACTGGACGCGGCGGCCAAGGACCCGGCGGTCAAGAAGACGCTGACCGAAACCGCCGTCGCGGCCGAGCGCGAGCTAATCTCGCCGTTCTTCCAATGGCGTTACAACGGCCGTCCCGCCGGCAACGGCTGGGACTCGCCAGTGAACAATGCGAAGTGGGGAACCGACTACCTCAATCGCGCGAGCACGGCCAAGTCGAACATGTATGAAAACCTGCCCACGGAAACGAAGTATATCTACACGGACGATGACAAAGAGGGCGCGCAACTCGCTGGGTGGAATCTTTATTCGATAACCTTTCCAAAAGGCCAAGTGCCTCCTGTTAACGGCTTCTGGTCGGTGACATTGTACAACGAACTGCATTTCTTCAACCCTAATTCGCTGAAGCGCTACTCGCTGGGCACCAAGAATAAGAACCTCAAATACAACGCAGATGGTTCGCTGACGCTATATGCTGGCGCGCATTCGCCTGGTCCGGACAAGGAAAACAACTGGTTGCCGGCGCCGAACGGCATGTTCTCGCTCTACATCCGTGCGTATTGGGCAGATCAAACCATCCTCGACGGCACCTGGCACCCGCCGGCAATCGAGAAGGTGAAGTGAGGAAACGGCTCGAGTGCGAAAAGGAAACCACCATGAAGAGTACACACAGACTCAACCTCTTCGGCGCCTCGCTCGTTGGCATGGTGGCTATCAGCGGACTCGCAACGCCAGCACTCGCTCAAGAATCCCACTTCGATAAACTCGCCAACCTGCCGTTCGGGCAAGGCCGGCCCACGAACGACACCGCGCAGACGCTGCGCGACGAACTGCTATTCCAGCGGGCAACAGAGACCTATCTCTGGGCGATGCCGTTGATCAATACGCTCGGCATGCAGGTCGGGTCGGAAAAGACATTCGGCGAAGGTTACAACGTCCTGCCGATCTGGAAACAGCGACTCGACGCCAAGACCTTGGTAACGACACCTAACTCCGACGTGCTCTATGCGATGAGCTACGTCGACTTGGGCAAGGACGGTCCGCTGGTGATGGAAGCACCGCCAATGCTTCAAGGTATCTTGCTCGATTACTGGCAGCGCCCTATTCCAGTGGATGGAGGCAAATTCTTTGGTGATGTCGGCCTTGCTGGACCGGATCGTGGCAAGGGCGGAAAGTTTTTGCTGTTACCTCCCGGCTATAAGGGAACGGTGCCGAATGGTTATTTCGTCTACCGTTCAGGTACTTTCGACGTCTTCATCTTCCTTCGCGGGTTCTTTGAGGACCCGAAGAATCTGACGCCGGCTGTAGCTAACCTTGAACAAACAAAGATTTATCCACTGAACGATGCGGCCGCGGCAAAGCCGATGAAGTTCCCCAATGCCTCCGGCGTCCCGGTCAATATGCTGCCAATCAGCGATGGCAGCGCCTTCGACCAATTGAAGCTGCTCGTGGACAGAGAGGGCGACAACCTCGCCGGTCCCGATTGGCTCGGCATGCTGGCCGCGATCGGTATCGTCAAGAGCCAGCCGTTCACGCCTGACGCACACACAAGGGAGATCCTCGATCAGGCTGCAAGGACCGCATACAAAATGAGCCGCGTCATCGGCTTTGAGCAGGTCGTCGATGGCCGCTCCTATCGGATATATCCAGATCGTCGTTGGGCGAATCCCTTTGCCGACGGGACGCCGACAAAGCCCTCAGGCCCACTGAACCTGGCCTGGATAAACACCGCCGGTAGGTATCTGGCGCTCGATTCCCGGATCAATTTCTTCACCAACTACTACTCGACTAGCCCTGGCATGTTGTCGATAACGCCTGGCAAGGGTGCCAGATACTTGATGGCTTTTTCCGATAGCGAAGGGGCACCCCTGTTTGGTGCCAGCAACTATCATCTAGGGTTGCCGCCCAACATCCCGGCTGCGATCTTCTGGTCGGTAACGCTGTACGACGCTGAGAACTCCTCGGGTCTCGCCAACGGCCAGCCCCTCCCCTCACTCGGCTCACGCGACAAACCGACGCAGAATGCCGATGGCAGCACTGACCTTTATTTCGGCCCGAAGGCACCGAAGGGCAAGGCAGGCAATTGGCTCGCGACTGTGCCGGGCAAAGGGTATTTCGCCATCCTCAGGCTCTATGGCCCGACCGAAGCAGCCTTCGACAAGAGCTGGAAGCCCGGAGACATCGAAAAGGCGGGGTGACCAGTGATTCACCGGGCAAAGGAGCGAGGTATTTCACAGCAGCTAAGGGTGGAGCGCGATCTTCGCTCCGTCTAATGCTTGGTGGATTTGGAAAGAGCGCCGAGCAGCTCAGCCTCACGCTTGTCCTTGAGTCTGAAGCTATCGCCGTTGATGCTCCCGATAATCGAGTGGTGAAGGCTCCGATCGAGCATGGCAGCGGTAAGAACGCTGTCGCCCGCGAACGCGCTATCCCAACTGCCGAAGGTCAGGTTCGACGTGAGGATCATGGAGCCGCGTTCGTAGCGTTGGGCCACGATCTGGAAGAATAAGTTCGCCTGTTCGCGGCTCATCGGCAGATAGTGCGGTTATATCGATGTAGTCCCGGACCGTACTGGTCGCGATCGGTTACCACCGTGCGCATGTTGTCGTACAACACCTCGCGCGGCCCTAATTGCGGAACAGCGCAAGATCATAGAGCCACCCTGCTCTACCCTTTGTTCTGATCCAGATGTGGTTCTTACAACTGATGCTCGAAGAATCTTCCACTGCATAATCGCTGGTTATCCAGTATAAATGCAGCATGAAGGTTCGGGTCAACATTGTTTAAACTCGTGGACTGTCACTTTGCAGATTATCTGGCGTAAGACGTTCATATTTGGCGCACCCGCCTGAGCGAGCGCTTCCAGCGATTTCTGACGGTTACCACGGCCGGTGGTATAACTGAGCATCAACTCGACCATCAAAAGGAGCATAAAAATCAATGATCACAGACGTCAAAATCATTTTCTACAGTACTTACGGCCACATTTACCGAATGGCTGGAGCCGTCGCGGAAGGCGCACGTGAGATTCCTGATTCTGAGGTAAAATTCTACCAGGTTCCGGAAGTCATTTCAGAGAGTGTTCTCGAACGAATCGGGGCTAAGGCGGCTCGAGCCGAGTTCGCCCATATCCCTGTAGCGACGATCGATGAGTTGGTCGATGCCGATGCATTGATTTTTGGCACACCCACACGCTTCGGGAATATGTGTGGTCAAATGCGCAACTTTCTCGATCAAGCAGGCGGATTGTGGGCGCAAAACAAGCTGGTCGGGAAGGTCGCCAGTGTATTCTGCTCGACCGGAACGCAACACGGCGGCCAGGAGACGACATTAACCAGTTTCCACACAACTCTGCTGCATCTCGGCATGATCATTGTAGGCACGCCATATTCCGAACCACGGCTGACCAATATGGACGAGATTACCGGAGGTACTCCGTATGGCGCGAGCACTTTTGCCGGAGCCGACGGGCGCAGTCGGCCGGTCAGCCAGAATGAGCTTGAGATCGCGCGGTTTCAGGGTAGACACGTCGCGAATATTGCTAGAAAACTGAAACAAGCATCGTAATCGCGTACTCGTTAGGCCCTCACGAAATGGTCTGTGTTCGCGCTCACATACGAGTACGGCAGCGGAGTATTTACCCTATCGAGTCTGTCCCGAGACATATTATTCACGACCTTCTTCGACGATAGACGGCATGCTCGCCGAAGGTGTTCGTGGTGGGAGGTGCATCGTGAGCGAAGTAGTTCTATTTCATCAACCCGGCTGAGCTGACTGCAGGGCAGCCGAAGAGTTTCTTCGGCGTAAAGGCATTCATTATGTTTCTAAGGATGTCCAAGCGGATCCGGCGGCGTTTGACGAATTGGTAAACAAGTGGCACAGCCGATCGACCGCCACACTAGTGATCGATGGCGAAGCGATAATTGGATTCAACCGCAATCGAGATCGTATCGAAAAATTATTGAGTCAGCGGACCTGAGCTCGAGCCGCCGCTCACGTGCCGGCACCGATCGAAGATTCATGACTCACCCTGCCATTCTCAAAGCCGCTCGTGCCGGCATCTAGCGGAAATTGAACAGGCGCAAACGCTTTGTCACTACCTCGCCCACTGCTCCGACCACCTCCGGCAGGAGCTTATAGGGCGCAACCTCTCCGGGGTGAGCTTGCAATACTTGCTCGAGGCCGCGGCGCCAGGCGAGGCGCAATTCTGTATTGACGTGGACAATTGTCATCCCTGCCCTGATCGCCTCCTGAAAATCCCCGTCCCGGGTTCCGGAACCGCCGTGTAGCGTCATGAAGATACCGGCGGCTGCCTTAATTTCAGCGATTCTCTGAATATCCAGACGCTTTTCGGCGTCACCATGAACCATGCTTTGCAACAGCCCGTGCATATTTCCGACGGCCGGCGCCAGCACATCAATCTTGGTCGCATCGACGAACTGCTTTGCTTCCTTCGGAGTGGTAAGCACGCCGACTCCTTCGGGAGCTTTCTCCAGAATTTCCGAAGAGGCGCCGATCCAGCCGATTTCCCCTTCGACGAGAATGGCAGGGTTTATAGACTTGATTGCCTCGACTGCTTTCCGCGTCTGAACAATATTCTCCTCGAAGGGAAGCCCTGAGCCATCAAAGATGATTTCATCGAACCCTGCTTTGGCCGCTTCCTCCGCCTTCGCTATTGAATGAGTGTGGTCTGCGTTGATGAAGATCGGCTGGCCATATTCTTCGCGAGTGCTTCTCATCAGAGCGGCGGCCTGGTGAACACCGACGAATGCGCGTTCGCCCTCAGATACTCCGACCATCACCGGCAAATTTAGCGTGCGGGCGGTTGCTGCGATCGCATTGAACGCAACGATGTCCGAAAAATTAAAATGGCCGACCGCAACTCTGTCACGTTCCGCTTCTTGCAGTACATCTTTGAGTGTTTTCATAAATAAACCCTACAGTTTCGTTGGTAATGCCTTTTATCGGTTTCGAGGCGTCGAGCCACAGCGAATCCGGAGAGAGATGATGCGGAGAAGAGCGGGTGAGATGCATACCTAATTCAGGACGCGTCCTCGAGATACGCGCGCGGCTTGCGCCTCCTTGGTCGTGGATCGCACTAATATTACCGATTGTTCCGCGTCGACCGCGGGATGCTTGCTACCACTTTGTCGTCCGACACCGCTACCGATGGTTTGGAAGAAGTGACATGTGTCAGGTGCCATCAGTGATGAGGTCGAGATTCATCGGATAACCTCGGATTGTTAACCGTTGAGGGCCAGCTGCTCTTTGGCGGCTGCTACAATCTGGTTTGGTTCAAATCCAAACTTCTTTTGCAGCTCTTTTAGCGGTGCTGAAGCCCCAAATGTGTGCATACCAATAATACGGCCGTTCGTCCCGACATAACGTTCCCACCCGAATGTCGAGGCCTGCTCGATGGCGACGCGTGCTGTCACGCCAGGCGGCAATACCCTGTCGCGGTACTCCCGCGGCTGGCTCTCGAAGATGTCCCACGATGGCATCGATACGACTCGCGAACGGATCCCTTCGGCTAAAAGCTGTTCATGCGCCTGAAGCGCGAGGATGACCTCGCTGCCCGAAGCAATGAGGATCACTTCCGGGTTTCTCCCCGGAGCATCAGCGAGTACGTAGGCACCGTTGCCAAGTCCGGCAGCTGACGCGTACTTATCACGGTCGATGGTGGGCAGTGCCTGGCGCGACAGGACCAGCGCTGCAGGCTTGTGGTGGAGTTGCACGATGTAACGATAGGCCTCGACCACCTCGTTGGCGTCCCCAGGCCGAAGCGTCACTAATCCTGGAATAGCCCGCAGCGAAGCCAGATGTTCAACCGGCTGATGGGTCGGACCGTCCTCTCCATCGCCCATGGCGTCGTGCGTGAATACATAGAAAACCGGTAACTCCATAAGCGCGGCAAGCCGAATAGCTGGCCGGGTGTAGTCGCTGAAGATAAAAAAGGTAGCGCCGAACGAGCGCATCTTCGAGAGCGACAGTCCATTCACAATCGCTCCCATAGAATGCTCGCGGATACCAAAGTGCAGGTTCCTGCCGGTCGCTGCGTTTGCCTGGAAGTCCCCTGCCCCTTCAAAGGTCAGCGTAGTCTTGTTTGAAGGACCGAGGTCGGCGGAGCCCCCCAGCAACCACGGCACGTTTTGCGCCAGAACGTTCAGGACCTTTCCAGATGCATCGCGTCCGGCCAGACCCTGCACGTCGGCGGGGAAGCTGGGCAGGTTGCGGTCCCATCCGGTCGGGAGCTCGCGCTTTTGCATTTGATCGATCTCGACCGCCATATCACGAAACTTTTCACGATACTCAGCGAAACGCTTGGTCCATGCTGCACGCGCCTCTGCCCCCCGCTTCCCGACACCGGCAGCGAAATGCTCACGCACGCCGTCGGGAACCAGGAACTTCGCATCCTCAGGCCAGCCGTATGCCCGCTTGACTAGACGGACTTCTTCGTCACCCAGCGGCTCCCCATGCGCGGCGGCTGTATCCTGCTTGTGCGGTGACCCGTATCCGATATGGCTGTCGAGCACAATGAAGGTCGGCCGGCCTTGAGTCTGTTTGAAGACATTCAGCGCGTGCTCGATGCGCTCGACATCGTTGGCATCTCCGACCCGCAATACGTTCCACCCATAAGCCAGGAACCGTGCCGCAACGTCCTCGGTAAACGCGATGCCGGTAGTGCCCTCGATAGTGATGTGATTGTTGTCCCAGATCCAGCACAGGCTATCGAGTTGAAGATGCCCCGCCAACGAGGCGGCCTCGGACGCTACACCCTCCATCATGCAGCCGTCGCCGCAAACCGCGTAGATGTTGTAGTCGAAAATTTCGTAGCCGTTCCTGTTGTAGCGGCTGGCCAGCCACTTCCGGGCAATTGCCATCCCTACGCTGGTCGCAACCCCTTGTCCCAGCGGGCCAGTCGTAGTCTCCACCCCCGAGACCCAATGATACTCAGGATGTCCGGGAGCTTTGCTGTCGAGCTGCCGAAACCGACGAATATCGTCGAGGGTCACGGAAGGATGCCCGAGCCGTTCATAATCAGCGTTTACCGCCTGCACACCCGCAAGGTGCAGAACCGACCAAAGCAGCATTGAGGCATGCCCGTTCGAGAGAACAAACCGGTCACGGTTGGGCCAGATCGGGTCCTGCGGATCAAAGTTCATCACCCGGTTCCAGATGGTATAGACGAGCGGAGCCAAGGCCATCGGCGTGCCGGGATGGCCCGATTTCGCTTGCTGCACAGCATCAATGGATAGCGTCCGGATCGTGTTGATGGACAACTCCTCCAATTTCTGATCGTTCATGACGTCTCCTTCTTCTAAGGCCGCCTACTTTCCCAAAAGCGAAAAAGGCGGGCGTTTAGCCTGGTTGCACTCTGCGGCCAGGTAAGTTTGCACAAGTTCTCAAGCCACTTCGCGCCCGACAGTCCTTCCGTCCGCGCCCAGAATGGCTTAATCTTTTTACCGCTCGGCCCAATTCCTTACAGCTCCGATAGATGCACCCCGACCATCGCGACGGTAATGGCGGTCGCGACCGTCGCGCCGAGGCCCGTGATGGCGACCGTTATCCTGTTGGCGCTTGTCAAAGACCGCCCGTGAGCCAGGAGAAGGCCCCTAAGACCGCAGCCCGCATGCGCGATGAGGAGAAATGCCGCAAGCGAATAATGCGGAATCAATCTCGTATTCCATAAGTCTGCGACTAACCCAGCAGGCTGACCAGCAGCCCAGGCATCATTGGTGTCAACCTTCAATACAAGTCGGCAGAGCACGAAAACGGCAGCCATATGCGATACAAGAAAACCTGCTAGGTACATGCCGGAGGTTGTCTGGAGAACGCCAAAGAGGTCAGTCTTTTTAGTCATGCGTGACCTCAGCAGTAAGAGGCCGCTTACGATTTGAAATAAAAACAGGCCAATAAGCCCAGGCTCGAGCCAGCCAGCACGGTAAATTATACGCAGCGCCTTCATCACCTCTTCATCGCTGTTGAGACTCCAGATCGCGACGATGTGGTTAATCATGTGTCCGGCAAGAAACACCACCAATATGAGGAGCGCCGAGATGCCATGCGTCATCCGAAGGCGGACGGGGTCCGCTGATGCACGGTTTAGCGTAACAGTGCGGCGGCTCCCGCGCACCGAGAAAATCGCAAGCGGAATCCAGAGAAACAGCCAGACAACGTAGTCAGCATTGGGAGCGTGAATAAGAAAGCAAAGGACCCCGATCGCCGTGAACATTGGGGGCTTGCGACTGCAATATGCGCAAAAATCAGCGCCTTTTGCGTATCGGGTGTTGGCTTGATACGCGTTGCTATAGTAAGGGCCGCGAAGAAGCCGAACAGAGGAACGGCATAGGCGAGACCTAGCAGGGTGCGGAAAAATTCCGCGTGATCGTGAACTTCTCAGTTGCCATGAATCGAGGATCGGTGATTTTACGGATTGAAGATTGTCCGTGGGTCCATCGCTGGCTGAGTTCTAGACTCCACTTAGGTTGCCGGTGCCAGCAGATTGCGCATGCGCACCAGGTTGTAGGCGGCCGCTGCAAAGGTGAACATCCAACCGACCCGCGCGACACCGCGATACCGGGTCTTGCGCAACAACGCTACGGTCTTGAGCCAGCCGAAGGCTTCTTCAATGCGTTTGCGCCGCTGCTGACTGACAGCGTAGCCCGGGTGACGGCTGGTTCGCCGATCAATCGCGGTCGCCGGTTTTTGCGCCACGTGCGGCGTGACTCGATGGTCGCGCAATTCGCGAACAAAGGCGGCGGTGTCGTAAGCCTTGTCAGCACCCAGCGTCAGCACTCGCCAGCCGGGCAATTTTGCCACCATCGCCAGAGCGGAATCACGTTCAGCGTGGCCGGAGGCTTGGGTCAACTGTGTATTGACCAGCAGGCCGTTGCGATTCTCCATCAGCAAATGCCCGAGATAACAGAGCTTGGCCTCTTGGCCGCTGGCCTTTTTGTACAGCCGGGCTTGGGGATCAGTGGTCGACTGATGAGTGTCGTTACGCCGCTGTTCGCCGTGAAAGTTTACAGTCGGATTGCCGGGATCGTCAGGTGGCGGCTGTGGGCCATCAGCTTTGCGTTTGAAGCTCTTGTGCCCGGCCCAAGCCTCGATCAAGGTGCCGTCGACGGTGAAGTGCTCAGCCGAGAGCAAACCTTGCGCGCGCGCCTGCGCCACCACTTGTTGGAAAAAGCCTTGCGCCACTTCGCCGGCGAGCAGCCGCTCGCGGTTCTTGGTAAACACCGTGGCGTCCCAGATCGGATCGTCCATGCTCAAGCCGACGAACCAGCGAAACAACAGGTTGTAATCGAGTTGCTCCATCAACATGCGCTCGCTGCGGACGCTGTACAGCACTTGCAGCAGCAACGCGCGCAGAAGCCGCTCCGGCGCGATCGACGGCCGGCCGCCACGCGCATACAGCCCATCCAGATGCGGCCGCAATTCTTTAAGCACCGTGTCGACCATCGCTCGAATTGCGCGCAGCGGATGGTCTTTCGGCACCCGTCGTTCCGCCGATATGTAGCTGAACATTCCCGATTGCTCGCTGTCCGTCCCCCGCATCCACCAACTCCTCTTCCACCATCGACGACTTCAACTTACCTGATATTCACTCAAACGGTTCGTTTTTCCGCATCCTGCTAGAAGAGGAAATGAAGCAGGTCCTTGGCCTCCCAGCTGATGTCATGACCTTCGGCCTGATACCGGTTGGCTATCCGACCGGCAATTTTGGGCCCGTCGTGCGAAAGCAGCTGGTCGAGGTCGCTTTCCGCGATCGATTTCCTCAGCACTGGCAGGAATAGTGCACGCCGGTCGTCGCCGAGCGGCGTCCCGGCAAATTCAGCGGCAAATAGAACGTCAAAAAAATTCCCCTGGCTGACGATCTATTTTCAACAGGCTGACTCGGCCGGAGGGTGCACCATGAGCGAGATCGGAATCTTTGAAACAATGTACTCTGCGCGAGCGATGCGTCGTTTCAAATCCGACCCTGTGCCCGACGCCGTTATCACAAAGATACTGGATGCTGGGATTCGCGCTCCCTCAGGCGGCAATGCCCAAGACTGGCTGTTTGTCGTCATTACGGATCCTGGCCAGCGGCAGAAGGTGGGATCGTCGAGGAATAGAGCAACCACGATACCTTGGGAGTGCTAAGACAAATGGGCAGCGCCGTTCCACAGAACTAGACTGGGAGGGGTTCGTGCGCCCTCAAAACCAGGGAGGGAATCGCGATGTACGATGCGATTGTCGTTGGTGCACGCTGCGCAGGCTCGCCCACTGCCATGTTACTGGCCCGCAAAGGCTATCGCGTTCTGCTGGTGGACAGGGCGAAGTTCCCGAGCGACGTGGTCAACGGCTACTACATCCAACAACACGGCGCTGCCCGCTTGGAGCATTGGGGATTGCTGGACAGGGTCCGCGCTTCAAATTGCCCTCCACTATACAGAATCACCTTTGATCTCGGTGAGTTCAGTCTCAGCGGATCCCCTCCGCCCGCTGATGGCATAGCCGAGGGTTATGCGCCGCGCCGCACGGTACTAGGCAAGATGCTGGTCGATGCTGCGACTGAAGCAGGCGCCGAATTGCGCGAGAACTTCCCGGTGCACCAGCTCCTTAGGGATGGCGAGCACGTCACCGGAATCCGGGGCTATACCACGACGGGCACGGCAGTTACGGAACTGGGCCGCATCGTAATTGGCGCCGATGGCGTCAACTCGGTTGTGGCCCGGGCAGTCAAACGCAGAAACCTACAATGTTCGGCCAGCGCTCACCTGTTGGTACGCTGCCCACTGGAGCGGTGTTCCGATAGAAGGCGTGGCGTTCTATCTGCGAAATCACCGTACGATTGTTGGCAGCTATACAAACGACGGTCTGACTGTCGTGCTCACGAGCTGCCCCCATGATGAGTTTGGACAGTTTCGCGCGGATGTAGAAGGAAACTATTACAAGACTTTAGAACTCGTGCCCGAATTAGCCGAGCGTGTGCGCGCTGGCCGACGCGAAGACCGTTTCGTCGGCACCTCAAGCACGGCAAATTTTTTCCGCAAGCCGTACGGGCAAGGTTGGGCGCTAGTTGGCGATGCCGGTTATCATAAAGACCCTTCTACTGCTCAAGGGATTTCGGACAGTTTCCGGGATGCTGAACTGCTGGCCGAAGCAATTGACCAAGGATCTTCCGGAAGGCGTGCGCTTGAGGAGGCATTGTCGGACTATGAACGTGAGCGTAATTTGTCGGTGATGGCCATGTACGACTTTACTGTCCAGCTTGCTAACATTGCCCAACCACCCACGCCGCAGATGCAGCAGTTGTTATTTGCGTTACAGGGTAACCAAGAGCAGATCGACCGCTTGCTAGGGGCTTGGGCTGGCACCGTGCCGATTCCCGACTTCTTCGCGCCGGAAAACATCGAGCGGATTGCGACCGCCGCGAAGCGTTAAAAAGATGGAGTAGATTCGCGTCCCGGCTAGGCCGTAAATTTCCGCCGGGCTGGCTCTCCGATTTCGGCTCACAATCGAGGATCACAAAGGAGGTGTCGCCGATGGCCGCAGCTGCCAATCCGGACGGGCCAAATCCACCCGTGCTTTGGCAATTCGCGCTCTCTCATTATGTCGAAAAGGTGCGCTGGGCCCTCGACCTGAAACACGTGCCTCACGTACGGCGTTCGCTCTTGCCGGGACTGCACATCAACCGCGTCAAAAAGATGACTGGCCAAACGGCAGTCCCCGTCCTTGAGTTGAACGGAGCGGCGATCCACGATTCGAGTGCCATTCTTCGGGAGGTGGAAAAGACCTGGCCTGAGCCGCCGCTTTATCCTTCAGACCCGATCGAACGCGAGCACGCAGTTGAGCTGGAAGATTATTTCGACGAGGGTTTGGGCGTCTACATTCGGCAATGGTTCTACTTCCTACTGCTTCCGTATTCGACCATCATAGCGACGTTATTTGTCGGCCACTCCGATATTTTTCATCGCTTGGTCTTTCGCGCGATATTCCCCAGGGTTCGTCCCCGGATGATCAGCTATATGAAGATCTACCCCGATGAGGCGGAGGCCGCCCGGCAGGGGACGATCGCGGCGATGGATCGAATCGGGCGCGAACTTCAACCCTCTGGCTATCTGGTGGGAGACCATTTCACGGTTGCGGATTTGACCGCAGCCGCGCTGCTTTGGCCATTGGTGATGCCCAAGGAATTTCCTTATCGGCTTCCCACCAAATTTCCGGCAACGTTTATCAAAGAGCGTGAACAGCTTGCGAACCATCCTGCGGCAACATGGGCCGCCGGCATCTATCGCAATCACCGCAGCAAGTCTGCGGCAATTTCGGAAGAAACCGTGATCTGATCGGAGATCTGGAGGAGCGGACCATCGCGAGGGTATCAAAGCCTTCGCCGAGCGGCGTCCCGGCGAATTCACCGGCAAATAAGAACATCGCGAGAATTTCCCTGAAAATCGCTCGCCCCCATTTTAGCCGTTTGATTGACAACCGGCCCCTATCGGCACGATGATGCCGTTCATAGGGAGATGGAAGTGCAAGTTGCGTTTGTTCTCACCTGATAAGGAGCGCCAATATGGCCGAATTCGACACCGTTATTAAAGATGGAATGGTAATCGACGGGACCCGGTTGCCGCGTTTCCGCGGTGATATCGGCATCAAAGACGGCCGGGTTGCCCGGATCGGGCGCCTGAAGTCACATGAGGGCGCCAAAGTGATCGACGCCGGCGGTCTTTTCGTCGCCCCCGGATTTGTCGATTTGCATACTCACTATGATGCTCAGCTCTTCTGGGACCCATATTGCAGCATATCAAGTTGGCATGGCGTGACTTCGATCGTAATCGGCAACTGCGGATTCGGCTTTGCTCCGGTGCAGCCCGAACTCAGAGAGCGCTCGATGCTCACGATGACCCGCAATGAGGCGATTCCGTTTGCCTCGATGAAGGCGGGGATGCCGTGGGACTGGATTACCTATCCGGAGTTCCTGGATAGCGTCGACCGCCATCCCAAGGCGATGAATATACTTCCGTTTATTCCTTTGTCGCCGCTTCTGATTTGGGTAATGGGGCTCGACGAGGCAAAGACAGGACGGCGCTTTACCGAAGAGGAAGAGCAGCAAGTGCGCCGTCTCGTTAATCAGGCGATGGACATGGGTGCCTGCGGCTGGTCGCTGCAACGCCTGGGCAAGGTCAGCATTCAGCCTGACTACGATGGCACGCCGATGGTCACCGATATCATGGATGACGAAAATATCCTGTTCTTCGGCCGCCTGCTGGCCGAACGCAATGAGGGATTCATCCAGATAACCTACGCGCCCGACTTCCAGGGTGACGGCGACCTCAATGAAGGCCTGAGAAAGCTGCAGAAGCGTCTCGAAGCATTTCACGAAAAGCTCGCCGACGTTTCGGACCGGCCGCTGCTGTTCAATGCCGTCGCGGTGAACGACAAATTTCCCGAGCGCCATCGCCGCTTGTTGAAATGGCTCGAGCGTTGCCGCGAGCGAGGTCTCAAAATTTACGGACAGTCTGCCACGGTCGAGGCCGGGTTTGCGTTCACCTTCGCTGATTGGAACCTGTGGGAAGATGTGCCGGCGTGGAAGGAAGCAACGCTGGGAAATTTCGAAGCGCGCCTGCAAAAACTTTCCGACCCTGAGCGCAGGGCAGCGCTGCGCAATTGCAGCCCAGTGCTGACCAATGACTGGAAAGACGTCTTCATCGTCTCGGTCAAGAATCCCGAATTCAAGCAGTACGAGAATATGAATATCGTCGAGGCCGGCAAGCTGATGAATAAGCATCCGGTCGATGCGATGCTGGATATTGCGGTGGCTGATGGGTTGGCGGCGGAATTCTACTCGGCTCCAGTTAATACTGACATTGACGGTTTCCGCGAACTGGCCGGGTCTGAACTGACTATTCCGGGAGTCTCCGACGGCGGGGCGCATACGAAATTCTTTATGGGCGGGGTCTATCCTACTGAGTACCTGATGAAGGTCCGTGACCATAACGTGATGAGTCTCGAAGCGGCCCATTGGCGCTTGAGTACTCAACCGGCATTGTGCGCCGGCTTCAAGAACCGGGGCACGCTGCGCGAGGGCAGCCCGGCGGATATAGTCGTCTATGATCTGAATAAACTCGCGGTTAAGCCGATGGAGATTGCCCACGATTTCCCTGGGGGCGAATGGCGCCGGGTCAAACGCGCCGAGGGCTACGACAAGATCCTGGTAAACGGCGAAGTCACGCTCGACCAGGGCAAACCGACCGGCGCGATGTCCGGCCGGTTATTGCGCTACGGCGCGTAAGCTTCCGCTCAACCCTTTTCTTTGATCGGAGGGGGCTGCCCTGCGGCAGCCCCGTCAAACCTGACCCATGGTGGGTGCGGAAGTCCGCGCCGAACAGTATCCGTCCCTCCGGCAGAAACACAGGCTAAAAGCCTGTGCCACTTAAGTCTTGAGCACTCTGCAAGAAATCGCTGAACCGGTTGCGCCCGGGAGTGGAATCGTCTGTCAGTTCGGCCCGCGGCATCGCCTACCTCTCCACAGCTGTTTGTTTGAGAGTTAGCACTGCTAAGGCCGGGTTGCATAACTGCTAATCCAACTTCGCAGTCAACCGCTTCAAGTCCTCGTTAACCGACTCCTGATTTAAGGCACGGGGTTTGCCAGTGCCGGTTTTTGCCATGACAACGTTGCTCGGTTGGGCGAGCAGCGGAGATGGCGGAGGCACATCGACGAGCCAGCATGCGCACCATTGTCCAGCACCGAAGTCTCTTAATGTTCACTCGAATTGAGCAGGTCGCTGGTCTGGTCCGAACGCCTCTTTACCAGGTTGAAATGACCGTTCCGCAGTTTGGGGGAACAGTACGATGGCGGCGATATTCTCAATACGCTCCGCGTCTTTGAAGTACCCCGGAAAGATTAGAAGCGCTATATTCCCGGCCGAGCAGATCGACGATGTGACATTGCCGCTTGTTCACCGCGGTGAACCGTCGTTTGCCGGATTAAGAGTTGGCTTGAAGAAGGTGGGCCGATTCGTGGTCAAGTGTCTCAGCGACGCGGCGACGGATTCAGCAATGATGTGGTTTTAGCTGGAAGAACCTCGGCATGGAAGGCGCCTCGTCGCTGCCCGCCGTTCCGAGTTGTACGAGTTCAGTGGTCAAGCCGTCCTCCATGCAGGACCACGGCGTCGCGCTCGCTGATGTCATGACGATCGCAATCGCGGTCACCCTGGTAGTAGCGGCTGGGCTGATGTGGCTAGGGCCGGAAACCCGCGGCCGCAACTCCAGCGAAATGTGAGCCGGCACAGGGCATGGCACTGATTTGTTCCAACAGATGAAACAGCTTCGGTGAGCGTGAGTAACTCTTTCCTTCAAATTGAGCCGTAACAGAAGAGGAGACCTCCGATGGAAGCTAACGGCAGATCGAAATCTCTCGATATTCGCCAGCGATTGAACCATCCGATTCTCGACGCCGATGGACACTGGATCGAGTTTGAGCCGGCCGTCTTGGATTATCTGAAGGATTTAGCTGGCGCCGATATGGTCACAAGATACAAGTCCTGGTGGCGGAACCGGAGTATCCAAGTCTGGTATCGGCTTTCCACGGAGGAGCGTCGCGATATGCGTGCACTTCGTCCAATATGGTGGGCAGTGCCTGCCAAAAACACCCTCGACCGCGCCACCGCTACACTGCCCAAGCTGCTCCACGAACGGCTCGACGAGACCGGAATCGATTTCACCGTAATTTATCCCAGCCTCGGCCTCTTCGCCCCGCGAATTGACGAAGAAGATCTCAGAAGGGCAGTGTGCCGGGCATTCAACAAATTCAGCGCTGACGCTTTTCGCGACTATTCAGATCGAATGACGCCGGCAGCGATCATCCCGATGGATACGCCGGAGGAAGCGATCGCAGAACTGGAATACGCGGTGAACACCCTGGGCCTGAAGACGCTGTTCATGGCGGCCTACGCGGTACGCCCGATTCCATACGTGCAGCGCAAGTTCGGGAAAGAAGCGGGCAGGTTCGCATACTGGCTGGATTTCTTCGGCCTCGACAGCCAATACGATTACGACCCGGTATGGGCCAAATGCGTGGAACTAAAGGTGGTCCCCGGATTCCATTCGCAGGGCTTCTGGGGCGGCCGCGCCTCACCCTCGAATTTTATGCATAACCATATCGGTCATTTCGCCGCTGCGGGCGAAGCGATGTGTAGAGCATTGTTCATGGGTGGTGTGACGCGCCGGTTCCCAAGCCTCAAGTTCGCTTTCCTGGAATGTGGCGTGGGATGGGCGGCATCCCTCTACAGTGACCTGATTGGGCATTGGGAGAAGCGCAACATAAAGGCGATGGAGAATTACGATCCTGCCAACATCGACCAGGAGCTGTTCCTTGAACTCTGCCGCAAGTATGGAGGACCGATGTTCGAAGGAAGACTCGACTACTTCCCGAAGTTGAGCAGCTCACGCTCGGCGATCCTTGCGACACGGGAGGATCCAGCGATGTTGGATGAATTCGCGCCGTGCCAAATCAGCGACAAACGTGAAATCAAGGACCTGTTCGTGCCCCATTTCTACTTCGGCTGCGAGGCTGACGATCCAATCACTGCATGGGCTTTCGACACAAAGAAGAACCCGTATGGGGCGAAACTCAATGCGATCTTCAGCTCCGACATCGGCCATTGGGATGTAGTGGATATGCGCGACGTGACGGCCGAAGCATACGAGCTGGTCGAGCATGGATTGCTGAATGAAGACGAGTTCCGCGATTTTGCGTTCGCCAACGCCGCCCGGATGTGGTGTTCGATGAACCCGAATTTCTTCAAAGGTACGATCGTCGAAGACGAAGTGGCGAAGCTGCTCGGGACCGAAACAGCCCCGGCTGAGGGCAGAAGTGAGGCGACGCTGGGAAACGGCGTAGGGAGATAGATTTCGACGAGGGGGCCCGGATTTGACGCGGCCAAAGACGCGCTATCCAGAGTCTAATCGGCGCAGCTGTCCGAATAGGCGAGGCGCCAAACACCGCCGCTTTGATGAGGCCGCCAATTAGTCAGAGATTTGCTTGAGGACAACCCGCATGAAAGTTGAATATCCCGAAGGCAACGAGGCATTAACGGAGTTCATCCTGTTTTTCGATCGGGTCTATGCATACCGTAACGCGCGATGGCCCCCGGGCCTTGATCTAAGCCGGGATCCTCGATACCTCGGTGCTAGCGTACCGTGGTTCGGACCCGATCGGGATGCTGCTGGTCATTCCCGAACTTACCGCGGGGGCGATTGCGACGGCGCCTCGCACCATTAAGGAGTCAGAGAAGCTGAATATCCTTGGAATCGGGGTTCGTACCGCGCAGCGAGGCAAGGGCATTAATCTTGCCATGGCATCTTACGCGTTCCTGGAACTGATTCGACGCGGTGCGACCTGGCTGAGTTACACAATGGTGCTCGATGATAACTGGCCGTCGCGGCGAACCGGAGAGAAGCTGGGCGCAAAGGTATGTGCAAATTATCTAGTCTATCGTCGCAACTTTCGCCGTTGAGCTGGAAAACTGTTAGTAGTAATGACCCATAGGAGATAAAACAATGAAGTTTCTAGTGATTCGTAAGCCTCGCATCGGTACACCATTAATGCCCACCAGCAAGAGTATCAGGGAGCACAAGGAAGGGGCGTTGAACGCCGTCAAACAGAGGACGCTCGATTGTATATACGCGGTGCCCGGTGGTGGCGGCAGTGTTGCGATTGCGAATGCCGATTCCATCGAACAACTAAATGACAATCTGATGAATACACCTCTGTTTCTTTTCTCCGAGTTCGAAATACGCCCGCTGACTGACTATGCGAAGTATATGGAAGGAGTTGCTGCCGCATTCGAGAAACAGGGCCGCTAGTTTGGTGTCACGCCGATGCCTTAAACAATAGCGAGCCATGCCTGCCATCCTAAGAGCCCCTGTGAATTGGATGCGCACGCTTCTGCTGTCATCTTGAGCGCAGTGAGCAGCGCGAACGTAGTCGAAAGATCCCGGACAGCTTCACGCGTGAGCGTGAAGCCGGCACCGGATTCTGGAGTCCGCGAAAGCGGTCCTTTTTTGGCAGCAATGAACGGAGGCATCTAAAAATCTACAGGCTCAGAATTGCCACGCCAGACTAAAGACGAGGGCTTGGGGGAGATCAATATGCAAGACGAACTGCTGCGAACTGAGTTGCTCGACGAGGTCGAGTCGATAGCGCCGATACTGGCACAGCACGCGGCCGCATCGGAGAAACTTGGCCGTTTGGATGCTCCGTCAATGGAGGCTGTGCGTAACACGCGCTTGCTCCGCATGTATTGTCCTCGCGAGTTGGGCGGGCTGGAGGCAGATCCAGTGACGGCAGTTCTTGTCCTTGAAGCACTTGCACGGATCGATGGTTCTGCGGGCTGGACAATCGGCATCCTTGGTTCAAGTCTCTTTCCCGGTGGCTACTTGCCGGCGACTACCACCCGGCGAATATTCGCGAAAGGCGTTCCGCCCGTGGCTGGTTCTCTCTTACCTAAGGGTCAGGCAAAACCAGTTGCGGGTGGCTATCGAGTTAACGGACGTTGGCCCTTTGCGAGCGGTATTCATCATGCCCATTGGGTCCTCGCCGGGGCCTTCCTTGCCGGTGAGCCAGGGATATCGGGAGCACGTTGGATCATGCTCCCGCAAAGCCAGGTTGTTATCCATGATAATTGGCAGGTCTCCGGTTTAAAGGGTACCGGCAGTTGCGACTTCAGTATCGAAGACGTTTTTGTACCGGAGGAGATGACTAGTCCATTAATGGACCTGTTTCGCGGAAATGCAGTCACCGGCGGAACCTTGGTTAGACTCGGGATACCTGCGCTGCTCGCGCCATTCCATATCGGGATACCTTTGGGAATTGCCCGTCGCGCGCTGGACGAAATCACCACGCAGGCGATTGAAAAGGGCCGCGGCCTACCGCCTTCTCTGCTCCACAGTCAGCCGCACTTTCAGTTTGCACTGGGCAAAGCAGAAATAGAACTCGCTTCCGCCCGTGCGTTCGCCCTGAACTTTTTGTCCGACCTTTACGCCGAGGCCCAATCCTACGGGACTCCGCCACCGTCGCGACAGGCCGAGGCGCGCGCGGCCGCCACGTACGTCACCGAGGTGGCGCAAAGGGTGACCGGTGTCGCTTTCCAGGCGGCAGGAGGCGGGGCGCTCTTCGATGACAACCCGCTGCAACGCTGTTATCGCGATGTTCTCGCTGCCGGACAGCATTTTGCAGTGAGCCACATGTCGTACCAGGCCTTGGGACAGTTCAAGCTCAATCAACCTGACGCTAACCCGATGCTCTGAACCTTATGCTTCCGGAGCCGCCGGGGAGACAAAAGACGTCCCACCGTCGAGTAAACCGCCGCCTGTAAAATCCGACGTCAGTAATGTGAGCAGTTCGGAATAGCGAATAGAGTTTCGACGGTCTCGCTGAAGCGCTTCGGTGCAGCCAGCGAAGTCTCTGGGCCGGTGGCGTTTCTCGCTTCGGACAGAGCGTCGTTTATCACCGGCAGCCGCTTTGACGTAGACGGGGGAATGATTAAGTCGATCTAAGCGTTCACAACCGAAGCCAGAATCCAAATCATCACGGGACTGTGCAGTTTCTTTCACCCTCGCGCGATGAAAGAATCGGCAAAAAGAGGTTGCCATGGCACTTACAGGAAAACGGTACTGGGGCGTGCTGACGCCGCAACCGGCAGCACAGCTTGTTAGCTATGCGAAACAGGCCGAAGCCTGGGGCCTGGAAGGGCTCTGGGGGATCCAACTGCCGGGTCCTGCCTTTTTGCCCTTGGCAACTGCGGCCGCCGCCACCGAGCGCCTGAAACTGGGGACCGGAGTAGCGCTGGCTTTTACCCGCAGTCCCCTGGAGACGGCCATGTCAGCCTTAGACCTCGACCTCATTAGTGGCGGCCGAATGGTCCTCGGGGTCGGTCCCAGCGTGCAATTCATCAATGAGCAGTGGCACGGCGTTCCGTACGACAAGCCGCTCAGGCGACTACGCGAAGCGGTCACCCTGATACGGCTCATCCTGGAAAAAGGGGGCACGGGAGAGCTGGGAAAGTGGGAGGGAACTTACTACAAAGTTGACCTGAGCACTCTAAACTTCATTGCTCGACCGGTTCGCCCTCGTATTCCCCTCTATCTTCCTGCGCTCTTTACCGGTGCCGTCCGCTTGGCAGCCGAGACAGCAGACGGCCTGGTCGGGCATCCGATGTGGTCGCTCCAGTGGATTCGCGACCAGGTAATTCCAACGCTGAACACACGTTTGCAACAAGCTCACAAAGCGCGGGAGGCCTTTGAGCTGAACCTGTTCACGTATGTGGCTATCAACCCTGATCGGCGCCAGGCCCTTGCAGATGCCCGGGGCACGGTAGCCTTCTATGCGTCGATCAGCCAATACGAGAAGTACTTTGGGGCGCACGGTTTTGGCGAAGCCGCCCGTCGCGCCGCGTTGGCCGCTCAGCAGCACGATCATTCTACAATGCTGAGCGCGATCTCGGATTCTATGGTCGAGAGGTTTGCCATCGTTGGGACGCCGGATGAGGTGCGAAGCAAACTGGCTGCAGTATGGGCAGTGGCGGATTCGGTAACATTGGTCGCGCCGACTAACTTTCTTACACGGGACCAGATCATGATGTACCAGCAGGCGATTGCGACCACGATCTATGAGTGAGGTGCCATCGGAACGGACCGGCATCACAGTTGGACATGTCGAGCACAGCTCGATGATGCAGTCGAACGCGGGCTCTCACAGCACGAAATCCTCGGCGCAGGACTCGACTCGTTCGCTTCGGAAAGGGTGCCGTCGAGACGTTCCCGCGCCCGATTGCAGGCCGGCCGGGCCGCCGAATCTGACGCACTTCCAATTCCTGGAGAAAGGTCGCCATGCAAAAGGCGCTTAGCTGCGTGGCTCTTGTAACTGGGGCGAACAAAGGTATTGGGTTCGCGATCGCAAGCTGGTCTTCTAAAGAGGAGGCCAGGTGACCATGCCACTCACGATCTGCGGACGCACCATCGAGTTCGGCTACCGGGTCAAGTGCCGGGACTGCGACTACGACATCCTCCGTTCCACCCTCAGCCACGGCACCAGCGACGCCATCTTCCACACCACTTGGCACCCCCACACCATGGAAATCCGCCGCCGCCCCTTTCCCTACTGGCGCTACCTGATCATCGCCCGGGCCGGCGAGCTGTTCAAGGAGTTCCATGCCTGACTTCGGCGTGACCGGGACTGAAGGGATGGAGCCGACCGAGAAAGGTAGCCCTGATCGAATCGCTCAACCCAAGGCTGAAGGACCTGACCGGTCAATGGCTTGGTGACGAAGGTGGCTTGGCGGGCGCAGCAAAGAGAATCACGGTCGCAGGAAACGCAACCGCGAGATCCTTCGACACGGCCGCTCGCTGCGCGGCCGGCTCAGGATGACAAAAGAAGTCCCGCCGACAGTTGCAGGTCTTGTGCAAATCGATGTTACGGAGCCGCAGTGACTGATTGCGAGTCGGAGACGGCGATTTCAGTCAAAGGAGCATTAACGCATGAACCCACTTCCCGATAAAGTTCATCTGGTTGGCAGCGTGAACCTCGATACCGCGGCCGATGTCTTCCGCATCTGCGGTACGGCCCTGGGCCGCCGGCTAAGACGAATACCGGACGGTGAAACCGGTCCTCGCCGGGTCTGGCTGATGTGGCAGTACTGGATGTTCGCCTCTCATCCGGCCCTTCAGGCTAATGGCGATATTACGGACGCACCGTTCGCGTGGCGTGTGTATCGCCTCGCAGAGGAAGCAAGTCCAGGCGAATTGCACTTTGGGGCGCTCGGCTACGCTCATGCGGCGAGAGCCTCGTACCTGGATTTTCTTGGCGCTCGCGATGCCGGCGACCTCGCCCCGAGCATCAAGTTCCAGGTATGCCTGCCGACACCATACGCCGTTGTCTGGGTCTTCTGCCGCGGTCAGGACGAACGCACGATTGAGGTCGCCTATACACAGGCGATGCTGCGAGAACTGGCAACGATCTGCGCGTCTATCCCGCACTCGGACTTGGCTATTCAGTGGGACGTCTGTCCCGAGATGATCGCCTGGGACGGGCAGTTGCGAAGATTGACTCCGCCCGACCTGCAGGACGTGGAGACTGAGCTCGTTGCACGGATAAAGCGCCTCTGTGAGGCCGTTCCATCCGACATCGATGTAGGCGTCCACCTCTGCTACGGCGACCCGGACGGCAAGCATCTGGTCGAGCCGCGGGACGCCGGCAAAGAGGTCGTGTTCGCCAATGCCATCGCCAATGCGGTAACGCGTCCGCTGACGTTTTTGCACATGCCCGTGCCGATCAACCGTTTCGACGAGGAATTTTATCGGCCACTTGCCGATCTGAAACTTAGTCCGAGGACCGAGTTCTATCTGGGCCTGGTCCATCCGGATGGCCAGGAGAACATGCGCAAGCGCCTCGAATTGGCCGACAAATATATCAACGGCTACGGTATCGCCAGCGAATGCGGCATTTCCCGCGCCCGGACGCGCGAACTCACCATGAAGTTTCTGCAAGCCTACGCCGATAATTCCCGTGAACCGTGACGATAGTGTCTGGTCTTCTCCAGCTGTGAGACACAACTGGTGTTTTGCATAAGCGGCGAAATGAATCGAAATCCGCGAGGCTTCAGGTGAAGAAGTATGGCTCCTGAATCAAAAGCCTCTGGCCGAATAGAAGTGCACGCTCATTACCTGCCGCCCGGGCTGTCGTGAAACTGCGATTGCCGCATTGATTTATGTCATCCTGAGCCGGTCGCGCGAAGGCGCGGCCGTGTCGAAGGATCTCGCGGCGCATTTTGCCGCGCGGTGATTTGTCTGGGTTTGGTCTGTGCGCGGTCAGAGGCTCCCCAAATGCTGCGGTCGAGGACACTTTACGTATACATACTGGCTAGCCGTCGGGGCACGCTCTATATAGGTGTAACGAATAATCTCGGCCGAAGAATGTACGAGCATAAGCACGGGCTAGTGCCCGGCTTCACCAACAAGTACAAAGTCAATCGGCTGGTCTATTTTGAAGAATTTAATCGTGCCGATGACGCTATCGCGAGGGAAAAGCAGCTGAAGGGATGGAGCCGACGGAGGAAGGTAGCCCTGATCGAATCGCTCAACCCAAGGCTGGAGGACCTGACCGGTCAATGGCTTGGCGACTGAGGTGGCTTGGCGGGCGCAGCAAAGAGAATCACGGTCGCAGGAGGCGCAACCGCGAGATCCTTCGACACGGCCGCGCGCTGCGCGGCCGGCTCAGGATGACAAAAGAAGTCTCGCCGGCAGTTGCAGGTCTTAGCCCGGGAGCGGATTCCGGATGCAGCCAATCGGTCCACATCCCGGAACAGTCATGCAGATGCGCGTGGGGGATGGCTGTGAGCCGGCACGCGCTTGCTGTTCGGCCGCCCTTCGGTTTTCGCGAATTGAGTCCAGTATCCAATCATCGTGTTGGATAATTGCTGCTGACTGGGTGTAAACGACAGGCCGAAGTCGAAGAGGTAAGGGACCTCCACCCTCCCTGTCGTTGGCGCGTCTGACGTCGCGCTTTGTCCGCAAAAATATGCGGGACTCACGTTTTCCAATCCGGACACAGGAGAGGACCGCTTCGACGATCATTTCGACAGCGCAGACCGGTGGTTCCGCGTCCGTACGGAGGACGTAAGTATCGGCCGGTAAGAAATAGAGAGTGTAAAAGTCGCCCCCGTCCGGGCCGGCAACCGCCTGATGCACATCGATGTCCCTGTTGGAGGCCCCGCATAAGCTTGCTTTTGGGGTTACTTCTAAACGTGCGTCACTGTTGCGCGTTCTGAGGTTGAAAGTAATTCTGGAAAAGCTGGTCGGCGACTTCGTGGCCCAGGGAAGTCCCATCTTCGAGCGAATGACGATAATGGAAACCGGCGTAGATTCGGGCCGAGAAGACCTCGTTCAACCAGTCGGCCGTATTGTTGAAAGTGTGAGTATGGGGCGGGCTGAAGACCTGACTAGTGATTACGATATTTACGTTCGATGTTCCAAAGAAATCCTTCACCAGACTGGAGACCGCGCCAGAAACGCAGCCGTGCGCGGCTGGATATTCAGGATGGTTGGGAGTGGTACCCAGCGGCAGCCAATCGGCATCGGCAATGAGAGCCGGATTGCCGCCGCCAGCCTGAATCGCCATAACGGGCCGCCAGAAGCTGTAGGTGTACTTGGCATTGAAGCAGCCGATGGCCGCGTCGGCGAAGCCAGTAAAGAGAATCGCCTGAAGCCGCGCTGAATTCGGTATATTCAGGTGATGGTTTTGGACGAGATAGCCGAGCAGCCGAGAATACTGCAGGCCAGCGTGGTCGGTCCAGAATAGTCCGATTTCAGTTTGCGAGGGGGTGCGGACGGTACTATCGACCTCGCCGAGGCTGGCTGTTTCGTTGTAGTTCTGCACCCACTGCTGGCTCGTCAATGGGGTGGGTCCGCCTGGCAGGAACTGGGAAGAACTGTCCATTGTGAAGGATCGCATCTGGCCGAGCCAGGGTGTTTGCGCTGGCAAGAATTTAGGGGGGGTGGGCTGCCAGACCCCGGGTCCTGGGGCGCCCGGAGTATAGGACACGTTGGCCTCGAGGCCGTCGCCCGCACGCGCGGCGATCAGTGCGGCTGCGGCGGCCTCCCCCGCCACAACTCCATCGTTTTTGGCCTGGGCAGACGCCGAGATCCCGGCCAGCGAAGAGTTGAATTGCGTATCGAGCGCAGATTGTTGCGCCGGAAAATAATTGACCAGTACGCGATGAGCAGCGGCGACGGCGGCAGCCTCATCAGAGGCGTCAACTGCCGCGCTGCCGTCATAGTAGAAGGGCTCAAACTCCTGATCGACGGCGTTGACAGCGTCGTAAACGGCGATGGATTGATAGGCAAACCAGACGCCACTTGCGGGCGGTGGATTGCCAGCTTTGGCAACTATCGTGGTGGCGGCAATCGTATTCCAATCGGTGACGACGTTCGCGGAAGCGGAGGCTGACACCCCGATCGCGACCGAGAGCACGACCATGAACCCCAATGCTCTAAGTCTTTGATTTGGTCCTCTAGTTGTTGGCTGCATTGGTCTCCCTCCTCAGTTGGATCGCGATGATTAGGCGTCTCCCACGAGGCGCCCAACAGCAACCCGTCGCGTCTGCGCGACTTCTGACGTCCCATTGGATCTGCGGCAGAAGTTTGCGTCTAACCGCACAACCGCTAGAATTCAACTGCACCAAGTTTGCATTTGGGCTCCTCCCGCCTGTCTTAGCGACCGGCGATTTTTTGGACCAGAGTTCTCGCAGCCTACGGCGCAGTGACTTCGGCTGAGCCAGGCTCCCGATTATGTATCGTGACTTTCCGCGTCACATTTTGTGACGCGGCATCGAATCAAGGGGGCCGAAGGGGGCTCGTCGGACGTGGCCAGTATCGTGTCGGCCGACCGGACGGGCGTTGAATTGTGCTGAAATCGAGGCCCTTCAGAAGGACCACTGGATCGGTGTTTGCGGAAGATAAACGCAGTTGTAGCCGGTTCGGATTGCTGCCGTCAGATGGGCAGCGAGCGCCGGATTAGCACGCCGGATTTCGCGCAGGCTGAATTCGATTCTTTTGTACACCGCCAGCCGCGCGCGCTCGACATGGGAAGCCGCCTTGCGATCTTTGCCGTTCTTTGTGACCGCAGCCACCAATTCCGCCGTGAGAAAATCGAGTTCGGCCTGAAGCCGTTCTGTTCTCCCCACATCATTCAATTGCTTCGCCTCATCCACCTCTTCTTTCAACTCCTTAATCCGCCGGCGGTATTGGGCCTTCGCCTTACTATCCAGAGCTACACCCGCATCGCCGAGATCGTTTCGCACATCATGCTGATCTCCGCCATCGTGTAGATGGGCGGACCCGGATGCCAGGTCATGACCTTGGTCGACATATACCAGATCGACGGCGCTGAACTCGATGGACGGATGCTGCAGCAGGCAGGCCAAGTAGACGAGTCCCTTTGCATGTTTGAGTCGCGAGGAAATGCCGCCAAAGGATACTTCCCAAAAGTCGCATTCCCTGTGAAAGCGCGCTTCGCTGACACGAGTCGCTGCGATACTCGACGAACGCGGTGTTCGCTTTTCGGCTAAGGCGCGCTCGATCCAGCGAGGGCCGGCTTCTGCGCGCCGATATATTTCAACTGCTGTGTCGAGTTTCTCTGCAGCTCGGGCATGCTCGCCGGCACTATTGAGGGTGCGCGCCCAATAGTAGAACGTTTCGGCTTCCCAAAACGGAATGTCGTAGGAACGGAAAAGGCTGACCGCTTGTCCAAACTCGGTGTTCGCGCGAGCTAAATCACCGCGCGCTGCACCAACCACAGCTTCGGCGAGCGCTACTCTACCGGCCAGTCCACACCAATCTTCTCCGGTCGCAATGATCTCGCGACAACGGTCGAGATGCGGCTGGGCTTGTTCAATCTTACTCATTTCCGTGCAGAGCACTACGAATTCCGGCCGCACCCACATCTCGATCAGCTCCAGAGGCTCCTCGCTGCAAACCTTTAGCGCCTCGTCAAGGAGTGCGTGCGAATCAGGGTATCGACTGAGGAGGCGGCGCGTCCAGGCCAAAAACGATAGATAAGGCAATCCCTCGTCATGGCCGCCGACTCGACGCGAGTGTTCATACGTAGTCGTCCAGAACTCTTCCGCTTCTTCCCAATCCCCTTTCCAAAAGGCGATGAATCCTGGCGACCACGTAGCCGGATCGTTCGACATTTCGGGCAGGAGCTTTTCCGCCTCGCGCGCGTCGCGCCAAAGAGTGACTTCCCCCAGCCTTCTGGCGAGAAGCTGGCGCGGATAAACCGAGTTGGCAGTTCGCGGCTTCACCAACTCGGCTCGGTACCAGCGCTCACTCAGCCTCGGATCGTAGAACGATGCTTGCATCCCGGGTCGGCAGGCAGCATCCACTGCCAAAGCAACATCATTGATTTGGTCAGCTGATTGAAGAACACGTTCAGTTAATTTACGAGCCTCGGCAAGCTGGCCAGCATTTCCGAGATGCACACTGCAAAAAAGAGATGACCAGGTGAGCAGCATATCGTCGCCTAAGTCTCGAGCGATTGCCATTGCGCTGCGCGCCGCACGAGTACCCTCACGCGTGGCGAGAGCGCGAAGCGCTGTAACGGCGCGCATCCACTCTAGCTCGGCCCAAATTCGGGCGCTCGAGCCCGTGAAGGTAAGGCCCAAACCGGCACCGGCCACTGTTGTGCAGCCAGGTGGCCCTGAATGGTCAGCAGAATTCCGTGGCGGCGCTTGCCTCAACAGGGTTTCGGCCTGGCGATAGTGTTCCAAGGCGCGCGGAATATCTGTATGGGTCGCGATCCAAGGTCCCGAGTACCAGCCGCCCAACGTTATGTGAACGCGAGCTTTTTGGTAGGGTTCGTCGATACCCGTGTAGAGCTTGAGCGCTTCTTCCAGATATCGGATCCGCGTCGGCCGGTCGATGCTCGCCTGCATCCAGCCGAGACGAAAATAGAGTTCGGCGCGCTGTTTTTCGCTCCCGATGCGGCTTTCCAGAAGTTGGATAGCTCTTGTCCAATGCCTGGTGGTTTCTTCATACGCGAAGACAATTAAGGCCGCATCCCCGGCTTGTATGTGATAGTCGATCGCTTTTGCCAGATTTCCAACCGAAGCAGCAATCTCATAGTGGTAAGCGAGGCGAGCCAGGTAAACGCCGAGA
>Ga0306920_100000833_pt1 | contig 37368 bp, 36 predicted proteins | sample flu12Cox44000170_FD_204666 | JGI IMG/M metagenome (GOLD analysis project Ga0306920, IMG submission 204666) | Lab enrichment of tropical soil microbial communities from Luquillo Experimental Forest, Puerto Rico - flux4day.12C.oxic.44.000.170 (v2)... | ecosystem: Environmental > Terrestrial >... | reverse complement strand
ATTCCCGGGAGGTTGGCATCATGATCGAAGGGATCAGCGCCATCACGCTCGCCACCCACGACATGCCGCGCGCCGTCGGCTTCTACCGCTCACTGGGATTCGAGGTCCTCCATGGCGGCGAGACCGCGTCCTTTACCGGCTTTCGTGCCGGTGCCGGCTATCTCAATCTGATCGCTCAACCTGACGACAAACGTTGGTCCTGGTGGGGTCGTGTTATCTTCTATGTCGACGATGTCGACGCGCTCCATCGCCGCGCGATTGCCGCAGGATGGCAGCCCTCGAGCGTACCGCGCGATGCCGAATGGGGTGAGCGCTACTTCCATCTCACCGACCTCGATGGCCATGAACTCTCCTTCGCCCGGCCGCTGCGCTCGGCAGGCTGAAGGCGCGCGAAAGCATTGCAGCTACGCCGCGTTCAGGGCCGCCGCGATGTCTGCAATCAGATCGGACGGATGTTCGATGCCCACCGACAGGCGGATCGTGGAATCAAGAACGCCTATTTTTTTACGGATTTCGGCCGAAACGCCAGAGTGGGTCATGCTCGAGGGCAGGCTGGCGAGCGACTCCGTGCCTCCCAGGCTGACGGCGAGCTTGAAGATCTGCAGCGCGTTCAGGAACCTGAACGCGGCGGACTGACCGCCGAGGATGTCGAAGGAGAAAGTGGAGCCGGCGCCCGTGCATTGCCTTGCGAACAAGCGGCCGGCAACAGAATCCGCATCGTGGTGAGCAAGGTAATGGACCTTCTCCACTTTGGGATGGTCGCGCAGGAAATCTGCCACGAGGTGCGCATTTCGGTCGGCCTTCTCCATGCGCATGCCCAGGGTTTCGAGCGACCGACTGATCATCCAGCAGGTATGGGGGTCCAGTTGCGTGCCGATCGCGCCGCGCAGCGCCTTGACGTCCTTCATGAGGGCTTTCGAGCCGAGCGCAGCGCCCGCGATCAGGTCGGAATGGCCGCCGACATATTTGGTCAGTGAGTACAGCGAAAGATCCGCGCCCTGTTCGATCGGTCGCTGAAACACCGGTCCGAGCAGCGTATTGTCGCAGGCGACGATCGGTGTGTGCCTCTGCACCTTTCCGATCATCCCGGCGATACGACGCACCATCGCGATATCGACCAGGCCGTTGGTCGGATTGGCCGGAGTTTCGATGAAAATCATCGCAAGGCGGCCTTTCCGCATGGCGTCTTCCGCCGCCAGTCTGACGGCGGCCTCGTCGATGCCGTCGGCGAAGCCGACCGCGCCGATGGAAAGGCCGGCAAGCGTCTTTGCAAACAGGGTTTCCGTGCCGCCATAGAGCGGTTGAGAGTGCAGGATGACGTCGCCGGGGCGAACGAAGGCGAGGATCGTGGTCGTGATCGCCGCCATGCCGGAGGAGAACAGGGCGCAATTTTCGGTGCGCTCATAGACGGAGAGCCTGTCCTCGACGATCTCGCTGTTGGGGTGATTGAACCGCGAATAGACCAGGCCCGCGCCCATCCCCTCGGGAGGCTCGCGCCTGCCCGAGACGAAATCAAAAAAATCCTGTCCGTCTTCGGCGGTTCTGAACACGAATGTCGAGGTCAGGAAAACCGGCGGCTTGACGGCCCCTTCCGAGAGCTGCGGATCGTAGCCATAGTTCAACATCAGCGTTTCCGGATGCAGCGCGTGGTTGCCGATGTGGGTCTTTGACGGAAACGGTTTGACCATGGCCTGCCTCGCTCTCTGGATCCAAGACGTCGCGCGCGCCGGGGTATTCCGAAAATGACGATGGGTCGGCGGCAACGGATGCGAGGCCATCCATTCGCGGGCCTCGATCGGCGCAACAGCCTCGCCACTGACTCGCAGCCCGAGCGGATTTTGCAACGGCCCGGGCCGGATTTACCTGTTCAGCCAAAAACTACAGGAACCGTGTCGGCCACAGCATCGTGCGCCACATATGTGCCGATGGACTCGAATCGAGGCCGAGCCCTTCTTTCGGCTGTTTGAAATTGCGGCCGATGATGTCGGTGAATTCATCAAGCTCGACCCTGGCATCGGGGTCGAATGAATAGAGATCGTGCAGCGTGATCAGGCGCGCCGTCATGTAGTGCTTGTGATCGAGGGCGCGCTTGTACTCGTCGACAACATAGGGTTCGGGCCGGTAATCGGGACCGAACCATTTCGTGTAGGCTTCCGGATATTGATAGCCGACCGATTCGTCCGGAAAGAAGCGCAGCGCCTGATGGGCGCGCACGGCCCAGCTTATCTCCTCGTCGACATAAGGCTCGATCATCTGGGCGCCCCAGTAACCGTGGTCGCACCTGATGAAACCCGCCACCGCGACGTCGTGGAGCAGACAAGCCATGATGACCTTCTCGCTGTGGCCGGCCTTTTTGGCGAGCGCTGCGCTCTGCAAAAGATGCGAGGTCGAGGCGAAGCGGCACTTGAAATAGTCGATCAGGGTGGGCTTGGCGGGCATCTGGGGAAGGCGCGGGTCTTCCCTCATCACCAGGTATTTGCCCGGATTGCGCGCCAGCAGGGCCGCCGTTTCATCGGTCAATTTTCCGTCGGCCAGATTGAACAGCGCCGACTTGATCACGATGCGCTCGAGCTCGTGCATCATGTGCTCTTCGAGCGCATCGGCGCGTTCGGACAAGGTCATTGCTGGCACGTGATCATTCATCTCGACCTCCTCGCGTGTCGCGGCGATCGGCCAACATGCTACGGTATTTTCGGCCACGGCCGAATCGAAGCTGCGTCGCAATTAAACCATTCTATCAGAAATGTTCCGGCCGGCCGGCAGGTTTCAACCGAATCTGCATCCAGGTCGCGCATTTTTTTGCGAGCCAGGGTTCCGCTCGAAATTCAGGCACAATCTTCCCGCGCAAATGCGTTTGGTGTTTGTCGCAGCAGGACCGGTTCCCACTTTGCGCCAGCGCGGCCGCTTCCGGCCCCCGCATCATGCTGTGGGCGCGCCCGCCCATTCGCCGACCACGCGGTGAATCTCGAGAAGATGCTCCCGCAGCTGCTCGAGCGCGAAGCCGAGCGCAAAGAACCGCTCCGCCGTTTCGCTTTTCATCTCCCGCGTCAGTCCCTCGCGCCGCACCGCGCCGAACTCCTCGATGTACTCCCGGAACGCCATCTCGACGGCGTCGAGCGATGGCGGAGGCTTTTGCGCACGCAGCGCGGCGCCGCTGGCGCGGAGGAAATCGCGTCCCGCCGTCTCGATATTCCTGAGCGGGGTTGCCAGCCGTGCCGCGATCTCCTCGGGCAGCTCGCATCCGACGGCGCGGCCCAGCATCACGATGTCATGGCGCAACCGCAATAGCGTGCGCAAAAGCGGTCCGGTGTCGGGACCGGAGGTGAGGCGCGCATTGCGCTCATGCTCGGCCTCGATTCCGATCGCGGACAATCGCATCAACGCCGCGGCAATCCCGTCGTGAATTCGCCGACGGTCCGCCTGGTCGAGCTCGCGGGTGTGGTCCTCCAGAAACCTCGAGAGCGCATCTGCCATCAACTCGAGCATATCTGCCGCAGCCTGGATCGTGATCGCATGCGCGCGGGAAGGAAACAGCAGAAAGGAGACGACGAAACCGACGGCGCCGCCGACGGTCACCTCGAGCACACGATCGAGCGCGGAAGCCGCGGGGCTGACATGTTGCATGCCGGGGACCAGGAGCACGATGATTGCGGTCACCGGCAGCACGTTGAAATTGGCGCGGAACGAGGCGATGAAGGCGAGCGGCGCCACCGCGAGCGCGAGCACCGCAAGCAGGGCCCATTCGCTCTCGTGCGGGATCAGGATCGCCAGCGCGCCGCCATAGGCGACGCCTCCGAACGTTCCGATCAGATAATCGCTTGCCACCTTCAGCGAACGGCCCAGGCTCATCTGGGTTACGATCAGCGAGGTCAAGACCGCCCAGAGCGGCAGATGCAGGTGCAAGGCCTGCGCCAGCGCCAGCGCCGACAGCGCCGCGACCGTAACCCGAAGCGCCAGGATTAGTTGAAAGCGGTAGCGGTGGACGCGCTCACGGATCTGCGTCACCAATCGGGCAATGCGATTTTCTTTGTGCGACATGCGGCTGGCGTCGCCAGGGGAAGGTGGGATGCCGATTTAAGCCAGCTTTCCGCGCGAAGACAATCTGAGTGATGCCGTTCACTCTCTGTTGGGTGCAAATCGGGCGATGATTTACGAGGCGCCGCTCGGGCTCGCCTCGGCCGCCTCGCCAGTCGAATGCGCCTTGTCGGGTATCCGCCGCTTCCCACGGTCCGACTCGCGGCTTGTGCGGACAGGAGACCTGGAAGGCGGATCGCACGCGGTCCGCGGGTCAACAGAATGGAGCCGTCTTTCGGTATTTTTCTACCAATCAGAACAGTTCGGATGCGAACGCAGCACGGAGGTCACAAATGCTCCGCTTCCAAGTGGCGCGTAAAGCCCCGAAGGCGGCTCCCGCTGTATTGGGCCGCATTGTGTGCTCTTCCGGTGACATTGATTGAGATTCTGCCGCGCGGCCAGGGTTTGCCACAATCGCGATCGGCACCATCGCTAGATTATTCACGTCATAATTGTGAGGCGTAACCGCAGATGCGATGGCCGTTGGGCCAGAGGAGCCGCAATGAAGACAACGAGCAAGTAGCAATGCACATTGGCAAGGACGCCGTTTCCATCGCATCGGCGGTGGGTCCGCTGCTTCGGTCAGGCCTTGTCATCACCTCGATTGCGCTCGGATCCGTACCTGATATTGCGCGAGCGGACGAAGGCGGCGTCAGCTTCTGGATACCCGGGCTCTACGGCAGTCTCGCGGCAGTTCCGGGAACGCCGGGGTGGTCGGTGACCGAAATCTACTATCACGACTCGGTTTCCGCCGGCGCCGGCGTGGCACGCGCCCGCGTGATCGAGCTCGGTAGTATCCCTGGAAATGTGACTCTGAACGCCAATCTGAACGCCAGCGTCAACGCCAACGTCAACCTCGGCTTCGTCAATGCGACCTATATCTTTGCAACGCCGGTGCTGGGTGGTCAGGCGTCTGCGAGCATATTCGGAGCCTATGGCAACAACTCCACATCACTGGCGGCAGCGCTCACAGGAACAGCGACGGGCCCGGGCGGCGCCACATCCGCCTTCTCACGCTTCGATGCCATCAATAGCTCGCTGACGGCTTTCGGCGACCTGGTCCCTCAGTTTGCGCTGAAGTGGAATTCGGGTGTCAACAACTACATGACCTACATCACCGCGGACTTCCCGGCCGGGGCCTACGATTCCATGCGTCTTGCCAACATAGGGATCGGGCACTGGGCAGTCGACGCCGGCGGCGGCTACACCTATTTCGACCAAAAGACCGGGCACGAATTTTCGGCGGTGCTTGGATTCACCTACAACTTCATCAATCCGGCCACCCAATATCAGAACGGCGTCGACATGCACCTCGACTGGGGCGCGTCGCAATTTTTGACCAAGCAGTGGCAGGTCGGCCTCGTCGGCTATCTCTATCAGGAGATCGGCTGCGACAGCGGCTCCGGCGACCGCGTCGGCTGCTTCCAGTCACGAGTGCTCGGCGTCGGTCCGCAGGTCGGCTACATCTTTCCGATCGGCGAGAAGTGGCAGGGCTATCTCAATCTGAAAGGCTACGGCGAATTCGACGCGGCAAATCGGCCTTCGGGCTGGAATGTCTGGTTGACATTCAACATTTCGAATGCGGCACCGACGCCGCCGACATCCACAAGGCCGATGTTCACGAAGTAACAGAGGCGATCCGTCGACTTTTGCCGCTGTAATACGACGGCGGCCGTGGGTGTATTTGCCCATTCGCGACACGCCTTGGCGGCCTATAGACCATTGATCTTCGCCTGGTCTGGACGCAAACTTGGACTATCCGAGGTTGTGAAGTCGACAGGAGAAATCCATGGCCGGCACTCGGGAATATTCCAGCAATCCATCACGTCGCGACGTCGTGGGCCTAGGGGGTGCGCTTCTCGGGGCCAATTTCCTGCCGTCCCCTGCAAAAGCGGCCCTGGCTCAACTAAAGCTGCCGGACAAGGCGCCTGAGACGCCGCCGCCGGGCTACAACATTCTTTTCGTCCTTGTTGACCAGGAGCATTTTTTCGACAAGTGGCCGTTTCCGGTTCCGGGACGGGAATATCTGAAGGCGAACGGCACCACTTTCCTCAATCACCAGGGCGCGTCGCAAGTTTGCTCATCAGCGCGCTCGGTCATTTACACGGGTCAGCACATCCAACATACGGGCGTCTTCGATAACATGGAGGCCCCTTGGCAGCGCGACATGTCTACCGAGAAGGTGACGATCGGTCATCGTCTGCGGCAACTCGGCTATCACGCCGCCTATCAGGGCAAGTGGCATCTCAGCGGCACCCTCGATACGGCGCACAAGCCGGTCGACGCGCCATTGCTGCAATACCGCGACGCGATCGAAAAGTACGGATTCGCGGATTTCCTCGGACTTGGCGACCTGATTGACGGCCCAATCGGTGGATACAGGTATGATAGTTTTGCGACCAACTCCGCTGTGACGTGGCTCAAGAGCACCGCGCAAGAATTGAAGGCAAAGGGCCAGCCATGGTTCATGGCTGTAAATCTGGTCAATCCACATGACGTCATGTACGTCAATTCGGACGCGCCTGGAGAGACGGTTCAGGCCAGGTACGCGGCCTACCCGATTGACCGGCCGCCTCACAATGAAACTTACCTGGCCGAGTGGGACGTGCCGCTGCCAGCGACGCGCAGTCAGCCGCTCGATGCGCCCGGCCGACCGCGCGCCCATTACGAGTATCAAGCTACCCAGGACATTTTGCTCGGTCAGTGGCCGAACGAAGACCGTCGATGGAGGATTTTGCAGAACTACTACTTCAACTGCATTCGTGACTGCGACAGCCATCTGGTTCGGCTGCTCGAAGCAGTAAAGGCCAATGGCCTCGACGACTCGACGATTGTGGTCTTCACCGCCGATCACGGCGAGCTTGGCGGCGCCCACCAAATGCGCGGCAAGGGCGCAAATGCCTACAGGGAGCAGCAGCATTTGCCGCTCATGATAATGCATCCCGCCTATCCGGGCGGACGCATCACGAAGGCAACATCCTCCCAGATCGATCTCGCGCCGACTTTGCTTGCACTGACGGGCAAGCCGTTTGATGCAGTCGCCCGTGCAGGGACCGGCCTGCCGGGACGCGATTTGTCCAAACTCCTGAGCGCACCGGAGCAGGCAGCCACCGACGCCATGCGACCGGCGGCGCTATACAATTACAACATGTTCTCTTACCTAGACGCCAAGTGGTTCGCCCCGCTGATCAAGGCCGTCGTCTCGGATGAGCCGATGGTGGAGAAAATCGAAAAAATTGTGAGGCTGCAGCCGGATTTCAACAACCGAGGCGCCATACGCAGCATCTTCGACGGCCGCTACAGGTTCAGTCGATACTTCTCGCCGATTCATTTCAATCGTCCGACGTCTTACGAGGCGTTGGTCGCCAACAACGACGTTGAAGTCTATGACCTGCGGGAGGATCCGGACGAGACACGCAACCTGGCGCAGGCCGGCACCGCCAGGGGCGAGCTGATGATGGCACTGAACGACAAGCTGAACGCGCGCATCGACGAGGAAGTTGGCGACGACAACGGCAAGTTCTTGCCCCTGATAGCTGGCTATTGGTACCCGGCACGCGCTTGACCTCCTCGAATGGGGTTCGCCACTTTTGAAGATGGCACCGGCACCAGCGTGCGCCGTGCGCGATGCTCGGCTTCGGGCCGGAACGTCAGGTTGATCGCTGATTCTCTTGTCGCCGCATCCCGATTTTGATCTTGCCAAGGCGGTAGCAAATGCAGGAAAGATCAACGGCAAATGGCTCGCGGAGCGCGACCAACAAGCTCCACGAAGCGAGCCTTCACGAGAGCGCGCGAGGAAAAGGATGCTGGCAATCTTGGGTCTGGGCTTTCTGCTCGGGATGCAGCATGCGCTCGAGGCCGATCACATCGCAGCCGTATCCAGCATCGCCGCCCGGCGCACCGAGGTTTCCGACATTGTCAAGCATGGCCTGACCTGGGGGTTTGGCCACACCCTGACGCTCTTCGTGTTTGCCGGCGCCGCCATCCTGCTCGGTCATGCGATTCCGGAACAGATGTCGCGGCCCTTGGAGACAGCCGTCGGCATCATGCTGGTTGGTTTGGGCGCGCATGTGTTGTGGTGCCTGTGGCGTGACCGGGTGCATTTCCATATACACCGGCACGAGGACGGGGTCTTGCATTTCCATGCCCACGGGCATGCCAGGGAGACGGTTGCGCATCAAAACAGTTCACACCGGCACGCACATGGTTTCCGCTGGCGCGCTCTTCTGGTCGGACTGATGCACGGCATGGCCGGGTCGGCCGCGCTCTTGCTCCTTGCGGTGTCGCAGATAGCCAATCCGGCTTACGGTATGCTTTACGTACTTCTGTTCGGCATCGGCTCGATGTTCGGGATGGGAGCGCTGTCGTCAATCATCGCCGTGCCGCTGGCGGTGTCCGCGCGCCGGCTGACCTGGGCCAATCGCAGCGTGCAGTTCGTTGTCGGAGCGATCACCATCGCCATCGGCGCCATGACGATGCACGCGACGCTGCTTGCGTGAGAATGCAGGCGAGCCTCGCCTCAACAAAGAGGCACGGCGAAGGCCGTATGCCTGGTGTCTTCGGGTTTCACGGGTTAGCCCTTGTCGGAATGCGGCGTTCGTAGCAGGCTTTGGGATTCTTCGGCGGGATTGTGCCTCAGCACATCGAAGGTGCGCGCACCGATCTCGGGCGGCATGGGCGCGAGCCAGGGCGAGGCGAGAAGCGTCTTCTGGGCATCGGACAATCCCTGCACCCAGCGCGCTTGCATCGTGGCGCGACTGAATTCGTAGTCCTTCGAGTACCCCTGAATGTCGGCTGGCCTGTAAATCAGCTGCACGATATCCATCGTGGTGACGCATCCGAAATCATAGAGAAATTTCGCTTCCGGCGTGGCGCGAAGGTTCTCCGGCAGCTGATCCCAGAGACCATTAATGTTGTGGCGGACGTCATGCATCTTGCGAAGCGTGTCGGTGGCAGCACGGGTTCTGCTGGAATAGCGGATATCTTTTTCGCGCTCGTTGACTTCCTCGAGATTGGTAGGCCGGTGCCCGCTGGCGTGAAACAGGTCGACCTGAAACGTCAGCCGGCTGCGGCGCGGGATGTACTCGATCACATATTGCAACGGGGTGTTGGAGACGAGCCCGCCGTCCCAGTAGAACTCGCCGTCGATCTCCACGGCCGGGAAGCCGGGCGGCAAGGCACCGCTGGCCATGACATGCTCTGGCCGAATGGTGATATGGGCGTTGTCGAAGTAGGCGAAGTTGCCGGTACGTACATTCACGGCACCGACGCTGAAGCGGATCTCGCCTGCGTTGATGCGGTCGAAATCGACCAGTCGTTCCAGCGTTTCCTTCAGCGCGGCCGTATCGTAATAGCTGGTCGGTGCCGTGCCGAGCATCCAGTGCATCGGCGGATGCGGCGAGAAGAATCCGGGCTGACCGAACATCAGCGCGTTGAGCGAACTGGCGCGGCGATCATCACCTATGGCGCTCGAGAGGATCGGCCATAATGACGACGGCGCGGTGATCCCCTCCCAGAAGGCCTTCAAACGCTCCACCCTGTTTTCAGGTGCGTTGCCGGCAATGATCGCGGCGTTGATCGCGCCGATCGAAATGCCAGCCACCCAGTCAGGCAGATATTCGGATGTCGAGAGCGCCTCGTAGACGCCGGCCTGGTAACTGCCCAGCGCGCCGCCGCCTTGCAGCACGAGCGCAACCTTCTTGTCGTAAGATGCGGGACGAGCTGGCACCTGCTGTTCGGCCATGTTCTTTCTCCCGATCAGGATTTTTTCAAGTTTACAGCCTCTCCGTTCCGCTTGTCCCGTGATACGCGCATCTCACCAGGGATCGCGGCCAGGCCCTCGTGGTCGTCGTTCGCATTTTTCCGACAGCGGGGCCTCCCGGTCGTGACCGACGCGCGGTGATCTCACCCGCGCCCAGTCGAGGAGATCGATCAAATCGTCGATTTATTCCGCGGGGAAGGAAATTTTACAAGGCGGGGTGACGCGGGCGGCGGAAGGTCCGCGCGTGCAGTCCAACGCGACGACGCGGATCCGCCAGCTTGGAGAGAAGCTCGGAACGCCTCTTTTCATCCGCGAGGGCAAACGCCTGCACCTCACGCCGTCCAGCCAGGTGCTGCTCGGTTTTGCCGACCGGCTGCCGGCGCTTGCTGAAACAACCGCCATTGGGACTTGTTTCGAGTGTATGATTTTCGACCGGTGACGAGGAGGTCAGACGATGGCGACGATGGAGACCGTGCCCGCGATCATCGTCATGGTTCTGATCGCTTTGTTTGCCGCCAATTTTGGCCTCTCGCGCCTGGCGGAGAAGAGGAACCCGCCGATCGGCGAGTTCATCGAATGCGACGGCGTCCGCCTCCATTACATCGATCGTGGCGATCCCGCCGCGCCATCCGTGGTTCTGTTCCATGGCAACGGCGCGATGATCCAGGATTTCACGATCAGCGGGTTGATCGACCTTCTGGCGAGGCGCAACCGTGTCTTGTGCTTCGACCGGCCAGGTTTCGGCCATAGCGAGCGGCCGCGTTTACGGATCTGGACGGCAACGGCACAAGCCCGGCTGTTTGCGAAAGCGCTCGATCAGCTAAGGGTGCGAAATCCCGTGCTGCTGGGCCATTCATGGGGCACACTGGTTGCGATCGCACTCGCCATACGCAGCGATCGTGCAGTTGCCGGTCTTGTGCTTGCGTCCGGCTACTACTTTCCGACCCCGCGATGGGACGTGTGGATCACGTCAGGCCCGGCTATCCCGATTCTGGGCGATATCTTTCGTTACACGATCGCGCCGATCATATCGTGGCCGATCATTCCGGGAATGTTGCGCAAGCTTTTCGCGCCACGGGCGGTGCCTGAAGAATTTACGAAAAATTTTCCCGTCTCGCTGGCGGTTCGGCCCAAACAATTGCGCGCAACGGCAGAGGAAAGCGCCTTCCTTGTTCCCGCAGCCGCCGGGTTCCAACGTCACTACCCGAACCTTCGCTGTCCGGTCCGCATCTTCCACGGAACGCAGGACCAGGTGATCGAGGTGGAACAGGCGCGGCGTTTGCAAAAGGCGCTGCCGCATTCTCTCCTGCATCTGGTGGAGGATGCCGGTCACATGGTGACTTATGCCGATACCGAAGCCATTGCACTGGCGGTTGCCAACCTGAATGGCGCCACTATCCCGTGAAAGGGGTAGGGTTTATCGCTCGTCCTTGAATTGAGATTGCAGCTGGGAATGAGGGCACAAGGGGCGATCTTGCGGGTTGAATCGGAATGAAAACGGGATCCTGGATCATCATTGGCGTGCTGCTGGCACTTCTCGCCGCGGCGATCTGGCTCGGCTATGAGGGATTGGTAACCGGTCCTGACGTTCAGGTTTCCGAACAAGGCTACATCGCCATGGCGCTCGGCATTTTTTTCTCGCTCATCGTAGGCGTTGGATTGATGACGCTCGTATTTTACTCGAGTCGCGCGGGCTATGACGAGCGCGCGAACCGGTTCGACGAGCGCGACAGTTCCTCGCCCGGATCCGAACAACAATAACGCGCGGTCGGCTAGCAGCATCGGTGTCCAGGCGGCTTGGCAGCGAGGTTCCTGCGGCAAGCCAGAATTTTCAGCAATCTCCCGGTGTGATAATCTTGCCTTTTCGGGGGTATCCATCGGTGGACAAAGACATCCTGCGTGAACTGGAGAAACGTCTCGGACCACTTCATGCCAGGCAACGCTTGGGGATCGAACGGGACCACGAAGCGCAGGTTTTCGGCCAGGGGCTGATCTTCTTCAATCTCGAAAATGCCTCCCTTGCGCCCTCGATCATCGAAGGCGCCCTCAAACTGTCCGGGCTCTATTGGCGCGCGCGCCGCAATGCCGAGCGCGTTACGGTCAGGCAACACGAACTGAAATTTTCCGCGCTCCCGGGATCGTTCGACGGCTACACCATCCTCCACATCAGCGACATGCATGTCGAAATGAGCGAAGCGGCAATGGAGCACCTGATCAAGATCGTCCATGGCATGAGTTACGATCTTTGCGTGCTGACCGGCGACTATCGGGCCAAGACCTTCGGGCCGTTCGATGCGGCATTGCGAGGCGTGGAAAAGGTAAGGGCCTATCTGAGGCCGCCGATCTTCGGGGTGCTTGGCAACCACGATACGGTCCAGATGGTGCCGGCGCTGGAGGCCATGGGCATACGCATGCTGCTCAACGAATGCGAAGTGCTCGCGCGCGGCGGCGAGCGCATTCATCTTGCCGGGATCGACGACGCGCATTTCTACAGGGTCGACAACATCGAGAAGGCCGCCTCGCAAATTCCTTCAGACGAGTTCTCGATCCTGTTATCTCATACGCCGGAAATCTATCGCCAGGCCGCGCACGCCAATTTCAATCTGATGCTGTGCGGTCATACGCATGGTGGCCAGCTCTGTCTGCCCGGTTCGATCCCGATCAAGCTCGAAGCCGTCCTGCCGCGACGCATGGGCGCGGGCGTCTGGGAATACGGCGACATGATCGGCTACACCTCGCGCGGGGCGGGATCGAGCGTCGTTCCGGTGCGCCTGAACTGCCCGCCGGAGATCACGCTGCATCGCCTTCGCCGCGGCTGAGCAGCCTGGTCCGAAGTTCGCGAAAAGGCGCTGCGGAAACCGATCGCGAACTTCGGAAAGTGGACACTAGGCCGGATCCATGCCCTTGGACTTGAGCACGGCAGCACCCGTCGGACCCGTCAGGAGCTCGATCAGCGATTTGGCCGCTGCCGGATCCTTGCTCGCGGAGCCGATGCCTACCGCGAAGACGATTGCACTGTTCAAATCGCCGGGCAGGGGGCCGACCACCTGAGCTCCCGGAACCACGGCCGAGGCCTGTGCCACGCCCATTTCGACTTCGCCCCTGGCGACGAGCTCGCCCGCCTGGGCACCCGGCACCAAAACGGTCTTGGATTTCATCTGATCGGCAATGCCAAGACGATCGATGACCTTGGCGAAATAGACGCCACTGGCGCCGCCCTTCGCCGGATCGGCGTAGGAGATCGACTTGGTGGCCAGAAGCGCAGCTTTCAACTTTTCGGCTGTGCTGATATCGGGCTTGGCCGCGCCAGTACGTATCCCGATGGCGACATAAGAGCTGCCCACGTTGGCGATGCTGCCCTGGGAAACCTGGCCCTTGGTCTGCAGATCCTCGAGGGCCGGGCGCGACAGGATCATGACGTCAGCGGTTTCGCCCGCCTCGATCCGCTTCTTCAACTCGGCAATCGTGCTGTAGACGATCACGAGCTTGTTGCCGCTACTCTTCTCATATTTCGGTGTGAGCTCGTCGAGCGTAGGGGTGAGCGCGACCGTGCTCATGACCTTGAGCTCGCCGGCGCGCGCGGCGGACGCCGCGGCTCCCGCAGCCAAAAGCAACGAACATCCGGCTGCTGCCGCAAGGACAGATCGTCGCGAGAAGAATCCTCCTGCCATGGTTTTCCTGTCTCCCGGTTGGCTTGATCCGAGCATAACCGAAGCCCGGTCGGAGTAACAGGCTTCACGCACGCTCTGGCGTTTGGATCCGGACCCCGCGCGGCAAAACGCGAAAACGCGTTCGCGCGGAAGTCATGCGACAACTCGGCATCATGGCGCGGAGACGCCGGCTCGCGCGTCAGGAAAGGCGTTTTGACGCAATGGGCCTTCCGCTATGGACTTGCGCAAGATGGCCGCCATGGGCGAGAATGACGCCCGCTTGGGGGTTCCAGCCAATGGTCCCTGCAACTCGCTATGCCAAAAGCGGTGACGTTCACATCGCCTATCAGGTGGTTGGCGACGGGCCCGTTGACCTTGTGCTCATTCATGGCTGGATTTCCCATCTCGAGTATCAGTGGGAGAATCCCGCTCTGGCGCGGTTTCTCGACCGTCTGGCCTCGTTCAGTCGCCTGATCGTCTTTGACAAGCGCGGCACGGGCCTGTCGGACCGCGTTGCAGAGAGCGCGTTGCCCACCCTCGAACAGCGGATGGATGACATCCGTGCGGTCCTGGACGCGGTGGGTTCAAATCGCGCAGCCATGTTCGGCCTTTCCGAAGGCGGGCCTCTTGCCACGTTGTTTGCGGCAACCTATCCAGCCAGAACCACCGCGCTGGTCATGTACGGAGGATATGCCAAGTGGATTCGTGCCGACGATTATCCGTGGGCCCCCACACGGCAGGAGCACGAAGCTGCCTTCGAGGCGTTCGAAAAGCATTGGGGAACGCCAATCGGCCTCACCACGCTGGCGCCGAGCATCGCCAATGACGAGCGGGCGCGCCAATGGTTTGCGCATTCGCTGCGCGTATCGGCCAGCCCTGCCACCGGCGTGACCCTTTACCGAATGAATATCGAGGTCGACACCCGAGCCATCCTGCCGACGATCAGGGTACCCACGTTGGTACTGCACCGGCTCGGCGATCGATTGATACCCTGCCAGGCCGGCCGCTACATGGCCGAGCAGATCCCGACCGCCAGGTTCGTCGAGCTTCCTGGCGATGATCATCTTGCCTGGATCGGCAACGCCGACGCGCTGCTGGCCGAGGTCCAGGAATTCGTGACCGGCGAACGTCCCGTCATCGAGGCAGATCGTGTTCTCGCAACCGTCCTGTTTGTCGACATCGTCCAATCGACCCAGCGTGCAACGGCAATCGGAGACGCGCGCTGGCGCGACCTGGTCGATGAGTATCAGCAGCAGGTCGGCAAGGAGGTTGCTCGTCTCGGCGGCCGGGTGGTGAACACCGCAGGCGACGGAGCCTTCGCGATCTTCGACGGCCCGGCACGCGCCATCAAGTGTGCCTGCGCGATCAGGGACGCGGTTGGCACATTGGGATTGGTGATCCGCAGCGGCATCCACACCGGCGAATGCGTCGTCCAAGGTAGCGACGTGAACGGAATCGCCGTTCATATCGGTGCCCGCGTGGCCGCTCGGGCCAACCCGGGGGAGATTCTTCTTTCCGGCACCGTCAAGGATCTGATCGCCGGTTCGAAAGTCGAATGCTCGGATCGAGGATCTCACGTCCTCAAGGGCGTTTCGGGTCGGTGGCGGCTCTTCGCCGTCAAATCATGAGCACCGCCAGGCCTGCGAGTTAATACGGCCGGTCGCGCACGCGCAGCCTGTAGAGAAAGCGTGACAGGATCAGCTCGCCAATAAAGAAGATCGCGGTTCCGAGCGCGATGTCGGCGGCCGACAATGAAAGGGCGCGGCTGCAGGCAAGCATGGGAAAAAGCGATTCCGGCACCTGGTCGAGGCCGAGCGCCTGACTGCTCGCCGGAAAGTTGAGGCGGCGCTTGGTGAAGCTGGAGAACAGGTCGCCCGCCATCGCGGCTGCGGCCGCGGTCGCGCCGACGCCAAGGCTCAGCCCCAGCAGCGGCGCGGATGCCGTGGTCACGAAGATCGAAACCAGAATGCCGCGAACGGTCTTCGACGGGCCGAATAATGGCCGGCCATCGGGCAGTTTGGTGCCGCCATCGAGGGGATATGAAAAGCGCGGGCCAAAGATTTTCTTCGCGACGATCGGCGTGCCGTTGGCGAGCGTCAACAGCACCAGAAGTTTCAAAACCGGCAGAAATTGCATGACCGGGAGTCTATCTTGGTTTGGCTTTGCCGTACTAATCTTCGTCGCTCATCGAGCTCGGTGATCGAAAAACCAGGACGTCGGCGCGGCAGGCCAGAAGAGGAAGTTCATGTCAGCATAGATCAATATCTACAATCCGCAGCAGCTCGGCCCGCCGATGGGGCAGTACAGCCATGTGACGCGGGTGAGAGCGGGCGAATTCCTGTTCATCGCCGGCATGCTTTCGGGCGATGCCAAAGGAAACGTTATCGGCGAGGGCGATTTCGACGCCCAGACCGCGCAGGTGTTTCGCAACATCGAGGCGGCGCTGAAATCCGCGGGCGCCTCGTGGGCCAATGTCGTTCAGTTCACGACCTATCTCGTCCATTCGCAGGATATTCCCAAATTCATGGCGTTCCGCCTGCGCGAATTTCCAGGGATGTTCCCCAATGGCAAGTACCCGCCGAATACGCTTCTCATGGTCGATCGGCTGGTGAAGGAGCCTTTTCTGGTCGAGGTGCAGACGATCGCGGCGATCTGAATTTTCCGCCGCGCGGCTGTTCGTGCCTACCGGCGGCCGAAGCGGTCGAAGAAGTTGCGGCGCAGCGGCGCCCACAACAGCTCGGCCTGTAGGCTGCGGGGCAGGCCGGGCTCCTGCGTCTTCATGGAGCCCGGCGCTTCGGTGACGAACAGGCCGCGTTTCTTCATCGCAATCCAGACCAGCCGGTTCCACTCGAACAGCGCGCGCTCCGCCTCAAGCGCCATAAACCCCGCGACCACCGTCGGGGGCGGTGCAAAAACTTCCGGCATCGTTCGCGAGATGCCCTCGTCCATGAGGACGTTCCATTTCGACAGGCCGCCCATATGCGGGGAGTGCAGGGCGTATACGACGCGGCCGATGCGGCTCTCCCGGATCGCATAGCTGCAGAGAACGCACGGCTCGGCACTGGCATAAATAACGCAGTCGTCGAGACTGGTGCGGCCGAGCGCCTTCTGGGCGGCCGACATCGCAACGACCTCGGCGTGGCGCGTCACGTCGCAGTCGTGCTTGACGCGGTTGATGGCCTCCGCCACCACTTCGCCGCCGCGGCAGATCAGCACGCCATAAGGGTATTCGCCGGCCGCGCCCGATTGCTTCGACAGCGCGATCGCACGCGCCATCATCGCACGGTCGTGCTGATTGAACGAAATCTTCTCCATGTGTGCCGTCCGGTGGCATCAAAACGTCGAGAATATTGGTCCGGCCGTCGCCAAAATTGACGAAGATCAATGACGCGCTCTCAGCTCGCGTCCCGGGCGTAGCTGAGGTCGCAGTATTTCCCCGGGTCATTCAAAGGTCTGGCCGGAAGGCCGTATCGGCTGCGCAAGTCGAGCACGCAGGCAAGTCCCGCGCGGTCGATATCGCAATGGCGGAAAAAGCCTCTGAGGGGATCAAGCAGCTCCGCGTGGCTCGCTTGCGCGATTTCTTGTGTCATCTGCGGAAGATTCCGGCGCAGAATTTCGATCGCCTCCGCCCGCTTCGCGGGCTCGTACAGCCAGGCGATCGAACGGCGGTAGGCTTTGATGAAGCCGACAACTTTCGGACGGTTCTGCCGTGCCCAACTGCGGCGCACCGCCGCGACATTGCCCTGATAGGGCCCGATGACGTCGGTGGCTTTCGCCAGTTCGGTGAAGCCGGCGTTTTTTGCGATGACGTTATAGGGCGCGGACAACAGCGTGGCCGCGTGCTCACCCTCGCGAAGCGCGTTCCAGCGCTGGACCATGCCGCCGGCGCGGACGACGCCGTAGTCGCCTTTCGCCTTGTCGAGTCCGTTCCGGCGCATGATCTCGTAAAGCACAAAGGCATAGCCCGTGGTCATCGCGTCGACCGAGAGAGTTTTACCGGCAAGTCCTTCGATGCCAGCGATCGAAGGCGAGGTGACCAGGCTGAGAAAGCCGCTGTCGCTTCCCATCACCGCCATGAAATCGCCTTGCGGTCCAATCGGCGCCTCGCCCTGTCCTTCGACATAGGCAACGATATTGTCGACGGCGGTCATCGCGATATCGAATTTGCCTTGCGAAAAATCCGTCATCTGGGTGACGGAATTGGGCGTGCCTTGCATTTCGATGGCGATGCCCTGTTCGGCGAAGAAACCCTTGTCCCGACCGACATAAAGCCCCCAGTTGAAGCCGCCGGGGAAGACGTTGACGGTGAGGACGGGCAGATCGCTGGTCAAGCCTTGACCCCACCGGTTGGTTTGAGCGCCAGCGAGATCACCGCGCCCGCAAGGCAAAGCAGAACGAGTTGAATATTGCCTGCCACGGTCCAGCTCGAAAGGCCGACGATGAAGCCATTGAGATAGCCGGCGATCGTCGCCGAGCCATAAACGCTCGTGACGAACAACCCGGAGGCGCGGCCCGAGAGATCGGCGGAGACCGATTTCACGTGGCAGGCGGCGAGATTGACAAAGATGGTGCCGCTGAAGACGGCGCCGAGCGCGAGAGAAAAGCCGGCCTGGGTCGCAAAGCCGGTCGGACCATTGAACAGCATCGCCGCGATCGCGCTCGCAAGAAGGAAGCTCGTGCCGAGAACGAGGCGCGGCGAAAAGCGGTCGCCGAGCCACCCGGAAATGACCGACACCAGGACGCCAAGCCCGTAGATGCTCATCACGCGCCCCGCATCTGCGGGTGCATAATGAAGTTGCTCGCGCAGGAAGGTCGGATACATGCCGAGATAGCCGTAGAGTGCGAGCCCGAAGATGACGCTCAGGATCGCCAGCACGATGGTGTTGCGATTGTTGAGGGTCGAGGCGCCGCCCGCCGAAATCCCGCTGTCCGGCTTTTTCACGCTATTGGTCTCGCTCAGGCCTGGACGCACCACGGCCGCGATCAGCAGCATCATGAGAAACCCGAGGAGGCCATAGATGATCATGGGTGCCCGCCAGGTGCCGTAGTCGACCAGGAGCTTGCCTCCGAGCCAGGGGCCGATGAAGGCGCCTCCGGCATAGGCGTAATTGAGGATGCCGACGCCGGCGGCGCGGTAGCGCGAGAAGTAGCTGGAGAATACCGCAAGGAGCGCGGTGAGCTGCATCGCCTCGCCAACGCCCGTGATCGCGCGATAGAACAGCATGTCGGGAAAGCCGGTGGCAAACACGGTGATGATCGTCATCGCCGAATAGATCAGGATGCCGACCTGGATCACTGTCTTGCGGGTGTATCTCGACATCAGATAGCCGGTCGGGAGTCCGGCCAAGGTCATGCCGATGGTGAAGACGGTCGACATCAACCCGGCCTGCGGCAGCGTGAAGCCGTATTCCTTCCTCACGTCGGTGAGGATCAGCGGGAACAGCGTGCGGTCCATCGCATTCACGCAATAGGAGAGAATCAGGATGGCGACGGCGGCAATCGCGATCGCGTTGTCGGTGATGCGCGAGGTATCTTCGAGGCTCGACGGCGCTGAAGTTCTTTCCATGATCTCACCCCCGTATTCCGCCCGACAGTTTCCATCAGGTCCCCTCGCTGCCGTGCAGATCGGGTGGTTTCCACCTACGCGATTGGCGAGTTGGCTGTCAAATTGCTGCAGTGCGCGCGACACAGCCTTGTAAGCGGGGGCGTTGCGGATCGCCTCCGAGATGATAGGCTTGCTTGCGATGAAAAAAGCGATGGCGCCAGAGGCACAACGAAACTTGCCACGAGGTGAGCGATCAACGCGAGGGAGAGCCCAGGCATGATTTCGGAAGAGGATGTGCAGGCCTACAGGCGCGATGGCTTTATCGTGGTGCCTGATGTCCTGGGCGCGGATACGCTTGCCGAAGTGCGCAAGGTGATCGCGGAAATCGTCGCCGGATCGGTCAAAACGCTGGAGCACACCGAGGTCTATGATCTCGAACCCGGTCACACGGCCGAAAATCCCAGGGTTCGCCGCATCAAGGCCCCGCACAAAGTGCACCCGATCTTCGACGAAATCGTGCGCAGCGCCGTCGTGCTCGACATCCTGAAAGGGTTGATCGGTCCCGGCTTGAGGCTGCATGGTTCCAAGCTGAACATGAAATCCGCGCGCTACGGGTCTCCCGTGGAATGGCACCAGGACTGGGCCTTCTATCCGCACACCAACGACGACATTCTCGCGATCGGCGTGCTGCTGGATGATTGCGATCTCTCCAATGGACCGATGCTGGTCTCGCCGGGAACACACAGGCGCGAAATATTCAATCACCACGGCGATGATGGCTGTTTCGCCGGCCTGATCGATCCAGAGCTGATCAAGGACGAGATCGCGCACGCCGTCCCTTGCATGGGGCAGGCCGGCAGCATGTCATTCCATCATGTCCGCGCCTTGCATGGCTCCGCGCTCAACACTTCGGATCGGTCTCGCAACCTGCTGCTTTACGAGGTGGCTGCGAGCGACGCCTGGCCGCTGATGGGCGTGAAGGATTTCGACGAGTTCAATGGCCGCCTGCTATCGGGCGATATCGTCGTGACGCCGCGCTTGACCGACGTGCCGGTGCGGATGCCGCTGCCTCCAGCTACGCGACAGGGCTCGATCTACGAAACCCAGTCGGCGGCGAAAAAATCCTATTTCACCCGCGCGGCGTGATTTTCCTGCGTGCGCACCTGCCTGGCGCGGACACTCCACCTTCGATCGAAAAACATAATGACGAACGATCACAATGGGGGAAATGATGACGGAGATCGGAGCCGATAGCGCAGCGCGCGCACGTTTGCGCGTCATCATGGCGGCCAGTGTGGGGTCCGCGCTCGAATGGTACGACTTCTTCCTCTACGGCACGGCAGCTGCGCTGGTGTTCGGCGATCTGTTCTTTCCCAAAAGCGATCCGGTCGTCGGCACGATGCTCGCTTTTCTCACCTTCGGCGTCGGCTTCGTGGTGCGGCCGCTGGGCGGCATCGTGTTCGGTGTCATGGGCGACCGGTTCGGCCGCAAGCCGGTTCTGGTGGCAACGCTCCTGATGATCGGCATCGGCACTACCGCGATCGGATTCCTGCCGACCTATGCCGAGATCGGATTCTGGGCGCCGCTCGCGCTTGTGATCCTGCGGGTCGTGCAGGGGTTGGGAGCCGGGGCCGAATATGGCGGTGCTGTGATCTATCTCGTGGAGAACGCGCCGGCGCAGCACCGCGGCTTTTGGGGCAGTTTCGCGCCGCTTGGCGTCTCGATCGGCAACCTGCTCGCGGCCGGTGCCTTCGCACTGGTCTCGCTTCTGCCGCGCGAAGACCTGATGTCGTGGGGCTGGCGCCTGCCGTTCCTTGCAAGCTTCCTTTTGATCCTGATCGGCATTTACGTTCGCTTGAGGGTTTCCGAGACGCCCGTTTTCACCGAAGCCGTGGTCGCGCGCGGCAAGGTCGAGCGCAATCCGGCCATGGAAGCATTGCGCCGCCATCCGCGAAATTTCATGGTCGTGCTCGGCGCGCGGCTGGCCGAAAACGGACTTGGTTATCTGTTTCCGGTGTTCGGCCTGAACTATGTCGTCGCCACCCTTGGCGTACCGAGGCCGGAAGCCTTGAGCGCGCTGATGCTCGCCTTCGTGGTCGAACTGTTCACGATCATGGGCTTTGCAGCGCTCTCCGATCGTATCGGCCGGCGGCCGGTCTATATGTTCGGCGCGCTCGCCGGCATCGTCTTCGCTTTTCCCTTCTTCCTGCTCGTCGGCACCAAGACGTGGATATGGATTGCGCTTGCCTTCATCATCGCACGCGCGGTCGTGACCGCGGCGATGTTCGGTCCGCAGGCATCGTATTTTGCCGAACTGTTTCCGCCGCAGCGGCGCTTCGCAGGCTTTGCCTTCGCGCGCGAATTGGGTTCGCTGCTCGCCGGCGGCCCGGCGCCGTTCGTGGCCACGGCTCTGGTGGCATGGTCCGGGACCTGGTGGCCGGTGGCGTTGTATGCAGCCGGCCTTTCCGCGCTCACCGCACTTGCGGTGTGGGCCGGACCCGAGACGTACAAGGACAGCATCACGGTCGACAACACCGCCGATGGCAAGCTCAAGGGCGTGGCAATGCCGGTCCAGGCCTAGGCGCGCAAAATCTGCGACGGCACCGCAGCGCCACCCGGCATGGATACTGCCGCTCGTCAGAGGTCGGGATCGTCGAACTGGACCAATCGTTTATAGATCCAACGCCGTCCATCGTGACGGCGCCAGACCTTGCCGCACACGAGCCTTCCCGTGATGGTTCTGCGCGGAATCAGCACCGTCCAGAGGTGCCAGACATTCGCCCAGGCCGGCTTCGGCCGGGTACCCCACCAATCCGCAATCAGGCTTTCGCGCGTCTGCATAACGATTTTCAAATCATGAATATGTGTCAGGCCGAATACAAATCCCGACCACCAGCCAATCGACTAACCTGACGATAAATTCTTCGCCACGCGCAGACTTACCCGGTCCGTGCGAACAGACAATTTGAATCCTCGGTTAAGCTTGATGTTTGTGGAAGACGTTAAATCGGGAACACCGCAGCGACCCCCGAAAACCAGACGAGGCCGCCCGATGAGCGGCCTCGCCTGAGGCGGTCGTTGCGCGGTTTGCGCCGCGCACGACAGCCGCGAACAGGCTACTTTTCGGCTTCGACGACGAAACGCCGGATCACCTTGGTTGCTTTTTCACGATCGGGCGCAAGGTCGGTCCAGGCTTTCGACTTGTAGAACGCCACCGCATCATCGAGACTGTCCCACTCGACGATGCCCACGTTCTTGGGCGGAGCCGCACCTTCTATTTGCACAACCCGTCCGCCTATGGTGCCAAACGTGCGGCCATGGGCCGCCTCCAGCGCCTTGCGGGCGACAGGCAGGTACGCGGCTTGCGCGGAAGCATTCAGAATTTCAACTTCGCTGACGGTATAGGCTTTCTTCTTGGCTCCTTGGGCATGAAGGCCCTGAAGCGCGATCGCGCCGATGGCGATGCCTGCGAGCAATGTGATTGCATAATGGCTTTTCATGAAACCCTCCCAACGGAATGCCGAATATCCGGCGGCCGACAGTACTGCTAATTCAGCCCCCGCGGTGAGCAATCTGGATGGCCCTCGGATTTTTTGCGGGTGTTAGAAATCGACGCGAGGCGCTTGGCCGGCGGCGGCATAGGCCGTCCCCTTTGTCAAACCCTCTGCCGCTTTTTCAGGCCACAAACACTACCTATGCGTGCATTTAGGTCGGCCCGCGGCGCAACGGCTGCGCAGATCGCATGCTTAACGAATCCTGACGGCGAGGCTTGAAATTCGAGCGATCTCGCAACCCTGTCCTTAAAATCTTTTGCTTAATGCTGAAGCAGACATTTTCAGTGGCAGTGCCGTTGGGGATCGCTCGATGACGGAAGCCAGACATTTATTGCAGGAGTTGAACGAGGCCATTCTCCGGGGGTCGCCCGAGAGTCGGGCCCGAGCGCTGTGGCACGCCACCGACCTGTTGATAGAAGGCCGTTACACGGAAGATCAGATCTGGATTTTCGGCGAGGTGATCGGACGCCTTGCGGACGAAATCGAGCAGGCGGCCCGCGCCAAGCTTTCCAGGCGGCTGGCTCATTCCAGCAATGCGCCTTTCAGGGTGGTCATGAACCTTGCGTTCGACGATTCGATCGATGTGGCTGGCCCGGTGCTGCAGCATTCCCGGCGGCTCGATTCCAGGGCGCTGGTCGAGAACATCAGAACCAAGAGCCAGCCACACCTTCTGGCAATCTCAAAGCGAAACTCGATTCCCGTCGAAGTGACGGACGAACTCGTGACGCGGGGCAACCGCGAAGTCGTGCAATCGGTCGCCTCGAACAACAACGCATCCTTCTCGGATTTCGGTTTCCTGCAGATGATCAAGCGATCCGAGACCGATTCCATTCTCGCCGAGCATATCGGGCTGCGGAAGGAAATCCCGCGACACATGTTCCAGCAGCTGATCGCAAAGGCATCCGATGACGTCAAGCGCAAGCTGGAGCAGGAGCGTCCGGACATGGCCGACGAGATTCACGCACTCGTCACTGATGTCACCGGCAAGCTGCATTCGAAGTTCGGGCCGGCAACCAAGACCTATTTCGAAGCCAAGCGCCAGGTCACCGGCCTGCATCAGCGCGGCCGATTGAACGAGAAGAGCATTCTGGAATACGCGCTCGCGCACAAGACCGAGGAAGTCACGGTTGGGCTGTCTCTGCTTTGTTCGTTGCCTGTCGATGTGGTGGAGCGAACACTGGTCCACAACAACACCGAGATGATCCTGATCCTGGCAAAGGCGCTCGGCTACGATTGGCAAACCGCGATGTCGCTGTTGTTCCTCGGCGCCAACGACCACCGCATCGGTTCGGGCGACCTCGAGGACCTCAAGCGGGAGTTCGCCCGTCTCGATCCAGAAACATCCCAGGGGGTGCTGAAAGCCTACCGGTCGCGCAAGAGCGCAGCCGCAGTCGAGATGGACCAGCGCCGCTTGCCCCAATTATACGCTTGAGCGCCTGTCCGGTGTCGCGACTCGGCACCGCTCACCGGGCTTGGCACACTCGGCTTTGCGCCAGGTCCTCAACGGTCTCCTGGATCTGGCGATCGATGTTCTGAAGTCGATCGATCACCGCGATACCGTAAACCAGCCCGGAATCAGCGGTTTGCGACAGAATATTGAAGATGCCTTGGAACGCCGGGACAAAGCTCCCGGCGGTCAGCACTGCGGTGGCGACCTGGTTTGACCGGCGTGCTTGAATTTCTCGTTTGCGAATCTCCTCTGGTGTCATCTGCCCCTCTGCTTGTGCCGCCGCGGCCGAAGTTCCCTAATAAGTGTGTCGCGGCGTGCATCAAACCCATTTGCCTGCGTTCGCCGTCATTGCTCTGCCGGCAATCCTGATCTGAGGTGACTGGTATGCCCGTCGTGACATGGCCGGTCGCGCCGAGGCAGGCTAAAACGCTCGCATCACCGAAGAGGGTCACATGCTTACCTCGCAGCGCGGCCTCTTCGATCTGCCGCGCGACATCTGCTACCTGAATTCGGCCTCCTACAGCCCTTTGCCGCTTCGAAGCCAGGAAGCGGGCCGCGCCGCCGTGGGCCGCAAGGGAAGGCCATGGACGCTCGATCCTTCCTTCGCCGCCGGCCAATATGAGCGCACGCGACAAGCCGCGGCCCGCCTGATCAATGCCGAGCCGCGCGATATCGCACTGATATCGTCGGTCTCGTATGGCGTTGCCACAGCCGCCAGGCTGGTGACGATCCCGCGTGGCGCGCGCGTGCTTGTCCTTCAGGACGATCATTCCTCGCCCGTGCTGGAATGGCGAATGCGCTCGGAGGCGCAAGGTTTTGCGATCGAGACGGTCAGCCAGCCCGGTGACGGTGACTGGACCGCTGCCGTGCTCGCCGCGATCGAGCGGCGAGCGGCGGCGCCGCTCGCGCTCGCGTCGATCTCTTCCGTGCACTGGTCCGATGGCGGGTCGATCGATGTCGATAAAATCGCCGCGGCGCTGCGGCGGCACGGCGCACTGTTTCTGATCGATGCGACGCAAGGTACCGGCGTGTTGGCGATGGACGTCAAAAGCCTCGATCCGGATTTTGTGATTTTCCCGACTTACAAGTGGCTGCTTGGGCCGTATGGCCGCGCCTTCCTCTATGTCGCCAAACGTCATCAGGACGGCATTCCGCTCGAGCAGACCGCGTATGGCCGCCGCGACGTGCGCTCCGATAGCGCCGTGTATCTTGCCGATACGCGTTACGTTGCTGATGCGCGGCGTTACGACATGGGCGAACGCGACCATTTCATCTCGATGGAAATAGCCTCGATCGGCATGGAAATGCTGGCCGAGTGGGGGCCGGCGGCGGTCGCGGCGCGTCTGGCGATGCTGACCGAGCGCATTGCCGAGGGGCTCGCCGGCACGCCAGTCCGCCTGCCGGACCGCCGCATCCGCGCGCCTCATATTCTCAGCCTCGGCTTTGCCGAAGGCGTCCCTGCAGGCCTGGTCGAGGGATTGGCCTCCGAAGGCATCTACGTCGCCAAGCGGCTCACCCGGATACGGGTCTCACCGCACGTTTTCAACGACGAACACGACGCCGACCGCTTCGCGGCAGCGCTAGCCACCCGCCTTCAGGCTGCCCGGCGATAAAGACTCTATTGCAACGCAAAAATGGGCAGGCCCGGGCGAAGGAACCGGCAAGCCCCGGCGCGAATTATCCAGTCCGTTGAACCTTGAAGCCCCTGGTGCTGACCTATTCACCAGAAGGAGGCTGCCATGACCCAATGGCGCGATTCCATGGTCGATCGGCCTGAAACCGATGGTGCGGCTTATGCGGCGGGATGGACTGTCTCGGGTCTTGCTGTGCTCGGCACCATAGTTGCCGTCTGGCTGCTCGGGATTTGATCCCAACCTCTTGGACCGTTTGGTTTCACGGTTCGATCAAGGCTACGCACCCCGATCGCTCGTGATCTCCACCGAGTGAGGTGGTCCATACCCCAGATGGACCGCGATGGCAGCGGCGAGCGATCAAGGCTGGACGCGTCCCGTAACTGCCCGGCGTTTCCACCCTGCGCGCCGCAACGGCGGATTGAAGGTCATGAGGATGATTTCAGACCCGACCATTCGCCTGAAGAGGGGAGCGTAAACCCCGACCGCTCAGGCCAACAAGACAGCGCCGAACGCTGCGAAGTCTCCCAAATCTCCATGACCGGAGGATTTCCATGCATCGGATTGCCGCAACCATGACTGTCGTGCTGATGCTCACAGGGGCAACCGCAGTGAATTTTTCGGCCGCACGCGCCCAAGGCACCTCCGCAAAGGGAGGCTTTTCGATGGAAAAATGCGTTGCGTCCTGCAAACAGGGCGGCGGGAGATGGTGCGACAAATATTGTGCGCAGAAACGGGCGAATAGCCAGTGATGCGGTTCGGAAGTTCGTCGCAAAGCCCGAGATCGCGTCGGCACAGGTGATGTCGGCAGGCTTCTCGGCGGGTTTCACACATTCCCTCGAGATCTCTCATTCTCGCGGTCGCCCCCTCTAGACGGCGCCGCACTCCCTGGCCTATGTATAAGCTTAGGAACCTAAGGTTTTGTGGGGCCGACGTGTTCGCACGTCCCCCGCTGATCGCCTGCGGAGAGTGGAATGCTGACCGCTTCAGAAAACGAACTGTTGTGCCGGGTCGAAGCCGATGCGCCGATGGGCCGACTGATGCGGCGTCACTGGGTCCCTGCGCTTCTCTCCGAACAGGTTGCAAAACCCGGCGGTGCGCCGGTGCGCGTCCAGCTCTTTGGCGAGAAACTCGTGGCGTTCCGCGACAGCGAAGGAAAGCTCGGTCTGCTTGGCGAGTTTTGTCCGCACCGCAAGGCCTCTCTTGCTTTCGGACGCAACGAGGAATGCGGCTTGCGCTGTCTCTATCACGGCTGGAAGTTCGACGTCGAAGGCAACGTCATCGACATGCCCTCCGAGCCGAAGGGCAGCGCGCTGCCCGAGAAGACGAAACATCTTTCATATCCGACACGCGAGGCCGGCGGCTTCGTCTGGGCCTATTTGGGACCGCCCGAAGCGATGCCGGAATTCGAGGCGCCGCCGTGGGCGCCGCACGAGGCGGCAGCGGTGGCGATCGCCAAGGTCGAGCTTCCCTGCAACTGGGCGCAGATCATGGAAGGTCAGATCGACTCGGCGCATTCCTCCACGCTGCATTCTTCCGACATGCGCCCCGCCAAGGGCGATGCCGCGGCCAAGGGAGATCATTGGGTTCGCCCCTCGACCGACAAGAATCCCCGCATCCAGGTGCAACTCACCAACTACGGCATGCGCTATGCCGCGATCCGGCGCCCGATCGCGAACGCGAATACGCACGACTACGTTCGCATCACGACCTATGTGGCGCCGTTCACGGCGTTGATCCCGCCCAACAGCACCTATAACGTGGCGAGCGTCATCGTGCCGCGCAGCGATACCTCGAGCTACTTCCACTTCATCGCCTGGGCCGAGGGCGAACAGGCGGGCATCGATACCGAGGCGTGGCGAAAGTTTTGTATGCTGGCCGTCGGCGAGGACGTCGATGCGCATTTCCGCCCGATCAAGCGTCACGCCCACAACGATTATCTGCAGGACCGCGCGGCGATGGAGAACGGCAGTTTCACCGGGATCCAGGGTATTCCGAACCAGGACATCGCGATGTGGGAATCGATGGGGCCGATCGCCGATCGAAGCCGGGAGCGGCTGGGTGCGAGCGACATCGCCATCGTCCAGTTCCGCCGTCTGATGATCGATGCCGCCAACGTCTTCCAGGAAGAGGGGCGGGTGATCGGGCACCTTGCGCCGCGGCTTGCCCAGGCAAAGCTTCGATCCTACCAGGGCGTGGTCGAGAAGTCGGTTCCATGGCGGACGCTGGGCGCTTCGGATGAGGAGGCGAAGGTGCTCGCCGGCCTTGACGAAGATGAGGCGGAAAAGGGAATGGCTGGCGCGACGGCGTAGCGCTCTTCCCGATTAGAATGCCAAGGCAAATGATTCTGGGAAAAATCGATTCGTCAGGCGACTCGGGTTCACCTCTCCCGCAAGCTGGGAGAGGGAACGCACTTTCTTCGCGGTTACAGTTCAACCTAATCTCATCATGGTCTAAATAGAATAAAACACCGGGGGAGGATCGATTGCGCGCCCGCACCATTGTTGTTGCCGCCACGCTGCTTGCCTGGCCGAGCTTTGCACAGGCTGCGGACACGCAGGACATCAACGTCATCCTGCCGCTCACCGGCGGCGGCGCATTCCTCGGCAAGGCGGAGCAGCAATCGCTGCAGCGATACGAGAGATTGGTGAATTCCACGGGCGGCATCCACGGCAAGACGCTCAAATTCGTCTTCCACGACGATCAGAGCAGCCCACAAGTCGCCGTCCAGCTTGCCAACCAGGTGAAGGCCGGCAGTCCGCCGGTCATCCTCGGTTCGGCACTGGTCGCGCTGTGCAACGCGATGGCGCCCCTGATGAAGGAGGGCCCGCTGCTCTACTGCTTTTCGCCCGGCATCCAGCCTGCCGGTGGAAGCTTCATCTACAGTTCCAGCACCTCGACAAAAGAGCTCGCCGGTGCGCTGCTTCGCTATTTCGGGCACAAGGGCTGGAAAAAAGTGGCGCTGATCACGACGACGGATGCGACCGGACAGGATGCCAACCGCAATTTCAAGACGTTGGTGGGAAGCGAAGGCCACAAGGACGTCGAACTCGTCGCGGAAGCGCAAATGAACCCCGCCGATGTCAGCGCCGCGGCGCAAATCCAGCGGCTGAAAGGCGCGAACCCCGATGTGCTGGTGGCGTGGTCCACCGGAGGTCCGGTCGGCACCATCTTCAAGGCGATCCATGACGCGGGCGTGGAGGTGCCGGTTGCAACCACCAACGGCAACATGACCTACGCGCAGATGACGCAATATGCGCCGTTTTTGCCGAAAGAGCTTTACATACCCTCGGCCGATTGGCTCAAGCCGTCGCGACCTGTCGAGGCCGGCGACGCCTCGAAAGCCAAGGATGCCTTTTTCGCGGCGTTCGAGGGCACCGACATCAAGCCGGACGGTCCGGCGACCTACGCCTGGGATCCGGCGCTTCTCGTCGTCGAAGCCTTGCGCAAGCTCAAGGCGGATGCGAGCGCGGAGGATTTGCGCGCTTACTTGCGCGAGCTGAAGGGCTTTGCCGGCGTCAACGGCTATTACGATTTCAAGGCGGTGCCCAATCGCGGACTCGACGAATCCAACGTCGTCGTCACACGCTGGGATCCGGCCGCACAGGCCTGGGCCGTGGTCAGCGATCCCCTCGGCATTCCCCGCGTGCCATGAATCCGGGTAATCGCGTATGAGTTGGCGATCGGCCGCATATGGGCCTCATGGTTCTCCTGGCGATGCGAAGCATCGTCCGGAACGTCACGCAAGAAGCGTGGCTCCTTGCCGTGAAGGTCCAGGATGGTACCAAAACAACCAACCTCATCCCAAGGAGGCGCGCGAGCGCCGTCTCGAGGGACGGGCGAAGAAGCAAGCGGGCGCCGCGCGTGCTTGAGTTTGTGCAGATCTGCATTGGCGGGCTGGTGGTCGGCAGCATCTATGCCGCGATCGCACTTGGCTTCTCGCTGGTGTACCGGGTGACCGGCGCCGTCAACCTCTCGCAGGGCGGCTTTGCCATCATCGCCGCGATGATCGGTTACACGCTCTCGGTTTCCCTGAGCCTCCCGCTGTGGCTCGCGATCCCTTGCGCGATTGCCGCCACGGTCATCATTGGCGTCGCGCTCGGCGCCCTGACGTTCGTGCCTGCACTCCAGCGGTTGTCGAATGCGAACGTGCTGATGCTCACTGCCGGACTCTTGACCGCGATCGAAGGCCTTTCGCTGGTCGTCTGGGGCAGCCAGCCCTATGCCATGCCGCCGTTCTCGGGAGAGACGCCCCTGGCGTTCGGCGCGATCCGCGTGCCGACGCAGGCCTTTTGGGTCTTAGGCTCGGTCGCGCTTTGCATCGCGGTACTATGGTTTCTGGTCACGAGGACCAAACTCGGCAGGGGCTTGCGCGCCTGCGCCGAAAATCCCGCGGCTGCATCGTTGATGGGAATCAACGTGCCCCGGATGACGCTCTTGAGCTTTGCGCTTGCAACCCTGATCGCGGCGATATCAGGCGTCATCGTCGCGCCCACCACGTCGCTGCAGTTCGACACCGGCCGCCTGTTCACGATCTCCGGTTTCGTGGCAGCCGCGATCGGCGGCATCATGTCTTTTCCGGGCGCGGTCATCGGCGGACTTTTTCTCGGACTCGCCACGCAACTGGCGACCGCCTACATCTCTTCGCTGTTCTCGAATGCGATTGCGCTTCTCATCCTGCTTGCGGTGCTGATCTTTCGTCCCTCCGGCCTCGTCCAGGCGAGCGTAACCAGGCGCCAGGACACCCGCGACGAGGTGAAGGCGGTTGGACACGTTGCCAGGCTTCCGGCGAGTCTCGTGACGCCGCTTGGGGCGTTCGCTCTGGTGATCGCCGTCCTCGTCCCCTTCGTCGTGACCGATAACGGCATCCTGAGCGGGCTTGTGATCGCGCTCATCCTGTTCATGACACTGATGGGGCTGGATGTGCTGATGGGTTACGCCGGCCAGGTCAGCCTCGGCCAGGCCGGCTTTATGGCAATCGGCGGTTACACTTCGGGGTATCTTGCAGTCAATTACGGGCTCTCGAGCCTGCTCTCGATCCTGGCAGGCATCGGCATGTCGCTTTCGTGCGCGCTGGTCCTTTCCGTTGTGACGCTTCGTTTGAGGGGCCTTTATCTCGCGCTGGCGACGCTCGCGTTCGGACTGTTGGTCGATTCCTGCGCGGTTGGCTTCCTCGACATTACGGGCGGCCCGTCGGGGCTTGTCGGCATTCCTTCCTTTTCCATCGCGGGTTTCGAGTTCGCCACGCCACACGCGATGTATTTTGTCGTGCTTGCGCTCGACGTGATCATCCTGGTGGGACTTGCGGGCGCGATGCGCTCCGGCTTCGGGCGGGCGCTCAAAGCAATCCGTTCCGACCAGATGGCGGCAGCCGCGCTTGGCATCAACATTGTCCGCTACAAGCTTGCCGCCTTCCTGATCAGCGTGACGCTGGCTTCGATCGCCGGGAGCATGTACGCCTTCTTCTTCAACTTCCTGTCGCCGGAGATGGTCGGCACCGGCCGCTCGCTTGAACTCGTCGCGATGCTGATCGTGGGTGGTGAAAGCACGCTGTTCGGCGGCTTGTTGGGTGCGCTTCTGTTGACGTTGCTGCCGACTGTGTTTCAACCCTTGGCGACCTACAAGACCTTCGCGGCCGGCGCGCTGCTGGTCGCGAGCTTCCTTTATCTGCCGCAAGGTCTTTATGGCGCGGTTGTGCAGGCCTCGATCCGGCTCGCACGATCCTCGCGCGAGACGGCCTCCACCAAGAATTCATCCGAAACCCAGGCGCGGGCGCTGTGATGGCGATGACGGACGCACGAGTGGAAAATTCGAATGAGCCCGTGCTCGGCGTGCGCCATCTTGCGAAGAGTTTTGGCGGCCTCAAGGCCATCAACGATATCTCGTTCGATGTCGCGCCCGACTCCGTGACCGCCATGATCGGCCCCAACGGCGCCGGCAAGACGACCGTCTTCAATCTCGTCACCAATATACTTGCCAAGGATGCCGGGCAGGTAAGGTTTCTGGGACGCGATCTTGCCGGCATGTCGGCGGTGAAGATCGCGAGTTTGGGCTTGATCCGCACCTTCCAGGCGGCGCGGGTGTTCCCCGGCATGACCGCGATTGAAAACGTCGTGGTCGGCGCACACCGACTCGCGCCAGGCTCCGGCGCAAGCCAGATGCTCTGGCTCTCTGCGGCGCGAAGCGAGGAGCGGCGCATTTTCCGCCGCGCCGAGGAGATGCTGGAGCTGGTTGGCCTTGCGTCATTCAGGGATGCGCATGCCACCGAACTGCCGATGGGCGCGCAAAAGTTGCTCGAGGTTGTCAGAGCCTTGATGGCGCAACCGAGGCTTCTGTGTTTGGACGAACCGGCGGCGGGGCTGAACGATACCGAAACGGGAGAACTTGCAAATTTGTTGCGCGCGATCCGCGCGCTCGGGATTCCGGTGCTGCTTGTCGAACACAACATGTCGCTGGTGATGAACGTCGCCGACCATGTCGTGGTGATCGACTCGGGCGCCATCATCGCCAGGGGAACGCCGCCGGAAATTCAAAGGGATTCCCGTGTGATCGAGGCCTACCTGGGACGGGAGGGTCATGGCGCTTCTTGAACTCAGGAACATCTGCGTCGGCTACGGGCGCCATCGCGTGCTCGAGAACGTCGACCTGACGCTTGAGCGAGGTGAGATCGTCACCCTGCTTGGCGCCAATGGCGCCGGCAAATCGACATTGGCAAAGGCGATCTCCGGGCTTCTGCGCGTCGAGACCGGGGGCATTCTGCTCGAGGGCGAGGCCGTCGAAGCCTTGATGCCGGCCGAGCGCTTGCGCCGCGGCATTGCGCATGTGCCGGAGGGGCGGCAGATTTTCGCGGGCATGAGTGTTGCGGAAAATCTGGAGCTCGGCGCTTATGCCTCATCGGAAACCAGTTACGCTGCACAACTCGAAACCGTGTGGACGCTGTTTCCGGTGCTGCGCGAACGGATGAAGGATATCGCCGGCAATTTCTCCGGCGGCCAGCAGCAGATGCTGGCGATTGCGCGCGGGCTGATGTCGAGGCCGAAGATCCTGGTGCTGGACGAACCCTCGCTCGGCATCGCGCCGCTTCTGGTCGCCGAAATTTTCAGCTTGATCGAACGTCTGCGTGCGCAGGGAATCACCATCCTGCTCGCGGAGCAGAACGCGCGCCAGGCGTTGTCGGTCGCCGATCGCGGCTACGTCTTCGAAAACGGCAAGATCACGCTGGAAGGACGGGCGACGGATTTGCTCAACTCGCAGGACATCGCGGAGCGATATCTTGGCATGGGAGGTGCTGCCGAGGCATCGGGCTCGGCGGGCGACGCGCTGGCTTCCAGATTGCGGAATGTGTTGGATCGCGCCTCCATGGAGGCGCCGGATAGGGCGTAGTGCCTCAAATTCGTCATGCGCGGGCTTGATCCCGACGATAACTCGTCATTGCGAGCCAACGGGGCCGCGCAAGGGGCGGCCCGATGACAGGCTCCGCGAAGCAATCCATCATTCGTTAAAAAGGACTCCATGAATTGTTTCGTCGCTTGCGCTCCTAGCGGTGACGGCTGCAGATTGAGAGTGGTGGCCATGACGCGGCGGATTCCGTCGCAGATTCAGAGCGAGAGGTACGGAGGACAAGACGATGGCACTGATTCGTATCGAGCCGAAGAAAGACCCGTCGACCGATCTCTATTACGTCGAGATCTTCCATCCGGCCGACGCCGAGCAGCCTTTCGTCACCACCGAACCGCGTTACAAGACCGCGGCCGCCGCCGAGAACGACATCATCGCCATCATCGCAAGTCGTGCCAACAACCCAAGATCGGGAGGATGACGTAATCCCGTCATGCCCGCGCTTGTCCCGGGCATCCACGTCCTGGGTGCCTGCAAGAAAGAAAGGCGTGGATGGCTGGGTCAAGCCCAGCCATGACTGATGAACACTTCCGCCTGATGCTTCAGCTCCACCTCACGCCCGCTCTTTGCTGACTCCAGAATCGCAAGACAAATCTCGAGCGTCGCCAGCCCCCATTCGCCGGAATGCAGCGCCGGCTTTCCGAAAACCACCGCGTCGTAAAATTCGTCGACGACTTCCGCGCGCGGAATTGTTGGGGACGGGAGATCTTCGACATGGCGCTTCTCGTCGCTGTAAACCGCGATGGCGAGGGGCAACGGTCGAACATCGGCGCGCTCGCAACTCACAATGACGAGGCCAAAATGGTTGTGGGCGAGATCGCCTTCGATACGAAATGCGTTGCGTCCCGCGGGACCGTAGGCGCGGCGATTCTTCAATTCGATTTCCTCAGCCACCGTCCTGGCATTGTGCAACGTCTGTCTTGCGCGACCATAGGAAATTTCGCCGTCGCGCTTGCGGCCGAGCTCCCCCCACCATCCCATGAATTCGTCGCTGTCGAAATGGGCATACCCGCTATAGGTCAGCGAGGCGAACGAGCCGTCCTCAAATGCCAGTTGCGCATTGTAGGCGCCTTCGGTCGGCCTCGACGCATCCCAGTTTCCAGTGAAGGCGCGAACCGATTTCGCCTTTGAGCCGCAAAGCAGGCGGACGATGTCCACCTGGTGGGCCGCCTGGCTGAACACCACGCCGCCGCCGGCCCTGGTGTCGAGCTCTTCCGGGCGGCGCGGCCGATACAGGAAATCGGTGAAGTTGAGTGCGTTGATCATGCGGACGCGGCCGTAAGCGCCGGAGCGAATGATCTCGCGCGCGCGCAGGTAGGGCAGGTCGTAACTGTGACTGTGGCCGACAACGAGCCTTATGTTGGCTTTCGCCGCGACCTCGATCATTTCCTTGCCATCGGCAAGCGAAAGCGCCATCGGTTTTTCGACCAGGACATGCTTGCCGTGCTCGGCGGCGAGTTTGACATGATCGACATGAAACCGGTGTGGGGAGGCGACGTAAACGGCTTCGACGTCGGGATCGGCACAAAGCGCTTGCGCCTCCTCGAAAACTCTCGCGCCGAATTCTTTTGCGAAGCGTTCACGCGCATCGGCCCGGGGGTCGCTCGCCGCCACCAGCTTGATCAGCGGATGTGCATCGAATGTGGGCAGCATCAGCGTAAACGCACGGCCGAGACCAACGACGCCAAGTTTCAGCGGTTCGTTCATGATTTCATCCGCCCTAGAGATCCAGTGTCAGCGTCGGTGATTTGGAGCGCGACACGCAGATCATGATCTCGCTTTTCTTCTCCCGCTCCGACAGTACCAGGTCGCGATGATCTGCCTCGCCTTCGGTGAAGCGGGTGCGGCAGGTGCCGCAGGTGCCGCTTTCGCACGAGCTTGCGAGCACGTGGCCCTGCCGGCGAAGCGTATCGAGGATGGAGACACCGGCCGCAACTTCGTAGCTCTTGCCGCTTTTGGCGAGCTTGACTTCGAACCGCTTGTCGTCGGCCCGCGGGGCGGAGGCTCCGACAAAGTCCTCGAAATGCACCGCCGAATCCGGCCAGTGTCCGGTCATGTCGCGCACCGCGTCCATCAATCCGCGCGGTCCGCAACAATAAAGATGCGCGCCGCGCTGTTCTTCCAGCACCGGCCAGAGATCGTAGGCTTGCTCCGGGTCGCCATTGTCGTGATGGAGGATGACCTTGCCGGCGAATTCGCTTGCGCCAAATTCCTCGCGAAAGGCCATCGCTTGCGGCGTCCTGGCGAAATAAAAAAGTTTGAAGTTCTGCCCGCCGTGACGAAGACAGTGCAGGATCATCGAGCGGATCGGCGTGATCCCGATGCCACCGGCAATGAAAATAAGGCTCTTAAGCTCCGATTTGGACATCTCGAATTCATTGGCCGGCGGCTCGATGGTGATCGCATCGCCTTCGCTGATATCTCGGGTGAAGCTCAAGGAGCCGCCGCGGCCCGAGGCCTCCCGTTTCACCGCGATCAGGTAGCGGTGGCGCTCGGCAGCGTCATTGCAGAGTGAGTAGCGGCGCTTCTGCCCTGAAGGCGCGGTCACCGTGATATGGGAACCCGGTGTAAAAGGCGGCAGCTCCGCGCCATCGAGCGAGCGCAGCTCGAACAGGAATACGCCATCGGCGATTGCCGATTTGCGGCTCACCGTCAGCACCAGCTCTCGCGCCTCGGGATCGGGACCCATGCCATCCTCTTCGAACTTTCCTGCCCGATACTTAGCTTACTAAGTGAATAGCGCAACCCCGGGATTCCGGCTAGCGGGTCAAAAACAGGGCTATCGGCTCGCGCAGGACGATGCGCATACAACTTTCCGGGTGGGCCTCCGGTTCGAGACGCCGCGCAGATGGCGCGGCTCCTCGCCGGGGAGACGAACTCGCGCCAGGCCGGACCTCATCCCGGGCAGGCGCGCAAGCGCCGTCTCTAGGCATGGCTATTGAGTCCTTGGCCTGTTTGCCTGCGGCGTCCGGATGTGCGATCACCACTTCGGCAGGCAGAGAGGCGGCATTGGCGAGAAAAAAAACAGCATCGCCCCGGCGCGGCAGGGCGGCAAGCACGGTGGATTTACCGTTTGCCGAAAGCGTCGGCTATCAGATTCGCGCGACCCACCGGACGTTACAGCGATTTCTCCAGCTCAAGATCGAGCCTCACGGCGTCACGCTCGGCATGTGGTACTTCCTGCGCGCGCTGTGGCACGAGGACGGCCTCACCCAGCGCGAACTTTCCCGTCGCGTCGGCACCATGGAGCCGACCACGCTGAGCGCGATCCTGAACATGGAAAGGAAGGGACTGGTCCGCCGGGCCCAGAACAAGAAAGATCGCCGAAAATGGCACGTGCATCTCACCTCGAAGGGGCGCGCGCTGAAGGTCGAACTCATTCCTCTGGCGCGCGACGTCGTGGATACGGCGGTCCAGAGCCTCTCCCGCAGGGAGATCAAGCAGTTGATGGACGGGCTGGCCGAAATCCAGAACAACCTCCACGCCACGATGTCGCAGCTCGATGAGATCAACTCACGGATGGTGGAGTAGGAGCCGCGCCGCGCTGGCAGGATGTTTTCTCGCATGCGCGGGCTTGACCCGCGATGTCTTCATTGCGAGGAGCGTCGGCGACGAGGCAATCCAGATCTCGTGCCAGCCGTCATTCCGGGGTGCGCACTGGCGCGAACCCGGAATCTCGAGATTCCGGGTCTGGTGCTTCGAACCATCCCGGAATGACGAAAAGGCGGATTGCTTCGCTTGCGCACGCAATGACGCTAACTGTGCACTTTCATGGCCGTAATGGAGGCGCTATCCATGGGCTCGCTCAGGCCTGATCTGCGCGCAAAGGGTATAGGCAACGGTATTCCGGGCCGCTATGCTTCTTTCCACGGAGGAAGCATATGGCAAAACTCAACATCAACGGTACGGTGAAGGAAGTATCGGCGGAGGCCGACACGCCCCTTCTCTGGGTTATTCGGGAACATGTCGGCCTGACCGGCACGAAATATGGATGCGGCGTCGCCCAGTGCGGCGCCTGCTCGATTCACCTCAACGGCGACGTGCAGCGCTCCTGCCAGATCCCGCTCGGCGACATCAAGGAAAGCGATGTGATCGTCACCATCGAGGGGTTGTCGCCCAACGCCTCTCACCCGGTGCAGAAGGCCTGGGCGGCGGTTGACGTGCCCCAATGCGGCTATTGCCAGTCCGGCCAGATCATGGCCGCGGCGGCGCTGCTCAAGAAGAACCCCAAGCCGACGGACAAGGACATCGACGAAGCGATGACCAATATCTGCCGTTGCGGCACCTATCAGCGCATCCGCGAGG
>Ga0306920_100000829_pt1 | contig 37447 bp, 38 predicted proteins | sample flu12Cox44000170_FD_204666 | JGI IMG/M metagenome (GOLD analysis project Ga0306920, IMG submission 204666) | Lab enrichment of tropical soil microbial communities from Luquillo Experimental Forest, Puerto Rico - flux4day.12C.oxic.44.000.170 (v2)... | ecosystem: Environmental > Terrestrial >... | reverse complement strand
GGTCACCGGTCGCGAGTCCTGCGCGGGTTGATAGTGGGCACGGGACGATGGCTTATAGGGTCTTTTTTTGCGCCATTCCAGAAAATCGACGCTTGCCAACGACATGGGCATAGAATCAGGGATTTTTCCGCTCCCCGTCGGGACCGAAGACGCGGCCGATGGAGGTCGGACGGCGATGGGGCTGCAGCGGGGGTCATGGCCGCAACGACGGCGCGCGCCGGGGGTCGGCAGGTGATGCGGCTCGTCGGGTCCGACCTCGCCTGCGTCAGAGGGGGCCGTCAGGTCTTCCGGGGCTTAAGCTTTACAGTCGGCGTGGGCGAGGCACTGCTGGTCACCGGCCCCAATGGCGTGGGCAAATCTTCCCTGCTTCGCTTGGTCGCGGGCTTGGTGCGGCCGCAGCAAGGGCGGCTCGACCTCGAGGGCCGTGATCTGGATCTGACCATCGGCGAGCAGGCCCACTATCTCGGCCACCAGGATGCACTCAAGCCGTCGCTATCGGTGCAGGAGAATCTCGATTTCTGGGCGCATTTTCTCGGCGGCGGCGCCGGAAAGCGCGACGCCGCCCTTGCCGCCGTCGGCCTCGACGGGCTCGCCCAGCTGCCCGCGATCTATCTCTCCGCCGGGCAACGCCGCCGCCTCTCGCTCGCGCGGCTGATCGCGGTCGAGCGGCCGATCTGGCTGCTCGATGAACCGACCTCTGCGCTCGATGCGGCGGCCCAAGCGATGCTGGCCGATCTCATGCGCGCCCATCTCGCCGGCCGCGGACTCATTGTCGCTGCCGCCCACGGACCGATCGGATTGGATGGGGCAAAAGAGCTGCCGCTGGGGCAGCCGGATCAATGGAAGCCGCGGCCATGACCGCGCTCTGCGCGCTTCTCGTCCGCGACATGCGGCTCGCCGTTCGCGTTGGCGGCGGCGCATGGATCGGCGTCTTGTTCTTTCTCATCGTGGTGACGCTGGTGCCGTTCGCCATCGGCCCCGACCTCGCGCTGCTTGCGCGCATCGGGCCCGCGATCCTCTGGCTCGGCGCACTGCTCGCGAGCCTGCTCGCACTCGACCGCCTGGTGGCAATGGATCATGAGGATGGCTCGCTCGACCTGATCCTGACCGCGCGCGTGCCGCTCGAGCTCTCCGTCGCCGCCAAGGCGCTCGCGCATTGGCTGACCACCGGCCTGCCGCTCGTCGTTGCGGCGCCGCTGCTCGGCCTGCTGCTCAATCTCGACCCCAAGGCGACCGGAGCGGTTGCGCTCACCTTGCTGGTGGGCACGCCGGCGCTGACGCTCATCGGCCTCATCGGCGCGGCTCTCACCGTTGCGCTGCGGCGCGGCGGCCTCCTGCTCGCGATTCTGGTCTTGCCGTTGACGGTTCCCGTGCTGATCTTCGGCGTCGCGGCCTCGAACGCGGCAATTGTCGGGCCGATCCCGTTCGGCACGCCGTTTAGTATTCTCTGCGCGCTGACGCTGATAAGCCTCGTCATCGGCCCCATGGCCGCGGCGATCGCGCTGCGGCAAGGGCTGGATTAAGCGATGCCGCAATGACGCGATCGTGAAGGGCGAGGGAGCGAGAAGCTCGCCACATTGCCGCCGGCGTGGAGGACAACTAGGAACTCAAGCCACAAGAGAGTTTGCGATGACCCTGATCGATCTCGCCAATCCCTCTCGCTTCTCGGCCCTCACCGACCGCGTGCTGCCGTGGCTTTCGTCCGCGACGCTGCTGGCGTTCGCCTTCGGCATCAGCCAGGCCTACCTCGCGCCCGACGACTATCAACAGGGCGCGACCGTCAAGATCATGTTCATTCACGTGCCGGCCGCATGGCTCGGCATCTTTGCCTGGATATTGATGAGCGCCGCCGCGCTCGGCACGCTGGTGTGGCGGCATCCGCTCGCCGACGTCGCCGCCAAGGCCGCGGCGCCGATCGGCGCGGCGTTCACGCTGATGTGCCTCGTCACCGGCTCGCTGTGGGGCCGGCCGATGTGGGGAACCTACTGGGTTTGGGATGCGCGGCTGACCTCGGTGCTGGTCCTGTTCCTGATGTATCTCGGCGTGATCGCGCTGTGGCGAACGATCGATGATCCGACGCGGGCCGCGCGGGCGGCCGCTGTCCTCACGCTCGTCGGCGCGATCAACATCCCCATCATCAAGTTCTCGGTGGATTGGTGGAACACGCTGCACCAACCGGCCTCGGTGCTGCGCCTGGGCGGATCGACGATCCATCCCACCATCCTCGTGCCGCTGATCGTCATGCTCGTTGCATTCACGCTGTTGTTCCTGACGCTGCATCTGGCCGCCATGCGCAACGAGATCATGCGGCGGCGCGTGCGTACCATGATGATGATGCGAGCCGCCGCGCCGGCGGGATCCTGACGATGAATCTCGGTCCACACGCCGCGTTCATCGTGACTGCGTATGCCGCCGCGATCGCAATCGTGGCGGCACTCGTCGCCTGGATCGTGTTCGACCGCCGGCATTTGAGCCGCATGCTCGACGCCTTCGAAGCGCAGGGGATTTCGCGGCGCTCACAGCGCGCGAATGAGGAGACATTGTGAGCTTGATCGAAAAGAAGTCGGCTGGAAAGAATCTGGCCGACAGGGATGCGGGCGCGTGGCGGCGCCGAATGATCGTGTTCATCCCGCTCGTCGCCTTTCTCGCGCTCGCCGCGGTGTTTGTGCTGCGGCTCGGTGCCGGCGATCCCTCGCGCATTCCATCGGCCTTGATCGGACATCCTGCCCCGCGGACCGATCTGCCGCCGCTTGCCGGCCTCGAGCGCGACGGCAAGCCAGTGCCCGGCCTCGACAGCGCGGATTTCGAGGGCCAAGTGACGGTGCTCAATGTGTGGGCGTCGTGGTGCGTGCCGTGTCGCGACGAAGCGCCGCTGCTGATGACGCTGGCGGCGGACCCGCGCGTGCGCGTCGTCGGCATCAATTACAAGGACCAAGCCGACAATGCGCGGCGCTTTCTCGGCCGCTATGGCAATCCGTTTGCCGCCAACGGGACCGACGGCAACGGCCGCGCGGCCATCGAATGGGGGGTGTACGGGGTGCCCGAGACCTTCGTCATCGGCCGCGACGGCCGCATCGCCTACAAGCTGATCGGGCCGATCACGCCCGATAATCTCGACACCGCCTTGAAGCCGGCGATCGAGCAGGCGCTCGCCAATCGATAACTACCGCTCTTGCGCCTTCTCCGGCGCGGCGTATCGCGTCAACAGCGGATATTGCAAGGCGGCGAACAAGAAGGTCAGCGGGACCACGCCGAACACCTTAAAGCTCACCCACACGTCGGTCGTCTGCGAGCGCCAGACGATCTCGTTGAGGATTGCGAGCGCGAAGAAGAACAGCGCCCAGCGCAAGGTCAGCTTGCGCCAACCCTCCTCGGTGAGATGGAAGACGGAATCGAACACCATCCCGAGCAAGGACTTGCCGACGGCGAGCCCGCTGAGCAGCACGGCCCCGAACAACAGATAGATGATGGTGGGCTTGAGCTTGATGAAGAGCTCGTCGTGCAGGACCAGCGTGAGCGACCCAAACACCAGCACGACGACCGCGGTGACGAGCGGCATGACCGGCAGGTGCCGAGTCAGCGCGTACGACACCGCGAGCGCGACCACCACAGCGACCATGAACACTGCGGTCGCGACGAAGATACCGGTGCGCCCGCCCAACGCCATGTCCGCGGGCAGTATGGGCGAGACCAGCGGCAGGAACAGCGCCGGGCGCGAATTGGCGAGGAAGAACAGCAGCAACGGCCCGAGATCGAGTACGAGCTTGAGGAGGGGGTTGAGCTGAGGTTTTTTCGCGGTCATGGGCGCTGTGTAGCGTGACCGATCGGCAATTGCCATCTCGTCGGGGGACTTTCACGGTCGCCCGCGCGAGACACGATTTTCACTCAATCCCCGCGATCGCCCGGGCGAAATCCTTTGCCGAGAACGGCGCGAGGTCGTCGATACCTTCGCCCACCCCGATGAAATGTACCGGCAGGCCGTATTTCGCGGCAATGGCAACCAAGATGCCGCCGCGCGCGGTGCCGTCGAGCTTGGTCATGACAAGACCGGTGACGCCGGCGAGGTCGCGAAAGACCTCGACCTGGGAGAGCGCATTCTGACCGACCGTGGCGTCGAGCACCAAAAGAACGGCATGGGGCACCGCCGGATCGACCTTTTTCATCACGCGCACGATCTTCTGGAGCTCGTCCATCAGCACCGCCTTGTTCTGCAGGCGGCCGGCGGTGTCGACGAGCAGCACGTCCACGTCCTCGCCCCGCGCTTGCGTGAGCGCGTCGAAGGCGAGGCCGGCGGCGTCGGCGCCCGGGGCGCGCGCGATCACCGACGCGCCGCTGCGCCCGCCCCAGATGTTGAGCTGGTCGATGGCGGCCGCACGAAAGGTATCGCCGGCGGCGAGCATCACCGAGCGGCCCTCGGCACGGAACTTGGCGGCGAGCTTGCCGATGGTGGTGGTCTTGCCCGAGCCGTTGACCCCGACGACGAGCGCGACGAAGGGCTTTCGTTCGCCGATCAAGAGCGGCTTGGCCACCGGGGTGAGGACCTTCTCAACCTCGGTGGCGACGACCGCTTTCACCTCATCTGCCGTGATCGACTTGTCGTAACGTCCTTCGCCCACCGCCGCAGCGATCCTGGCCGCGGTCTCGACGCCGAGATCGGCGCGGATCAGCACCTCCTCGATCTCGTCGAGCATCGCCTGGTCGAGCCTGCGCTTGGCAACAAGATCGGTGACGGCGCCGCCGATCGACGCCGACGTGCGCTTGAGACCGCCACTGAGCCGCTGCCACCAGCTTTGCTTCTCTGCCGATTGATCGTTCATAGTCTTGCGGTTCGCTCGCGATCACCGTGGTGATAGCGGTTTCGCCGAATCTTGGTAAGTGACCATGACCCCGGAAGAGATAGTGGCTCGGCTCATCTATCGCGACGGCCTGATGCTGGTGATCGACAAACCGGCGGGCTTGGCCGTTCACAAAGGGCCGAAAGGCGGCGAGAGTCTCGAAGACTATTTCGGCGCGCTGCGCTTCGGCCTGCCGCGCCCGCCCGCCCTTGCCCATCGTCTCGATCGCGACACCTCGGGCTGCCTGGTGCTCGGCCGCCATCGCAAGGCGCTGGCCGCGCTCGGCCGCCTGTTCAAGAGCGGGCAAGTCGGCAAGACCTATTGGGCGGTGGTCGCGGGCGCGCCGCCGCAGGACCAAGGCCGCATCGAGCTGCCCCTCGGCCGCAAGGACGCAACACGCGGCTGGTGGATGAAGCACGATCCCTCGGGCCAGCCGGCGGTGACCACGTGGAAGGTGATGGGGCGCACGCGATGTCCTTCCACCGGCGGCGACGAAAGCCACGACCTCAAAAGCCACGACCTCACTTGGCTTGCGCTTGAGCCGCTCACCGGCCGCACCCATCAACTGCGCGTGCATTGCGCTGCCATGGGATGGCCCATCGTCGGCGACAGCGTCTATGGCGGCGCCGCGCGGGCGGACACTCCCGGCCTTCACCTGCACGCACGCGAGATCGTGGTGCCGCTCTACAAGAACCGGGCGCCGATCCGCGTCACCGCGCCGGTGCCGCCGCACATGCAGCAACTTCTGCGCGCGTGCGGATGGTCGGGGGATGCGCCCGCGCAATGACCGCGACGTCGCGGCCGCAACGAGCACGCTTAGTATAGCGTCGCCTTCAGGCGCTCGGGTGCGGCACGGTCATGGGCCTCGCCGCCAAGCTTTCCGTCGGTCAACTCGGCGAGAATCGTGCCGTTGCTCGGCAGGCTCTTGCGGTCGACCTGGCGCGATGGATCCCACAACTTCGAGCGCACGATCGCCTTCGCGCACTGATAAAAGATGCGATCGACCGAGACGATGAGCACCGCGCGCGGTGCCTTCTCGTTCACTGCAAAGCTCGCGCACAGCTCCGGATCGGTCGAGATTGCGGCGTGGCCGTTGATGCGAATCGTCTCGCCGCAGCCCGGAATGAGGAAGAGCAGCGCCACGCGCGGGTCTGAAAGGATGTTGCGCAGGCTGTCGATGCGGTTATTGCCGCGCCGATCGGGAACGAGCAGCGTTTTCTCGTCGTGGATGCGCACGAAACCCGGCGCATCGCCGCGCGGCGAACAATCTAGGCCCTCGGGGCCCGTCGTGGCCAGCGCGAAGAACGGCGCCGCCTCGATGAAGGCGCGGTAATGGGTGGTGATACGGTCGGTCTCCTTGGCGATCGACGGCCCATAGGGTTCACCGTAGATGCGCTCCAGCGCCTCGATGCTGGTAACGATGTGATCGCGAAAATCCGACATATCAGGCTCCCAAGAGACAATGGCTTATAGCACGCAGGCAAGAAAATAGCTTCGCTCTTCCCCTTACGCGGCAAGGAGTTGCCGGCCATCGTGCCCGGCGACGGTGACCTCGAGGATGATCCCCGGCTCCATCGGCGCCGCAAGGCGCGCGTGCGTGAAGTGCTCGGTGCGGCCGAGCTCACGGGACTCGGTCAAGACGCGATGCCTGCGGCCCACCTGCGCATCGAGATGACGGCGCAGCGCCGCCTCGCCCTTTTCGCGCAGCCGCCGGGCGCGGTCCTTGATCACCTCGCGGCTGATTTGCGGCATGCGCGCGGCGGGCGTGCCGGGCCGCGGCGAGAACGGAAAAACGTGGAGACGCGTGAGCCCGCATGCATCGACGAGATCGAGCGAGCGCGCGAACATGTCCTCGGTCTCGGTCGGGAACCCGGCGATGATGTCGCCGCCGAAGACGACGTCAGGCCGCAGTCGCCGCACCGTTTCGCAGAAGGCGATGGCATCGGCGCGCAGATGCCGGCGCTTCATGCGCTTCAAGATGAGATCGTCGCCCGCCTGTAGCGAGAGATGTAGATGCGGCATCAGCCGCGCGTCGCTGGCGAACGCATCGAGGAGGTCGCGGTCGGCCTCGACCGAATCGATCGACGAGAGTCGCAACCGCGCGAGCTCCGACACGTGTTTCAAAATCTGCTTCACCAGCATGCCGAGCTTGGGCGCGCCCGCAAGATTCCCGCCATAGCTCGTGAGATCGACGCCGGTGAGAACGACCTCGCGATAGCCGCGTTCGCAGAGCCTGCGCACCTGCGCGACCACCTCGCCCATGGGCACCGAGCGCGAATTGCCGCGGCCATACGGAATGATGCAGAAGGTGCAGCGGTGATCGCAGCCATTCTGCACCTGCACGAATGCGCGCGAGCGGCCCTCGAGGCCGTCGATGAGATGCGCGGCCGTCTCCGTCACCGCCATGATATCGTTGACCACGACCTTTTCCTCGGCGGCGAGGCCGAAGGATGATCGCGCCAAGACGTCGCGATGCTGGCGCCAGGCCTGCGCGCTGATCTTCTCCTCGTTGCCCAACACCAATGCGACCTCCGGCATGTCCGCGAAGGTTTTGGGTTCGGTCTGCGCCGCGCAGCCCGTGACCACGATGGGCGCATCGGGATGCTCGCGCCTGAGCTTGCGGATGGCCTGGCGCGATTGCCGCACCGCCTCCGCCGTCACCGCGCAGGTATTGACGACGACGGCATCGGCGAGCCCGGCCGCTTGCGCCTGGCGGCGGATCACCTCCGCCTCATAGGCGTTGAGCCGACAGCCGAAGGTGACGACGTCGACGCTCATTGGGTCGCACTCATGTCGAATAGCGCCGGATCGAATTTGCCCTCGTACTCGTACGCGACCGGGCCGGTCATCAGCACGTGGTCGTCGCGCGCGCGCCATTCGATCCGCAGCTCGCCGCCCGGCAACGTCACCGTCACCGTGCGGCCGGTGAGACCCAGGCGTACCGCCGCGGCCGCCGCCGCGCAGGCGGCCGAGCCGCAGGCCTTGGTGAGGCCGGCGCCGCGCTCCCAGGTGCGCAGGACGAGGTGCTCGCGGGAGACCACTTGCGCGAGCGAAATATTCGCACGCTCCGGAAAGATCGGATGGTTCTCCAACAGCGGCCCGATCTTGCCGAGGTCGTAGGCGCCGACGTCGTCAACCCAGAAGATGGCGTGGGGATTGCCCATGCTGGCGACGGACGGCGAATGCAAGATCGGCTTGTCGATCGACCCGATCTGCAGCTCGATGGCGCGGGTATCCTCGAATTTCTCGGCGAGCGGGATCTCGTTCCAGGCGAAACGCGGTTTGCCCATGTCGACGGTCGAAACCAGCGGCCTGTCTCCCTTCCAACAGCTCAGCAGTCCGGCGGTGGTTTCCAGCGTCAACGCGCTCTTGCCGGTTTCCTTGAACAGCAGCTCGGCGATGCAGCGCATGCCGTTGCCGCAGGCGCCCGCTTCCGACCCGTCGTTGTTGTAGATGCGGACATAGCCATCGGTACCGGGCGTGCGCGGTGCATGCAGCGTCATCAGCTGGTCGTATGGCGCGCCGTTGGGCTGCGCCGCGGCGCGCGCCTCGGCCGCGCCGATCGCACCCGTCTGCCCGCGCATGTCGACCACCACGATCTCATTGCCGAGGCCGTTCATCTTGACGAAGGCATGGTTGGCGAGCGCGCTCATGGGAGGCCCGTTAGCTGGCGCTTTATATGGGCAAATTGGCCGGGAGGGGCAAATTGAAATGTTCAGCGGCGCGCGCTGCGCACGAGGCGATCATGAACGCCGAAAGGCCCATTTCCTTGACAGTTTCAGCCCTGGCCGCCATAAGCATGCCCCGCACGTCGGCCCGGGTCGACGTGCGTTTTTAAGGGCCCACTCGGCTTAGGCGCGAATGGATGCGGGAGCCTTCGCGTTCGGCACCCTAGGTTAGGGCGATTGGCGCCCGCAAAGCCCACATCCGACTGAAAGAAGCCGGTCCGGACTGATCCGAGGCGCCGGTATCGAACACGAGGACGAGAACGATGTTCGCAGTCATCAGAACCGGCGGCAAGCAATACCGCGTCGCCGCCGAGGACGTCATCAAGGTCGACAAGGTCAAGGGTTCGCCCGGCGAGATCGTACAGTTCGGCGAGGTCTTGGTGGTGGGCGGCGACAGCGTCAGCTTGGGTCAGCCAACCGTTGCCGGCGCCTCGGTCGCCGCCGAAGTCCTCGAGCAGGGACGCGGGCCGAAGATCATCGCCTTCAAGAAGCGCCGCCGGAAGAATTCGCGCAGGAAACGCGGCCACCGGCAGGAATTCACGCTCATCCGCGTGACCGAAATCCTCACCGACGGGGCAAAGCCGACCAAGACCGCAAGGCCCAAGCCCGAGCCGAAGCCGGTCGCCGCCGCGCCTGCCGCGGCCGAGGACGCCGAACATGCCGAGACCAAGGCGCCCAAGCGCAAGGCAGCGGCCAAAACGCAAGCCAAGGCCGCGAAGAAGCCGTTCAAAACCCCGGCAAAGAAGGCCGCCAAGCCGAAATCGGGCGGCAAGGGCAAGAAGAAGTGATGATTTCGTCACAAAGTTGGATTACATAACTGCGGACTGAAGGACTTAAAGCCATGGCCCACAAGAAAGCAGGCGGATCATCGCGTAACGGCCGCGACTCGAACAGTCAGCGGCTCGGCCTGAAGATGTTCGGCGGCGAGCAGGTGCTTGCCGGCAACATCATCGCGCGCCAACGCGGCACCAAGTGGCACCCGGGCGCCAATGTAGGCCTGGCCAAGGACCATACCCTGTTCGCGCTCATCAACGGTCGCGTCGAGTTTCGTACCAAAGCCAAGGGCCGGGTGTTCGTATCGGTTCTGCCGATGACGGAGGCTGTGGCCCAATAAGACGGTAGACTTCATCGAGGTCTGCCGGCACCCATCGAACCGGCGGACCCACACGGGGTACCAAGAGGGGAGACGGGATGCCGGCTCCCCTCTCGCTTTTGAGGAGCCCGTGCAATGACGTTGCTGGATCGAAGTCCGTCGGAGAGCGTTGGGGAGAGAAGCGTTCCCGTTCTCGCAACCGAGCGGCTCATCCTGCGTGCGCCGTGCTTCGAGGATGCGGGAACGATCGCCACGCTCGTCAACGATCGTCGGATCGCGGAGAATACGCTGCGCATTCCGCACCCCTATGGGCTCGCGGACGCGCAAAGTTTCATTACCGCCGCGAACACGACGGCCGGCGAGATCGTGTTCCTGATCGCCACGCGGGGCGGCGCCGTGATCGGCGCTTGCGGGATCGCCCAGTTCGGCGAGGAACCACCCGAGATCGGCTATTGGCTCGGCGTTTCATTCTGGGGCCAAGGCTACGCCACCGAAGCCGTGCGCGCGGTGATCGATCACGCCTTTGAGGACCTCGGTTACGACGTGGTGGCGGGCGGCGCGCGTGTGAGCAACCCGGCGTCGCGCCGCGTGCTGGAAAAATGCGGATTCCAGTGGACGGGCGTCGGCCTCTATCGCATCCGCGCGCTCGCCTCATCCGCGCCGGTCGATCGTTTCCGTCTCGACCGCAGGCGGTGGGCCATAACCGGCGGAGACAGGCGTAAACGCCCGTGAGGCTCAAGAGCTGGAGCAAGGTCGGGAGAGTGTAATAGGCTCGTATCCAGGCGGCAGCGCGGTGCCGCTCCGGAGCGCACGAGGGGCGAAGCTTGCCGCCGAGTAAGGAGGCTGTCATGGCTGCGCCCTTTACCATCCTCGGCATCGATCACGTGGTGCTACGCGCCGCCGATCCGGCCGCGCTCGAGCGCTTCTACATGGATGTATTGGGCTGCGCGTTCGAAAAACGCCAGGGCACGCTGGCGCAGCTGCGCGCCGGGCACGCGTTGATCGACATCGTTCCGGCCGACGCGGCGGGACCGGCGGCGGGCACCTCAAGCACGGGCGGCGCCAATCTCGATCATCTTTGCCTGCGCGTGGAGCCGTTCGACGCGACCGCGATCGCCCATCATTTCGCCGCCCACGGCGTTCGCTGCGGCGAAGAGGCGTCGCGTTACGGCGCCGAAGGCCAAGGCCCGTCCGTTTACCTGCATGATCCGGAGGGCAATGGGGTCGAGCTCAAGGGGCCGGTCACGGATTGAGCGCGCGCCATGACATCCTGATCCGCGGCGGTCTTCTCTTCGACGGCACGGGAGCCGCGGGCAAGCCCGTCGATGTCGCGATCCGCGATGGCCGCGTTGCCGCCGTCGCGGCGGGCATCGACGACGCGGCCGCCAAAATCATCGACGCGCGCGGCCTTGCCGTGACGCCCGGCTTCATCGACATCAAGACCCACTCCGACTTCACGCTACCAATCAATCCCAAGGCCGAGAGCAAGGTGCGCCAAGGCGTGACCACCGAGATCGTCGGGCATTGCGGCTTCTCGGTCGCGCCCGCGCTGCCGGGGAGGGTCGAGTTGCTGCGCGATTATCTCAGCGCGAGCGCGCCGTGGCTGCCGTTCAAGGCAACGACGTTCGCGGATTACCTCGCGAGCTTCCCTGCGACCGCGGTGAACGCCGGCATGCTGGTCGGTCACAATACCCTGCGCCTGATGGTCATGGGCATGGAGGGCCGGCCGCCGACATCGGCCGAGCTCGAGGCCATGATCGTCTTACTGGAGGAAGCGCTCGACGCCGGCGCGCTCGGACTGTCGTCGGGCCTATTCACCGCGCCCGGCAGCTACGCGCAGGCGGACGAGATGATCGCGCTCTGCCGCGTGGTCAAGCGCTACAATGCCGGCTATTTCACCCACATTCGCGACGAATCCGACAAGGTGCTGGAGGCGGTCGAGGAAGCGATCGCGATCGCAAGTGCCTGTGACGTGCACGTCGAGATCGTGCACTTGAAGTGCTCGGGGCTCGACAATTGGGGCAAGGCGGCGCGCGTGCTCGACATGATCGCGGCGGCGAAGCTGCGCGGGCTCGATGTCGACTGCGATTTCTATCCCTATGCCGCCGGGAGCAATCCGCTCAAGAACCTGATGCCGCAATGGGTACAGGCGGGCGGCGTCGAGGCGATGTTGGAGCGGCTCACGCACAAGCACACGCGGGCGCGCATTCGCGCGGACATCGCCCGCAATGGCCTCAACAATTGGGGCCGCATCCCGTCCTGGGAGTGCGTGCGGATTTCGATCTCGCCCAACCTGCCGCAGCACGCCGGGCGCACGATCGGCGCGCTCGCGGCCGAGCGCGCCGAGGACCCGATCGACACCGTCGCCGATTATCTCGTTGCGGACAGAGGCGCAACGCGGGTGCTCGTCACCTCGATTTGCGAAGACGATATCCGCGATATCGTACGCTCGCCGCTTGCGCTCGTGGGTTCGGACGGCAATTGCGTTGCCACCTACGGCACCGTGAGCCAGGGCATGCCGCACCCGCGCTTCTACGGCACGTTCCCGCGCATCGTCGGCCACTATGTGGGCGAGCTCGGCGTCATTCCGCTCGAACTCGCCGTTCACAAGATGACCGGCGCGACGGCGCGGGCGCTGAAATTGAAGGATCGCGGCCTGCTGCGCGAAGGTTACCGCGCTGACGTGACGATCTTTGATCCCGCCGACTTCCGAGATCGCGCCACCTACGCCGATCCGCATCAATATCCGAGCGGCAACCGCACCAGCGTGATTGTCAACGGCACCATCGTGGTCGAGGACGCGACCCACACCGGCGCGCTACCGGGCAAGGTGCTGCGCCGCGATGGCAACGGGCGCGTCGGATGAGACTTTATGGAACCGAGTGACACATGATTTGAACGGCCGCGAGAGAGCGGGCATTGACAGCGGCGCCGATCGTGACCAGGATCATCACGTGTACGGGTCACTGTCGGGGTGACGCGCACGACAACCGAGGGAGGTGCAATGCCCCCGGGTTACTTTGGCCGCGATGATCGCTGCGGCAGCGTTCGGGCCGAGGCGTAGCGGCAGGCTTGGCGAACGGTAACGTCGGGAGCGGCCTATTGGGCCGCATCAGTGAGGCATGGCCCGCCCTGGCCCCTCCCGACGGGTACTTCCCTTACGTTAAGTTTTTGGCTCAATTTCTTTAGCGCCGCGCGAGGAGACCACCCGCGTGGGCGCTCTCGTATTTTTGCATCCGTGCTCGCATATCGTGGGTCATGAAATTCCTCGATGAAGCCAAGGTGTATGTCCGCTCGGGCGATGGCGGGAACGGCTGCGTGTCGTTCCGGCGCGAGAAGTTCATCGAGTTCGGCGGGCCGAACGGCGGCGACGGCGGCAAGGGCGGCGACGTGATCGTGCAGGCGGTCGACGGGCTCAACACACTCATCGACTACCGCTACCAGCAGCATTTCAAGGCCAAGAACGGCGGCGGCGGCATGGGCAAGGACCGCCACGGCGCGAGCGGCGACGATATCGTGCTCAAAGTGCCGGCCGGCACGCAGGTCTACGAGGAGGACGGCGAGACCTTGCTCGCGGACCTCACCGATGTAGGACAGCGGGCGGTGGTCGCGCGCGGCGGCAAGGGCGGCTTCGGCAACGCCCATTTCAAGAGTTCGACCAACCGTGCGCCGCGGCATGCCAATCCCGGCCAGCCCGGCGAGGAGCTCACGATCCGGCTGCGCCTCAAGCTGATTGCGGATGCCGGCATTGTCGGGCTGCCCAACGCGGGCAAGTCGACCTTCCTCGCGGCGGTGAGCGCGGCCAAGCCGAAGATCGCCGACTACCCTTTCACGACGCTGCATCCCCAGCTCGGCGTGGTGGAGACCGACGGCCGCGAGTTCGTGCTCGCCGATATTCCGGGCCTGATCGAGGGTGCGCATGAAGGCACGGGACTCGGCGACCGTTTCCTCGGCCACGTCGAGCGCTGCCGCGTGCTCCTGCATCTCGTCGACGGCACGGTTGAGCATGCGGGCGCGGCCTATAAGACCGTGCGCGGAGAGCTCAAGGCTTATGGTCACGGGCTCGGCGAGAAGCCCGAGGTGGTGGTGCTCAACAAGGCCGATGCGTTGACGCCGGAGCAACTGAAGCAACAGACCGCGCGGCTCGCACGCGCCGCCAAAAAGACGCCGCTCGTGGTTTCAGCGGCGACCGGCGCGGGCGTGCCCGAGGTGTTGCGCGCGCTGTTGAGCGTGATCGACAAAACGCGGCAGCAGGAACGGCCGAGGGTCGCTGCCAAAGCGTGGCATCCGCAGGGGTGACGTTAGCCTTGGCGGAGACCCGAAAGCGCATGCTAAACAACGCACCGGCGCGACAATGGTTGTCGCGTGCCGCCGGCAAGCCGCAAGCCCACATGTCTCGCAGCGCCCTCTCCCTCGCCGACTTCCGCCGCATGGTGATCAAGGTCGGCTCCTCGCTCCTGGTCGACAGCGACGGCGGGCGATTGCATGACGCCTGGCTCTCGTCGCTCGCCGAGGACATTGCCAAGTTGCACCGGGACAAGTGCGACGTGCTCGTGGTCTCCTCCGGCGCCATCGCGCTCGGCCGCGCCGTGCTCAAGCTGCCGGCGGGGCCGCTCAAGCTCGAAGATAGCCAGGCCGCAGCCGCCGTCGGCCAGATCGCGCTCGCCCGCACCTGGTCGGAGGTGCTTGGCCGCCACGGCATCACCGCTGGGCAGGTGCTGGTCACGTTGCAGGACACCGAGGAGCGCCGACGCTATCTCAATGCGCGCTCGACGATCGGAAAGCTTTTGGATCTGCGGTCGGTGCCGGTGATCAACGAGAACGACACGGTCGCGACCAACGAGATCCGCTACGGCGACAACGACCGGCTGGCTGCGCGCGTCGCCACTATGGCGAGTGCGGATCTACTGATACTGCTCTCCGACGTCGATGGGCTCTATGATGCGCCGCCTGCAGGCAATGCCAAGGCCAAGCTGGTGCCGCTGGTGGAACGCATCACGCCCGCGATCGAAGCGATGGCGGGCGCGGCTGGCTCGGGACTCTCGCGCGGCGGCATGCAGACCAAGATCGAGGCCGGCAAGATCGCGACCCATGCCGGCACGCACATGGTGATCGCATCGGGCCGCGTCGCACATCCGCTCGAGGCGATTGCCGGCGGCGCGCGCTGCACCTGGTTCCTCACCCCGGCAAATCCCGTCACCGCGCGCAAGAAATGGATCGCGGGCTCGCTCGAGCCCAAGGGCGTCTTGACCATCGATGCCGGTGCGGTCGCGGCGTTGCGTAGCGGCAAGAGCCTGCTGCCCGCGGGCGTCATCCACGTCGAGGGCATTTTCGCGCGCGGCGACGCTATCGTCATCCGCGGACCCGACGGCGCCGAGGTCGGCCGCGGCCTCGTCGCCTACGACGCCGAGGACGCCGCCAAGATCAAGGGCCGCTCGTCCGCCGACATTCTGTCGATCCTTGGCTTCAGCGGCCGCGCCGAGATGGTGCACCGGGATGATCTGGTGATGGGCCGGGCTTAGCGCGCAAGCGGGCAACAGCCATCAATGCGCTGAAATTACGCGTCGATTCCTACGCGCGGCAAGTTGCGCCGGGGGATCGAGAGAGGAATGCGCCGGGTTTCGTCCCGAAGGGAGAGGTCCGCCAACCCGGCGCCGACGCCAGCCCGCATGGGGTAACGCGCCAACGCATTCAACCGCTAGCGGCGCGGCCGAGTTCCATGGCCGTTGCCGTCTTCCACAACCGCCCACAAAGGAAGACCCCGGCGCCAAAAGGGGCCAGGGTCTATCGCCGGATGGGTGAGGGGTTGGGGGCTGGGGGGCACTCCACCCGGCGTTATCGCTTCAACGCCGAGGCCGCCATCCAGTTCCTATCCCCGAAATTATTTTCGAACCTTGCCGCGCGCAGGGCGGCGCCGGCGGCGCGAGCGCGCTCGATGCGCCAAGTCGACTGGCAGTTCGACGTGGCGGCCATCCGGAAACTCCAGATATCGCAAACGGATGCGAAGACGGCCCTGCCCGCCGCCGCGGCCCTCGACCACGTAGCGCGTGCCGACCGGAAACCGGCGGGGGAGACCGTCTGCAAGGGAACCCATGAATATCCTCCTGAAAGCAACACCACGCCTGGGAACTTTTCCGGCACCAATGTCAGAACACCGCGACGGTTCCGAGACAGCGCGGCAACAGTCACAAATTTCTGTGAATCGCTGTGGACAACAAGCCCGTCTCCCGAACGCCGCGCGCAGGGTCAGAGCCAGACGTCAGGAGTTCCAGAATGAGCCTGGTGCCAGGAGCCGGGCCCCCCAGGGCGAGTGCGTTTCGCAGCTTTCAAAGGTCGAAGCCGTTGTCCTGCGCCAAGGCCTTGAGCGACGTCTCGGGCCGGGCGCCGAGATGTTGGATCACTTCGGCGGCCACCAACGCCCCGAGCCGCGCCGCGGCGCGATACTCGGTGCCACGCGAGAGCCCGACCAGAAAACCCGCGGCGAACAGGTCGCCGGCGCCGGTGGCGTCGACCACGCGCTCCACCGGGCTCGCCGGAACAGCGTCGGTTTCCTCGCGCGTCACGATCAGACAACCCCTTTCGCTGCGCGTGATCACCGCAAGCCGCGCATCCTTGCGCAGCGCATCGAGCGCGGTGTCGAAGTCGGCGGTCTCGTACAGGCTGTGCAGTTCGCGCTCGTTGGCGAAAACGAGGTCAACCGTGCCGGTGCGGATGAGATCGAGGAATTCCGCGCGATAACGGTCGACGCAGAACGCATCCGACAAGGTCAGCGCGACGTCGCGCTCGGCGTCGTGCGCAATCTTCGCCGCCTTGAGGAAGGCTTCCTTGGCGTGCGGCGGATCCCAGAGATAACCCTCGAGATAGATGATTTGAGCGGCCGCAATGGCATCGGGGTCGATGTCGTTCGGGTGCAAGTCCTGAGCGGCGCCGAGATAGGTGTTCATGGTGCGCTCGCCGTCGGGCGTGACCAGCACGTAGCAGCGCGCGGTTGAAGGGCCGGCCGAGGCCGGCGGCGTCGCAAACGCGACGCCCGCGGCGCGGATGTCGTGGGCAAAGACGCGGCCGAGCTCGTCGTCCTTGACCTTGCCGATGAAGGCCGCGCGCGCCCCGAGGCTCGCCGCGCCCACGATCGTGTTCGCCGCCGAGCCGCCGGAAACCTCCACCGCCGGACCCATGGCATCGTAGAGTCCTGCGGCCTGCGCCTCGTCGATCAGCCGCATGGTGCCCTTGCGCATCTTTTGCTTAGCGAGGAAAGCGTCGTCGGTGCGCGCGATGACGTCTACGATCGCGTTGCCGATGCCGAGGACATCGAATCGAGTCGCGGCCATACGGAAGCTCCCACCCAAAATGCGCGCGCACTATAGCGACCGAATTGCTCGAGGCAATCGCGCGCCGCAAATGGAGCCGCACCCCAGTCGTCCGACAGCGGAGGGGCTGGATATGCCAGCCGACCTTCGATCGAGTTGGGACGGGACACCGCGAGGATGACGGTGAGGTGGGCCGCCAATTACAATGGCTGCGGAGGCCAACCCCCCATGTCGCTTGCGCGCGACGTCACGACCGTGGGCGGCGCAACGCTAGCGTCGCGCCTGCTCGGATTCGCGCGCGACGTCGGTATCGCGGCGGCGCTGGGCGCGGGCGTTCCTTCCGACGCGTTCTTCGCCGTTCTGCAGATCGCCAACTTCTTTCGTCGGCTGCTGGCCGAAGGCGCGCTCAACGCCGCCTTCGTGCCTCTGTGGTTGCGCATCAAGGAGACCCAGGGCGAGGGCGGCGCCTACGCATTCTTCCGGCAGGTTTTGGGTGCAATGCTGCTCGCGGTCGGCGCGCTGGCGGCAATCGGGCTGCTGTTCGCACCGGCGATCATCGATCTGCTTGCGCCGGGTTTTGATGGGGAGCGTCATGCACTGGCGGCGGATTATTTCCGCATCGCCGCGCCCTATGTCGCGCTCGCCGGCGTGGTCGCCGTCGTCGCCGCGGTTCTCAATGCGCAGGGGCGCGTCGTCGCGGTGGCGCTGGGCATCGCCGCGTTCAACGCCGTTCTGCTCGCGGTCCTGGCATGGATCGCCGCCTTCGGCGGCACGCCGCCATCGGTGATAGGCGAGATGCTGGCGCATGCCATCGTGGTCGCCGGGATCGCGCAGCTGGTGGTGACCGGCGTCGGCTTTCTGCGTCTGCGGCAGGGCACGGCGCGGTCCGGCGCAGCAGATACCGGTTCGCCGCAGAAGGTGCGTCAGCTCGACGAGCCGCCGCGCCGACGGTTCGGACTTTCCGCCGATGCACGACAGTTCTTCGCGCTCGCCGTTCCCGGCCTTGTCGCCGCCGGCGTCCCGCAATTGAAGCTGATCGCCGGCGCAATGGTCGCGTCATCCTCGCAAGCCGCGGTGTCCTGGCTCTACTATGCCAACCGGCTTTATGAATTGCCGCTCGGCGTGGTCTCGATCGCCATCTCCGCGGTGCTGGTGCCGACCATTGCCGCGGGCGTGCGAAGCGCAAAAAGCGAGGTGATCGCGGCGGCGCAATCACGTGGATTCGAGATCGCCCTCGGCTTGGCGCTTCCTTCCGCCGTGGCTTTCGCGGTGTTGGCGGTGCCGATCGCGGGCGGGCTGTTCGAGCGCGGCGCCTTCGGCCCGCGCGATACCGCGGCCGTCGCGGCGGCGCTCGCGGCGATCTGCGCGGGATTGCCCGGGCATGCGCTCGAGAAGGTGCTCGGCGCCGTGTCCTTTGCCCGCGAGGACACGCGCACGCCGATGGTTGCGGCGCTCGCGGGGCTTGCGACCGCCGTCATCGGGGCCCTCGTTGCGTTTCCCCATTACGGCCCCGTGGGTGTGGCGGCGGCCATCGCCGTCTCGGGCTGGGTCGGCGCGACGCTGCTGGGCGCGATCCTGCGGCGGCGCGGATGGCTCCGTCTCGACCGCGACGGCGCGCGACGGCTGCCGCGCATCATCCTGGCGACGATGGCCATGGGAATCGCGATCTTCGGCATGTCTAAACTTATCGCGTCGCCGTCCAACGCGGGCGGATCGCTAGCGCAACTCGCCGCGCTTGCTCTCCTGGTGGCGCTCGGGCTTGCCGTCTATGTTGCGAGCCTCGAGCTGCTTGGCGTCGCGCGCGTGCGCGACCTCCTCGCAGCCGTCCGCCGCCTCTAGGCCGGGCTTGCGCCCGCGCCGCGGGTCATGCCATTTGGCGGCGCAATCGGCGAGGGTTTTCCGACATGGCCTTCAAGGAGCGGGTGTTTTCCGGCGTGCAGCCGACCGGCAACCTGCACCTCGGCAATTATCTCGGCGCCATCGTGAAGTTCGTCGCGTTGCAGGACAAGTACGACTGCATCTATTGCGTGGTCGACCTGCACGCCATCACCCAACCGCTGGCGGTCTGGGGCGGCCCCGAGCAGCTGCCGAAGAACACGCGCGAGGTCACCGCCGCCTTCATTGCCTGCGGCATCGACCCGAAGAAACACATCGTGTTCAACCAGAGCCAGGTCGCCGAACATGCCGAGCTCGCCTGGGTGTTCAACTGCGTCGCCCGCCTCGGCTGGCTCAACCGCATGACCCAGTTCAAGGAGAAGGCGGGCAAGGACCGCGAGAATGCATCGGTCGGTCTTTACGCCTATCCAACGCTGATGGCCGCCGACATCCTGGTTTATCGCGCCACGCATGTGCCCGTCGGGGAGGACCAGAAGCAGCACTTGGAGCTCTCGCGCGACATCGCGCAGAAATTCAACAACGACTTCGGAAAGTCGATTCAGGCGCACGGCTATGGAGACGCGTTCTTTCCGCAGCCCGAGCCGCTGATCCAAGGACCCGCGACGCGCGTGATGTCGCTGCGCGACGGCATGAAGAAGATGTCGAAATCCGATGCCTCGGACCAGTCGCGCATCAATTTGACCGACGATGCCGACGCCATCGCGCACAAGATCCGCAGGGCAAAGACCGATCCCGATCCCTTGCCGCATGACGAGAAAGGTCTTGAGCAGCGGCCCGAGGCCGACAACCTCGTTGGCATCCATGCCGCACTTGCCGGCAAGAGCAAGGCGGAGGTTCTCAACGAATTCGGCGGCGCGCAATTCTCGACCTTCAAGAGCGCGCTGGTCGATCTCTCGGTCGCCAAACTCGGCCCGATCAATTCCGAGATGAAACGGCTCATCGCAGATCCCGTCTACATCGATTCTGTGCTCGCAAACGGCGCCGCGCGCGCACAAGCCATCGCGGCGGACACCATGAAGGCGGTCAAGGACATCGTCGGCTTCGTGCGCCGCTGACACGAAGCTCAATCCGACTGCTTGTAACCGGCTTGCCGTGCGTGGCCTTGTGCCGCCCCCGAAGGGCGTGGCAAGATTCTCAAGCTTTGCAACGCCACCGGCAACTGGCAGCGTCTTCCAGCGAAGCCGGTCTGTCCTAAAAACCGCGTCACGACAATAATGTGATCCCGGTGGCGGCTGGGGAGAACCGATGAGCAAGAAGCGGCGCAGCTACGAAGCTGGTCATTCGCCGAAATTCATGGTCGTGATCGACGATTCGCCGGAATGCGATCGCGCGCTCTATTTCGCCAGCCGGCGTGCGCTGCGCATCGGCGCAACCGTGCTCATGCTGCGTGTGATCGAGACCCACGACCGCAATCAGCAATGGCTCGGCGTCGCCGACATCATGCGCGCGGAGGCGCACGAGGAGGCGAATGCCGTGCTCGATCGCCATGCGGCGCGCTCGTCGAGCATCACCGGCGTGATGCCGCAGCGCGTGATCCGCGAAGGCGAGAAAGCGCAGGAAGTCCTCAATCTCATCGAGGACGACGAAGACATCGCCATCCTGGTACTCGCCGCCGGGACCGGCAAAGAGGGACCGGGGCCGCTCGTTTCCAGTGTCAGCAAGACCGCGGGCGACTTTCCCATCCCGGTCGCGATCGTGCCCGGCCACCTCAGCGACGAGGAACTGGACGCCATGTCGTGATTCGCGCCTCGCTCAGCCCGCCGTGAAGTGCGCGGGCAAAGCGAGAGCCGAGGAGGGATCCTACACCGGACCGTCGCCTTTCGGCCTGCCCTGAAGCGACAGGTTGAAACTTCCACGGCGCGGCGCCACCTATTAGAATAAGCAAGTGACCCGATCTTGGGCTTCTTGATCCTGCGCAATTAAAGGAGCAGGCCATGTTCATCCAGACTGAGCCGACCCCGAATCCGGCAACGCTCAAATTCCTGCCGGGACGGCCCGTGCTGACGAGCGGCACGCTCGACATGCGCGACAAGGAAGCGGCCGCGCAGTCGCCGCTGGCCGAACGCCTGTTCGAAATCGCAGGGATCTCCGGGGTGTTTTTCGGCTCCGATTTCATCGCCGTCACCAAGGCCGACGGCGAATGGCAGCAGCTCAAGCCCGCCATCCTTGGCGTCATCATGGAGCACTTCATGTCCGGCGCTCCAATCGTGAGCAGCCCGGACGCGGCGCCGTCGGGCGAACGCGAGGAGTTCTTCGAGGCGAAGGATTCCGAAACCGTTGCCACCATCAAAGAGCTGATCGAGGCGCGCGTGCGGCCGGCGGTCGCCAACGACGGTGGCGACATCACGTTCCGCGGCTTCAAGGACGGCGTCGTCTATCTCGACATGAAGGGCGCCTGTTCGGGCTGCCCGTCATCGACCGCGACGCTGCGTCACGGCATCCAGAACCTGCTGCGTCATTATTTGCCCGACGTGGTCGAAGTCAGACCCATGGGATGACCGGGCCGGCGATCGATCCGGACAAGGCTTCAACGGAGCAAATAACAGCGAAACCCGAGCGTCGGCGTTGACCGCGTCATCCGAGGTCGCGCACGACGGCGGCGAAGGTCAAGCCATGCGCGTCCTTGCCATCGACACCGCGCTCGAGGCCTGCTCGGCCGCCGTGCTCGACACCAGCAGCGGGATCACCGCCAGCGAGAGTCTGGCCATGACGCGCGGCCACGCCGAGGCCGTGATGCCGCTCATCGCCCGCGTGATGAGCGCGGCCGCCATCGAATTCGCCGATCTCGACCGCATCGCCGTCACCACCGGCCCCGGCAGCTTCACCGGGCTGCGGGTGGGGATATCGGCCACGCGCGGCATCGCGCTGGCGGCGGGAAAGCCGGCGGTCGGCCTCTCCACGCTCGCCGGCTTCGCGGCGCCGCTGATTGCCGACGACGACAGCACGCAGGTGGTGACGGCGATCGACGCTCGCCACGAGCAAGTTTATTTACAGGTATTCGGCACCGGCGGGCGCACGCTTGTGGCTCCTCGGATCGCGAGCGTGCGCGATGCCGCGCGCGCGGCGATGACCGCACCGGCACGCATCATCGGTTCCGCCGCGAACAAGGTGGCGGCGGCTTGGCCCAAGGGAGCCGAGCCGCCGCTGTCGGTCGAGCAGCGCGGCGCGCCCGATATCGACTGGATCGCGCGGCTCGGCGCCGCCGCTGCAGAGGACCACGCCCCGCCCAAGCCGCTCTATCTGCGCGCACCCGACGCGCAGCCACAAGACGCCGCGCGCCTGCCCCGCCGATGATAGGGATCGTCAGCCGCCTGTTCGCGCGCGAGCCCCTGCTGTCGGAAGCCGGCCCGCGCGATGCCGACGCTTTGGCAGCGCTCCACGGCGTCTCGTTCCATCGCGGGTGGAGCGACGACGAATTCGAGCGCTTGCTCTTCGATCGCAATGTCATCGCCCATCGCGCCATGGTGGGACGCAGCCTCATCGGCTTCATCGTGTCACGGCTGGTGCTCGACGAGGCGGAGATCCTGTCGATTGCCGTCGCCTCCGCCCGGCGGGACAAGGGACTGGCGCGGCAACTGCTCGATATCAATTTGCGCCGGCTGGTGGGGCTCGGCGCGCGCTCGGTCTTTCTCGAGGTGGACGAGGGCAACGTTCCGGCGCTGCGGCTTTACCGGCGTGCGGGCTTCCGGGACGTCGGGCGGCGGCAGGCGTATTACCCGGCCGGTCGCGGCTCCGCCGCGCTCATTCTTCGCCGCGATCTGGTGTGATCACGGATCGGCGCTCGAAACGGACCCGTGGATTCCAACCCACTGGCATGATATTGCGGTCGCACGGAGAAGCGTCGTGAACGCGCCGAAGCCCAGAGACATCGAAGCTTTATGCAGCGCCAAGGGGATGCGCATGACCGAACAGCGCCGCGTGATCGCGCGCGTGCTGGCGGCGGCCGATGACCACCCGGACGTCGAGGAGCTCTACCGGCGCTGCTCCGCGGTCGACGACCGCATCTCGATCTCGACCGTGTACCGGACCGTGAAGCTATTCGAGGATGCCGGCATCATCGAGCGCCACGAGTTCCGCAACGGGCGCGCACGCTACGAACAGATGCCCGACAGCCATCACGACCATCTCATCAATTTGCGCACTGGCGAGGTGATCGAGTTTCAATCCGAAGACATCGAACGCCTGCAGGCCGACGTCGCGCGGCGCCTCGGTTATCGGCTGGTCGATCATCGGCTCGAACTCTACGCGCTCCCACTCGACGACAAGCCGAAACGCTGATGGCGCGCCTTGCAAGCGAGACGAGAGCCTTAGCCGGATCGTCGTGGATCTTGCTTGGCTTGCTGCTCGGGCTTGCCTTCGCCGTTGATCTGTCCACGGCCAAAGGCCAGACCACACGATACCCCGACAGGCCGATCAAAATTTTCGTCGGCTTCGCCGCCGGCGGCGGCACCGACGTCGCCGCCAGAATTCTGGCGCAGAAGTTGACCGAGACGCTGGGTCAATCGGTCGTGGTGGAGAACCGTCCCGGCGCGAGCGGGATGATCGCCGCGGAAACACTGGCGAAATCGGCCGCCGACGGATACACGCTGATGATGGGCAGCCAGACCACGCTCGCGGTCGCGCCGACGCTTTATCGCAAATTCTCCATCGACGCGGCCAGGGACTTCGTCGGGGTAGCGACCGCTGGCGTCTCGCCGCTGGTGCTGGTCGTTCATCCCTCGGTGCCGGCACGATCGGTCAAGGACCTGATCGCGCTGGCCAAGGCCAAACCCGGCGCGATCAATTTCGGATCGGGCGGACTCGGGACCACGCCGCACATGGCAGGCGAGCTTTTTTCGATCCAGGCCGGCATCAAGATGGTGCACGTCGCCTATCGCGGGGAAGCGCCGGCCATCAACGATCTCCTCGGCGGTCAGCTCGACCTGATCTTCGCCAACCTCTCCGCCGTGATCGGCAACGTGAAGGCGGGCTCGTTGCGGGCGCTCGCCGTCACCAGCGCGCAACGCGCCGCCACCGCGCCCGAAATCCCCACCATCGCGGAGGTGGCGCTGCCCGGCTTCGACGCAGCGACCTGGTTCGCACTGGTCGCGCCGGCCGGAACGCCGCGCGATATCGTCCTGCAGTTGAACGCGGAGGTGACGCGGCTTGTCGGCCAGCCGGAGATCCAGCAGCGCTTCGCCGATCTTGGAATGACGATCGGCGCCGGCACGCCCGATGCGCTCGACGGCTATGTCAAATCCGAAATCGCCAAGTGGTCGAAGGTCATCAAGGACGCCGACATCCGTGCTCCGGAGTAGTCAATGGGATAACCGACACCTGTTTGCTTTTGGCGGCAAAGCGGGTAAAAACCTGGCCATCGGCCGCCCGCGCGCGGCGCGGGATTTATGAGCTGCATCAAAGAGTTGAGGCTCCCGAGCGCGCAAAACGACTCCACCGGCATGACCCGACCGCGCAAGCTCTACGTCAAATCCTTCGGCTGCCAGATGAACGTCTACGATTCCCATCGTATGGCGGACATGCTGGCGCCCGAGGGCTTCGCCGAGACCGCGGAGCTCGAGGACGCCGATCTCGTCATCCTCAATACCTGCCACATCCGCGAGAAGGCCGCGGACAAGGTCTATTCCGAGCTCGGCCGCATCCGCGCGCTCAAAGCCGCTGCTGCACGCAAAGGGCGCCGCGTGACCATTGCCGTTGCGGGCTGCGTCGCCCAGGCCGAAGGCGAGGAGATCATCCGGCGCGCGCCGGCGGTCGATCTCGTCGTCGGCCCGCAAAGCTACCATCGCCTGCCCGGTTTGCTCGCCCGCGCCGAGCGTGAGGGCGCGGTCGTCGACACCGAATTTCCGGTCGAGGACAAGTTCGACATCCTCAGGGCGCCGAGCCGCGAAGCGACGCGCGCGCGCGGCGTCTGCGCGTTCGTCACCGTGCAGGAAGGCTGCGACAAGTTCTGCACGTTTTGCGTGGTGCCCTACACGCGTGGCGCCGAGGTGTCGCGACCGGTGATGAAGATCGTCGCCGAGGTCGAGCGATTGGCCGACGCCGGCGTGCGCGAAGTCACGCTGATCGGTCAGAACGTCAACGCCTACCACGGCGAAGGACCCGACAGAGGGCCCTGGACGCTTGGTCGATTGCTGGAGCGCGTTGCCGAGCTGCCTGGGATCGCGCGCCTGCGCTACACCACGAGCCACCCGTGCGACATGGAGGCGAGCCTGATCGCGGCCCATCGCGACCTGCCGAGCCTGATGCCCTATCTGCACCTGCCGGTGCAGTCGGGTTCCGACCGCATCCTCGAGCGCATGAATCGCCGCCACACCCGGAGGGATTATCTAAAAGCCATCGCGCGTATGCGCGCCGCGCAACCGAAGATGGCGTTCTCGTCCGACTTCATCGTCGGCTTCCCCGGCGAGAGCGAGGAGGATTTTCGCGCGACGCTGTCGCTGGTCGAAGAGGTCGGCTATGCCAGCGCCTTCTCCTTCAAATACTCGCCGCGGCCCGGAACGCCAGCCGCGGACATGCCGGATCAGGTACCGGACGCGGTGAAATCCGAGCGGCTCTACCGCCTGCAGGCGGCCATCGACCGCCACCAGGCTGCGTTCAATGCGCGATGCCTCGGCCGCACCCTCGACGTCCTGTTCGAAAAGCCGGGACGCCATCCTGGCCAGATCGTCGGCCGCTCCCCATATCTCCAACCGGTTCAGGTCATGGCTCCATCGACAATGATCGGCGACATCGCGGCGGTGACGATTACCGACATCGGCGCCAACAGCCTGTTCGGCGCGTGCGTGGACGCCGGCGTCGACGCGGAGCCGATGCTGATGGAGGCCTGAACCGTTGCGCTCATCTCGATCGGACAGCGGATCGTTGGTGTCCTCGCCCACCGCCGGCGACAATTCCGCAACCCAGGTCGTGCTGGCCTTCGACGACAACCGGCTCGCGTCGCTGTTGTTCGGCCAATACGGGCAGAACCTGGCGCTGATCGAGCGTCGGCTCGGCGTGGTCGCCGAGCAGCGCGGCAATCACGTCACCCTGGCGGGCTCGCGCGACGGCGTGGAGCGATCGCGGCGGGTGCTCGAAGGGCTCTACGAGCAGCTCAAGCGCGGCGACGAGCTGGTGTCCGGCGACGTCGAAGGGGCGATCCGCTTGGCGATCGCGCAGGGCTCGCTGTTCGACTACGACCCGGCGACCGCGCGGTCGACTTTCGAGGAGATCAACCTGCGCAAGCGTCCCGTGCGCGCGCGCACCGCGGCGCAGGATGCCTATATCCGCGCGCTGCGCCGCCACGCGCTGGTCTTCGGCACCGGGCCGGCGGGCACCGGCAAAACCTGGCTCGCGGTCGCCCACGCGGTGCAGTTGTTCGAGCGCAAGGAGGTCGACCGCATCATTCTCTCGCGTCCGGCGGTCGAGGCGGGCGAGCGTCTCGGATTCCTCCCCGGCGATATGCGCGAGAAGGTCGATCCGTATCTGCGCCCGATCTACGACGCGCTCTACGATCTGATGGATGCGCGCATCGTCGAACGCACGCTGCAGACCGGCGAGATCGAGATCGCGCCGCTCGCTTTCATGCGCGGACGCACGCTCTCGAACGCAGTCATCATCCTCGATGAGGCGCAGAATACGACCGCGATGCAAATGAAGATGTTTCTCACGCGACTCGGCGAGAACAGCCGCATGATCGTCACCGGCGATCCGAGCCAGGTCGATCTGCCGCCCGGACAGACCTCGGGCCTCGCGGAAGCGACGCGACTCCTCAGAAACGTCGAGGGAATTGGTCACGTCGTCTACACCGCCGAGGACGTCGTCCGGCACGAGCTCGTGGCGCGCATTGTCGACGCCTACGACAAGGCGGCGCTCAAGGCCGCGCGATCGCGCGAGACCAAGGAATGAGCACGCTTGCTCGCTTCATCTTCCCCGCGCGCGGGGAAGGGAGATGACGTTCGTGGTGCGCACACGGCGCGCACGACCGCCAGTGCGCCGACCACGGCCGCCGCTCAAGGTCGACATCGTGGTCGCATCCCCGCTCTGGACGGCGCAGCGCAGCCTCAAGGCGCTGCTGCGCCGGGCGATCGACGAAGCCGCGTCCATGGTGTCAACAATCCAGGGCGAGCTTGCTATCGTGCTGACCGACGATTCGGCGATCCGGGCGCTCAATCGCGATTGGCGTTCCAAAGACGCAACGACCAACGTGCTGTCCTTTCCCGCCAAGGAACCGCGCGATGCGCGTGGAACACCCCGCCTGCTCGGTGATATCGTAATCGCCTACGAGACGACGGAACGTGAAGCGCGCGCCGAGCATAAACCCTTTGCGCATCATCTTGCTCACCTCGCGGTGCATGGATTCCTTCATCTCGCCGGCTACGATCACGCGGCCGATGACGAGGCGGCTGCAATGGAAAGGCTCGAAACCGCGATCCTTGCCCGGCTGGACGTGCCCAACCCCTACACTGCGCGCAGCGCCATCTAATCTCCATGCCTGAGTCCGACCCACCCAGTTCGAGCGAGCCGAGCGCGACGCGCAATCTGCCCGTGCCGCTACCGCGGCCGGGCCAAGCCGCGCCCGAAAGCGCCGAGAATTGGTTCACGCGGGCGCTGCGGGCGATCTTCCGCTGGAAATCGAGCACCATCCGCGCCGACCTCACGGATGTGCTCGAAGACGGCGCCGGCGAGACCGGCTTCTCGCCGGCCGAACGCACCATGCTCAAGAACATCCTCGGGCTGCGCGAGCGGCGCATCTTGGATGTGATGGTGCCGCGCGCCGACATCATCGGCGTGCAGCGCGACATCGCGCTCGGCGAACTCATGAAGGTGTTCGAGAGCGCGGGCCATTCCCGGCTCGTGGTTTATGACGACACCCTCGACGACGCCGCCGGCATGGTCCACATCCGCGACCTTGTCGCGTTCATGACGGTGCGCGCGACCTTGAGCGCAACCGCCAATCGGCGCCGCAAAAAGCCGTTTCCCGCCGGCCTCGACCTCAAAGCCATCGATCTGTCGATGCCGCTGTCGGCGACGAAAATCATCCGCGAAATTCTGTATGCGCCGCCGTCCATGCCGGTGCTCGACCTGCTCGCCAAGATGCAGACGACCCGTATCCATCTCGCCCTCGTCGTCGACGAATATGGCGGCGCTGACGGCGTCGTTTCGATCGAAGACATCGTCGAGCAGATCGTCGGCGAGATCGCCGACGAGCACGACGAGGACATCGCGCCAGGCGTGGTGCGCCAGTCCGACGGCTCGTTCCTCGCCGACGCCCGCGCGAGCCTCGAGGACGTCACCGCAATCGTCGGCGAATTCGATGTCGGCGACGTCGCCAAGGAAGTGGACACCCTTGCCGGATATGTCGCAACGCGGATCGGCCGCGTGCCGGTGCGCGGCGAGCTCGTGCCCGGGCCCGGCCCGTTCGAACTCGAAATCCTCGACGCCGATCCCCGCCGCGTGAAGAAGCTCAGGATCTATCGCAGTCTCGACCGGCAGAACGGCGCCCGGCGCGTGATGCGGCGGCAGGTGGGACCTGCGCCCGCGCCGCCGAGCGCGAGCGCACCTGCCTCCTCGCCGCCGGTGACCGGCGATGAAGCGGACAAGCTTCCCCACGACGCAGCGCCATCGAAATCCGCCCGCCAGCCGTGACGCTCACTCGCCTCGCCCATACCATCGTGCTGGCCGAGGGATGGTGGCGAATTCTGATCGCGTTTCTCGCCGGCGCCTCCTCGACGCTGGCGCTGCCGCCGACGGATGTTTGGCCACTTCCGTTCATTACGTTTCCGATCCTGGTCTGGCTCGTCGACGGCGTGGCTGGCGGCCGCTTCGGCGGCGTGCTCGCGGCGGCCAGCGTCGGCTGGTGGTTTGGCTTCGGCTATTTCCTCGCCAGCCTCTATTGGGTCGGCCATGCGTTCCTGGTCGACGCCAAGACTTTCGGCTGGTTGCTGCCGTTTGCAGTCATTGCACTGCCGGCCGCGATGGCAATCTACACGGCGTTGGGCCTCGCACTGGCGCGACTGATCTGGACGCGCGGCGCGACCCGCGTGCTCGCGCTCGCGGTCGCGCTCACGCTCGCAGAATGGCTGCGCGGTCACTTGTTCAGCGGCTTTCCCTGGAACGCCTATGGCTATGCGCTGATCTCGCCGCTATGGCTCGCCCAGGGCGCAGCGCTCATCGGTATCTGGGGCCTCACGTTTCTCGCCGTCGCGGTCTATGCATCGCCTGCCGTGCTCGCCGATGACCGCGCCGACACCAGACGGCCGTGGCTCGCTCCGGCGCTGAGCGCGGCCGCGATCGGGGCGCTTGCGATCTATGGCGCCGTGCGGCTGGAGCGGACTCCCACCAGCTACGTCGCGGACGTGGGCCTTCGCATCATGCAGCCCAATCTGCAGCAGGATGAAAAGTTCAACTATTCGCAGAAGCAGCAGGTGATGAGCCGTTATCTCGCGCTATCGGATCGCCCGAACAGCCCGCAATCCACCGGCCTGCGCGGGGTGACGCTTCTGATCTGGCCGGAATCGGCGTTTCCGTTCTTCCTCACGCGCGAACCCGATGCGCTCGCCCAGATCGCCGCGCTCTTACCCCCGGAGACGGTGCTGATCACCGGCGCCATCCGTGCGCCCGAAACCGCGCCCCATGCGCCCGTGACGCGCGCCTACAATTCGATCTACGTGATCGGCCACGACGGCTCGATCCTTTCGGTCTACGACAAGGTCCATCTCGTGCCATTCGGCGAATACCTGCCGTTTCAGGAGCTGCTCGAGCGGCTCGGTCTGGAGCAACTCACCAAGGTCCGCGGCGGATTCATCCCCGGAGACCAGCGGCGCAATCAGGCGGCGCCAGGAGCACCGAATTTTCTGCCGCTGGTCTGTTATGAAATCATTTTTCCCGGCGACGCGGTGCCGCGCCGTGAACGCAAGGGCTGGCTCTACCGCCATGTCGGCCGTTATCTCGACTGGCCGTCCGTGGCCGGGAGCGTGGAACGGCCCGGCTGGCTCCTCAACCTGACCAATGATGGATGGTTCGGCGCCAGTGCAGGCCCCTACCAGCACTTCCAGCAGGCGCGAATACGCGCCATCGAAGAGGGGCTTCCGTTGGTGCGGGCGGCCAATAGCGGAATTTCCGCGGTGGTCGATCCGCTCGGGCGCATCATCAAATCGCTGCCGCTCGGGGCCGAGGGCGTGCTCGATGCGCCCTTGCCGCAACCCACCGCGCGCACCTTCTACGCCCGCTGGGGCGATGGCCCCGTCGGAATAGTGCTCGGCCTGGCTTTTTTGTGGGTGATGCGCTCCCGCAGGCGGGCGCCCTAACTTCGCCGTGGATTCAGTTCTAAGTTGTATACGGGCGGCTCGATTACAACTTTCTACATATAGGTTGCGAGAGAGACTATCGACAAATTGCCTTTTCTAATCAGCTATCTGATGTAGATTGGGAGCCGGATTCATGTTTCAACAATTTTTTGCGGTAACCACCGATTTTGCTCGGAATACGATTGCGTTCCGGCCGCGCAACGGGAACATTAGCAAGCACCACGGCTGCATAGGAGATCGTTATGGCCGCCGCGAAAAAGGCCCCGAACCCCATCGACAAGCATGTTGGCAGCCGGGTGCGCATGCGCCGCATGATGCTTGCAATGAGCCAGGAAAAGCTGGGCGACGCGCTCGGCCTTACCTTCCAGCAGGTGCAGAAATACGAGAAAGGCACCAACCGCATCGGCGCCAGCCGGTTGCAGCAAATCTCCCACATCCTTCAGGTGCCAGTCGCGTTCTTCTTCGAAGGCGCGCCCAACTTGCACGGATCGGCGGATGGAGGGATGAAAGAAGCGCCTTCCCCTGCCTACGTCTCGGATTTCCTCGCCACCTCCGAAGGCCTCTCCCTGACCAAGGCCTTCATGCGGATCAAGGAGCCCAAGCTCAGGCGCCGCATCGTCGATCTCGTCGAGGAGATCGCCGGCGACGAAGACGACTGAGCCGGCCGATGGAGGGACTGGCGACGGAGGAGAGCACCTTGCCTCGTCCGCCGTCCCACTCTTCGCCCACACCTTGACCGCGTGCGGGGACGCTGCAACAAACACTCCGCGCCCAAGAGCCGCGAGGGGTCGCAATCGAGCCTGCGAGGGGAGTGTCTTCAGTGTCACACGCCAATTATCTCTTTACCAGCGAGTCCGTCTCCGAAGGTCATCCCGACAAGGTCTGCGACCAGATTTCGGACGCGATCCTCGATGCGTTCATCGAAAACGACATCAAGCTCGGCATCGCCGACAACAGTCTGGTGAATACGCGGCTCGGCTGTGAGACGCTCTGCACCACCAACAAGATCGTCATCGCCGGTGAGGGCCGTGGCCAGGCGCCGCTGTTCAGCAAATATGGCGACCACGCCGTGGTCAACCGCGAGCTGATCAGTCAGATCGCACGCAACGTCGTGCGCGACATCGGCTACGACCAGAACGGCTTCTCCTATCACGGCGCCGACATCGAGGTGCTGCTGCACGGCCAATCGCCCGATATCGCCAGGGGCGTCGATGCCAAGAAGAAGAAGGGCGAGGAGCAGGAGGGCGCGGGCGACCAAGGCATGATGTTCGGCTTCGCCTGCACCGAGAGCGAGGTCTACGAGAAGGGCTCGTTCATGCCGGCCCCGATCTACTTCGCGCACAAGATTTTGAAGGTGCTGGCGGAGAAGCGCCGCTCGAAGCAGTTGTTCGACCTGCAGCCCGACGCCAAGAGCCAGGTGACCGTGCAATATATCGAGGGCAAGCCGATTGGGTGCACCAAGGTCGTGGTCTCGACGCAGCACAACGCCGAGACTCGTAACGGCAAGAAGTACTCGCCGGCGATGGTGAAGGACTTGATCGGCGATGCGGTGGCTTCCGCGCTGCCGGACGGCTGGATGCCGAAGCGATCGAACGATTTCCTGGTCAATCCGACCGGCAATTTCGTGGTCGGCGGCCCGGACGGGGACTGCGGCCTCACCGGCCGCAAGATCATCGTCGACACCTATGGCGGCTACGCGCCGCACGGCGGCGGCGCTTTCTCGGGCAAGGATCCGACCAAGGTCGACCGCTCGGCAGCCTATGCCGCGCGCTATCTCGCCAAGAACGTCGTCGCCGCCGGCATTGCCGAACGCTGCACAATCCAAATCGCCTATGCCATCGGCGTCGCCGACCCGATGTCGCTGCTGGTCGATATGCATGGCACCGGCAAGGTCGACGAGAAGAAACTCGAAAAAACGCTACCCGAAATCTTCAGGCTCACGCCGATCAACATCCGCCGCACGCTCAAGCTCAACCGGCCGATCTATCGCCGCACCGCCGCTTACGGCCATTTCGGCCGAGCGCCCGACAAGGACGGCGGTTTCTCCTGGGAGAAAACCGATCTGGTGAAGGACATCAGAACCGCGGTGGCCTAATCCTGTCGACGTGGGAGCGTAGGGCGTCCAACATGGCGGCGGTTGAGACCGCCATGTCCATACCCGATCGCAGCAAAGCTCGGCGCAGCGCCTTTTTCGGCCGCCGCAAGGGTCATGCACTACGGCCGCGCCAGGCGGGGCTGTTCGACACCCTGTTGCCGCGGCTTGCCATCGAGCTTGCCAAGCCCGCGCCGCCCGACCTGGGGCTCCTATTCCCCAATCCAGTCGACAGCGTCCGCCTCGAAATCGGATTCGGCGGCGGCGAGCACATGATCGCGCAAGCCCAACAGCATCCGCGCACCGGCTTCATCGGGGTCGAGCCGTTCGTCAACGGCATGGCCAAGGCGCTCGCGGCGATCGACCTGAAAAATCTCTCCAATATCCGGCTGCACTTCGACGACGCCGTGTTTCTGCTCGAATGGTTGCCGCCGGCCTCGCTCGCGTGCGTCGATCTGATTTATCCCGATCCTTGGCCGAAACGGCGGCATTGGAAACGGCGCTTCATCCAAGACGAGAGCGTGGCCGCGATTGCGCGCATCCTGCGTCCTGGCGGCGAGTTCCGCTTCGCAACGGACGTTGCGGACTATGCGGCCTGGACGCTCAAACACCTGATCCGATCGTCCGACTTCGCGTGGACGGCGGAGCGCGCCGACGATTGGCGTCGCGCGTGGTCAGGCTTTTCCGCGACGCGCTACGAAGCAAAGGCAAGGCGCGAAGGCCGTGCGCGTTGCTATCTGACCTTTCGCAGAACGGGCGGCGGAGCGCGGGCGCCGGATGATCCGGGACGGCGGACCACGGACAGAGCGCGGGCCGTCTAGGTCCTACCGTCGTCCGTCGTCCGTCCGCTGTGGTGCGGTCGCACCTGCCAGAACCGCATCACCCGCTGGGCCGTGCTCGGCGACAGGCGATCGAAGTCGGCATGGATGGCATCGAGATCCTGGCTCGACGTTCGCGCGCCGGCTGGCCGCACCATGATGATGGCCTTGGCGGTCGACCAGGCCCAGCCCGCGGACTTACACAGAATGAGAACTGGATCGGACCGCTCCGCAGCCATCAGCCGATCCACCACTTCGATCGGTACCGCGCAAAGGGACGCAAGCGCCGCGACCGTTTCTTCGTATTGGCTCTTGTGCGCGAAGTCGACGAGGATGGCCTCGTCGAGCTTGCCCTCCTGGTGTAGCGCCTCGATCCTGCGCTGCGCGCGCGAGTGGTCGCGCGGCGCAGCCGGCGCATCCGCTTCATTCGCGACCTTGGCCCGCGCGCCACGAGCCTCGGATGGCGTCTCGGGCGTCGCGGATGCGATGAGGCGCCGCTGCACCGCATCCGTGGCGGTGAGCAGGAGATCGTGGAACAACCGCGGCGGAATGTCCGGCCGCAGCAGGACCGCCTCGGCCAGCACGCCGTCCGTTTTCGCGCGCTCGACCAGGGTGCAAAAACCCGCGTCGGACAAGCGCGCGCCGCGATTGGCGGCCACGCTGTGCCGCACCCCGTGGTCACCGCGGCGCAGCAGCACGTCGGTCACCGGCGCTGCGATCCGGGCCCGAGCGGAGATAGCGAGCAGATGCGCTTGGCCCTTGCTCTGCGCGATGTCGACGAGATCGGTGTCGGATAGCCCCTCCGCCCGCATGAGCAGGGGACCCGCGACCGCGATGTCGTCGTCCTGCGCGAGGTGGCGCACCGCTTCGACCGGCGCGTTGCCGAGGGGCGCAAGCCGGCGCGAGAGTTCAGTGCGCGCCTTCGTCTCGATCTCGCCGATCAAACGGCTGAACACGAGGTCGAATAGCCGGACGTGATCGTCGTTGAAACGGCTCGCCCCGTCGAGAAAAAAGGCGGTCATGCGCTCAAGCGTCTTGACCCGCCTCTCGGGTGAGCCGCGCGCGATCAACGCGTCGAGTTCCGGAATGTGCGAGGCGTGCACGGACACTCTCAAGTCCCAAAGGGAAAATTCACGGATGACGCGGCACGCGACCTGGAAACGGGCAGGCTAGGGAAGAAATCTGAAGGAAGGGTTAGTTAAGCGCGCCTTAGCGCGCCGCGGCGGCCCTTGCGCCAGCGCCGCAAATCGCTATATTCCAGCTGTCCAGCTTTTGGATATCTCATAACGGTCGGATGTGATCCGATCGGTTTTTGAGAGTGGGTTCCCCCGGGACCCGCTCTTTTTTGTTACCGAAATCGGACCTATGTGCCCGGTCGAACCGGGACGGCAGTCTAACTGGAAGTTGCGAGGCCAAGCGAAGATGACGCCAGCGATCGGCACCCTTCAGGCCGAGTCGGAGCCGCGCCTTATCGCCGAGCAGGGCGTCGCGGCGCGCGTAGCCGCTATTGCCGAGCCCGTCCTGGGCGGTATCGGCTATCGTCTCGTGCGGGTGAAGATTTCGGGGCTCGACGGCTGCACGGTCCAGATCATGGCCGAACGCCCGGATGGGACGATGACGGTCGAGGACTGCGAGGCGGTCTCGCGCGCGCTCTCGCCGGTGCTCGATGTGGCCGATCCGATCGACCGCGCCTATCGGCTCGAAGTGTCCTCGCCCGGCATGGATCGCCCGCTGGTGCGGCGCTCGGATTTCGAGCGCTTTGCCGGCCACCGCCTGAAGGTGGAAATGGCGGTGGCGATCGACGGCCGACGGCGATTTCACGGTCTGCTGCTGGGCGTGGAGGGGGAGGCCGCGCGCGTTCGCCGCGACGATGCCGCACCCGGCGAAGCAACCGAGATTGTGCTGCCGATCGAGGACATGGCCGAGGCCAAGCTCGTCGTCACCGATGCGCTGATTGCCGAATCGCTCAGGCGCGGCAAGGCGGCGCAACGCGAGGCACGGCGACGGCAGGCGGAGGACGCAGGAGAGCAAGCCGCAAGCCGTCCGCCATCCTCGATCCTCGCGCGCCCGTCGTCCGAAGCTCGATTGAAGTATGTCCAGCCCACGCCGCTCGATCACCGCGGCGGGGCTCAGAACGAAGGAGAATGACCGATGGCCGTCAGCGCCAACCGGCTCGAATTGTTGCAAATCGCCGACGCGGTCGCCCGCGAGAAAGCGATCGACCGCAACATCGTCATCGCCGCCATGGAGGATGCGATCCAGAAGGCGGCACGCTCGCGCTATGGCAGCGAGACCGAAGTCCGCGCCGAGATCAATCCAAAGACCGGCGAGATGCGACTGTCGCGTCTGCTGCTGGTGGTGGATAAGGTCGAAAACGACGCGACGCAGATCGCGCTCGAAGAGGCAAAAAAGCGCAACCCCGCAGCTCAGGTCGGCGACTACATCGCCGAGGCCTTGCCGCCGCTCGAATATGGCCGCATCGCCGCCCAATCGGCGAAGCAAGTGATCGTGCAGAAGGTGCGCGAGGCCGAGCGCGACCGGCAATATCAGGAGTACAAGGACCGCATTTCCGATATCGTCAACGGTATCGTCAAGCGGGTCGAATACGGCAACGTGGTCGTCGATCTCGGCCGCGGCGAGGCGATCGTGCGCCGAGACGAAATGTTGCCGCGAGAAACGTTCCGCAACGGCGACCGCATCCGCGCTTTCATCTACGACGTGCGCCGCGAGCCGCGCGGGCCGCAGATATTTCTCTCGCGCACCCATCCGCAATTCATGGCCAAGCTGTTCGCCCAGGAAGTGCCGGAAATCTACGACGGCATCGTGGAGGTGAAGGCAGTGGCGCGCGACCCGGGTTCGCGCGCGAAAATCGCGGTGATTTCCCGGGATTCGTCGGTTGATCCGGTCGGCGCCTGCGTCGGCATGCGCGGGTCTCGCGTGCAGGCCGTGGTCAACGAGTTGCAGGGCGAGAAGATCGACATCATCCCGTGGACGGCGGACCCCGCCAACTTCGTGGTCAACGCGCTGGCGCCCGCCGAAGTCGCCAAGGTCGTGCTCGACGAGGACCGCCAACGCATGGAAGTGGTCGTCCCCGACCAGCAGCTTTCGCTTGCCATCGGCCGGCGCGGACAGAATGTCCGGCTCGCTTCGCAGCTCACCGGCTGGGACATCGACATCGTCACCGAGCAGGAGGAATCGGAGCACCGGCAGGCCGAATTCGAAAAACGCACCAAGCTGTTCATCGAGGCGCTCAACGTCGACGAGGTGGTCGGCCAGTTGCTCGCTTCGGAAGGCTTCAACTCGGTCGAGGAGCTTGCCGCGGTGGACGAAAAGGAGCTCGCCGGGATCGAGGGTTTCGACGAGGACACCGCGCGTGAATTGCAGACGCGCGCCCGCGACTATCTCGATCGACAGGAAGCCGAACTCGACGACAAGCGCAAACAGCTCGGCGTCGAGGACGCGCTCAAAGAGATCCCGGGCGTCACCACCGCCATGCTGGTGAAGTTGGGCGAGAACGGGATCAAAACGGTCGAGGACCTGGCGGGTTGCGCCACCGACGACCTTTTCGGCTGGAGCGAACGCAAGGACGGCGAGACGGTACGCTATCCGGGCGCCCTCGACGGATTCGATCTCTCGCGCGACGAGACCGAAGCGCTGATCATGCAGGCGCGCGTCAAGGCCGGCTGGATCAAGGAGGAAGATCTGGCGCCGCCACCCGCTGAGGAAGGGACGGTCGAGGCGACCGCGGCGCCAGCCTGAGAACATCGAATGCTTGGTCGATCGCATAGTGACGCACTCGATGCCGGGCCGCACAAGCGCGCGCCCGGAACGCACCGATTTTGCGCCGCCAGCGGAGCAGTGAGGCCGGTCGACGAGATGATCCGCTTCGTCGTCGGCCCGGACGGCACCGCGGTGCCCGACCTCAAGCGCCGGCTGCCCGGACGCGGCATCTGGATCACGGCGACGCGGCAGGCATTGCGCGGCGCGATCGCGCGCAAGGCGTTTGCACGCGCCTTCAAGCGTGACGTGCGCCTCGGTCCAGATCTCGTGGAGACGACCGAGCGGCTGATCGAGCGCGCCGCGCTCGACGCGCTCGCCATGTGCCACAAGGCGGGAAAGGTCGCGATCGGCTTTGCCAATGCCGACGCGGCGCTCGCTCGCGCCCGCGTGGCAGGACTGCTGCATGCCGCCGAGGCCGCCCCCGATGGCACGAGAAAGCTTGCGGCCGCGCTTAACCGCCGCGCGGACGCGGCGGAAATTGCGGTCATTGATGCATTTACCTCAGCGCAATTGGATTTGGCATTGGGACGGTCAAATGTGATACATGCAGCCCTGCTCGCCGGTCCCGAAAGCGAGACGTTTCTGGCGCGCGCCGCGCGCCTTGACTATTTTCGGA
>Ga0306920_100000828_pt1 | contig 37455 bp, 31 predicted proteins | sample flu12Cox44000170_FD_204666 | JGI IMG/M metagenome (GOLD analysis project Ga0306920, IMG submission 204666) | Lab enrichment of tropical soil microbial communities from Luquillo Experimental Forest, Puerto Rico - flux4day.12C.oxic.44.000.170 (v2)... | ecosystem: Environmental > Terrestrial >... | reverse complement strand
TTGTCCAGTCACTAGGATGACTTCTAGTTCATATCGCCAGCTCTCTCGGAGAGCTGCATCAACAGTCCATAGTGCATTGTACTCTTAGTCCTCAAAGTATCTGGACCGACAACGAGCTGCGCGAAGTAAGACTTACGGATTTTTCGCACGCAACCGTTGAAAGCGAAATTTCGTCGGAACGTTACCCTCACACTGAGCTTCGGTATCTCGCCCCAGAACAGACGGGCCGGACCGCCCGCACAGTCGACGCTCGAACGGATCTCTATTCGTTGGGTGCTGTGGGTTATCATCTTCTTTGCGGCCAGCCGCCGTTTGACGATATCGAACCGGTCGCATTGATTCATGCGCATCTTGCCCGACCCCCAACGCCTCTTCACGTTATTGATCCGAATATACCGCAAGCCGTATCGTCAATCCTGAAAAAGCTGCTATCGAAAGCTCCGGAAGACCGCTACCAAACGGCGGTGGGGTTGAGGCTGGATTTCCAGGAATGCCTGAACCAATGGCGAGCGCGCGGCAGTGTCAATGACTTCAAGGTCGGGTTAACCGATGCGTCCGCAATCTTTAAGATCTCCAACAAGCTGTACGGACGTGATTCCGAGCGAGCTGCCTTGGAGGCCGCATTCAATCGGGCAAAAAATGGAGGGACCGAACTTGCGCTGATATCGGGGCCTCCCGGAATAGGAAAATCATTTCTCGCGCATTCGCTTCGGGCTGTCGCGAGGTTCTCGGGCGCCTTCGTAAGTGGCAAATCGGACCAGTACAAACAAAACGAGCCTTACTCTGTCATCGCGCAAGCCTTTGGAATCCTGATCGACCAGTTACTTTGCAATAGCCAAGATCGGATCCAAAATTGGCGGGAGCGGGTAATCGAGGCGGTGGGGCCGAATGCCAATCTGATGATTGATGTCATTCCGGCTCTCAAGGACCTGATTGGCGGCAGAGAGCCGACATCTGAGCTTCCAGCTGCTGAGAAAAGGCATCGTTTCAATTACGCGTTTCGTCAGTTCGTAAAAGTCTTCTCGAATCGCGATCATCCGCTGTGCATCTTCCTTGATGATCTTCAGTGGGCAGATCCTGCATCATTGGCGCTTATCCAATCTCTGCTAACCGATAAGGAAGTTTCCCACCTCTTGGTAGTTGGTGCGTTCCGTTCGGGTGAGGAGACGGGCGACGATGCGGTCGGCAGGCGAGTTGACGAGATCGCAAGATCTAAGGTGCCGATTACGCGCATCTCACTTTCGCAACTGGACACCGCTAATATCCGCGAACTCTTGCGCGATACTCTCGGCTGTTCTGAAGAAGAGGCCGCCTCTTTTGCCGCGCTCGTGAAAACAAAGACAGACGGAAATCCATTTTTCATTAGCCAATTTCTTTCGTTTTTGAACAATCAGAAACTTGTCGTATTCGATTTTGTGCAGAACCGATGGGTCTGGGATCTTCGCAGGATCTCGGAAGAGGGCATTACCGACAACGTGCTGGAACTCATGAATCGCAAGTTAGCCGACCTGCCAAGTCTGGTGCAGTCGGCGATGGGTATCGCGTCGTGCATCGGAAACCGGTTTTCCAGTAACACTCTTTCTCTTGTAATGCAGAAGCCGCTGTTATCGATACTAGAGGTCTTACGGATAGCAGAGCGCGAAGGGCTTATCATCTCGATCGGGGAGAGCGAAAGCAAGGACGAGTTCAAGTTCTTGCACGATCGGGTACAGCAGGCCGCATACGCGTTCATACCAGAGACGTCCCGGCCCGCCTTACGATTGCAAATTGGGAGGCGCCTTTACGCTGCCTTGCCCCAAGCGGAACGCGATGCCGCAAGCTTCATTATCCTCGATAACCTGAATGCGGCAACGCAGCTGATTACAGATCGTTTTGAGACAGAGTCTCTCGCGCACCTCAACGCTTATGCCGGGCGGCGCGCCCGCGAGATCGCAGCATTCGATGCGGCCCTTGGTTATTTTAGAAATGGCATCAAGCTGATCCAGCCCGATGGTTGGAAGCATCACTACGAACTGACTCTTGACCTTCACCTGGGTTGCTTCGAATGCGCGTACGTCGTTGGCCACGTCGAAGAAGCGAATATTTTGTTCGTCGCTATCCTTGAGAATTCGACGGCGTCGATTGACAAGGCGAGGGCTTACTATCTCAAAATTCTGCTCAACACTGGCATGGACAGAAGCGAAGAAGCTGTTTCCATTGGACGTGAAGCGCTTCGATTGTTCAAGGAGCATCTTCCTGAAAGGCCTACCAAGCTGCAACTCTTCCGGGAACTCGCTGCTGTCATCCTGCGCCTGCGAGGAAGGCGCGCAAGTGAGCTTCTCGATCTACCAAAGATGACCGATGCGTCTACAGAAGCAATAGTAACATTGTTAATGAGTATTTGCCCGGCGGCGTATTTCAGAAATCCCGATCTGATGGTCTTTGCCGCACTTCGCATTGTGAGCATTTCTCTGCGGCACGGAAATTCGCGGGCTTCCTCATTCGGATACGTGCTGTACGGTCTCGCAAGGGGTGCTTTATTCGGCGACTACAAGGGAGGACATGAATTTGGTCGCTTGGCGGTTGAATTAGCGAAATCTGACGCCGATCCGAGCCAACAATGCAAAATTATAACGATTTTTTCGGGTTGGCTGAATTTCTGGCGTGAGCCAGTTGATGAAAGCGTCAATCTTCTGAGATCTTCTCTGAAACTTGCTTTGGAGGCTGGCGATATTCAATATGCGCACTACGCGGTGTTGCAGATTATCTTCCTGAGATTTGCGCGAGGCGCGAATCTTGATGAGCTTACTAACGAAGTCAATCATTACCAGCCTGTCATTGAGCGGGCTGCAGACTGGTTCACCCAGACGACGTTTGGCTTTCGAAGACAATTCATACTCACACTGCGGGACAGAACCGGATGGAAAAGCCTGCACGATAGCATTCCTGGCGAAGATGCAACTGCTTCCAGTCTGCGCGCCGCCGGCAATCTAACGGCGCTTACCTACTATTTCGTTGCAAAAGCACAGGTTGCCTACCTGTTTGGATTGTTTTCCGAAGCGAGTCGTTATTCGGATGCAGCCGACGCCGAGATCAAAACTATCGTAAATCAGATCATTGTGGTCGAGCATTATTTCTATCGGGGACTCATCAGCGCGTCTCTGATGCGTCTAGGCGAAACCAACGGCGTGAAGCTTCACAGCGTTCTCAGAGGATGCAGGGCCAAGCTAGCCCGCTACGCCATTAATTGTCCGAGCAATTTCGCCGCCCACCATCGCCTGTTGTGTGCCGAAGAGGCATCAGTTAGCGGAAGGAACGAAACAGCGGCTGTTCTTTATGACGAGGCAGCCAAGTTCGCGCGTGAGCAGACGTTTTACCAAATTGAAGCTCTAGCTAATGAACTCGCGGGCCAGAGTTATCTCGCCTGCAATCGGGATCACGTCGCCAGAATGTACTTGCTCGCCGCTCGAAAAGCCTACGTGCAATGGGGGGCGTTCGCGAAGTCTAATCAGATTTCGCAGAAATACTCGGCAACATTGCAATTAGCGAACATTGACGTTCCTAGCGACGTTTCGGCCAAACATCATTCAGAAAGGAGAACGGACATCATCGATGTCGATACCGTCATGCGGGCCACAACGGCTCTATCAAGCAACCTGGAATCTGATCGATTGCTCGGCAAGCTTATGCGTTTAATTCTTGAGTGTATGGGAGGGGAAAGAGCTTTTATTGTTTCGAAACGCGCTGGTTCTCTGCAAGTCGAGGCAGCCGGTTTTACAGACGGCGCGCAAGTCCATCTGGACCTTGGATCAAGCGGCAATGACAATCTCCAGTTCTCTGAAAGCGTGGTCAACTATGTTTTGCACACCGGTCGCGAGATCATAGTCGGAGACGCGAGAGGAGATGCTCGTTTTCAGACATGTCCGTATATCGCTGAAAACAAACCTCAATCAATCGCGTGTGTACCAATAACAAACATGGGGACCACAAACGGGGTGGCATACGTCGAAAGTAGACTATCGGGAACGTTTTCTGACGAGCGAGTCCGAGGGTTAATTCTGCTGTCGCGGCAGGCCTTCGCGGCGATCGAGAACATGCAGCTTCAGTCGAGACTCAGCGAGAATAACGAAACGCTGAAATCGGCTTTACAAAGTGTTGAATTGCTTAGCGGCATTCGGAGCCACTTGGCCAAGTTTGTTCCGCGATCTGTGCAACGGTTGATTGAGGACAACCCGATAGATCCTGATTTAGCAACCCATGAGCAAGACATAACCATCATGTTTCTCGACGTTGCCGGCTCTACAAGCATGAGCGAGCAACTCGGATCGGAGGAACTGAAACACATAATCGAAACGTACTTCTCCGGCTTCGTAGATGATATTTTCCGGAACGGTGGGGAGATCAATGAAGTCGCCGGGGATGGGCTGATGATCGTCTTTCAGCACTCCGACCCCGGAGAACACGCCAAATTGGCAACTCGATCTGCCATTTCAATACGAGAGAAGACCTCAGCACTAAATGCAGCGTCTGGAGGCCAATGGCCGCGCGTTGTGATCAATATCGGGATTCATTCTGGCACGGCGCTTGTAGGGGCGAACAAGATTGAGAGCGCAGCAGAAACTTTGTGGGTGTATACAGCGACCGGGTATTCGGTAAATGTTGCTGCCCGAATAGGTTCGGCAGCATCGAACGGGACTATCCTGGTGAGCGAGGAGACTGCGCGCCGGCTGGGTTCAGAGTTTGAACTGGCCGCTAAAGGCAAGCAGGCCTTCAAAGGAGTTAGTGAGCGGATCGATCTTTATAGCGTCGAAGGCAAGAGGGTGAACTGAACAGCAGAAATTCGTGGTGCTTGGTCAAAGGGAGGATCTCCATGGCGGCGAAAAAGATCGTGGTGCTCGGAGGCGGTGTAGCAGGGCTCAGTGCGGCCCACGAATTGGTAGAGCGCGGCTTTATCGTCGAGGTTTATGAAAAGGATACTACTCTGGGCGGGAAGGCACAGAGCAACACCAAGGTTTACGTAGGTGGAGGAGGGGGATTGCCCTTACCTGGCGAGCACGGCTTTCGCTTTTTTCCCGGCTTCTATCAGCATTTGCCCGATACGATGAGCAGGATTCCCGTCGCGGGTACGAACGCAGCGAACAATTTGGTTACGGCAAAACAAACCGCGATCGCGCAAGAGACAAAGCCGCTGTTTATCTTTTTAACCCATATCCCCAAAACGTTGCAGGATTGGCAGCTCGTACTCGAGGATTGGTTTGGCAGATCTGAACTCGGCCTGAAGACAGGCGAAGCCGAGTTTTTCGTATCCCGTCTGCTCAAGTTCCTGTCGACATGCTCCAAGAGGAGATTTGCTGAGCTGGAAAACATTAAGTGGTGGGACTATGTCGATGCCCAGAACCGTTCACTCCAATATCAAAAATTGTGTGCTGCCGGACTGACCCGCTCGTTGGTGGCAATGCAAGCGGAGGTGGCCAGTACTCGGACCGTCGGTACGATCCTGGTTCAAATGATGATGAGTATGACATCGCAAGCTGCGACAATGGATCGGGTCCTCAATGCTCCGACGAACGATGCCTGGATCACACCATGGACCAACTATCTTACGGGAAAGGGGGTAAAGTTCTTTATAGATCACGAAGTGCAAGGCTTTCAGTTTGATGGCTCAAAGATTACCGGAGTAACAGTCAAAACTCCCGGCGGCAATCAAACGGTAACGGGCGATTATTATTTGGCGGCGTTTCCAGTTGAGGTCGCTCAAACGCTGTTCACGGCATCACTGCAGAATGCCGCTCCCTCGCTCAAGGGAATAGGCAACCTGAAGATAGAGTGGATGAATGGCATACAGTTTTATTTGGCACGCGATGTGAGGTGCTGTGCAGGCCATATCATCTGTGCAGATTCGTCATGGGCTATTACTTGCATCTCGCAACCGCAGTTCTGGAATGGGGTCAACATGACGACATTCGGAGATGGAACAATCGCAGGTATCATGTCCATCGATATTTCAGATTGGGACACCCCCGGAACGAAGACGACCACAAAGACAGCTCGGCAATGCACTTCCGCAAAACAGATAGCAGATGAAACCTGGGCTCAACTATTGGATCATCTTAGCGCTACCAACCAGCCATTGATGAGTGGTGATCAAAAGGACTCGTTTCTTGATCCATCCATAACGTTTCCGGTAAACCCGACGACAGCGAATTCTCAGCCTCTGCTCGTGAATACGATCGGTTCTTGGGCAAATCGGCCCGAAGCCACAACGGAAATTTCAAATTTATTTCTTGCCTCAGACTACGTGCGGACGAATACGGATCTCGCGACAATGGAGGGAGCAAATGAGGCGGCGCGCCGGGCGGTTAACGGGATTCTCTCCGCGTCAAACTCCACCGCCATGCCGTGCGGCGTTTGGAAGTTTAACGAGCCAACTATCTTCGATGGACTAAAGAAGATTGATGAATGGCTTTTTGACCATAATCTACCTAATCCAGGTTTCAAGGCATTGCGCTTTGTGGCAGGAGCATAGGAGCCGCGGCGGCGCATTAGGGGCGGTGACCTAGTCGACCTCTTGGTGTTGTTAATCGACCCAGGAAAATAGCCCTGTACGTCGCACCAGACCCTTAAGCGGGAGGCGCTCTGGCGGCCACCAGTCGGCGCTCATCGTGATTTGGTGCGAACATCGATAATCCGTGCAGCAGACCAGGGCCGTCAACTTTCCGGGTGCGGGCGTCGTTCGAAATTTCCTTTAGCTTTCAAAGACACGATATTGCCCGCACCTTGCTCTAAGCGGTTGATTTTGTTCGAAAGTGTCAGCCCTGTCGTGCCACCATCCGCCTCCACAATCCGATTTCTGCCGGTAGTGGCTCTCGGCCCGGACGCAGCGAGGCGTTCGTGCCGCATCTTGCGTTGAAGCGTCCCGGGCGGCACATTTGTTTTGCGAAGCGCGGTCTCCAGCACCGCCGAGAACGACAAAGGCGACTATCAGGAAACGACATGGCGGCCACGCGGATCGATTGCGATATCCATCCCGCCGTTGGGGGGACGCGCACCACGCTGTTGCCCTATCTCGACGATCACTGGAAGGAGCAGGTGGTGAGCCGGGCCATCGATGGTCTCGATCTCACCAGCTATCCGCCGAACATGCCGCTGTCGGGTCGTCCTGATTGGCGGCCGGCCACCGGCAAACCCGGCAGCGATCTGGCCATGGTGCAACGCGGGGCATTCGACCAACTCGGGGCCAGCCATGCGATCTGCAACGTGCTGTATGGCGCGCAGGCGGTCTATGATCCCTACATGGCCGCAGCCTTCTGCAAGGCGATCAACGACTGGATTGCCACGGAATGGTTGGCGCGCGATTCCCGTCTGCGCGCCTCGATCGCCATTCCCTTGCAGGCGCCGGATCTGGCGATCGAGGAAATTGAACGTCGTGCGCCTGACAACAGGTTCGTGTCGGTTCTGGTGCTGGCGCAAGGCGAGAGCCTGCTCGGAAGACGGCATTACTGGCCGGTCTGGCAGGCGGCCGAAAAATACAAGTTGCCGATCGCGATCCACGCCGGCAGCCAGTACCGCTACGCGCCGAGCTCGGTCGGCTGGCCATCCTACCGCTATGAATACTATCTCGCCGAGGCGCAGGCGTTTCAGGCCCAGGTGCTCAGCCTGATTTACGAAGGCGTGTTCGTGAAATTTCCGAAGCTGAAGGTGGTGCTGATGGAATCCGGCGTCACCTGGTTGCCCGCCTTCATGTGGCGCGCCAACAAGACCTGGCGCGGCGTCCGCGTCGAGGTGCCCTGGGTCGAGCGCGAGCCGGCAGCGATCATGCGCGACCACATTCGCCTGACCACGCAACCCTTCGACAGCCCGCCTGATGCGGCTGGCGTCGCCGATATCGTCGACATGATCGGCTCCGACAAAATGTTCCTGTTCTCATCCGACTATCCGCACTGGCAATTCGACGGCGACGACCCTATACCACAGCACCTGCCGCCCGAAATCGTATCGCGCATGTGCGCCGACAATCCGCTTGAAACCTTTCCGCGGCTTTCGCTCGCTGCGTGATTTTTACGGAGGATCGCATGAGTGATGTCATCGACCGCCCCATGCTCGAACAGGAAGCGCCGGCAAGGACCAGGCTCAAGATCATCGACTGCGATATCCATCCGAGCCTGCATGCTCGATCGGACCTCAACCCGTTTCTTGCCAAACGCTGGCAGGAGCATCTGAAGATCTACGGCGACCATCTGCGCACGCCCTATATCGGCACCACGCCCTATCCGAGGTCTTCGCCATTGATCGCGCGCCGCGATGCATGGCCGCCGACCGGCGGCCCGCCGGGTTCCGACCTCGAATTCATGCGCAAGCAACACCTCGATCCGCTCGACGTCGAGTTCGGGATGCTGCAGGTGCTCGATTTGTTCATTTTCTCGCAGCAGAATCTCGATTTCGGTGCTGCGATCCAGCGCGCCGTCAACGAATGGCAGCTTGCGCACTGGACCAGCCGGGAGCCGCGGCTGAAGGCGGCCATTCTTGTCGGTCAGGACGATGCCGAGGCGGCCGTCGCCGAGATCGAGCGCTGCGCGAGAATCGGCCAATATGTGCAGATCAACGTGTCGCCGCGCGCCAACGAGCCGCTTGGTCGCCATCGCTATTGGCCGATCTATGCATGCGCGCAGGACCTTGGCCTGCCGCTTGGCATTCATGTCGGCGGCTATGGCGGCCACGCGCCGACCGGCGGCGGCTGGCCGTCGTACTATGCCGAAGAGCACCAGTCGAATGCGCATACGATGGCGGCAACGCTGACGAGCCTTATCCTCGAAGGCGTGCCCGAGCGCTTTCCGCGCCTCAAGATCGTGTTCATCGAGGGCGGCTTTGGTTGGATATCGTCGACGATGTGGCGAATGGACCGCCATTTCGAACGCTTCCGCGCCGAGGTCCCGCACCTCAAGCGTCGTCCGTCAGAATATGTGCGGGAGAATTTCTGGTTCACCACACAGCCGATCGATGAGCCGGACGAGGCAAGGCATCTGCGTTCCCTGATCGAATGGGTCGGCATCGATCGCCTGTTGTTCTCGTCGGACTATCCGCATTGGGATTTCGACGATCCGCGCACCGCGTTCAAGACGCCGCTGACCGAGGCGGAGCGACTCAAGATCTTCAACGCCAACGCGCGCGCGCTATACAAGCTCTGATCCGTCTCCGATGGCCCGTCACATTGTCGCCCGCACTACGGAAATCCCGCCTGGCGGCAACAAGGTGGTCACGCTTGATGGCCGCGACATCGTCGTGTTTCACGTCAACGGCGAGTTTTTCGCGCTTCTCAACCGCTGCCCGCATGCTGGCGCGCCCTTGGACAAGGCCGCCTGCGTCGCGCGCCTGACTTCGCCCGAGCCCGGGGTCTATCAGCGCTCGCGGATCGGCGAATTGCTCCGCTGCGCCTGGCATGGCTGGGAGTTCGACATGCGCAACGGGCAATCCTGGTTCGATCCGAAGCGCGTCAAGGTCAGAACCTATCCCGTTGTGATCGAGGACGGCGAAACGCTCGCCAAGGGTCCCTATGTGGCCGAAACCTTTCCGGTCCACATCGAGAACAGCTACGTCATCGTCGAGACCTGATCTTGGCCGCGCGCATTCCCTCGCGAACAGCGTCGAATTTAGCCGAATGCTGCCGGTGTCACTCGCAATACGCACTCGGCGTGTTATAAGCCTATCAACTTTCATCGGGCGGGTGCGAGCGGATGTCGAAGCAGTTGATGCGTGAAGAGGCCGAGCGCCTGATCCGCGAAACAATGGCGCGCAAGGCCATTGTCGTGAAGCAGGGAAATACCCGGATCGAGGCAACCTGCGGCAAGTGTGGCGCGCCAAACCGCGTCTCCGCTGAAAGGGGCACCACGCGGGTGAAGTTCGCCTGTAAGAAATGCGGTCACAGGCAAGAGACGCTTTGATTCAAGAGACGCTTTGGCCGATGAATTTTCCGCATCTGTTTTCGCCGCTCGATGTCGGGCCCTTCCGGTTGCAGCATCGTCTCGTGATGGCACCGTTGACGCGGATGCGCGCCGACCGCTCGAGCTTCGCGCCGCGCGCGCTTAATGCGGAGTATTACGGCCAGCGCGCAACGCCGGGCGGCCTGATCATCGCCGAGGCATCGCCCGTCATGGTGACGGGACGGGGTAATCCCGCAACGCCCGGCATCTACTCCGACGAGCAGGTCAGGGGATGGCGCGGCGTGGTCGATGCGGTCCACGCCAAGGGCGGGCTGATCTACCTCCAGCTCTGGCACGTCGGCCGCGTCTCGCATTCATCGTTCCAGCCCGAAGGCCGGCTGCCGGTTGCGCCCTCTGCGGTGCCGATCACCGGCAATGGGATGTTGGCGATGACGGCCGACGGCAAGCTGGTTCCTTATGAGACGCCGCGTGCGCTCAAGACCGGCGAAGTAGAGGATATCGTCGAGGCGTTTCGGCAGGCGGCAGCCAACGCCATGAAGGCCGGGTTCGACGGCGTCGAGATCCATGGCGCCAACGGCTATCTGCTCGAACAATTCCTGCAATCGCACACTAATCTGCGGACCGATCAGTATGGCGGTTCAATCGAAAATCGCGCGCGGCTGTTGCTGGAAATCACGCAGGCTGCGGTCGGCATATGGGGCGCCGAGCGCGTCGGTGTGCGATTGTCGCCCTATGGCGTCGCCAACGGCAGCGGCGAGGTGGATCCGATGCCGCTCTACACTTACGTCATCAAGACACTCGATTCGCTTGGCCTGGCCTACCTGCATTTCATCGAGCCGCGATCAAGCGGGGCGGGCCGCGCCGAAGTCAACCATCAGAACGTGCCATCGGCGATGATGTTGTTCCGATCGATCTGGCGCGGCGTCCTGATCTCGGCCGGCGGCTTCACGGGAGAGACGGCGGAAGCCGCGATCGCCGCGGGTCACGCCGATGCCGTCGCGTTCGGTCGCATCTTCATTTCCAATCCGGATCTGCCGCGCCGCCTGCGCCAGGGCTTCCCGCTGACGCCGTATAACCGCGCGACCTTCTATGGCGGCGAGGAGACGGGTTACACCGATTACCCGGTTTACGATGAGTTGGCTCCGGCGTAGTCCATTCATCATTGCGAGCGCATGCGAAGCAATCCAGCAGGAAATAACAGAGCTGCGAAAAGCCTGGATTGCTTCGTCGCTGCCGCTCCTCGCAATGACGGTGGAGATGTGAATGGCAAAATCACGAGGAGCCGCCGGCATCGCCCAGGGCCAATGCTTGTGCGGAAGCGTCTCGTTCGAGATCGATGTTCCGGCCCGCTGGGCCTGGCACGATCATTCGGCCTCAAGCCGGCGCGCGCACGGCGCCGCCTATGCGACCTATGTCGGGAGCTGGCGCAAGCGCTTTCGCATTGTAAGCGGGGAAGCGGACATCGCGCGTTTCGAGGACCAGGCGGCGAAAGCAACGCGCCATTTCTGCAGACGTTGCGGCACCCCGCTGATCTATGAACGCGCGCGTTCCCCACACATGGTGAACATTCCGCGCGCACTCTTTTCCAACCGTACCGGGCGGCAGCCGCTCTATCACGTGGCGATCGAGGAGCTGCAGGAATGGGCCTATGCGGGCGAGAAGCTGGTGCCGCTGAAGGGCTTTCCAGGCATCGTCTGGCAGCGCTCCAAGATAAGGAAGCGCCGCGAACGCGACGGCATGTTCTGATCGCGCTCACTGCGCGCAAGCCTGCCATGAGCGCCCTTCCTTGCATCGATCAATCAAGTTTGATCAAGATGCCTTGGCCCGGACAACGTGGGCGGGAGGAAACATGAAGAATCGCATTACTGGGCGCTCCGCCTTCCTTGCCTTGCTGAAGGATGAAGGCATCACGCACCTGTTCGGCAACCCCGGCACCACCGAACTGCCGATCATGCATGCGCTGAAGGACCATCCGGACCTGACCTATGTGATGGCGATGCAGGAGAGCCTTGTCGTCGCCATCGCCGACGGTTTTAGCCGCGCGTCGGGCCGCCTCGTCGCCTGCAACGTCCATGTCGCGCCAGGCCTCGGCAACGCGATGGGCTCGCTCTATAACGCGCAGTTCACCGGCACGCCGATGATCCTGACCGCCGGCCAGCAGGAGCAGGGCCATGGCCTGATGGAGCCCTTGCTTTACGGCCCGCTGGTGCGAATGGCCGAGCCGCTCGTGAAATGGGCGGTCGAGGTGACCCGGCTGGAGGATCTGCCGCGCATCGTGCGCCGCGCCGCCAAGGTCGCGACCACGCCGCCGACGGGGCCGGTGTTCATCTCGCTGCCCGGCGATATCCTCAATGCCGAAGCCGGTGTCGAACTCGGCCGTTCGACCCGGGTCGATACCCGCGTCAGACCGTCCGACGAGGCGCTGCAGGCGCTGGCGTCGCGGATCCTCAAGGCCGAGCGGCCGGTCATCATCGCGGGCGACGAGATCGTCAAAAGCGACGCGTTGCAGGAAGCAGCCTCGCTCGCGCAAACGCTGGGTTGTCCGGCCTATCAGCAATCGGCGCCATACGGCGCGCATTTTTTGTCCGAAAGTCCGTGCTTCATGGGCGCGCTGTCGCGCTCGCAGACGCAGGTGCGCGAGGTGCTGTCGCCTTACGATCTGTTGATCGTGCTTGGCGCGGACCCGTTGCGAATGTCGGTTCATAGCGAGGTCGAGCCGCTGCCCGACGGGATGCCGATCGTGCAGGTCGGACTTGTCGAATGGGATCTGGCAAAAAACTTCGGCGCCGAGATCGCGCTGAAGGCTGATGTTAAGGAGACGCTGCGTGCGCTTGTGCCCGCGCTGAAGTCGAAAGGCGGATCGGCGCTGGAAGCGCGCGCCAGAGCGGGAATCGCGGCGTTCGCCTCGAAGAACTGGAGCGCGCGACGCGCAACGCTTGTCGAGCAAATTTCAAAAAGCAGCCATCGCGCCCCGATCGATCCGGATTATCTGACGCTTCGGGTAGTCGAGGCGATGCCTGAAAACGCCATTCTCGTCGACGAGGGACTGACTTCTTCGCGGCCGATGCTTTCGTTGCGGCCACATCGCGACCGCTACGGCTATCATGCGCTCGCTTCAGGCGGCATCGGCTGGGGACTGCCAGCGTCGGTGGGCGTGAGCCTTGCCAATCCGGATCGGCCGGTGGTTTGTTTTTCCGGCGACGGCAGCGCCATGTATTCGATCCAGGCGCTGTGGACCGCGGCCCATCACAAGCTGCCGCTCAACGTGGTGATCGCCAACAATGGCGGCTACCGCATCATCAAGCAGCGGCTGCTCTCGTTTCACGGCGACGACAACTACGTCGGCATGGACTTTGCCGATCCGCCGGTCGATTTTGCCGGCATCGCGAAATCGCTCGGGCTCGAAGCGATCCGGATTGACAATCCCGGAGAGTTGCAGCCGAAGCTGACTGACGCGTTCAGGCGGAGTGGCACAAAACTGATCGAGGTCGTGGTCGACGGAAGTGTCTGAGACGCTACTTGCGGCTTGCTCCGTCATTGCGAGCGAACTGGTTGCACGAATGCGCGCCCGATGCCGGCGCTGAAAGTTCGGCCGAATTCACAATAGCTAAATAAGTCCCGTCATCCTTAATTGCTGGTTAGTCCACTTGCTGTTGTTTGTTCCGCATCAGTAGGTAGATGCACAGCCTTCGTGCAAGAGGATGATATGAGACGATCGACAGTTGTTGCCGCGATCACTTTTTTGCTCGCGCCGGCCGCTCTCGCGGCGCAGACCAGTGACTCCGACACAGCCAGCTGGCAAATCTACCGCAACGCATCCGGTGAGTATGAGTTTAAATATCCCGACAAGCTAAAACTTGACCTGCCGACGGGAACGCGTTGCACCAATGGGGATTGCAAGGCCCTGGAAGATGTAAGTTTGAGAGGCCAAACTGTCACGGACGGAAAAATTAAGGTCAGGAATATGCTTTTCGTGATACAGAGGGGCATCAATCCTCAGCATCTCCCCGTTCAGCAATGGTACGAGGCATTGGCGCATCGGCCGCTCAACGCCTCGGAAAGCGTCATTAGCCTTGGTGGAAAGACGGCAATCCATCGCGGCTATGTGCCGGATAACGCGACCTATGTGCCGCTCAATGAAACAGACATACTGACGATTGCTATCGTCAACGGGCCGCCCGAATGGACAGAGCTTTGCGACAAAGTCCTTTCCACGGTCACCGTCATCAAGTGACGGGAGCGGATCATTGCGTCTGGAAGCATATAGCGGGAAACGGATGGCTCTCCTCAGCGCTTGATGGAGCGCGGCTACCTCGCCACCCTCGGCCGATACCTCACCGCTGGATGCGGCGCGTCAAGCCGCGCACGCCCGGCGCCGAACAGTTTTTCGCGCAACGTGCCCTTCTGGTAGGCCGATTTGTAACGTCCGCGCCGCGTCAGCTCCGGCACCAGCATATCGCTGATATCCTCGAAATCGCCGGGCGAAATCGCAAACGGCATGTTCAATCCGTCGACGTCAGTCTGGTCGAACCAGGTCTCGATCGCGTCGGCGACCTTTTCGGGCGTGCCGACCACGACCGGTCCGATGCCGCCGATGCCGACATGCTGCGCCACCTCGCGCACGGTCCAGACCCGGTCCGGATCGGCGCGGGTGATGTTGTCCATTGCGGTGCGGCCGGCATCGTTCTCGACATGGCGAACCTGCTGATCGAGATCGTAGCTCGAGAAATCAACTCCGGTCCAACCTGACATCAGCGTGAGAGCGCCTTCCGGACTGACATGGCTGCGGTAGTCTTCATATTTGGCTTTGGCCTCGGCTTCGGTGCGGCCGAGAACGACGGTGAACATGGAAAACATCAGAATTTCACGCCTGTCGCGCCCGCACCTCGCAGCGAGTTCGCGAATGCCGGCGACACGCGGCGCGATGACCTTGGCCGATGGGCCCGACATGAAGACGCATTCGGCATGCTCCGCGGCGAACTGGCGCCCACGCGGCGAAGTGCCGGCTTGATAAAGCACGGGGGTGCGTTGCGGCGACGGCTCAGACAGGTGAATGGCATCGACGCGGTAGTTCTTGCCCTGATGCTGGACGCGGTGCACCTTCGAGGGATCGGCGAAAACGCCCCGTGCGCGATCGCGCAGCGCCGCATCGTTTTCCCAGCTTCCCTCCCAGAGCTTGTAGACCACTTCCATGTATTCGTCGGCAACGTCATAGCGGTCGTCATGCGCGGTCTGCCTGTCCTTGCCGGCGGCTTTCGCAGCGCTGTCGAGATAGCCGGTGACGACGTTCCAGCCGACCCGTCCTTCGGTGAGATGGTCGAGTGTCGACATCCGCCGTGCAAATGTGTAGGGCGGCTCGTAGGACAGGTTGGAGGTCACGCCAAAACCGAGATTCTCGGTAACCGCGGCCATCGCGGGGATCACCAGCAGCGGGTCGTTGGCGGGTGTCTGTGCGGCGTTGCGCAGCGCTGCATCCGGGCTGCCGCCATAGACGTCGTAGACGCCGAGCACGTCGGCCAGAAAAAGCCCGTCGAAGCGCCCGCGCTCAAGCGTTTTGGCGAGATCGATCCAGTAGGGCAGCTGGTTATAGCCGGCGGTGCGGTCTCGCGGATGGGTCCACAGTCCCGGCGATTGATGCGCGACGCAGTTCATCGCAAAGGCGTTGAGCCGGATTTCTTTTTTCATGGCCAGTGCCCACTTTCCGAACTTCGTATCCGACCATAGCGCCCGACAGCCGATCAACGGCCGGCTTGCTGGAAGGGCAATTGCGCATCCTTAGGAGGCTTCACATGAGCGACATTCAACGTCATCGAGACCACGTCGTAATATCCGTTGACCGCGATGAGATCGATAATGCCTCGTTCGCCGAATTTTTCCAGCGCGCTGGTATAGATCGCATCGTCCACACCGTGATCGCGCCGCAGCTGCGTGGTGAACTCCCACACGATCGCCTCGTCGTCCTTCATATTGTCGGGCTTTCGGCCCGCTCCGATAGCCGCGATGATCGCCGGGTCAAGTCCTGCCTTGAGCGCCAGTGGCTCGTGCGCGTACCATTCATATTGCGAGCCCCAGGCTTGCGCCGTCATCAGGATCGCCATCTCGTTGATGCGCCTGTCGAGCGAAGTGTTGAACCTGACATATTCGCCGACCTTTTGCAGGCGGTCGGCGAGGTCAGGGCTGCGCAGCCACGCGTTGAAGGGACCGCTCATCCGCTGTCTTGGCCCGGACATGATCGCATCGGCGACGCTTCGCTGGGCCGCGGACATTTTATCGAGCGGAATTTCCGGCATTCGTTCGCCGGTCAACGCCAGGGCAGAACCTGCCAACAATATGCACACGGCCGACGCGCGCAGGATAATTTTCATGGAGTTCTCCCTTCCATTTCGCCCGATCGAATGCCGGGACCGTTTTTCGAATTGTTACATTCCGTGCAGGTTTGGCAAAGGCAATTCGTTTATCTCGTCTCGACGCCTCTTCCGGGTTGCTGTTGATCCCGGTAATTTGATCCCATCCCATTGGAATGACCTGAAACAAAGAACGAGAGACATGACCAGATCCGATGCCGTCGCCCGGGCCCGCCAGATGCTTCAATCGGGCGAGTTTCTCACCGAACTCGACCGAAGGGTCTCCTATCAGACCGAAAGCCAGAATCCGGAAAAATCGGGCGTACTGCGCGCCTATCTCACCGAGGAGCTTCAGCCTGCTTTCTCGGAACTAGGGTTCTCGACCAGACTGATCGAATCCCCTGCGGGCAAAAATCCTTATCTCGTAGCGGAACACCGAGAAAGCGAATCCGCGCCGACCGTTCTTGTGTATGGGCACGGCGACGTCGTCGACGGCATGGCCGGAGAGTGGCGCGACAATCTCGATCCGTGGCGCACCACGATTTCAGGCAATCGGGTATATGGCCGGGGCACCGCCGACAACAAGGGACAACACAGCATCAACATGTCGGCGCTTCGGGCGGTGCGCGAGGCGCGCGGCGGGCGGCTCGGCTTCAACGCCAAATTCCTCATTGAGACCGCCGAGGAGATCGGATCGCCGGATTTGCGGCAGGTCTGCGAGCAGCTTCGGGACGAATTGAAGGCGGATCTATTGCTTGCCTCCGATGGGCCGCGGCTCTCGGCGGATCGTCCGACTCTCTTCCTCGGTTGCCGCGGCGGGATACGGATTCACCTGGACGTGAATTTGCGCGACAGTGCGCATCATTCCGGCAATTGGGGCGGTGTGCTCGCCAACCCCGCGACCATTCTCGCCAGCGCCATCGCCACGCTTGTCGATGGTCATGGCTGTCTGCAGGTCGAGCCATTGAAGCCGCCGCGCCTGACCAATCAGGTCCGCGCGGCGCTGGCCGATGTCAACATCGAGCCGATGCCGGACGAGCCGGCACTCTCGGAAGACTGGGGTGAGGAAGGATTGTCTGCCGCTGAAAGGCTGTATGCATCGAACACGCTGGAAGTGCTGGCGCTGTCATCCGGCAATATCGAGAAGCCCGCCAATGCCATTCCGGGAAAGGCCTCGGCCGTCCTGCAGCTTCGCTATGTCGTCGGGACACGCGTCGACAACATTGCCGATGTGGTCAGGGCCCATCTTTCCGAGCGCGGATTTCCCATGGTCGAGGTGCGGGCGACGCAACGCTTTGCAGCCTCACGAACCGATTTCGACAGTCCCTGGATCAACTGGACGGCGGATTCGATCCGCAAGACGACGGGGAAGGCGCCTGCGGTCCTGCCGAATTTCGGCGGCTCGCTGCCCAATGACGTCTTTACCGACGTCCTTCGTTTGCCGACGATGTGGGTCCCCCACTCCTATCCCGGCTGCTCCCAGCACGCGCCCGATGAACATATTCTTCTGTCGGTCACCGAAGAGGCGCTTGGTATCATGGCCGGCCTGTTCTGGGATTTGGGTGAGTTGAAACGTCCGTCGTGGGATCGGCGAACGCGTGCAGGGTGACTTGCGACCATCACGATTTCTGTCGACCGGCGAGGGGCGTGACGGAGTGGCGCAGCCAGCTTGTGTCGTCAAAGGTCGTGTTGCGATGGGGGCAGGTTCGGCCCATAAAACCGGACCGGAACGCCTGTCCCAAAGAGGTGCCAGTGTCTGCCTCGCGAAAACGACCTGCTTGAACAGTATGACCTCACCTTCGAATGCTAGCGGTGCAGCGGTTGTCGGAGTGTTTGCGGAAATTCCCGCGCTGCTCGATCGCGCTCCCGAATTGATCCTTCGTGGCCGCGCTCTCGACTGCCAGTGCCTGCTGAGGCCGATGAACATGCCATTCCATGTTTCGATCCGGCAGGGGCGGATCATCGATCTGACCCCAGGGCCTGTCCCGATGCGGTCCTGGCGGTTTTCCTACCGCGCCTCGCCGTTGGCCTGGGTCGAATATTGGCAGGCTGTGCCGCGTCCCGGTTGGCACGATCTGTTGGCCTTAACCAAGCGCGACGAGGCTGTGCTCGAAGGCGACCTGCATCCGTTCATGACCCATCTGCAATATTTCAAGGATGTGCTGGCGCTTCCCCGCCAGCGGGCTTTGGCGGTGCTGTCATGACCGCGAAAATCGAGCCGATGGTCGGCCGCTACGTCCATGTCGAAATCGAGGGCGAGAGCAACCGCATCTATTTCGAGGAGAACGGCGCGGGCATCCCGCTGGTCTGTCTGCACACGGCGGGCTCTGATGGACGCCAATGGCGGCATCTTCTCGCCGATGAAGAGTACACGAAAGATTTTCGGATCATCGCGTTCGATTTGCCTTGGCACGGCAAATCGAATCCGCCGGCATGCTGGAACGGAGAGGAATATCGCCTCACCACGGCGCGTTACACGCAAACCATCCGCGCGTTCTGCAAGGCGCTCTTGCTTGAAAAACCCGTCGTGATGGGCTGCTCGATCGGCGGCCGCATCGTTCTCAACCTCGCCATCGAGCACCCGCGCGAATTCCGTGCGCTGATCGGCCTGGAGGCGGCCGATTTTCAGGCCCCATGGTACGACACCGATTGGTTGAACCGTCCCGACGTTCACGGCGGCGAGGTTTGTGCGGCGCTGGTTTCCGGTTTGATTGCGCCGCAAAGCCCGCAAAGCGCGCGATCCGAAACGCTCTGGTGCTACAAGCAAGGCGGGCCCGGCGTGTTCAAGGGCGATCTCTACTTCTACAGGGTCGATGGCGACCTGCGCGGACGGGTCGAAGGGATCGACACGACCGTCTGTCCGCTTTATTTGCTTACCGGTGAATATGATTTCTCGTGCACGCCGGACGACACCAGGCGGACGGCTGCCACCATCAAGGGCGCGTCCGTCACCATCATGGAGCAACTCGGTCATTTTCCGATGAGTGAAAACCCGGAACAATTTCGCCGCTACATCGCGCCTGTGCTGACAGAGATTCTCAGACAAACCTCATTAGACAAACAGGGAGTACATGCATGAAAAGCACGCGTATTTTTTGGCTTGCGCTGGCCGTTGCGTTCTGCGGCTGCGCCGCCAATGCCGAGGAGCTCACCGGTACGCTCAAGAACATCAAGGAAACCGGCGCCATCACGCTCGGCTACCGCGACTCGTCGATCCCGTTCTCCTATCTCGACGACAGCCAGAAGCCGATCGGCTATGCGATGGACATCTGCAACAGGATCGTCGAAGCTGTGAAGAAGGAGCTCAAGCTCGACAAGCTCGAAATCAAGCTCAACCCCGTCACCTCGGCGACCCGTATTCCCTTGATGGCCAACGGCACCGTCGATCTCGAATGCGGTTCGACCACCAACAACGCCGAGCGGCAGAAGCAAGTCTGGTTCACCAACACGCATTTTCTCACCGCCAGCCGCTTCGTCTCGAAGAAGGCGAGCAACATCAAATCGATTGACGATCTCAAGGGCAAGTCGGTGGTTTCGACGTCGGGCACCACCAACATCAAGCAACTCAATGAGGCGAACTCCGCCCGCAACCTTGGCATCAATATCATCCCTGCCAAGGATCATGCCGAGGCCTTCCTGATGGTCGAGACCGATCGGGCCGCTGCGTTCGTGATGGACGATATCTTGCTGGCGAGCCTTGTTGCCGGTTCGAAGGATCCCGCCGCCTATATCATCTCCACCGATGCATTCTCAAAGCCCGAGCCTTACGGCATCATGTTGCGCAAGGACGACGTGGCCTTCAAGAAGGTGGTCGATGCCGCCACCGCCTCCCTCTACCAGGGCAGCGAGGGGCAGAAAATTTACGACAAATGGTTCACGCAGAAGATTCCGCCCAAGGGGCTCAATCTCAACGTGCCGATGAGCGCAGAGCTCAAGCATGAATTCGCCAAGCCGTCGGATTCTCCGGACCCCGACTCCTACAAGGCGATGTAGTTGATGTGCCGGCTCTGGCGGCGGCCCGGTGCTTGCATGAGAGGTGCCGCGTCGCCAGCTCGGCCGTGGGCCGAAGGTTGCATTCCATTGAGGACTGAACACGGCAAACATTGTTCAACGGCTGGATCGGGGAGAATTCGATGAAATGTCTGCGTATGATCGGCCTTGCGCTCGCTGCAGTTTGTTTCGCTGCGCAGGCCGACGCCGAAGAGCTCTCGGGCACGCTCAGGAAGATCAGGGAAACCGGCGTCATCAACATTGGTTACCGCGATTCCTCGATTCCGTTCTCTTATCTCGACGACAACCAGAAGCCGATCGGCTTTGCGATCGATATCTGTCTGAAAATCGTCGAGGCCGTCAAAAAGGAACTCAAGCTCGACAAGCTCACGGTCGAGTTCAACCCGGTTACATCCTCGACGCGCATTCCACTGCTGGCCAACGGCACCATCGACCTCGAATGCGGATCGACCACGAATAATCCGGACCGCCTGAAGCAGGTCGCCTTCACCAATACTCACTTTTTGACCGCGACGCGTTTCATCTCGAAGAAATCGAGCAAGCTCAACTCGATCGAGGACCTCAAGGGCAAGTCGGTGGCCTCCACCTCGGGCACGACCAATATCAAGCAGTTGACCGAGGCCAATGCGGCTCGCAACCTCGGCATCAACATCATCCCGGCCAAGGAGCATGCCGAATCCTTCCTGCTGGTGGAAACCGATCGTGCGGTCGCGGCCGTGCTGGATGACATCTTGCTTGCAAGCTTTGCCGCCGGTTCGAAGGACCCGGGCGCCTACATCATCTCCACGGATGCGTTTTCGAAACCGGAGCCTTACGGCATCATGCTGCGCAAGGACGATCCGGCTTTCAAGAAAGTTGCCGATGATGCTACCTCGGCGCTTTATCGGAGCGCGGAAGGCCAAAGGCTCTATGACAAGTGGTTCATGCAGAAGATCCCGCCCAAGGGGTTGAACCTCAATGTGCCTGTTGGCACCGAGCTGAAGAAGGCCTTTGCGAAGCCGACCGATTCACCCGATCCTGACTTCTACAAGTCGATGTAAGGCGCCGCGAGGGGACCGCCGTCTTGAACTATCACTGGAACTGGCGCGTATTCTTTGAGCCGGCCCCGAGCGGGACCGGCACCTATCTCGACATGCTGCTGGCGGGGCTCGTGCTGACGATCGAGACCGCGCTTTGCGCCTGGATCATTGCGCTCGCTTTCGGCGCGGCCATCGGCGTGCTGCGGACATTGCCGTCGAAGACCGCTAACCTGGTCGGCTTTGCCTATGTCGAATTCTTCCGCAACATGCCTTTGCTGGTGCAGTTGTTCCTGTGGTACTTCGTCCTGCCGGAACTCCTTCCGCGCACCTGGGGACTTTGGCTGAAGCAACTGCCCCATGCGCCGTTCTATACGGCGGCGATCGGAATCGGACTGTTCATGTCGGCGCGCGTCGCCGAACAGACGCGTGCCGGCATCAGCTCGCTGCCGCGCGGACAGAAGCTTGCCGCCACCGCGCTTGGTCTGACCACGGCGCAGACCTATCGCTACGTGCTGCTGCCGATGGCGTTCCGCATCATCCTGCCGCCGCTCACTTCCGAATTTCTCTCCACGATCAAGAATACCTCGGTGGCGCTCACCATCGGTCTGATCGAATTGACCGCCGAAGCGCGGGCGATGCAGGAGTTTTCCTTCCAGGTATTTGAGGCCTTCACCGCCGCGACGATTCTTTATCTTCTGATCAACATCGTCGTCGTCATCGTCATGCGCTTCGTCGAGCGCGGCGTGGCAGTCCCCGGCTACATCACCGGAAAATAGAAGATGTTCGCCAATTTCGACTTCGACGTCATCCGCCGCTCACTTGCTTATCTGTTTTTCGACGGCATGACGTTCACGTTGACGCTGACCAGCCTCGCCACGTTGGGCGGCATCATTTTCGGAACGTTGCTTGCCATGATGCGGCTGTCCGGCTTCTGGCTGCTGTCGCGCATCGCGGGCCTCTATGTCGATCTCATGCGCTCGCTGCCGCTGGTGCTTGTGATCTTCTGGTTCTATTTCCTCGTTCCCTATATCGGGCAGTGGCTGACGGGAGCCTCGCGGCCGATCCGGGTCGGCGCCTTTGCCTCCTCGCTTGTCACCTTCACGCTGTTCGAGGCGGCCTATTTCTCGGAGATCATGCGCGCCGGCATTCAGTCGATCTCGAAGGGGCAGCCTGCAGCCGCCCAGGCGCTTGGGCTTACCTACGGCCAGACCATGCGCTTCGTCGTGCTGCCGCAGGCGTTTCGCAACATGCTGCCGGTGTTGCTGACGCAGACCATCGTGCTGTTCCAGGACACCTCGCTGGTCTATGTACTGTCGATTCCCGACTTTCTCGGCGCAGCCAGCAAGGTCGCCCAGCGCGACGGCAGGCTGGTCGAGATGTATCTGTTCGCGGCAGCCGTCTATTTCGTGATCTCCTGTGTCGCATCCTTCGGCGTCAGGCGCCTTCAGGCGCGGCTCGCCTTCGTCCGCTAGCTTGAGTCAATCGATGATCGAAATCCGCCACGTTGACAAATGGTACGGCTCGAGTTTTCAGGCCCTGAAGAACTGCACGACCAGCGTCGCCAAGGGCGAGGTGGTCGTGGTGTGTGGCCCGTCGGGCTCGGGAAAATCGACCCTGATCAAATGCGTCAACGCGCTGGAGCCGTTCCAGAGCGGAGAAATCGTCGTGGACGGTATCAAGGTCAACGATCCCCGGACTAACTTGCCGAAACTGCGTGCCCGCGTCGGTATGGTGTTTCAGCATTTCGAGCTTTTTCCGCACTTGCGGATCATCGACAATCTCTGCCTGGCGCAGGAGAAGGTTCTGGGTCGATCACACGACGAGGCGATCGCCAAGGGAACGAAACTGCTCAATCGCGTCGGGCTGAAGGACCACGCGCAAAAATACCCGGCTGAATTGTCCGGCGGCCAGCAGCAGCGCGTCGCGATTGCCCGCGCGCTCGCCATGGACCCGATCGCCATGCTGTTCGACGAGCCCACCTCCGCGCTCGATCCCGAAATGATCAGCGAGGTGCTGGACGTGATGGTGGACCTGGCGCGAGAGGGCATGACCATGATGGTCGTCACCCATGAAATGGGTTTTGCCAGCAAGGTCGCGCACCGGGTCATTTTCATGGACCAGGGCGAAATCGTCGAAGATGCCCTCAAGGACGATTTCTTCGGCAAGCCTCGCAGCGACCGCGCGCAAAAGTTCCTGTCGAAGATTTTGTCGCATTGATTCCTCTGCTGCGATTCGCGCTTCACAGCCGCGGCATTGCGACGAGTGCAATCGACGAAGCAATCCAGATTTTTGGTTGGGCTGGATTGCTTCGCTAACGCTCGCAATGACGGAATTGGCGGTATAACCTCGAAAGGGCAGGGGGAGGGTTTATCGGGCAGTACATTTTTCGTATAGATTCCGGCGATAGCTTCATCGCCCGAGGGGAGACGGATTTGGACCAGATTGCCTATGTCAATGGCGCGTATGTGCCGCTCACGGAGGCCAAGGTCTCGATTCTCGACCGTGGTTTTCTGTTCGCCGACGGCATCTACGAAGTATCCGCCGTTCTCGGCGGCAAGCTGGTCGACAACGACTCGCATCTGGCGCGGCTAAAGCGCTCGGTCGGCGAAATATCGCTGCCCCTGCCGGAATCGCTGGAGCGCATCGTCGAAATCCAGCGCGAATTGATCGCGCGCAACAGCCTCGAAGATGGCCTGGTCTACATCGAGGTCACACGCGGCGCCGACGTCGGGCGTGATTTTGCTTTTCCGAAGGGCGTCAAGCCCACCCTTGTCATGTTCACTTCCGTCAAGGACATCGTCAATGCGCCGGCGGCGAAGACCGGCATCGGCGTCATTACCGTGCCCGACATCCGCTGGGCGCGGCGCGACATCAAGAGCGTGGCGCTTTTGGCGCAGGTGCTGGCGAAGCAGGCGGCGGCGGAAGCCGGCGCCGGAGAGGCCTGGATGATCGAAGACGGCGAGGTCACGGAAGGCGGATCGTCATCGGCGTTCATCCTGACGCAGAATGACGTGCTGGTGACGCGGCAGAACTCATCTTCGATTTTGCCGGGCTGCACTCGCAAGGCCGTGGTCAAACTTGCCGAGGAACGTCAGCTGCGCGTCGAAGAACGGCCGTTCACTATCGAGGAGGCGCTCAAGGCAAAGGAAGCCTTTATCACCAGCGCGTCCTTATTCGTGCAGCCGGTGGTCAGCATCGATGGCAAGGTGATTGCCAACGGGAGGCCGGGGCCGATAGCTTCGCGGCTGCGCGAGATCTATATCGATTTCGCCCGCGCCAGCGGGGTTTGAACTGGATGCGCGTCAAGGCTTGAGGATCAGCTTCTGCGCGCGCCAGTTCAGGAGCTCCGCAACCCAAATCACGTTCTCCGACGGACAAGCCATAGAGTGGATCCAGCCGAACTGCTTCAACTGCTTGCCGGACTGACCGAGCACGCCAAGCACCTTGCCCTCGAGGTTCAGCTTGTAGATGCGTCCCGGCCACGCGTCTGAGCTGTATAGCACCTGGCGCGGCGGCGGCGTGATGCAGATCGCCCACGGCGAGCCTGGCGCGAACGTACCCCTGGAAATCATGGCCTCATCGGGAATCTTGCCGATCGCGGGGCGCGCGTCGTTCGGCACCGGGACGTCGATGGTGAACTGGCGCAGGAATTTCCCGTCCTTGTCGAACACCTGGATGCGCCGGTTACCGCGATCGGCGACATAGACATTGTCGTTGGCGTCGGTCGCGATCGAATGCGGCGTATTGAATTGGCCCGCCTCCTTGCCGGGATCGCCCCATGACTTCAGCCAATTGCCGTCCTTGTCCACCTTGGCGACGCGCGAATTGATGTAGCCGTCGCTGATGAAGGTGTCGCCGGCCTTGTCCCAGGCCACGTCCGTGACCTGGCGAAACCTTCCATCCTCGGGGGGCAACGGCGGTTTGGGATGTTTCAGCGGCGCGGTGTCTTCATCGGAGGCCTCCTGCTTGCGGCCGAACACCATGGCTACGCGGCCCTCGGGATCGAACTTGATCACCATGTCGGAGCCCTTGTCGGTCACCCAGATATTGTCGCTCGCGTCGACCTTGACGGTGTGGCCGAATGACCAGGCATAGAGGTTCTTGCCGATCTCGCGAATGAATTGCCCCTTGGCATCGAATTCCAGAAGCTGGGTGGCCGCCGCCGCGTAGGCTGGCCCGCTGGTATTGCCCCGAGACAACACAAAGACGTGCCCCTTGGAGTTCAGCGAAATGCCGGTGACTTCGCCGAAATAGATGTTGGAAGGCAGCCGCAGCGGGTTGGGCACGGAATCGAAAGCAATGACCGGAGCCGACTGTTGCGCGAAGGCCGGTGATACACCCAGCAACAACAGTGCGATCAGCCAGCGCCTCATGACATCCTCCCAGGACTTTCATTCTTTTGTTGCGGATTCTGACAATGCTAATCCACGATCGTTCGCCGCGTCCATATCGCGGGGCGGATTCTCTCGTCATATCCGCAATCGCCACAGCGCATGGCATATGCGAACGGGAAATCTGCTACGCTGTGGGCGCAACTGTCGGCCCAAGCGAATGCTCATGACTTCAGCGAAGTTTGTGATGACACGGCTTTTCCGGTTTGTGCTTCCTGCCTTGCTGCTGGCTATCGCTTCGGCCGGCGCTGCCTGGGCGCTTTATCCGGAACGGACGATCAGGATTATCGTCCCGTTCGCGCCGGGCGGCGGCACGGACGTCGTGGCGCGCACCCTCGCGCAAGAGATGGCCAAGGACCTCGGCGTTTCGGTTATCATCGAGAACAAGCCGGGGGCGGGGACCATCATCGGGACCCAGGCGGTAGCCGCCGGCGCGCCTGACGGTTATACGCTGTTGATGGGAACGTTCTCGCACGCGGTCAACTCAAGCCTGAGTGCGAACTTGCCCTACGATCCGCACAGGGATTTCGCTCCCGTGGCCATGATCGCGCGCTCCTTCAACATCGTCGTTGTCAATCCCAAATCGTCCATTCGATCGATCGCAGACCTGGTCTCCGCGGCGAAGGCCAATCCGGACAGGCTGACCTATGGGACATTCGGCGTCGGTACCTCGGCGCATCTGGCGGGCGAGCTGTTCAAGGATATGGCAAAGGTCAATCTGACGGCCGTGCCGTACAAAGGCGCCGCGCCGGCCATCACCGACCTGATCGGCGGCCGGATCGATGTGATGTTTACGACCGTTGCAAGCGCAGCTGCGCTGGTCGAAAGCGGCCAGCTGCGCGCGATCGCGGTGACATCGGCGGAACGCTCGCCCGCCTTTCCGCAATTGCCGACCGTTTCCGAAGCCGGCGTGCCCGGCTACACGGCCGAGAGCTGGTACGGCCTGTTTGCGCCGGCCCGCACCCCGGCCGACGTCATCGACCGGCTCAATAAAGCGGCAGCCTTGGCAGTCCAATCCGAGGCTTTCAAAAGACTCGGCGCGAATGAAGGGCTGGTCATGGTCGCGCGTCCGCCTGAAGAGCTTGAGCGATATGTCCGCGGCGAGGAGGCACGCTGGCGCCAGGTGATCCACGATGCCGGGATCAGGGGCGAGTAGCGAATAGCGTTAGGATGACGGTGGGATGACATCCTGTTGCAGTGCGGCGGCAGAGCTTGCGGAGCCCTTGATTAGGAATATTCTCGCAAGGGCGGGGTTGCAGAAAACGCTTGTTTCAGGCACTTGGCGGAACGGCCTTCGGCCCGGTAGCCAATCCGTCAGCCGACAATCAGATCCATGGAGGATAACAATGCCCAGTACGCTCCAGCGCACGCTCACTGCTGCGAGTTTCGCCCTGCTCTGCGTCGCCCTGCCTGCTTCGGCGCAGGAAACGGTTCGTATCCGCGGCACCATCGAAAAAGTCGACGGCGCGGCCTATGTGGTCAAGAACCGCGATGGCGCGGAGTACAAGGTGACGGTCAGCGACCCCGGCCTATATGTTGGGATCGTGAAGTCAACGATGGCTGACATCAAGCCCGGCATGTTCGTCGGCTCGACCGGAACGACGCAGCCGGACGGCAGCCAGAAAGCGATCGAGGTGCATATCTTCCCGGAATCGATGCGTGGCACCGGTGAAGGCCATTACGACTGGGACCTCAAGCCGAACACCAAAATGACCAATGCCAACGTCGAGCAGACCGTCGCCGGCGTCGATGGTCCGATATTGTCGGTCAAATACAAGGACGGCGAGAAGAAGTTGATGGTGACCCCGGAAACCGCGGTCGTCACCTATGTCATCGGCGACAAGAGCGACCTCAAGCCGGGCACCAAGATTTTCGTCGGCGCCGGCAAGAAGCAGGCTGACGGCACGGTGCAGACCCCGCGCGTCACCTACGGCAAGGACGGGCTGACGCCGCCGATGTGACGCGGCATCGACCAAACGCCACTATGACTGCCCACGAAAAACGGACTTCAACAGGGAGAGTATTATGCGTTCGATTGTTTTGACGACACTGGCGGCTTGCGCCGTCGCAGCGATCGGCTCACAAGCCTTCGCGCAAGCCCCCGCGCCGGCCACGCCCCCAGCACCGCCTTCGGCAGGCGGAACGCCCGACAAGATGCCCTTCGATATTCCCTATGGCATGTCGATCGGGCTTGAGCAGGCCAAGCAGTTAATGGCGGCTGCTGAAGGTGAAGCCAAGAAGCGGAATTGGAAGATGAACATCGCCATTGTCGACACCAACGGCGACCTCGTGCAATTCGCTCGGATGGAGGGCGCGCAGATCGCCTCCGTTTCGATTTCAATCAACAAGGCGCGCACGGCGGCACGCTACCGTCGCGAAACCCGTCTGTTCTTCAATGCCTTCGAGACCGGCCACGGCTATATCGCCACGCTCGATCCGACGCTCGTCGCGAGCCCCGGCGGAATTCCGCTTGTCGAAGGCGGCAAGATCATCGGCGCCATCGGTTGCAGCGGCGGCACCGGCGATCAGGACGCCCTGATCTGCAAGGTCGGTGCCGATCTCGTGAAATAGTCGCAACCGCCTGCTCCGGCGATGTCCGCGCGGAGACCAGCTGGCTGAAATACTTCTGACGCCGCGGCGGAATACGTCCGCGGCGTCAAATGCGATTCGGACTTCGCGACGCTGATCATTGCCACTCGCGTCGCAGCGCTAAGGCTCAATCCTGATATTGCCGGCCTTGGCGACCTCGGTCCATCGCGCGATGTCGGATGCAAGAATGGCTGCAAATTCCGCCGAGGTATTGCCTACCGGCAGGATGCCGAGCGGCTTGAGCCGCGCGACGACGTCCGGCGACTTCATGATGCGCGTCAGCTCGGCCTCGAGCTTCTTCACAACGGCAGGCGGAGTTTGCCGCGGCGCAAAGATGCCGCTCCACAGCACGGCATCCACGTCGGCGCCGGCCTCTTTCATGGTCGGCACCTCCGGAAAGTCCTCGGCGCGGCCCGGGGCCGCTACCGCAAGTGCGCGCACCTTGCCGGATTTCACCTGGCCCGATACCGGACCGGCATCCGCGATGGTCGCAGTCACCTGGCCGGAGATCACCGCCATCACGGAGTCGTTTGCGCCCTTGTAGGGAATCTCCTGCATTGGCGCGCCGGTCTTCTGCTTGAACAATTCCGTAACCAGCTGGAATGCGGCCGAGGAACTCGAGTAGTTCGTCTTGTCGGGATTTGCCTTGGCGAAGGAGACGAGGTCGGCGACCGATTTGATTCCTGAAGACGCGTTGACGACCAGGATCAAGGGAAATGATCCGAGCTCAGAGACCGGAACGAAGTCCCGAATCGGATCGTAGGGCAGCCTGGTGTAAACAGCGGGATTAATCGCCATCGCGCCGCTGGCACCGACGAGGAGCGTGTAGCCGTCCGGTGCCGATTTGGCGACGTATTCGGTGGCCACGATCGCGCCGGCGCCGGGCTTGTTGTCGATGACGACAGGTTGTCCAAGATTTTCGGACAATTTTTGTCCCACAATCCGCGCGATCAGGTCGTTGCCTCCGCCCGGTGTGAAGCCGACGACGATGTGAATGGCGCGGGTCGGATATTTCGATCGGTCCTCCTGGGCTGATGCGGAGCCGCTCACCGCCGAGACCAGCGTCACCCATCCGAGACACAAGCCGATTGCTGCGCATCTGCAAGGATTCATCATGATGGCATTTTCCCGAGTTCTACCGGAAATTCAAAGCCGCGTGACGTGAACATGCAGCACTGCCGACTGACCATCGTCGAGTGCGGCGAGGCAGCGGTCGATCGATGCCGCAAGTTGGTCCGGCTCAGTGACGCATTCGCCGTACGCGCCGAATGCCTTGGCAAGTTCCGAAAAATCCCTCCGTTCACCCTGGCGGCCAGATGTCAAACGCGACTGAAACTGGCCGGTCTCAGCGGCCACGCCTTCGGGGTAGACGCGCTGCACAGCCGACTTCACCGCCTGCCAGCCACCGTTGTCTATGACGACCGTAAGGATCGGAAGTCGGTACTGTTGTGCCACGGCGTAGACGCTGTCCGGTGAGGAAAAATGAAATCCGCCATCTCCGATCACCTGCACGATGCGGCGATTGGGTTGCGCGAGCCTCAGGCCCAGCGCCATGCCGCCAGAGAATCCGAGTCCGCCGCCGGCCAGTCCGACATAGCTGCGCGGCCTCGTGCGGGTGATGTGTTCCTGCAAGATGGGTGCGTTGCGGATCGCCTCGTTCACGACAGTGTCGTCCTGCGACAGTTTTCCGTTCAGGGTTGCGAAGAGGAAGGCGGGATCAAGCGCGCCCGAGACGCCCTTGTTGGCGCTCGCGGCCGCGCGGCGCTTCGCCCGTCTCTCGCGTTCGCCACTCCAGCCTGCGATTCGCTTTTCGACGCGCCCCCGCCATGCATCGTCGGCGCGCGCCTCGACGGCCTGAAGCACCTGGCCCAGCACGGTCGCACAGTCGCCCTGGATCCGAAGGTCGGTCGGAAATCCCCACATCGGAAAATCCGACTTCAGAGGATCGATGTCGATCTGGATCCATTTGATGGCGTCGGCCCGCCGGGCATATTGCGGAATGAACGGCACGTCGGAATCCAGCAGCAGGCCGAGATCGGCCTGTTCGAGCAGGGGCAGGGGATCGAAGCCGGCGAAACACGGCGAGGCCTGCGAAATATTCAGATCGATCGAATTGAACTCCGCAACTCTGATGCCGCAGGTCAGCGCCAGGCGTTCCAGCACCGTGACGGCCTCCGCCCTGCGGCCGAGATAAGCCGTCAGCGCAATCGGGTTTTCCGCCGCCATCAGGGCATCGGCGATCGCCTTGACCCGCGCCGTTTCAATCCCGCCGGCCTGCACGCTGCCATAGCGCGAAGGCAGATACGCCGGCATGTCGGCGTCCTCCCATTCTTCCGCGAGCGTTTCGCGCGGCAGCATCATGTAGATCGGACCCGGCGGGTCGCTTTGGGCAAACGCGCCGGCCCGTGCAAGCGCCTCCTTCACCACGATCCCGGATGGCAGAGAATATTCCCATTTGACGTAAGGCCTGACGATGCTGGCGATGTCGAACGGGTCCTGCACGAAGTGCACATAGGTGTCGCGCGAGCCTGGCAATTCGCCGTGCAGCGTGAAGGGTGCGCGGCCGGCAAACATCAGGACCGGCAAGCGATAGCGAAACAGGTTCTGGATCGCCATGCAGGCATTCGCCGTGCCGGCATCGACATGCACGAACACCGCCTGGGCGCGTCCGGTCGCGAGGGCATAGCCGGCGGCCATGTGCACGGCGACGACTTCGTGCGGGCACAGGATCACTTCGGGGTGCTTGCGCCCTTGCTTGTCCCAGCTCGCCAGAGCCTCGATCAGGGACACGTGATCGGTACCGAGATTGGCGAAAATATATTCGACGCCGAGATCGACCAGGCCCTCGAGGAAGTAATGCGCGGTGGAGTGGCGGCTCATGCCATTTTACCCGGCGAACTCTCGGCAACAAATTTGTTGCGCAAGGTGCCAATGCCGGTGATCTCGATCTCGACGACATCGCCCGCTTTCAGGTCGGGTGAGGTGCCGTCGGTTCCCATCCAGATCACGTCGCCCGGCCACAACGTGAAATATTTCGTCATTTCGACGATGAATTCCTTGATGCCGAAGATCATGTCATTGGTGCGGAAGCGATTGCGCTCCTCGCCGTTCAGTCGAACGACGGTCACCATCTTGTCGAGATCGACCGAGGTTTCGATCCACGGTCCCATGGGCTTGAACGTATCGGCATTCTTGGACCGCCATAATCCGCGGTCGGCCTTCTGCCAGGTGCGTTCGCTCACATCATTGCCGATGGTATAACCGAATATGCACGCCATCGCGTCGTGCTCGCCGAGGTGTTTTGCTTTCTTGCCGATGACCACGACCAGCTCACCTTCGTAGTGAATCTTTTCGGTCGCGTTGGCAGGAATGACGACGTTTTCATCGTGCGCGATTAGGGCATTCTGGGCGCGGTAACCGACCTCGGGCCGATCCGGAACGTTGGGCACTTCGCCGCGCTTGTCAGCGGCTTCCTTGAGATGCCTGAGATAATTCAGGCCGACGCAATAGAAGGTGCGTGGAATAAGCGGCACTTCGATTTTCACGCTCGTCAATGGATAGGTTTGTGGCGTGCGCTGCCATTCGCTTAATGGATCGCCACTGACCTTGATCACGCGATCGCCATCGACAATCCCCCAGGATGTCTGTTCGTTCTCGGTGAATTTAAGCCAGCGCACGCAATCGCCCCGTTTCTATCCGGAATCCGGATGCGATGAATGCCCGGGAAATCCATCGGGCGAAGGCAGCGATCTCTGATCGGCGAACAGGTAAAGAAAAACGCGCGCCCCGTCGGCGTAGGTCGCTCCCTCCGCGAGTTCCAGGCTCTCGCAGCATTCCTTCGGCATCGGTTTTGCCGAGTCGCGCAACTCCATTGCCGTGCCCCACCACCACGCCGGGGCCGGCGGTCTCGTTCGCCAGGGGACCGCGCGCCATTGCCCGAGCTCGCGCAACGCGCGCTCGAATTGTACATTCGAAGCCTGATCCATCAGCCCTCCAAACGGATTTGTTTCGAATCGGGACGATCAGGCCTTTGCTTTGCGGAAACAGAGGGCTTTTGCCGGAGTTACTTCTCTTCCGCTGCAGTTGCGGTTGCCGGCCCCTCTCCCATGATCAACAAGACGGCATCCTCGTCCTTGGCGCCGTCCCAATGAACCTGCTTGCCGAAATGGGTGACGAAGCTTCCGGCTGGCATTGGAGTAGTATTTGCGGGATCGAATTTCGTCCCAGAACCCACCCACCAAGTGCCCTGCAGCACTACAATGTAACGGTCGTTGGGGTGGAAGTGTGGCCGGCTGAAATGATTGCCCTTGGTCCACTTGGTGTAGACCATGTAGAAGCCGGGCTTGCCGGGATCGCCGACAACGACGGCATTTTGCGCGCCGCGGGCGTCGACCGCGCTCCATGGAATCTGATCCGGCAACTTGTAGACGACCGCGGCCGGATTGAGCTCGGCCGCCGAGCCAATGCTCAACATGCCGGCGAACGATATCGGCATCACAAGATATCGCCAGAACCGGTTGGTGGCTTTCATCATTTCCTCCATCGAATTCCCCGCGGACTGAATGCCGCGTGTTGATTTCCGCCGTCGGTGCGGCGGATTTGACTTGTTCTTTATCCTCGCTGCTAGGCGATGCGAATGTCAGAACCGGGACACTAGCCGGTCTCGCTTGGGCGTTGCAAGAGGCGGAGTTGCATGCGCTGCAGGCGAGACCTCCCGCGAGCAAATAGCAGGAGAAAGATGACGACCCTCGGCCCAAAACCGAGCGGCATCGGCGATGTGGCGAATGCTTTTATCCGTCTGCGACGCGATTGCTCTTGGCGGAGCCGCAGATCCCCTCGACGCCTTATTGGTCGTCTGATCTGCGCTGGCGGCGTCGCCTCGGATGCGCCCTCGAGCGACTGCTTTGGTTCAACAGCAGGTAGAGCGCGCGCGGATTGGTGGTCAGATAGCGCCAGAACAGCCGGCGCGGCTCGAGCCAGATTCGCCATGCCCATTCGAGGCCCGCGTCCTGCATCCATTTCGGGGCGCGGCGGCGACTGCCTGACAGGAAGTTGAATAGTCCGCCCGCGGTTTTGATGATGCCGACATTTGACAGAAGCGGGGCGAACTCCGCGACAAACGCCTGCTCCGAAGGGACGCCGAGCGCGACCCACAGGTAGTCCGGCGCGAGATTGTTGATCTCATCGATCTTGGCCCTCAGCGCATCGCCTGTGAGATAGCCGTGGCAATGTCCGACAATCCTCAGTCTCGGGTACATTTTGCGGACATTGGCCACGGCGGCGGCGTTTTCGCGCTCGCTGGCGCCGAGCATGTAAAACGTGAGTCCTGCGGCTTGCGCCTTGCAGGCAACGATGTGAAACAGGTCGGTGGTTGCAACCCGCTCCGGAAGCGGCGTCGGCGAAGTAAGCCGCGATACGGCGACGAGGGGCTGGCCGTCCGCGTTGATGAGGTCGGCCGCGCGAAACAACCGGTCTGTCATCGGTTCGGTCGAACAGCGTGCCAGCACTTCGCCATTGGCGGAAGTCAGGTACAGCGGGCGTGCGACCTGGTGTGTCGGAAACACCAGATCGACCATGAAATTGGCGGTCTGCTCGATATCGAGCACGGCCAGCCGCAACCCGCCTAACGAGATTCTGGGCACGTCGGCGGTCGCTGCGCGGCCTGTCGGATTTCTGCGACGCTCAGGCATATCGTTTGCTCGGCGGGGTGAGTTCGGTCGCTGGACGAAGTTCGTTGATGATCACGCCGATCAGCTTGCGCTCGGTGCCGCCGAGTGCCACGACGATCCCATCCATGCAGTCGTTGATGTCGAGATTTGCCGGGAGTACCGCCACGAGGCCGTCGGCGATCTCGAGGACCTCACGGTTGTCGCCCTTGAACGGCATCGGCGGACCGTCGAGGATCAGGAGATCGTACTCGCCGGCCGACCGCGCTTGCGTGATCGCCTCGCGGATCGCGTCGCCTGTACAGGATTTTCCGATCGAGGGCAGGATCGAGATTTGATTTGCAGTCTTGATGACGCGATAAACCTTGCTGCCGATGCCGAGCCAGCCGGAACGGCCCGTTTCGCGCTTGGCGGGAGCGTTGATCCTGTTCGAAATGGCGGTGTGAGCCGCGCAATCGGCATCAATCACGAGCACCTTGGCGCCGTCGCGCGCAGCCGCGAGCGCCATGTTCGACGTGGCAACGGTGCGATCCTCGCTCGCGCCCGCCCCGATCACGGCCATCACCGGCGCCGTCTTGCCGGCCGAACGGTTGGCGAGAGTTTCGCGCATCTCGTGCACCGCACTAAGGAAAACAGTCGACGAAGAGGTTGCCCGCAAAGTTGGCCAACCCATTCGTGTTACATCCGGAGTGCCGCCGATCGCCAGGATTCCGCCAAGCGTTCGCATCACGTCGGATTCCTGCAGCCGCGCGATCCGCGGCTTGTCGACCGGAGCAAGCGCCACGGCCTCCACTGGCCGATTTTCTAGCGATGATTTCGGCGGCGGAGTTTTGCCCCGTGTTCCATCCGGAGCCGATGTCCTCAGCCCCGCCTGCGTTGCCTCAAGTGACAAAAGGTCGGCTGCAACAAACCAGCTCGCCGCCGCCAACGCGCCGAAAATGAGGCCGATGATCGCGAGAAGGCCCATCGTGGGCGGGAACGTGCGCCGTTGCGGCACGGTAGCCTCGCCAATGATGCGCGCGTTCGAAGTATTCAGGCTTTCCTGTTCTTCGGTCTCGCGCGAGCGCTTCAGGAATGCCTGATAGACGTCGCGGCTGGCTTCGACGTCGCGCTCAAGCTCGCGCAACCGCACGGACGCCTGGCTGAGCTGGACGCTCTGGCGTTTTTGCGTTTCGAGCGCCCTGTTCAGCGAGGCCTCGTAATCGCGGGCGCGGGTGAGGTCGTTTTTCGCCGATTGGGCAAAGCGTTCGATCTCTTCGTTGACGATGCGGCGCAGGTCTTCGACCTGCTTTTCAGTCTGGCGCAGCGCCGGATGCAGCGGTCCCAGCTCGCTGGTCAGCTCGGCCAGGCGTTTGCGGGCCTCGGCGTATTGCGCGCGCAAATTGGCGATGGTGGGAGACTGAAGCGCTTCCGCCATGGCGCCGGCATCGCTCGATGCGCGGCGGCTTGCTTCGATCTGGTCATATCTGGCTTGCGCATCGAGCGTCATCGCCCGTGCTGCGGCAAGCCGCTGGTTGCTCGCCGAAAGCTGCTGATCGCTGATGAGCGTGTCCTGGGTGCCAACGAAATTGTTTTGCGCCTTATAGACCGCGAGCGCGTTCTCTGCGGTGCGAAGGCGCTCCTGCAACTCCTTGAGACGGCCCGAGAGGTCGCTTGTCGCCCGCCGCGCGGCGATGGCTTGCGAATTCTTCGCTTCCGCGAGGTAGGCATCGGAGATCGCATTGGCGAGCATCGCCGCTTTCGCCGGGTCATGGGACCAGACATTGATGTCGACGATGAAGGTGCGGTCAGTCTTTTTCACGTTGACGTGACGGCTGAGCGTCTCGAGAGCCGCCATCTGGCCGAGCTTCGGTTCGCTTTCGGGGCGCACTTCGCGTCCGAAAAGGCCGGACAGCGCCGCCGCAAGACCGGTCGAGCCGCCGCCGAATTCCGGATCCCGGTCGAGATGGGCATCCCGGATCACCTGCAACAGGACGCTGTTGGAGGTGATCAGGCGCGCCTGGCTCTCCACCACCATCGCCAGACCGGAAATATCCTGGGAACGCGGTGTGAGTTCGCGATCGACCAGCTGCAGTTCGCGGGGATCGACGTAGAGCTGGGCGGTCGCCGAATATTTCGGAGTCAGGCTCTTGCCGAAGCCGACTGCCGCGCACGCACAAATCAGCCCGGCCATTGCTATCGCAGCCTTCCGCCGCCACAGCAAATGCATCAGCTGCAATGCGCTGATGCCGGCATCGGCTCGCGTGGGCTTTGGTTCAGCGTCCGGCCTGGACCGAGCGGTTGCTTGATCATACGCCAACATGGACCCGAGCTTCCATTCGAACTGCCGTACGCCGCGGCGGAGGGGCTACTCTTCGGGTCACGCTACGCGCGCGGGCTTTCGACGCGACACAGACGCAACAAGAAAAATTAACCATACTGATTGAAGGACTATTCACCGAAAAGGCAAAGAAAGCGTTTAAGAGCTCGTGCCTAGCGTCGCATCCGCAATCTCCGCGAGCAGCCGTGGCGTAGGGCCGGATTAACGGCTCGTTATCGTTTGACGCGCCGGTAGCGAGCCGGAGACCCTCGAATATGCCGGGGCAAGGGTGAAGGCCGAGAATCAGAGAGCAATCATGAGGTCGGCGGGGATCAACGCGTGCGCGCCGCCCGCGGCTGATCCTTGCTTCGAATTTGGACCTCGTCACGCGCATCAGCTTGCCGATCCAGCGCCGAAGTTTGCGATCCGAGCCCTGAAAAACCAGAAGCAGACCTTAAGCCGCCTGCGGGTGTAAGAAATATCTACAAGCCAGCACAATGCCAGATAAGTGAACGCGCCGGCAACAACCAGGACGATGCACGCAAGCGCGTCCGGAACGCGCAGGCCCCTGTCGATCGTACCGACCGCCAGTGCCATGGCCAGCCCGGCAACGATCGTGAGCGCGAGCCGGCCGAGCGGCATCGGAATCGGAAAGGCCCGACGGCTGAGAATCAATGCACAGAAAAAACCGATGACATCCGCACCAAGCCGTGCCCAGGCGGCGCCCACCGTGCCGTATTCGCTCACCAGAGCGTATGAGAGGATCACATTGGCGGCGATGATCGAGGCGGTGTTGATCAGATAGTATGAATTCCGTCCCGACAGCAAAAAGCTCGCGTGCAAATACTGCTGTGTCAGAATCTGGAAAATTACGGCCACGGCGAGAATCGGCATTGTCTGTTCGGCGATCTCGCGAAAATCGCTACCGAGCACGACGTTTGCAATGTGATTTGAAATGAGGGCAAATCCCAGACACGCCGGTAGCGTGATGCTGAGCAACAGTTCGAAGCTCTCGGCAAGGTGCGACCGCAGGGCTGCGCGGCCCTGAGCGGCATGGATCTGTACGGCGAGTGGAAAAAACACCGCCGCCGCGCTCATCGCCGGCATCATGAGAGTCTGCCGAACAAGATCAAGCCCGGCGATATATCTTCCCGTATCGGTGGCGCCGACGAGATTGGCGATCATGAAGCGGTCGGTAACGCTGGAGATTGCGAGCAAG